>ERZ779637.94-NODE-94-length-64309-cov-13.633268_pt1 | contig 64309 bp, 56 predicted proteins | sample MGYA00514196_ERZ779637 | MGnify/ENA primary metagenome ERZ779637 (study PRJEB29562, sample SAMEA4376700) | mouse gut metagenome | isolation source: Cecum | study: EMG produced TPA metagenomics assembly of the A DSS colitis mouse model was used to assess the...
GCTCTGCAAACTATGTCTCTTTTTCTTTTTGCGAAACTTATTCTACCTTATCCTGCAAAAATTCCTCTCCACGGGAGCGATCAAATCTCCAAATTCGCGTAAGCATTCAGGCTGGCGTCCCCCCGGACGCCGGCCTGATACTCGTAGTAGGCCTGTGCGCCGATCATGGCCCCATTGTCGCCGCACAGGCGCAGGGGCGGAAGGTACAGCCGGATACCGTTGTCCCGGCAGGCCCGCTCCAAATCCCCCCGAATCCTCTCGTTGGCAGCCACGCCGCCAGCGGCGGCCAGGACGCGGCGGCCCTGCCGCCGGGCGGCCTCTATGGCCCGGGGTACCAGCTCCTCGCTGATAGCCGCGGCCACCGACGCCGCCAGACTGGACCGGTCCAGCGTCTCCCCCTTCTGACCGGCGTTGTGGATCAGGTTTACCGCCGCCGTCTTCAGCCCGGAGAAGGACATGTCCAGCGGGTTCCCCGCCACCTTGGCCCTGGGCAGGGGATACTTCCCGTCGTCCCCCCCCCTGGCCAGCTCCTGCATGGGCTTCCCGCCGGGGTAGGGCAGCCCCAGCACCCGGGCGATCTTGTCAAAGCACTCCCCTGCCGCGTCGTCCCGTGTAGCGCCCATAATGGTCATGTCCGTGTAGTCCCTCACGTCCACGATCATGGAGTTACCCCCGGAGATGCACAGGGCCAGAAAGGGCGGCTCCAGCTCCGGGAAGGCGATGTAGTTGGCGGCGATGTGGCCCCGGAGGTGGTGGACCGGGATGAGGGGCCTGCCCAGGGCAAGGGCCGCGCTCTTGGCGAAGTTCACCCCCACCAGCAGCGCGCCGATGAGCCCGGGGCCGTAGGTCACTGCCACCGCATCCACGTCGGTTTTGCGCAGTCCCGCGTCCGCCAGGGCCTTGTCCGCCAGTCCGGCAATGGCCTCCACATGCTTGCGGGAGGCGATCTCCGGCACCACGCCGCCATAGACGGCGTGCATGTCCGCCTGGGACAGGATGGCGTCGCTGAGGACCTGCCGTCCGTCCCGGACCACCGCCGCCGCCGTCTCGTCGCAGGAGGATTCAAAGGCTAAAATGTTCATAAATACACTGCCTTTTTTAGTAATCATTCTTTTTCTTGCAAGAAAAAGAATCAAAAAGAAATTTTGGAGAAGCTCAGATATACTGATAGAACAGCCCGTGCCGGGTGCAGTACCACAGCAGGGTCCCCCGGCCCCGGGCGGGAAAGCGGACCTGGAGGTCCCACTCCGGATACTGCCGCGCCAGCTGCACCCGCTCCCCGGTGGCCAGAGCGGCGAAGGCGATGTGGTGGTCCTTGCTCATGGGGTGGCGGCTGGTGACCAGCCACTCGTCCTCCACCCGCTCCACCGTCAGCCGGTGGTCTCCGTCCGCCTTCTGCGCCGTCAGGGCGGTCAGCTTCCTGCCGCAGCAGGTCAGCTCCGCCTCCCCGGTGGTGAAGGTGATGCCTCCGCAGGCCGGGCAGACGTAATATTTCGCTTTTTTCATGTTTCCTCCCGTTTCCTCGGAGGGAGGCAGCCCGCCGGACAGCAGCGCGGCCAGGTCCACGCCCAGCTCCTCTGCCAGCTGGGCCAGCAGGGACACGTCCGGGCACCCGGCCCCACACTCCCATTTGCTCACCGCCTTGCCGGTAACGCCCAGCCGCTCCGCCAGCGCCGCCTGGGTCAGGCCCCGCTCCTTCCGCACCTGGGCGATCAGTTCGCCCACCTTGCCGCAGTCCATGATACCGCCTCCCTGTGATGTGATGGTTCCGGGCCTCTGCCCGGCGCTGTCTATCTTACACCATACCGGGACCGGGATCAATCCACGCTCCGTAGAGTCTGAGGACCTGCATCCACAGCTGCTGAATGCGGTCCAGCCGGCCTTTTTGCCATAAACGCAGGTTTTTACTCCGTCCAGTCGGACAAGGGACGGGGCTGTTCTCCGGGCAGGAGGGGGATTTGGATGAATCGGTCATACTTCTCCCTGGCGAACTGCCGCAGGTAGATCTCCTGGTGCCTCCTCATGATCTCCCCCTCATCCGGCAGCCTCTCCGCCCAGCAGATGGTCTTGAAGTGGACGCCGAACAGAGCGGTGTCATAGCCCAGGAGCACAGCCCCGGTGCGCTGGTAGAAGGCCAGGCGGCGCAGGATGATCCCGTCCGCCGCCGGGTCTCCGGTGGGGGCCTCGGACTCGCCGATGAACACCGTGTCCGCCGGATACCGCTGCCGGACCATGGCGATGAGCTGTCCCCCCACGCCCCGGCCCCGCAGCCGGGCGGGCACGCACAGGTAGTCCACCAGCACATAGGGCTCCTCCGGGTGCTTCCACAGCAGCATGTAGCCCATCGGCTCCCCGCCGTCCTCTGTCAGGCACAGGGGCTCGTAGATTCCCCTCTCCCGCATCCCCTCCATGGCTGCCAGGGGCTTGAGCTCCGACGGGGGGAATGCCTCCCGCAGGTCCGTCTCATAGGCCCTTCTCAGCGCCGGCGGGGTCATGATGTCCAAGTTCATTTCTTCAGCTCCAATGTCATAATGATGGCGTCCTCCTTGGGGTGGAAGTAGTAGCCCCGCCGCCGTCCCGCCTCCCGGTAGCCCAGGCCGTCGTAGAGGGTCCTGGCCCCCTGGTTGGACTCCCTGACCTCCAGTGAGATGAAGGCCAGCTCCCCGCCCTGCCGCCGGAGCTCCTGGAGCAGGGCAGTGGCTACCCCCTGCCGCCGGGCCTCCGGCCGGACGGCCACGTTGTTGATATATCCCTCGTCCAGCACCCTGTAGAGGCTGATATACCCCAGAACCAGGCCGGCGGGGTCCACTGCGGCCAGATTGACCGCGCTCTCGTTGGACACCATATCCTCCAGGGTCTTTCTGGACCAGGGATCGGAGAAACAGATCTTCTCCAGGGCCTCAATCTGCTCCAGGTGGGCAGAGGTCATAGGCACAATGGCAAACTCCATATCTCACTTGGCCTCCAGCCAGTTTTTCCCGCTGTGGGCCTCCGCCGTCAGGGGTACCGCCAGCGCGTACACGCCCTCCATCTCCTGGGCCAGCAGGGTCTGGACAGCCTCCGCCTCCGCCTGGGGGCACTCCACAATCAGCTCGTCGTGGACCTGCATGATGAGCCGGGCCTCCAGCCCCTCCGCCCGCAGCCGCTGGAACACCTTCACCATAGCCAGCTTGATGATGTCCGCCGCCGTGCCCTGGATGGGCATGTTCAGGGCCACCCGCTCCCCGAAGGACCGGGTGGCGAAGTTGGAGGCCTTGATCTCCGGCAGGGCCCGGCGGCGGCGGAACAGGGTCTCCACGTAGCCGTCCTCCTTGGCCCGGGCGATCACGCCGTCCATATAGGCCTTCACCCCAGGGAACCGGGCAAAGTATGCCTCCATGTAGGCCTTGGCCTCCGCCACGCTCACCCCCAGGTCCTGGGACAGAGAGAAGGCGGAGATGCCGTACACGATGCCGAAGTTCACCGCCTTGGCCGCCCGGCGCATACTTACCGTAACCTGATCCGTGGGCACGCCGAAGACGTGGGCGGCGGTGACGGTGTGGAAGTCCTCCCCGGAGAGGAAGGCCGCCTGCATGGCCTGATCCCCGGACATGTGGGCCAGCAGCCGCAGCTCAATCTGGCTGTAGTCCGCATCCACCAGCACCCGGCCGGGCCCGGCGGCAAACATCCGGCGCAGCTCGCTGCCCAGCTCCGTGCGGGTGGGGATATTTTGCAGGTTGGGCTCCGTGGAGCTCAGCCGCCCCGTGGCGGTGACGGTCATCTGGAAGCTGGTGCGCACCCGGCCGTCCGGGCCGATAACCTTCAAAAGCCCCTCCACGTAGGTGCTCTTCAGCTTGGCGTACTGCCGGTACTCCAGCACCTCCCCCACGATGGGGTGGGCCCCCCGCAGCTTGTCCAGCACGTCCGCGCTGGTGGACCATCCGGTCTTGGTCTTTTTGCCGTGGCTCAGGCCCAGCCGCTCGAAGAGGACCTCCCCCAGCTGCTTGGGGGAGTTGATGTTGAAGGGCCCGGCGTAGGAGTATATTTTCTGCTCCAGGGCCTCGATGGCTCCGGTGAGGGTCTCGCCGAAGGAGCGCAGGGCCCCCGCGTCCACCAGAAATCCCGCCGTCTCCATCTCCGCCAGCACCCGGCACAGGGGCAGCTCCACCTGGAAGTAGAGCCAGTCCGTGCCCATCTCCGCCAGCTTGGGCCTCATGGCGCTGTACAGCGCGTCCACGGCAGAGACGTAGCTGAGGAAGGACGCCTCCACATCGGCTCCGCCGCTGAACAGGGAGAACGCGTCCGGCTCCAGGTACAGGGGCTTGGGCAGCTCCTCCTTGAACCAGGAGGCGAAGAGGCGGGCGATGTCGTAGCGCCCGGCCGTAGCGTCCAGCAGGTATCCGGCCAGGGCGGTGTCGAAGACAAAGCCCTCCGCCGGAAGGGTATTCTCCAGCAGGGTCCTGGTCAGATCCTTCACGTCGTGGGACGCCTTCTTGATATCCTCTGAAAACAGGGCCGCCAGCAGCCGATTCCAGTCCCCCTGGTAGCGGTTGAAGTAAAACTCACCCGCCACGGCCTCGTTTTCCCCGGTCTGGCACTGGACCATCACGGCGGTGAGGTCCGGCAGGGCCAGCAGGGCCACGTACTCCGCGGCCCGGAAGGTCTCCAGCAGCTCCTCCGCCTGTTCCTGGCTGACGGCCTGCTCCACCCGGACGGTGAGCGCCGGCTTCTCCCGGCTCTCCGGCGGCGCTCCGGTGAGGCCCATCTTCTCAATGAGCGTGTTGAACTCCAGCCGCAGAAACAGGCGGTAGAGCTCCGGCTTCACGCTCCGGCGCATATTCTCCGCCGGGTCAAAGTCCAGAGGCGCGTCGGTGATGATGGTAGCCAGGCGGTAGCTCATCCGGGCGCTCTCCTCCCCCTCGGCCAGCTTCCTGATGGCGGCGGGCTTTGCCTCGATGTCCGGCATGGCGGCGTAGAGGGCGTCCACGGTCTGGTATCTCTGCACCAGGGCCATGGCGGTCTTCTCCCCCACGCCCTTGACGCCGGGGATGTTGTCCGACGCGTCCCCCATGAGGGCCTTCAGATCAATGATGTGGATGGGCTCAAAGCCGTAGGTCTCCCGGAAGGTCTCCGGGGTCATATCCTTGGTGGTGGTCTGGCCCATGCGGGTGGAGACCAGCTTGACCTTGGTGCGGTCCGTCACCAGCTGGAGGCTGTCCTTGTCCCCGGTGACCACCACGCAGGTCCAGTTCTGGGCCTCGCATTTCCGGGAGATGGTGCCGATGAGATCGTCCGCCTCGTAGCCCGCCAGCTCGTAGCGGGGGACGTCCATGGCGTCCAGCACCTCCTTGAGCACGGGCATCTGCATAGCCAGCTCCTCGGGCATCCCCTTCCGCTGGGCCTTGTAGCCGTCGTATTCCAGGTGCCGGAAGGTAGGCTCCCGCCGGTCAAAGGTGACGCACAGGGCCTCCGGCTCCTCCTCGTCCAGCAGCCGCTGGAGGGTGGTGACGAAGCCGTAGACCGCGTTGGTGTACAGCCCGTCCCGGGTGGTCAGGGGCCGGATGCCGTAAAAGGAGCGGTTGACGATGCTGTTGCCGTCAATCACCATCAGTTTCATAGGACGTTCCTCCTTGCTTTCGCCTGCCAGCGCGGCGCGCTGGGCCGCTCTGATGTATTATACCCCATGGGGAGAATTCCCGCAATAGATATTTGGCAGCCGCGGTAAACAGATGTTGCATATCATTCCCGCTGATGCTATACTAAATGACACAAAACACCCTGTCGCCTGCACAGTCGTTAGACTGTCCGCAGCATGTCCCCCACATCTGACGTTCTTTTTGATCCTTTTTCTTTCAAGAAAAAGGATGATTACAAAACAACAAGGAGGCGCACATCATGGTACTTGAGGACCTGCGGGCCATGGAGGAGACCTTCTGGCGCAACCCCCGCCTCCGCCCTGCGGCGGAGGGACTGGCGGCCGCGCCGGTAACGGCTGCGGACGTGGCGGACGCCGCGGCGCGGCTGGAGCGGTTCGCCCCCTACATCGCCCGGGTGTTCCCGGAGACCCGCCCCGCGGGCGGAATCATCGAGTCCCCCCTGACCCCCATCCCGGCCATGCAGGCGGCCCTGGGCTCCCTCCCCGGCCGGCTGCTGCTCAAGCAGGACAGCCACCTGCCCATCTCCGGCTCCATCAAGGCCCGGGGCGGGATCTACGAGGTCCTGTGTCTGGCGGAGGAGATCGGGCTCCGGGAGGGCGGACTGACCCTTGCCGGCGACTATGCCCAGCTGGCGGACCCCGCCTTCCGGGAGCTCTTTGGTCAGTACGCCGTGGCGGTGGGGTCCACCGGCAACCTGGGCCTGTCCATCGGCATCATGAGCGCGGCCCTGGGCTTCCGGGTGACGGTCCACATGTCCGCCGACGCCCGCCAGTGGAAGAAGGACCTGCTGCGCTCCAAGGGGGTCACGGTGGTGGAGTACGCCGGGGACTACGGCAAGGCCGTAGCCGAGGGCCGCCGGCAGGCCCAGGGGGACCCCCGGTGTCACTTTGTGGATGACGAGAGCTCCCGCACCCTTTTCCTGGGCTACGCCGTGGCGGCCCGGCGGACGGCCCGGCAGCTGGCGGACATGGGCATCCCGGTGGACCGGGACCACCCCCTGCTGGTCTACCTGCCCTGCGGGGTGGGCGGCGGGCCCGGGGGCGTGGCCTTTGGGCTGAAACTGCTCTACGGGGACAGCGTCCACTGCTTCTTTGCCGAGCCCACCCACGCCCCCTGTATGACCCTGGGCCTCGCCACGGGCCTCCACGACGGGGTGTGCGTGGCAGACTACGGCATTGACGGCAAAACCGCCGCTGACGGTCTGGCTGTTGGCCGGGCCAGCGGCCTCGTGAGCCGGATCATGGAGCCCCTGCTGACGGGCTGCTTCACCGTGGAGGACGCCCGGCTCTACCGCCTCCTGCGCCTGCTGGCGGACACGGAGAATATCCGTCTGGAGCCCAGCGCCCTGGCGGGCCTGCCGGGCATGGGTCTGGTCTGCGCCGGGGACTGGGCGGAGCGCCAGGGCATTGACCTGCGAAATGCTGTCCACATCGCCTGGGCCACCGGCGGCAGCATGGTCCCGGAGGATGTCTGGCAGGAGTACTATTCCCTTGGAGCATAAAAAAGAGACGCGCTGTTGTCAGCGCGTCTCTTTCACACATTCGCTAGCTTACAGGCTCTTGTCGTCCACGTACAGCTCCCGGACTCCGTTGGAGCTGGCGGCGGGCTTGGCCGCAGGAGCCGCGGCAGGGGCCTCGTCCCGGGGACCGTCCCGCCAGGCCAGGAACTTGGGAGCCACCTGGGGGAACAGGGCCAGGCTAAGCACGTCCTCCTCGCTCTTGGCCAGGTCCTTGAACTCCTCCTTGTACTTCTCCAGCTCCGGCTGAAGCTGATCCGCCGGACGGCAGGTGATGACCTCCTCCGGCTTGATGCCGGCCTTGGCCCGAACGGCCTCGTTGACCTTGCCGGGCAGCGCGCCGTACTCGCCCTTGAGCACCGCGCGGGACTCCTTGGTAAAGGTCTTGTACCGCTCGCCCATGATGATGTTCATCACCGCCTGGGTGCCCACGATCTGGCTGGAGGGGGTGACCAGGGGAGGATAGCCGTAGTCCTCGCGGACCCGGGGGATCTCCGCCAGCACGTCGTAGTACTTGTCCTCCTTGCCGGCCTGCTTGAGCTGGCTGATGAGGTTGGAGAGCATACCGCCGGGCACCTGATAGAGCAGGGTGTTGGTGTCCACGTTGAGCACCTTGGGATCCAGGGACCCGGTGTCCTTGAGCCGCTGGGCCACCTTGCGGAAGTGGACCGCCGCGTCGCTCATCTTCTCCAGATCCAGCCCGGTATCCCGGACCGTGCCCTTGAGGGTGGCCACCAGGGACTCGGTGGCGGGCTGGGCGGTGCCGTTGGCCAGGGGGCTCAGGGCCGTGTCCACGATGTCCACGCCCGCGTAGGCCGCCATGAGGTAGACCATGTCGCCGGTGCCGGTGGTGTTGTGGGTGTGGAGGTGGATGGGCATATTCACGCTCTCCTTGAGCCGCTTGACCAGGCTGTAGGCGTCCATGGGCAGCAGCAGGTTGGCCATGTCCTTGATGCACAGGGTGTCCGCGCCCATCTGCTCCAGCTCCTTGGCCATCTTCACGAAGTAGTCCTCGCTGTGGATGGGGGAGATGGTGTAGGACAGGGTGGCCTCCACGATGCCGCCGTACTTCTTGGTGGACTTGATGGCCTGCTCCAGATTGCGCACGTCGTTGAGGGCGTCGAAGATGCGGATGATGTCGATGCCGTTCTCAATGGACTTGCGGCAGAAGGCGTCCACCACGTCGTCGGCGTAGTGCTTGTAGCCCAGGATGTTCTGGCCGCGGAAGAGCATCTGCAGCTTGGTGTTGGGCAGGTGCTTGCGCAGGGTGCGCAGCCGCTCCCAGGGGTCCTCGTTGAGGAAGCGCATGCACACGTCGAAGGTGGCGCCGCCCCAGCACTCCAGGGAGTAGTAGCCGATGGAGTCCAGAATCTCGCAGGCGGGCAGCATGTCCTCAATGGTCATGCGGGTGGCGGCCTGGGACTGGTGGGCGTCACGGAGGATGGTATCCGTAATCAGCAGGGGCTTGTTAGACAGAAATTCCATTGTTTCCATTCAATAATACTCCTTCTTCATAGGCATACCCTCTCCCCCCTGCTTTCAGGGGGGAGGGCTGTATGCCGATCCACCGCTATCAGCCGAACAGCGCCATCAGCACGCCGGCTGCGATCGCGGAACCGATGACGCCGGCCACGTTGGGGCCCATGGCGTGCATCAGCAGGAAGTTGGCGGGGTTGGCCTTCTGGCCCTCCACCTGGGAGACGCGGGCGGCCATGGGCACGGCGGACACGCCGGCGGAGCCGATGAGGGGATTGATCTTCTCCTTGAGGAAGAGGTTCATGAACTTGGCCAGCAGCACGCCGCCGGCGGTGCCGAAGCCGAAGGCCACGATGCCCATGCCCATGATGAGCAAGGTGCGGCCCTGGAGGAAGGTGGTGGCGGTGGCGGTGGCGCCCACGGAGATGCCCAGGAAGATGGTGACAATGTTCATCAGCTCGTTCTGGGCGGTCTTATTGAGGCGCTCCACCACGCCGGACTCCTTGAACAGGTTGCCCAGCATCAGGCAGGCGATCAGGGGGCCGGCGGAGGGCACCAGCAGGGCCACGAACACGGTGACCATGATGGGGAAGATGATCTTCTCACGCCGGGACACCTCCCGCAGGGGGCGCATGGTGATCTGGCGCTCCGCCGGGGTGGTGAGGGCGCGCATGATGGGGGGCTGGATGACGGGCACCAGGGCCATGTAGCTGTAGGCGGCCACGGCGATGGGGCCCAGCAGCTCCGGGGCCAGACGGCTGGTGACGAAGATAGCCGTGGGGCCGTCCGCGCCGCCGATGATGCCGATGGAGGAGGCCTGGGCGTTGTTAAACACGCCGGAGAGCTTGCAGCCCACGAAGGTCATGAAGATGCCCAGCTGGGCGGCAGCGCCCAGCAGCAGGGTCTTGGGGTTGGCGATGAGGGGGGCGAAGTCGGTGCTGGCGCCCACGCCCATGAAGATGAGGCAGGGGTAGATGCCCAGCTTTACGCCCAGGTACAGCACGTCGATGAGGCCCACGGAGATGGACTGGCCCACGGACACCGTGCTGCGCACGGCCTCAGAGACCCCCAGCTCCTCCAGGTGCGCCAGGAACTCCGGCGTGATGGGGTTTCCGCCGAAGAATTCCCAGTTGACGTGGCCGCCGGCGAAGAGGATCTCGTGGTACATCTCCGCGCCGGGCAGGTTGGTGATGAGCATGCCGAAGGCGATGGGCAGCAGCAGCAGGGGCTCGAACTTCTTGACAATCGCCAGATACAGCAGGACGAAGGAGACCAGCATCATGATCAGAACCTTCCAGTCCCCGGTGGCGATTTGATAGAAGCCCGTCGCCTGAATAAAATTCATGATAGCTTCCATGTAATATTCCTCCCAAGGACCGGCCTTAGCCGATCGTGCACAGCAGGGCCCCGGACTCCACCGTCGCTCCCTTGATGACGCTCACGGAGTTGGCGGTGCCGTCGCAGGGGGCCATGATCTCGTTCTCCATCTTCATGGCCTCCAGGATAAAGAGCACGTCCCCCTTCTTCACCGGGGAGCCGTTGGACACGTTGACAGCCAGGATGGTGCCGGGCATGGGGGCAGCAACCTTCTCGCCGCCGGCGGGAGCGGCTGCCGCGGGGGCGGGAGCGGGGGCGGCGGCGACGGGGGCCGCGCCGTCCATGGCCTCGATGGCAATCTCATAGACGGTGCCGTTGACATTCACCTTGTACTTTTTCATTGTTCTTTCCTCTCCTCAATTACAGTTTTTTCACGGACAAAATGCGGATACCGGCGAGATCGGTTCCCTCCTCCTCCGCGATGGCGGCGGCGATGGCGGCGATCATGGCCTGCCGGTTGGGGATGGCTTCCGCTCCTGCGGCGGGGGCTGCGGGCGCTGCCGGGGCGGCGGGGGCGGCCACGGGCGCCTTTTCCATCGATCTGCACACGGCGCTCATTGCCATGCACAGAAGGATGATGCAGATCAGGCCGAAGAAGACGGTTCCAATACCCATCAGGACAACGAACAGATTGGACACCTCAGGCATTCGGATGTTCCCTCCTTCTCAAATTGGCGGGCCGGCGGAAAGTCCGGCCCAGGGATATATCGTGAAAATCATAACAATTTTCACGCGCGCGAAATTGTTTTTATTATAACAAACTCTCCGGGAAATTTCAATACTTTTCCCCGCATATTTCCCACAATTTTTCCTGTCACGGGCGGTCTTTCTTTTTCTTTTCCGCTGTGGTATGATGGGCGGAGAACAGAAGAGGGAGGCGGCGGATTGATGCGGTATGGAGAGGTGAAGCGGGGGCGCTTTCTGGCCCGGCCCAACCGGTTTGTTGCCCATGTGGAGCTGGAGGGGGAGCGGGTGGTGTGCCACGTGAAGAACACCGGCCGGTGCCGGGAGCTGCTGACAAGCGGCGCGGCGGTGTATCTGGAGCGGGCGGAAAACCCGGCCCGGAAGACGCCCTATGATCTCATCGCGGTGGAAAAGGGGGATCTGCTCATCAACATGGACGCCCAGGCCCCCAACAAGGTCTTTGGGGAATGGGCGGCGGCGGGGCGGTTCCTGCCGGGCCTCACGGCCCTGCGGCCGGAGTTCACCTGGGAGGACTCCCGGTTCGACTTCCGGCTGGAGGACCATCTGGGTCCCTGCTTTGTGGAGGTGAAGGGGGTCACCCTGGAGCAGGACGGTCTGGCCCTGTTTCCCGACGCGCCCACAGAGCGGGGGGTCAAGCACCTGCGGGGCCTCCGCCGGGCGGTGGAGCAGGGGTACCGGGCGGCGGTGTTCTTCGTGGTGCAGATGAAGGGGCCCCGGCTGTTCCGGCCCAACGACGGCACCCATCCCGCCTTCGGGCAGGCCCTCCGGGAGGCCGCGGCGGCGGGGGTGGGCGTGTACGCCTGGGACTGCGCCGTCACGCCGGAGAGCCTGACCCTGGACGCGCCGGTGGAGGTGGCGCTGTAAACCGTCTTTGTCGTCATCCTTCCCGCGCCATGCCTCCGGCCCCGGTGGAATTTCCCTCCGCCGGGGCCGGTTTTTCTGCGGATTTTTCCGTTGGGTGACAGATCGGCTCCCTGGGGATTGTTATATAGGTGAAAGGAGGCGATACGCGTGGACGAGAAACAGGCGGAGTATCTGGTGGCGCAGTACGCGGACCTGCTCCTGCGCATCGGGTACACCTGGCTGGGGGATATGGACGACGCCAAGGACGTCTGCCAGGAGGTGCTCATCCGTCTGCTGGAGAACCCCCGGGACTTCCCGGATCCGGGCCAGGAGCGGGCGTGGGTGATCCGGCTGGGAGTGAACGCCTGCAAGAACTGGCGCAGGAGCGCCTGGCTGCGCCGCCGCGCCCCTCTGGAGGAGGGGCTGGCGCTGGCGTCGGAGGACGCTCTGCCGGAGGAGGGCGGACTGCTCTCCCAGGTGATGGCGCTGCCCCCCAAGTACCGGGAGGTCATCTTCCTGCGCTACTACGAGGGGTACGAGGTCCGGGAGATCGCGGCTCTGCTGGGGCGTTCCCCCGCCCTGGTGAGCACCCATCTGAAGCGGGGGAAGGAAAAACTGCGGCATATGCTGGGAGGTATGGAGTATGCGTGACGGATTTGAGAGCTACCGGGCGGAGCTGGACGGGCTGCGCCTGACGGAGGAGAGCCGGGAGCGGCTGGCTGACCGCCTGACCGGCCGACGGAGTCTGGAGGCGGACCGCCGGTCCCATCGCCCGGGCGGGCGGCTGGGCCGGGCGGCGGTGATTGCGGCGGCGGCGTGTCTGCTGGCGGCGGTGGGCGGCGCGGCGGTGGTGTCCAGCGTCCCCACCCTGCGGGACCGCTTCTTCGGCGGGGACAGTGCAGGCTACCGGCAGAGCGGCGGCTTTGTGGGCCGGGCGGTGGAGAACAACGGCTGGACCCTGTCCATCACCGACTGCGTGGGGGACGACTACTATGTCTATCTGGGCATGGAGCTGGAGGCCCCGGAGGGGACGGTGCTGGACGCGCCGGACTACCGGTTTGCCCGCTTCAGCGCCAGCTTTACAGACAGCAGCCTCTACGGTACCTACGACGTGATGCCCCTGCCGGACGAGGACCCCACGGACAACAAGCTCCCCCTGATGTGGCTGCTGTACAGCTCCCAGCCCGGGGTGAACGGCTCCGCGGTGCGGCTGACTGTGTCCGATCTGGGCCACCGCTGGGACGACGGGGAGGCGTATCAGCTGGACTGCGGCGGGACCTGGGACCTTGGCGCTGTGACTGTGCGCTATCCGGACAGCATCCTCCGACTGACGCCCGGCACGCCGGTGGAGGTCCCCCTGGAGGGTCCCGGCGGCGTCCGGACCCTGGACGCCCAGGTCAGCCGGGTGGAGATCTCCCCCCTGGCCCTGAACGTCTGGATCTCCGGGGAGGACCTGGTCCTCCACCACGGACCGGACCGCCTCCAGCCCAGCGAGACCTTCTACTTCTGCGACAGCACCCAGGAGGTGCTGGCCTTTGACGCGGACGGCCAGCCCATTGAGATGCGCGCTGGCATGGAGGGAATGGGCGGCGGCGGATGCAGCGGGTACAATGAGAGCGAGGGCTATATCTGGCTGTCCTGCGGCTTCGGCGGCCTGATGGATGTGAACCGGGTTGCTAAGATCGTGGTCAACGGCGTGGAGATCCCGGTGCGGCCGTAAACGAAAGATGCCTCCCGTCCGGAGCGGACGGGAGGCATCTATGTAGGTTTTTACTGCTTCAGGCGGAAGCGGTTGGTCTGCTCCTGGAGCAGGCGGACCTGATCGAACAGCTCCGTGCTCACGGCGGCGGACTCCTCGCTGCTGGCGGAGTTGGTCTGGACCACGGCGGAGATCTGGCCGATGCCCTCGGTGACCTGGGCAATAGCCATGGCCTCGCCCTGGACAGCCTGGGCGATGTTGCCGATGCCCTCGTTGGAGCTGGTCACCAGCTCCAGTGTCTTCTTGAGGGTCTGGGAGACCTCGCCCACGATCTGGCGGCCCCGGGTGGTTGCCTGGACAGAGTTCTCAATGAGCTCCTTGGTGGCCTTGGCGGCCTCGTCGGACTGGGCGGCCAGAGAGCGGACCTCGTCGGCCACCACGGCAAAGCCCTTGCCGGCGGTGCCCGCACGGGCGGCCTCCACAGCCGCGTTCAGGGCCAGGATGTTGGTCTGGAAGGCGATGTTCTCAATGGTGGCGATGATCTTGCTGATCTCCTGGGAGGCCTGGGTGATGTCCTCCATGGCCACCACCATCTGCTCCATCTGCTGGCCGCTGATGTTCACCTGCTCGCCGGTGAGGCGGGCGTTCTGCTGGGCCGCGCTGGCGTCCTTCACGTTCCGCTCTGCGTTTTTGGACAAATCATCCAGCGTGGCGTAGAGCTCCTGGACAGCGCTGGCCTGCTCCGTGGCGCCCTGGGCCAGGGACTGGGCGCTGCTGGAGAGCTGCTCGGCATTGCCGGAGACCCGGCGCTCCGCCTGATGGATCTTGGAGAAGGCGGAGGAGATATTGGCGGTAAAGCTGCCGATGGAGTCCTCAATGGAGCGGAAGTCTCCGATGTAGTCGGCGGAGGTGGAGACGTTGAAGTTGCCGTCGGAGAACTCGCCCATAATGCGGGTGATATCCTCCACGTAGCTGTGGATCAGGGCCAGAGAGCTCTCCAGATTCTGGGCCAGATCGCCCAGCTCGTTGTTGGCGGTATAGTGGAGATCCAGCTTCAGGTTGCCATCCCCCAGGGGCTTGCTCTTCTCGGTGATGAGCAGCATGGGCCGGACCACCTGGTGCAGCACGTAGAACACCAGGCTGATGAGGCAGGCCAGGGCCAGGGTCAGGCCGATGATGGAGGTGGCGTGCATGATGGTCAGGGTCTGCTGCATCTCGGCGCTGGTGTCGGCTCTGATCTCGCCGCCCCGGCTCACCACCTGATCCAGCAGGCCCACCAGGGTGGACAGGTTGGAGAGGATGGTGTCCTGATAGAAGCGCTGGCTGGAGGCGGCGTCCATGGCCAGCGCCTGGGAGGCGGACTCGTGGAGCTTCTTGTGGAGGGGCTCAATCTGGGAGCGCAGGGAGCTGACGGTGCTGTCGCCCATCGCGTCCTCGCTGTAGAGCCACTGGCCCAGGGCGCAGGTAGTGGGGTCCATGCTGCCGGTGAATTCCGCGCCGGCGTAGAGGGCGTTGCTGAGGTTGGAGGACCACTTGTAGTGGGCCACCTCGGCCCCCATGGCCCGATCCAGCAGATCGGCGGCCTGCTGGGCGGTATCCTGCGCATTTTGAATACGTAAAATGTTGATGGTCATCATGACGCTGAAGAGAAGTACGGAGAGCAGTGCCGCCGCCACGCGGTAGCCCACCATTTTGTTGATGCCTTTTCGCATAGTCGTAACCTCACTCTTTCATGTTTTTGTTTGAGGGGTGGCGCGGCAGGGACGGGATACTCCTCCAGATCCAGGGAGCGCGAGAAGGGGCCCCCGCGCTCCCCGGACCGCCGCATCTCTCTATTCAATCGCGTTCTTTGACAGTATACCACACTCCCCGCGTGGTTTTCAATAGTTTCCTTCACAATATAGAGAAATCCATTTAAGGGGCTGGCTGGACGGTCCGATGAACGCCGGATTGGCCTGACGGCTGCCCTGGGCTGTCATTCGGCACAGCCGAACGACTGGCCCGGCGGCCTGACGGCCGCCCTGGTAACATCTGCACTTTTTTGGCAAAAATGCAAAAATAATCCTGTACAAGCGGGAGCGAAACTGGTATAATACAACCATCCCCCACAGAAGGATTGAAAGGAGCGATTTTATGAAGTTCACATTTACCTGCAAAAAGGTGTCCCTCAACGACTCCATCAAGGACTATGCGGAGAAGAAGATCTCCAAGCTGGACCGCTACTTCCGGGAGGACGCCGACGCACTTGTGACCTTCTCTGTGGAGAAGGGCCACCGCTGTGTGGTGGAGATCACCATCGTCAGCGGGAGCACCCTGTTCCGCGCCCAGGAGGAGTCCAGGGACGGAGACATGCGGGGGGCCATCGACGCGGCCTGCTCCACCATTGACCGCCAGATCCGCAAGAACAAGACCCGCCTGTCCAAGCGCCTGCGCCAGGAGGCGCTCACCCCCAGCGTGCCCGCCGAGTTCGACGTGAACGAGGAGACGGAGTTCCAGGTGGTGCGCACCAAGCGCATTGCCGTGAAGCCCATGAGCGTGGACGAGGCCATTCTCCAGATGAACCTGCTGGATCACGACTTCTTTGTGTTCCGCAATACCGAGGACGTTGTCAGCATCGTCTACCGCCGCAAGAACGGCGGCTACGGCCTGCTGGAGACCGACGGAATCCGGGACTGATCCCACGCCTCGCCCCCTTTTCCTCCTGGGACGGCGGCCGGCCGTCCTCTTTCGACAAAGGTTCTCTGAAACCGGCAAAACTTCCTATTTACAAATGAGGAAAAGGGTTGTATGATAGTGATCGGAAGCTTTCCAATATCCCACCCGCCTGGGCCGCTGTCTCTGACAGCGGCTCCTTTTTATGCCCCGGGCCCGCCGCTCACAGGCTGACGGCGTACCGGGCAGGATTCCGCTCATCGTAAAAGACGGCAAGCTTCTCGCCTCTGACGGGGCATCTCAGAAAATACCGTACATACCGGCTCCCCTGGTAGGCGGCGCGCCCTTGGGCGCAACCCCGGCCTTGCATTTTCCGCGCTTTTACAGTACAATGGGGAGGATATCCAAACTACGAGAAAGGCGAGGTCAACGAAAGGATGAATCAAAAGGAACTGGGGGAGCTGCGCCGCCGTTTCCAGCCGGACAGGAGCGCCGTGAGCCGCATCTACGGCTGTTATGTCAACACACAGCGGGAGGTCATCTCCTACCTGGACGAGTCCCTGGGCCGGATGCCCCTGGAGGAGTCGGAGAAGTACCTGGGCCTGCTGAAAAAGTCCCTGTCCGGGGCTCTGGGCAAAAATCTCATCGACGTGGTGTTCACCACCGAGCAGGTGATGGACAGCGACGAGTACCGGCTCCTGTCGGCTCTGCGGGAGTCGGAGCTGAAAAACGGCGAGATCCGCCAGGAGTTCTACCAGCGGGTCATCGAGAGTCTGGACATGGGGGAGAGCAACTACCTGATCCTCATGGCCTATGACGCCTACGACGTGCCCCGCCGGGGCGGGGACGGCCAGCCGGGGGATTCGGAGAACGTGTACCGCTGCATCCTCTGCTGCGTGTGTCCTGTGAAGGACGGCAAGCCGGAGCTGGGCTACTTCCCCGGAGAGAACGAGTTCCACAACTGCGTGGCCGGGCAGATCGTGTCGGCGCCGGAGCTGGGCTTCCTGTATCCGGCCTTTGATGACCGGACGGCCAATCTGTACAACGCCCTCTTCTACACCCGAAAGGCGGACCAGCTCCACCAGGAGTTCATTGACGCCATTTTCCGCACAGAGGCCCCCATGTCCGCGGCCGAGCAGCGGGAGGCCTTTGAGACCGCCCTTCAGGAGGGACTGGAGGAGGCGTGCAGCATGTCGGTGGTCCAGTCGGTCCACGAGCAGCTGCGGGAGCGGCTGGAGGAGCACAGGGACAGCAAGGACCCGGAGCCCCTCTCCCTCACCGCCGGAGAGGTGGGGGGCATTCTGCGTCAGTGCGGCGTGGAGGAGGCGCGGGTGGAGGCCTTCCAGGCCCAGTGCGCCCAGCGGTTCGGGGAGAGCGCGGCCCTGAACCCGGCCAACCTCATTGACAGCAAGCGCTTTGAGGTGAAGACCGGGGAGGTCACCGTGTCCGTGGATCCGGCGTGCAGCTATCTGGTGGAGACCCGGGAGATCGACGGCCGGCGCTACCTCCTCATCCCCGTGGGGGAGGACGTGGTGGTCAACGGCCTGCCCGTGACCGCCGGCGGGGCGGAGGCGGCCGGCGTGCAGCCGTAAAAGAACGTCCTACCTCCGCCCGAACAGCTCCGGCAGGATGTCCTCCACCTCCGGGTACATCAGCAGCCCCGTGGTCACGCCCAGCTCCCGGCCCAGCTGCATCTTCCGGCGGAGGGTGCCCGCGTCGTCAAAGAGGACAAAGCGGCTCTCCCCCTCCTGGGTGGAGGTAAAATATTTTGCGCACAGGTCGCCGGAGTAAAAGACCGAGGGCTGCCGCTGGGCCATCATCTCCTCCAGCTCCTCCCCGGACAGGGCCTTCCCCTCCCCGGAGGGACAGGGCAGAGGGAAGCTCATCCGCAGCCGCTGGAGATCCAGCGCCAGGCGCTTTTGTCCAAAGGCCTGCCCGGCCTCCTCCAGCCGCTGGCGAAGGGAGCCGCCGGAGAGGGCCGTGCAGACGAGCACCTGGGCGGAGGCGACCCGCCGGCCGTACTCCTCCGGGACAAACAGCTGCTTCCGGTTCCGGGCCAGCACCCGGCCCAGGGCCTCCAGGAAGGAGACCCGGTCCGGGCTGGGCGGCTGCTCGAAGTCCGCCGCCACTCCGCAGTAGTTCCGGTTTCCGCACTCCCGCCACACCTCCCGGCACAGCTGGGCCGTGTCCCGGACAGCGTCCCAGTCCCGGTCCCCCAGCACCATCAGGCCGCCGAAGGTCCTGGCCAGCAGGGCCTGACGGGTGAGATGGCCCTCCCGGCCCACCTGGTAGGCCACGTGGGCCAGCCTGTCGGTGTACTGGCTGGCCGTGCGCTGCTTGTCGGGCGTGACGGCTAAAAAAATCTGCAAGGTCGGTCCCCCCTTGTATAACGAAAAATTATGTGCTATACTTCAGTCATATTATGCGGTCAAGGAGGGCGCTATGCCTGTCTCTCTCGTCCCGGACCGGGTCCTCCGGCATTATACCGATGTGACGCCCCGGCTGCTGGGGGAGCTGGGGGTGAAGCTGCTGCTGTGTGATCTGGACTACACCCTGGCGCCCCGGTCCGTGTCCGCTCCGGACGGCGCGCTGCGCGCCTGGCTGGACCGGTGCCGGGAGGCGGGGGTCACGGTGGCCATTCTCTCCAATAACCGCTCCCCCCGCCGTGTGGAGGCCTTCTGCGGCGCACTGGGCATCTGGTACGTGGGCCACGCGGGCAAGCCGTCTGTCAAGGGCTTCCGCCGGGCCATGGAGCAGGCCGGCGCGGTGCCGGAGGAGACGGCCATGCTGGGCGACAAGCTCCTCACCGACGTGCTGGGGGCCAGGCGCAGCGGCGTAAAGGCCCTGATGGTGGAACCTCTGGGGGGACCGGCGGGGACCTGGAACCGGGTGCTCCACGCCCTGCAGGAGCCCTTCAAACAGATCGCAAAAAGGAGAAATGAGGAAAAATGAGCAGATTTCAGAAGATTGCCGCCAAGCTGGCGGACCACAGCCTGGATGCCATGATGGTCACCAGCGCGCCCAACCGGTTCTATGCCACCCAGTTCCGCTCCAGCGCCGGCATGGCCATCGTCACCAAGAGCGAGAGCTACTTCTTCACCGACAGCCGCTACATTGAGGCCGCCGGCAAGGCCGTCACCGGCGCGGTCATCCGCCAGAACTCCGCCGAGGTATCCATGGTGGATCTGGCCAACGAGGTTCTGGAGAAGCACAACATCCAGCGTCTGGGCTTTGAGGAGCAGTACGCCACGGTCGGGGAGTACAACACCTGGAAGGAGAAGCTCAAGTGCAAGGAGCTGGTCCCCGCCACCCAGCTGCTCACCGATCTGCGGGCAGTGAAGGACGAGGAGGAGATCAAGACCCTCATCGCCGCCCAGCGCATCGCGGAGAAGGCCCTCCAGGAGGTGCTGGAGTTTATCAAGCCCGGCCGCACGGAGAAGGAGATCTCCGCCTTCCTCCAGTACCGGATGCTCTGCAACGGGGCGGACCGCATGTCCTTTGAGCCCATCGTGGTCAGCGGCGTCAACAGCAGCATGCCCCACGGCGTTCCCTCCCACAAGAAGGTGGAGGAGGGCGACTTCCTCACCATGGACTTTGGCTGCATGCTGGACGGCTACTGCTCCGACATGACCCGCACTGTCGCCATCGGCCATGTCACCGAGGAGATGGACAAGGTCTACCACACCGTCCTGGCCGCCCAGGCCGCCGGCGCGGCGGCCTCCAAGGCCGGGGTGAAGGGCATGGACATCCACGCCGCCGCCGCCAAGGTCATCTCCGACGCGGGCTACGGCGAGTACTTCGGCCACGGCTTTGGCCACGGCCTGGGCATCGAGGTCCACGAGAACCCCGGCGCGGGCCAGAAGGCCTCCGTGCCCCTGCCGGTGAATGCCGTCATCTCCGCCGAGCCGGGCATCTACATCCCCGGGAAGTTCGGCGTGCGCATTGAGGACGTGCTGATTATTCAGGAGAACGGCTGCAAGGACATCATGGAGGCGCCCAAGGAGCTGCTGGTGCTGAAATAATTGGACTGCATATTTTAATTGTATCATCAAGGGTCCCGGACAAAGTCCGGGACCCTCGCTCGTTACGGGAAAAATATGTGCGTCAGAAGCTGGTCTGGCCCTGCCAGCTCTGGGCGGCGGCGCAGTAGGGGACGCCCTTGACGTTGTGGAACTGGACGAATTTCAGGGAGTACAGGTCCCCGGAGATGTAGCGCTCGTAGTCCGGCTGGTAGAGCACAATGTAGTCGCTGCCCACGGTGTGGAGGATCCCCTGCCAGGTCACCGCCTGCTGTGTGCCCACCATGAAGGTGGCCACCACGAAGTAGCCCACGTTCCGGTTCAGCAGGCTCCGCAGGGACGCCTGATAGGCCTCGCCGGCATCGGCGGGCATGTGGGTGCCCTCCATGTCCACGGGGTTCTTCATCCGCTGGCTCTGGGCGGCGGCGCTGGATATCCCGCCCAGCTCCCCGGTGCCGTTGAGGCCCGTGATGGTCACGGTCCCGGCCTCCGCCGCCGTGGCGGCGGGCGCTGCCGGCGCCTGGATCTCCGCCGGACTGATTGCCCCGGCGGCGGACTGCCCGGCGTAGCCCAGGGTTGGGTCTCCGTAGATCCAGCTGCTGTTGATGGCGCTTGCCATCTCCGGCGGCATACGCGCGCCGGTCTCGTCCGGAGCGGCCATGGGGCTGCGGAGCTCTCCGCCGGTCATCCTCTGCATACTCTGGTCATTGTTTGGCATCTCCATACACTCCTCCTTGATGGTCTCTCAGGTGCTGTAGTAGGCGTTTGTCGGGTTATAAAAGCAGTGATCCCCAATGCGGGTCTGCCAGTACCCCACGTTGGAGGGGAACCTGCTGCGGCAGTCGGGGCTGAAGGGGTTGTAGAACCAGAGGGACTCCGCCACATCCGGCAGCCTGTTGCCGGCGATGGCCCAGTCAGCGATCTCATAGTGGATCGCCTCGGGGCGCATATTATAGATGTTCTGGGGGTTGTAGGCGCCCCCCTCGGTCTCGCTGGCACAGACAAACTGATAGGGCTGAAAGATGATGTTGCGGACGCTCCCCTGGCCCACCCGGGCGTACTCCCCGCCCCGGGCGTGAACCCGATTCATCACCACGCCCGCCACAGCCTTCATCCCGTTGGTTCCCTCCCCGCCGGCCTCGCACTGGATCAGGCGCGCCAGCAGCTCCCGGTCAGAAAAAGCCATAAGTCATCACACTCCTGGTCACGACCATCCTATGCAGCCGGAGCAGGGCAGGTGCATTCCTGTCATATCCCTCCCCGCGGGCGCATAGGCTGTAGCGTCAGCCGGTTGGGGACGAGGATTCCGAAACCGGACTACCAATGAGGTGAACGTACATATGGAGGAAACACGCAACTTTGTCCAGCTGCGGGGGACGGCGGCCGGCGAGCCCCAGCTCTCCCACGAAAACCACGGCCAGCGGTTCTGCCGCTTCCCCCTCTCCGTCCAGCGGCTGTCCGGCCAGACGGACCTGCTCCACGTCATCGCCACCGCCCGGCAGCTGGAGCCGCTGCTGCCCCTTGAGGGACGGCGGCTGGCGGTGGAGGGGCAGCTGCGCTCCTTTAACAACAAGAGCGGCCATGGAAACCGGCTGGTCATCTCCGTCTTCGCCCAGTCCCTGTGCGGCGCGGAGGCGGAGGATCTCAACAGCATCCAGCTCCGCGGGGTGATCTGCAAGCCCCCGGTTCTGCGCCGCACGCCCCTGGGCCGGTGCATTTCCGACATGATGCTGGCGGTAAACCGCCGGTACGGCCGGGCGGACTACCTCCCCTGCATTGCCTGGGGCCAGGTGGCCATGATTACGGGACACATGGAGGTGGGGGAGACGCTGTGCCTGGAGGGCCGGGTTCAAAGCCGGGTTTACACCAAGGTGGTGGAGGGCTGCCCCCAGGAGCGCACCGCCTACGAGGTCAGCGTCATGCACCTGCTCAAGGAGGACGATATCCTCTGAAAAGCCGGCATATGGGAGCAGAGGGCCCCGGACTTTGTCCGGGGCCCTCTGCTGTCCGAAAAAACACAAAAGGGTCTTGACAGCTCCGCACTACTGTGGTAGTATAAAGCCACAGAAACTACCGTAGTAGTGTGAAAGGAGCGCTGATCGTGGAAAACAAGCTGTTTGATTCGGAATTAAAGGTGATGGGGGTGCTGTGGCGGGAGGGGGAGGCCACGGCCAAGCACATCTCCGATGTGCTGGCGGAGGAGGTGGGGTGGAACATGAACACCACATACACCCTCATCAAGCGGTGCATCAAGAAGGGGGCCATCGAGCGGCTGGAGCCCAGCTTCCGGTGCCGTCCCCTGGTGGCCAAGGAGGAGGTCCAGGCGGCGGAGACGGACGAGCTGGTGGGCAAGCTCTTCGACGGCAGCGCGGACAAGCTCTTTGCCTCCCTGCTGGGACGGAAAAAGCTGTCGGCGGAGCAGATTGTCCGGCTGAAGGAGATTGTGGGGGAGTTGGAATGATATGAATACAATCGGTATATTAGAGCTGAGCCTGTCCGGCGGGTTGTTGATTCTGGCGGTCATCCTCCTCCGGGCCCTGGCGCTGGACCGGCTGCCCAAGGGGACGTTTCTGGCTCTGTGGCTGGTGGCGGCAATCCGGCTGCTGGTTCCGGTGTCCATCCCCTCGCCGCTGAGCGTCTACTCCCTGGTCCGGCGGGCGCCGGAGACGGTGGCCGCGATGGAACCGGCGCCGGCGGTCCCGGTCCTCCCGGTCCTGACCGGCACAGAGGCGGTCCCCGGCGCGCCCGCAGTCCCCCTCTGGGAGACGGTCTGGCTGGCGGGGGCGCTGGTATGCGGGGGCTTCTTCCTCCTCTCCTACCTCCGCTGCCGCCGGGAGTACCGGACCGCCCTGCCGGTGGAGGAGGAGCTGTGGGAGCGCTGCCGGGACCGGCTGGGGCGGAGGATCGCCCTGCGCCAGTCGGACCGGGTGGCCGCGCCCCTGACCTACGGTCTGTTCCATCCGGTGATCCTGCTGCCCAGGGACTTCGATCCCTCCGATGGGGAGCGGCTGGACTATGTGCTGGAGCACGAGCTGGTCCACATCCGGCGGCTGGACGGCCTCACCAAGCTTGTTCTGGCGGCGGCAGCCTGCGTCCACTGGTTCAACCCCCTGGCCTGGGCCATGCTGGTCCTGGCCAACCGGGATATCGAGCTGCGCTGCGACGAGGCGGTGGTGGCCCGGTTCGGGCGGGACAAGCGGTCCGCCTACGCCATGACCCTTATCGCCATGGAGGCGCAAAAGAGCGGGCTGGGCCCCTTTGCCAGCGCCTTCAGCAAAAGTGCCATTGAAGAAAGGATTCGTGCGATTATGAAGATGAAGAAACGGTCCCTGGCCGCCATTATGGCGGCGGTTGTACTGGTGTGCTGCGTCAGCGTGGCCTTTGCCACCTCGGCGGCGGAGCGAAAGCCCATGCCCCGGGTGGCTGACGGCAGCTTCACCGGAGAGGAGCTGGAGGAGCTGTCCGCCCTGTGGCTGGACGGCTGGGAGGACATGACCGTGGCGGCCTACCAGGAGGCCCTGTGGAAACAGAAGGACACGCCGGAGCACTACGCCCTCATAGAACGCTATGGGAAGAACCATGTCAGCGTGGGCTATTTCAACGATCCCCAGGCCACGGGGGAGGCCAACGCCTTCCACACCTACTTCCAGAAGGTCTTTGAGCCCCTCACCGGGGACGGCTGGCAGGAGCGGTTCTTCGCCGGCATCGTGACCGCCGGCGATGAGGACCGCCGGCTGGTGAGCCTGGAGTACAGCTATACCCTGGGCGTTCTGGACCGGAACCAGCTGACCGCCGGGGCGTACTGGCAGGTTCACCGGGACATAGAGGCGGGGGTTCAGGCCATGGCGGAGGACTACGCCGCCCAGGGACTCGCCCCGGAGGAGGGACTGAGGCTCCACGAGACCGCCTTCTCCCGGCTCTCCCGGGAGCTCACCACCAGCGCCCTCTCCGTGACCGTGGAGGGCGGGATGCTGGTCCAGTCCTTTGGGAAGTCCTCCGACGGGGTCCATCCCTTTGAGAGCGAGGACGAGGAGCTGCACTGGCAGTCCTCCCAGCAGACAGCCCGGGAGTGGGACCGGCTCCTGGCCCCCTACGCGCCCTTCGGCCTCTCCTATGTCTTTGACGATCCGGACCTGGACGGGAACGGGCTGACCATGACCTACCAGGGCCGGGAGGTCCGGGGCATCATGGACCCCCAGGTGGGGTGGATCACCGAGCACACCGGGCTCAGCGCCTACGGCGAGGAGGCGGTGGAGCTGTACGCGGTGTACGCGGACGGCGCGCTCACCGGCCTGCGGCTGGCCACGCCGGAGGAGCAGGCGGCCCTTGACCAGAGCCGCAGGCAGTCCCCTCTGGGCATAGGCGGCCTACCGGACCAGGAGGCGCGGGAGTTCCCCCGGGCCGCCCGGGAGGACTATGACAGCCTTCTCGCCCTGCGCACGGAGGGCTATGAGGACCTCAGCCTGGAGGTCTTCAACCAGCGGCTGCTGGACTGGGCCAACGAGCACAGCGGCGCCTGGGACCGGATTAACTGCGATGTGATCTGGAACGACTACGGCGTCCGGCTGACGGAGGAGGAGCGGTCCTTCGCGGCCCTGACCTGCCTCCTGTCCGGTACGGAGAATGGCCAGATGGTCCGCGCTCTCCACACCGGCCAGCCGGAGGAGGACCCGGGCTTTGCCGCCAATCTGCCGGAAATCCTCCGGGAGGAGAACGGCGGCGCTCTGGTCTGGTGCGATCTGTACTACGACGTCTCCTACCACATCCCGGACAGGGCCGGGGCCACCGTGGGGGAGCGGGACAGGTGCGCCGCCGGGATGCAGATGGACATCGCGGAATTCTGGGAGAGCACGGACCTGGACGCGCTTCTGACTATGACCGAGGAGGACGTGGCGGCCCTGTTCAACCAGTGGGGGGCGGAAAACAGCACGGACAACGTCCGCTTCAACCCTGTCACCGCAGACAACCTCCACTTTGAGCACATGGACGAGCGGGGACGTCAATAAAGCAGCAAAAAACAGAGGGTATCATCAGACTGCCGGCAGCCTGATGATACCCTCTAACGTTCTTTTTGCTCCTTTTTCTTTCAAGAAAAAGAAGACAAGCCCCCTACGCGCTGGACCGCTCCCGCCGCTCCTGGCTCTTCCGGCTGGCCTTGCGGTAGCGCTCGGCGATGTGGCCGGCGTCCTTGTACAGGGCGGCCTTGCAGGCCCAGCGTCCGGCGGGGGTCTTCTCAGCGGTGACCGCCAGATAGAGGCGGCGGTGCTCCCGGCACTTGCAGCGCAGGACCTGCTCCGTGGGGGCGGTGCGCACCCAGCGGCCCGCGGACAGGGGCTGGCGGCACAGGGGACAGACCGGCTGGGTCACCTCCCGCCGGTTCTTGCAGGCCCAGCGGGTGTCAAACTCCCCCAGCTCCAGCTCCCACAGGGGCAGGGGCCCCCGCTGCTTGGGCGGGCGGTGGAAGAGGGTCAGGTCCGTGAACCGGTCCAGCATCACCTGATAGACCAGCACCGTATAATAGGTGTCGTTCCAGGCGCTGTGGAAGTCCAGATCCGTCTCCATGGACAGATCCGTCACCGCCTTCTCCAGGGAGGGCTGACAGCCCAGGTCTCCCCCCAGCAGCTTCTGATAGACGTACTGCAAATCAAAATACTCGCACCGCCAGTCCGCGTCAAAGGAGATGCGATGGAAGGCGAAGTTGCTTAAAAGGACCTCCACGTCGTTGTTGCCCCACTCCACGAACACCGGGTCCCTCCCGCACCAGCGCAGGAAGGCCGGGCCCAGATCCAGGAAGCAGGGCGCGGCGGCCAGGAGGGAGCGCAGCTCCTCCCGCTCATAGGGCAGGAGGCGGTAGGTGCGGCTCTCGATTTTGCGGCTGGCCTTGGGGTGGACGTAGCTGTGGAAGGAGTCCAGCATGGCGCCGGTGTCCTGGGCCACCTTGATGGCCGCCACCTCGATGAGCTCGTGGAAGGGGAGCCTCTCCCCTGACCGGCTGCGGTAAAAGGTGGTATTCCATTCCAAATCCAGAAAAATCAGCTCCGACATAGATCAACGCTCCAGTAATGTTTTCATATCCTCCGGCAGGGGCGCGGTCACCGCCAGCTCCCGGCCCCCGTCCGGATGGGCGAGGACCAGGCTGTGGGCGTGGAGGGCGGGGCGGCCGATGAGGGCCCGGTCCTCCACGCCGTAGAGCCAGTCTCCGGCCAGGGGACAGCCCAGGCAGGCCATATGCACTCTGATCTGGTGGGTGCGGCCCGTCCGGGGGCGTACCTCCACCAGACACAGCGGCCCCGCCTGGGCCACCACCCGGTAGCCGGTGAGGGCCCGCTGTCCCTCCGGGTCAATCCGCCGCTTCACGGCGGAGGACGGGTCCCGGCCGATGGGCTGGTCCACAGTCCCCTCCGGCGGACAGGGCACGCCCTGGCACAGGGCCAGATAGGTCCGGCGGAAGCGCTCGCTGTGGAGCTGGCGGCGCAGGGCGTCGTGGGCCCAGCCGTTCTTGGCCGCCGCCAGGACCCCGGAGGTGCCCCGGTCCAGCCGGTTCACCAGATGCACGCAGGCCCCGGGCCCCAGGTAGTGGACCAGCCCCTGGGCCAGGGAGGGCTCCTCCGGCGAGAGGGAGGATGGGATGGAGGCCAGGCCGGCCGGCTTGTTCACCACCAGCAGGTGCTCGTCCTCATAGAGGACCTCCAGCGCCATGGCCGCCGGGACCAGGGAGGAGGGACGCTCCGCCGCGTCCAGATCCACCCGCAGCCGGTCCCCGGCCCGGAGGAGGGCCGTGACGAACACCCGCCGGCCGTTGACGGTGAGGCCGGTCTCGGTCCGCTTCAGGCGGCCGACGCGGCCGGCGGAGAGGCCCAGCTCCCCCCGCAGCAGGCTCTTGACCGTGCGCCCGGCCTGCTCCTCTGTCACCACCAGCTCCAGCGCCGCCATGGTCCGCCCCCCTTCGCCAAAATTCCGCATATATCCGAATTATACAACAGCCCGCGCCGGTTTTCAATATGCAGATTCATGCAGAAATCATCCGGGCCGGGGCCCTCCCGGCGTTCCAGAATTTGAAAAAACCGTGAATTTTCAGGGAAAAGGCCCCGCCGCACTTGCGGCAAGGGGTGATCTATGGTAAACTAGGACTGTTATCCCCTCAGAAAAGGCTGAAAAACGCCTCTCCCCCGTCAGAATTACCAGAGAAATATATAGAGCATGAGGAAATGTATATGGAAATCACGCAGGGCGTGCGCTTCGACACCCTGGGCCTGAGCCCGGAGGTCATGCGCGCGCTGGAGAAAAAAGGCTACGAGCTTTCAACACCCATCCAGGCGGGGTGCATCCCCCCCATGATGGATTGGCAGGACGTGACGGCCAAGGCCCCCACCGGCACCGGCAAGACCTTCGCCTTCGGCATCCCCATCATCGAGCACGTGGATACGGACAGCGATCAGGTCCAGGCGGTCATTCTGGCCCCCACCCGGGAGCTGGCCCTCCAGATTACCGCCGAGATGCGGGAGCTGGCCCAGTTCAAGCCGGGCATCCGCATGGTCTGCCTCTACGGCGGCCAGCCCATCGGCAAGCAGATCGACGCGCTGAAAAAGCGGCCCCAGATCGTGGTGGCCACCCCGGGCCGCCTCCAGGACCACATGAAGCGGCGCACGGTGCGCATTGACCAGACCCGGACCGCCATCCTGGACGAGGCGGACCGGATGCTGGACATGGGCTTTATCCACGACGTCACCAAGCTGCTGGACCAGATGAAGAACCGGAAGAACCTGGGCCTCTTCTCCGCCACCATCAGCCGGGAGGTCATGGACATCGCCTGGGTCTACCAGCGGGACGCGGTGGAGGTGACGGTCCGGGCCGACGAGGAGAACAAGCCGGACATCCTCCAGTACCGCCTGGAGCTGACCATGAACGGCAAGGTGGACGCGGTGGAGCGGATCCTGGACCAGGAGCGGTTTGACCGGGTGATGATCTTCTGCAACACCAAGGGCAACACCGAGCGGGTGACCAAGCTTTTGCAGATGCGGGGCATCGACGCCCAGTGCATCCACGGGGACATCCCCCAGGAGAAGCGGGAAAAGGTGATGGCCCGGTTCCGCCGGGGGGAGCTGCGGGTCTTCGTGGCCACCGACGTGGCCGCCCGGGGCATCGACGTGGACGACGTGGACGCGGTGTTCAACTACGACGTGCCCGACGAGAACGAGTACTACGTCCACCGCATCGGCCGCACCGGCCGGGCCAAGCGCCACGGGGTGGCCTACACCTTTGTCACCGACTACCCGGGCATGGTCCGGCTCAACGACATCGCCAAGCACACCCGCAGCCAGATTCAGCCCGTGAAGTTTGCCGAGGACGGAAGCCTCGTCCCGGCGGACGCCAAGTGAGGCCCCCTATGCGGAAAAAGAGTACCAAGCCGCCGGCCCGGCTGCTGGCGGCGCTCCTGGCCTGCCTGCTGCTGGCCGCCTGCGGAGCACAGCCCTCCCCTCAGCCGGACCCGGTCCCGGACAGCGTCCCCGCGGAGCCCAGCGCGCTCACCGTGGTCATCACCGACGCCCAGGACACCCTGGACCCCGCCAAGGTCACCGCGGCGGGGGGCGAGAGCCTTCTCTACCACCTCTTTGAAAATCTGATGCGCTGGACCGACGGCGGCGACGGCTGGGCGGTTCTGTCCCCGGGACAGGCGGAGAGCTACAGCGTGGATACCGATTTTGCCGGCAACGCCACCTATACCTTCACCCTCCGGGAGGACGCCCGCTGGTCCGACGGCAGGCCTGTCACGGCCGCCCACTTCGCCGCCGCCTGGCAGCGCCTGGCGGACCCGGCCCAGAACCTCCCCCGCCGGGAGCTGATGCGCATCGTCTCCGGCTACGATCAGGTGCAGCAGACCGGGGACGTCTCCCTTCTGGGGGTGTCCGCCCCGGATGAGCGCACCTTTGTGGTCTCCCTCCAGGGCAGCCACGCCCACTTCCTGGCGGAGCTGTGCGCCGGGGCGTGGACCATGCCTGTCCGGGACGATCTGCTCTCCGGCGGCTCCTGGGGGGACAGCGCGGACGCCACCGTCACCAACGGGGCCTACACCGCCGCCCATCTGAGCCGCAATCTGGTGACCCTGAAGCGCAGCGAGACCTACTACGACAGCGCCGCGGCGGTACCCGATGAGATCCGCTTTGTCACCCGGGAGGGGTCCCAGGCGGACTATGACAAGCTCCTGGCCGGGGAGGCCGCGCTGGTCACCGATCTGCCCCAGGAGCCCCTCCGGGCGCTGGCGGACAGCGGCCTGTGGACGCCGGAGCCGGTGACGTGCGCCTACGGCGTGCTGCTGAACACCCGGCGTCCCCCCTTTGACGACGACAACATCCGCACCGCCTTCCGGCTGGCCATTGACCCCCAGGCGGTGGCGGAGCAGCTGGGGGATCCCACCCTCCGCTCCGCCGGCGGCCTGATCCCCTACGGCGTGGCCGACTACGGCACGCCCTCCCGGCCTGCGGAGGACGCCCCCGAGAAGGAAGCCGGCGCCCTGCCGGATCCCAACGCCGCCTCCAACGCGGCCCCGCCCCCGGCGGAGCCGGATCCGGTGTACTGGGACTTCCGCGCCCACAGCCTGGAGGTGGTGACGGGCCACACCCAGCGGGACTATGACGCGGACTGCCTGCGGGCCCAGGCCCTGATGGCCCAGGCCGGCTACGCCAACGGCGGCGGGTTCCCAGTGGTGGAGTATATCTACGTGGATACCGGACTGGCCGGCGAGCTGGCCCGGGTCCTCCAGGCCATGTGGCAGGAGCGGCTGGGGGTGACGGTGACTGTCCGCGGGGTCAGCCAGGAGGAGTACGACGCCCTGGTTCTTCTCCAGCCCCTGCCCGAGGACGTTCAGGCGGAGGGCTCAGCGCCCCAGCAGGTGGGCGCGCTGGGCGCGGCCACCGGGGACTTCACCCTGGCCGGCCAGACCTTCTCCGCCCCCTACAGCGACGCCGGCGCGCTGCTGGAGCGCTTTTGCAGCGCCAGCGGCGACAATGTCACCGGCTACGCCAGCGACGCCTTTGACATTCTCCTCAGCTCCGCCCGGGCCGCCGTGTCCCCCGAGCCCCGGGACGCCTATCTCCACGACGCGGAGACCATTCTGCTGGAGGACGCGCCGGTGATCCCCGTGTGCTCCCTGGGGGGCAGCTTCCAGCTGGCCCAGGGCTATACCGGCCTCTACCGCGCCCCGGACGGGGTGTACTTCCTGTTTAACGTGGGGATGGAAACGCCCCAATAACGCCCTGATTCTGCCGTTCCGATTGTCTGTATCTATTCAAGCAACCATCTATAGAAGGAGGAACCATCCTATGAACAACTGCACCGACTGCCTCAGCCGTAATACCTGCCCCAGCGCGGATAAGCCCATGGAGGAGTATATCCGCCGCCTGCCTCTGGAGACCGCCCACCACCGGGTGGAGACCCAGCAAACCAAGTGCGGCTTCGGCCTCCAGGGGGTGTGCTGCCGCCTGTGCGCCAACGGCCCCTGCCGCATCACCCCCGACGCCCCCCGGGGCGTCTGCGGGGCCAGCGCGGACACCATCGTGGCCCGCAACTTCCTGCGGGCCGTGGCCGCCGGGTCCGGCTGCTACATCCACGTGGTGGAGAACACCGCCCGGCAGCTGAAAAACACCGGCCTCCACAGGGACAAGATCCGCAGCGAGAAGGCCCTGAACCATCTGGCGGAGCTCTTCGGCGTCACCGGAACGGACAAGTACGATCTGTGCGTGAAGGTGGCGGACGCGGTGCTCTCGGACCTGTACCGGCCTGAGTACGAGGCCATGGAGCTGGTGGAGAAGCTGGCCTACGCCCCCCGGGTGAAGCGCTGGAAGGAGCTGGGCATCATGCCCGGCGGCGCCAAGGGGGAGGTCTTCAACAATATCGTCAAGACCTCCACCAATCTGAGCTCCGATCCGGCGGAGATGCTGGTGAGCTGCCTGCGCCTGGGCGTGTCCACGGGCCTCTACGGCCTCCAGCTGACCAACCTGCTCAATGACGTGGTGCTGGGGGACCCGGAGATCCGTCCCGCCCCCGTGGGCATGAACGTCATTGACCCCGACTACATCAACATCCTCATCACCGGCCACCAGCACTCCCTGTTCACCTACATCCAGGACCGTCTTCTGGACCAGGACGTGACCGCCAAGGCCCAGGCCGCCGGGGCCAAGGGCTTCAAGCTGGTGGGCTGCACCTGCGTGGGCCAGGACCTCCAGCTCCGGGGAGCCCACTACACGGAGATCTTCGACGGCCACGCGGGCAACAACTACATCTCCGAGGCCGTGCTCTCCTGCGGGGCCATCGACGCGGTGCTCTCTGAGTTCAACTGCACCCTGCCCGGCATTGAGACCATCTGCGAGGAGCTGAAGATCAAGCAGATCTGCCTGGACGTGGTGGCCAAGAAGGCCAACGCGGAGTACATCCCCTTCCGCTACGAGACCCGTCAGGAGGACGGAGACCGGATCATTGACGAGATCGTCGCCGCCTACAAGGCCCGCCGGGGCGCGGTGCCCATGAATCTGTTCAAGGACCACGGCAACAAGAACACCCTCACCGGCGTCAGCGAGGGAAGCCTGAAGGCATTCCTGGGCGGCAGCTGGAAGCCCCTCATTGACCTCATCGTGGCCGGGAAGATCAAGGGCCTGGCCGGCGTGGTGGGCTGCTCCAGCGTGGCCTATGGACATGACACCCTCACCGCGGAGCTTACAAAGGAGCTCATCGCCAAGGACATCCTGGTGCTCACCGCCGGCTGCTCCTCCGGCGGACTGGAGAACATCGGCCTCATGACTCCCGAGGCCGCCGAGCTGGCGGGCCCCAGCCTGCGGGCCGTGTGCAAGGAGCTGGGCATTCCCCCGGTGCTGAACTTCGGCCCCTGCCTGGCCATCGGCCGGCTGGAGATCGTGGCCACGGAGATCGCCCAGGAGCTGGGCGTGGATCTGCCCCAGCTGCCCCTGGTCCTCTCCGCAGCCCAGTGGCTGGAGGAGCAGGCCCTGGCGGACGGCGCCTTCGCCCTGGCCCTGGGGCTGCCCCTGCACCTGGGCGTGCCCCCCTTCATCACCGGCAGCAAGCTGGTGACCAAGGTGCTCACCGAGGACATGGTGGGCCTCACCGGCGGCCGCGTCATTGTGGACGGCGACGGCAAGAGCGCCGCCAACACCCTGGAGGCCATCATTGAGGAGAAGCGCAAGGCCCTGAACATCTGAGAGGGGGACTGCTGATATGAAACGAATTTTTATTGATCCCGCCAAGTGCGACGGGTGCAAGAACTGCACCATCGCCTGCATGGCGTCCCACAGCGACATGACCCCCCGCCGGGGCAGCCTGGACGAGCTGCGCCAGAGCGTCTACGCCCTGGACCTCACCGATCCGGAAACCCAGTCCCGCAACCGCATCATGTCCGACGGCGCGGGGGGCTACCTCCCCCTCTTCTGCCGCCACTGCGACGTCCCGGACTGCGCGGCCACGTGCATGAGCGGCGCGCTGGAGAAAAATATGGAAAATGGTCTGGTGGAGTATAACGCGGACAAGTGCGCGGCATGTTATATGTGCGTGATGAACTGCCGCTACGGCATTCCGGCCATTACGCCGGACCGGAAGCGCGTCATCAAGTGCGACTTCTGCCAGCATCTGGAGGAGGGCCCCGCCTGCGTCCGGGCCTGCCCCAAGAAGGCCATTGAAGTGAGGGAGGTATGACCATGGAGCGATTTGTCATCATCGGCGCCGGCGCGGCCGGCATCAGCGCCGCCCGGGTGCTCCGGGATTTCCGGCCCCATGACGTGATTACAGTCCTCTCCATTGACGAGAAGGTCCACTCCCGCTGCATGCTCCACAAGTTCCTGGGCCATGAGCGGGACGCCGGCGGCATCAACTTCGCCGGCGTGGATTTCTTTGACAAGAACGACATCATCCACATCCCCAGCCAGACCGTCACGAAAATCGACACCCAGTCCAAGACGGTCCACTACGGCGAGAGCTACGCCATCCCCTACGACAAGCTCCTCATCTCCACCGGCGCGGGCTTCTTCATCCCCCCCATCCCCCACTTCCGGGAGGCCCCCAACGTCTTCGGCTTCCGGGATCTCAGCGACGCGCTGGCCATCGACGAGGCATTTGCCAAGGGCAAGCGGGTGTTTATCGTGGGCTCCGGGCTGGTGGGCCTGGACGCGGCCTCCGCCCTGTGCCACCGGGGCGCGGAGATCACCATCGCGGAGATGGCCCCCCGGGTCATGCCCCTCCAGACCGACGACTACGCCGCCTCGGTGTACCAGAAGGTCTTCGAGGACCACGGCTGCCGGTTCCTGCTGGGCATCGGGGCCAGCGACGCGGCAGTGGACGAGGCGGGGAACATCACTGAGGTGATCCTCTCCACCGGGGAGCGGGTGCCCTGTGATCTCATCATCATGGCCGCCGGCGTGCGGCCCCGGATCCAGCTGGCCCTGGACAGCGGCATTGCCGCTGAGCGGGCCATCACGGTGGATGACCATCTGCGCACCTCCGCACCGGACGTGTACGCGGCCGGCGACTGCACGGGTCTCTCCGGCGTGTGGCCGGACGCCATGGCCCAGGGCAAGGCGGCGGCGGAAAACATGGCGGGCATTGACACGGTGTACGAGAAGCCCTACCCCTTCAAGAACACCAGCAACTTTTTCGGCGTGACCATGCTCAGCGTTGGACGGCTGGATCTGACGGAGGGGGCGGATATCATGGTCCACAAGACGGACAAGGAGTACAAGAAGGCCATTGTGAAGGACGGGAAGCTCACCGGCTACCTGTCCATGGGGGACATCTCCAACAGCGGCCTGTACCTGCACCTCATCAAGAACGGCATTGATGTGAGCGGGAAGCTGGACAAGATTTTCCGGCTGACCTTCGCGGACTTCTACGGCGTCAACCAGAAAAACGGCGAGTACGTCTATACGGTGTAATGATGCAAAAAGCGGGCGTGATCCTAAAGGATCACGCCCGCTTTCTCTATTTCTCAGTCCCTGTACAGAATCAGGCTGAACCAGGTGACCACGTTCCCCCCGGCCTGGAAGTCGATACCGAACCGCTCCATGGTGTCGGTGAGGAGCACGCCGTGACTCTCCACGCAGGGGAACATCCGGTCCGGATGGCGGCAGGGCCCTTCCGGATACGTACACTGCTGGCAGATGGCGCAGGACTCGGTGGACAGGGGGTAGGTCTCCGTCCCCTGGTCCCGGAGGAGGCCGTTGACCTGCCGGGTGATCTCCTCATGGTCCGCCCGGGCCTCCAGGGTCCCCTCCAGATCCGCGATGTCCGGCACCTCGCTCATGGTGGCCAGCAGCAGGGCCCGGGGGTAGGTCAGGCACCGGGCCCGGCACTCCTCCACCGTGCCCACGGCGGGGGGACAGGCCCAGCTGGTGCCGTAGCGGGGGCAGTCGGACTGACACACCGTCCGCACCCGCTGGGAGAAGGTGAGGGAGGCGGTTTCAAAAAATTCATACTGGACAATGGGCAGCTCCCGCAGCTGCTCCTCCAGCAGGACGCGGTTTATCACAGCGGGCCCTCCTCTCAGCAGCGGTTCAGGCAGGCGAAAATCTCCTGCCGCCGGGGCATAGCCAGACCCGAGGGAACGGTCCGATCCCCGCAGATCCCCGCCAGACCCTCTGTTTCCAGAATCCGCTCCACCTGGTCCACCACCTCCCGGACGTTCACCTGCTGTCCGGTCCAGCGCTCCCGCACATAGCGCAGGATGCAGGCCAGGGCCTGGGTCTGCTCCCCGTCCACCAGCTGCTCCACGTACCGGAGATCCAGGTCCTCTCCCCCCAGGGAGAAGGCGGTCTTCCCCAGCCGCCGCACCTTCAGCCGCTCCTGGACCGTGCCGCTGCCCCGGTAGTTCCTCCGGGTCTGTACCGCGCCGGCAATGGGCAGGGTCCGCCGGTCCGCCGGCAGGCGGAAGTCCGGGGCCGGCTCCACGCCCGGCCGGCCCTCCAGCAGGGCCCGGGTCCGGTCCGTGATGTCCAGGGCCCGGTAGGCGTCCATCTGGAGGATCTTGTCCGCCACGTGGAAGTAGTCCCCGCAGCTGCCCACCACCAGGATCACGGACACCCCGGCCTTTTTGTACAGATCCGAGACCCGCTCCAGGAAGGGGGTGATGGGCTCCTTGTCCGGCGCAATGGCCAGCCGCATGAGGCCGTCCCGGGCCATCAGGTTGGCCGCGGAGGTGTCCTCGTCAATGAGCAGCACCCGGCTCCCCGACTCGATCCCCTCGATGATGTTGGCGGCCTGGGAGGTGCTGCCGCTGGCGTCCAGGGTGGAGAAGCGAACGGTGTCCCTGCCGTTGGGCAGGTGGTTGATGAACAGGGAAACGTCCGTGTTGGTGATCTTCCGGCCGTCCTCCGCCCGGATCTTCAGGGCCGAGGACCGGGTAATCACATACTCCCGGCCGTCCCCGGCCACGTGGTCATATACCCCCCGCTCCAGGGCCTTGAGGAGGGTGGATTTGCCGTGGTAGCCGCCGCCGGCGATGAGGGTGATCCCCTCCGGGACGCCCATGCCCCGCAGCCGCCCGCGGTGGGGCAGGTCCAGCTCCACGGCCATGGTCTCCGGGGCGGCAAAGGGCACCGCTCCGGCCATGGGCCGGTCAGACACGCCGCTCTCCCGGGGCAGCACCGCGCCGTCAGCCACAAAGGCCGCCAGACGCCGCCGCTCCAGCTCCTGGCGGATATAGGCCTGATCCTCCGCCAGAAAGACGGCCTCCTCCGCCTCGCCCTTGGGGAGCTTGGCGTAAAAGAGGCTCTGCTCCACACACACGGGCAGGTACTCGAAGAGGATCTTCTCCAGCTCCGGTGCGTTGATGGTCCGGCCGTTGGCGGGGAAGCCCACCTCAAAGCGCAGGTGGACCGCCTGGTCCGTGATCTCGCAGGCGGTCCGCTCCAGCACCTCCTGGCCGCACCGGCTCACGGCAATCACGCCGCTCTTGCCGGAGCCCTTGGCCTGGAAGGAGAAGCGGCCGGCCTGCCGGTCAAAGCGGCGCAGCAGGCAGTCCGCCAGGGCCCTCCGGTCCACCGGGGACTGACAGAGGCGGTCCGGGAAGGCCGCCGCCCGGCGGGAGACCTCCACCCGCAGCCGGGAGGGGGCGGCAAAGGGGTCCCCCTGGACGTGTTCAATGTGCAGAATGTATCCGCTGAAGCCGAAGCTGCCCGCCAGGGACTTGTAGGCGGGGTAGCTCCTCCGGTCAATATCGCGCAGATCGCCGCGCAGCTGGGCCGCTGTTCTCATATGCTCAGGCCCCCAGATAGTCCAGGATCTCCTGGGCGTTGGTGTCCGGCTTGACCTTGGGCATCACCTTCTCGATGTTCCCCGCCCCGTCGATGACAAAGGTGGAGCGCACCACGCCCATGCTCACCTTGCCGTAGTTCTTCTTCTCCTGCCACACGCCGTAGGCCTGGATGGCCGCCAGCTCCGGGTCCGAGAGGAGAATGAAGGGGAGCTCGTGCTTCTGGGCGAACTTCTGGTGGGAGGCCGCGGAGTCCTTGCTCACGCCGATGACCACCGCGTCCAGGGCCTTGAAGGCCTCGTAGGCCGCCGCAAAGGCACAGGCCTGCCGGGTGCAGCCGGGGGTGTTGTCCCGGGGGTAGAAGTAGAGCACCACCCGCTTCCCCGCAAAGTCCGACAGGCTCACCAGATTGCCATCCTTGTCCGGCAGCGTAAAGGCCGGCGCTTTCATTCCAACTTCCAACATGGCTGGATTCCTCCGTATATTACATAGTATATTGTTTAATCCTCGTCGTCCTCCTCCGCCCCCTGGGGGTCCTGGAGCAGGAACTCGGTGAGGGACTTGGAGAGGGTGGAGAAGATGGCCGCAGCGGCGGCCAGAGCATTCCCCTCCTCCGGCGGCAGACCCGCCTCCGCCAGGGCCGGCACGCCGCCGGTCAGAAGGAGCTGCCGCAAAAAGGCGGTGGAGCGGCGGTACTGCCGGACAAAGCCGTCGTAAAACTGCCGCACCGCCTCCTCGCTCCGGTCCTCCGGCAGCAGACGCTGGATGCAGGAGATGCTCAGGCTCTGCTTGAGGGTGCAGATGACCACCAGATAGGCCAGATGGATCCGGGAGTACCGCTTTTTCACCGGCGGGGGGATCACCCTCATCCGCACGTAGTTGTTGATAATGCTGGCTGTGACAAATTTTTCCTCCGCATCCCGGTCTATGGGCGTGAGATAGCGGGTGAGCAGGAGGATGACCTGATCCATATACAGATCCAGCTGGGGCAGACTGTCCCAGTCCGGCAGGTCAAACTGCTCCAGGCCCTCCGCCCACCGGGTCATCCGCTCCATGATCGTATCCTGATCGCTTCGCATAGAGGCCCTCCTTTGTTGACGTTGCTTTCTGCTATAGAGTATAGACGATTTACAGGAATAATGCAATATGAAACATCAAAAAATAATTCACGGGGCATACTTGACATATCCACAGAAGCAATGTATACTAATATCAAATATTAGATATTGCGATTTTTGAAATCGCAGAAGGAGGATACTATGGCAAGCAAAGCAATGCACCGTATGCAGAGCCCCGGCGAGGAGCGGGCCAACGCCATCTCCCACGGCGTCGGCGCGCTGCTGGCCCTGGCGGGCGCGGCGCCCCTGGTGGCGCGGGGGATCATGACCGGCTCGGCAAAGACGGCCTTCAGCATGGCGGCCTACGGCGTCAGCCTGGTGCTGCTGTACACGGCCTCGGCGGTGTACCACGCCGTGCGCAACCCGGAGATCAAGCGGGTGCTGCGGGTGATGGACCACTGCTCCATTTTTGTGCTCATCCTGGGGACCTATATCCCCATGTCCCTGCTGGTGGTGGGCGGGCAGACCGGCTGGATGCTGTTTCTGACCAACACCACCCTGGCGGTGATCGGCATCACCCTCAACGCCATTGATCTCAAGCGGTTTGACAAGGTGAGCCTGGCCCTGTACGCCCTGATGGGCTGGCTGATCGTGGCGGCGCTGCGGGCCATCATCGCCGCCCTGCCCCCTCTGGGGCTGGGCCTGCTGGTGGCGGGGGGCGTGGCCTACACGGCGGGGATCGTCTTCTACAAATCCCAGGGAAGGTATATGCACTTTATCTGGCACCTGTTTGTGCTGGCGGGCAGCATTCTCCAGTATGTGTGCATTGCCCTGTACTGCATCTGAGCGCACAAAAAAACGCATCTTTATCCGGGACGGGCCGCAGAGGCCCGTCCTTTTTTGTTTCGCCGGGCATATTTTCGGACGAGCCCTCATAGAGTGTGACAAAGAGAACGGACAGAGGAGGGTTGTCCATGACGGAGGAATATGCGGCCTCCCGCTATGAGGACGCCTGCGCGCTGCTGCCGGGGCGGCTGCGGGCGGCGGCAATGAGCATCAGCCAGCGGGAGAAGGCCCGGACGGAGGAGCTGCGGCTGCGAATCGGACGGGCCTTGTATCTGACCACGCCGGCCGGGGAGACGGCCCTGCCCCAGACCAGGGTCATCCGCAGCGATCTGGAGCAGGTGCTGGACCGGGCCACGGAGTATTCCCGCTACACTGCCGCCGGAACCATGGCCCACGGCTATCTCACCGCGCCGGGGGGCTTCCGCATCGGCGTGTGCGGCACGGCCCTGCCCACGGGGCCGGGGGCGGGCACCAACGAGGGCGTCCGGGACGTGAGCTCCCTGGCCATCCGCATCCCCCGGGTTTTTGAGGGCGTGGCGGAGCCGGTGCTGCCGGAGCTGGTGGAGGATGGCCGCCCGGCGGGGACCCTGATCCTCTCCCCGCCCGGGGGCGGCAAGACCACCCTGCTGCGGGATCTGGTGCGGCTTCTCAGCCAGGGCTCGGCGGTGTGCCCGCCCCAGCGGGTGGCCCTGGTGGACGAGCGGGGGGAGCTGGCGGCGGTCCACCGGGGGCGGCCCCAGCTGGAGGTGGGCTGTCACACGGATGTGATGGACGGCTGCCCCAAGCATCTGGCGGTGCCCATGCTCCTGCGGGCCATGACCCCGGGGATCATCGCGCTGGATGAGGTGGCGCTGGGCGCGGACGTGGAGGCGGTGTACGCGGCCGTGGGCTGCGGGGTGACGCTGCTGGCCACGGTCCACGCCGCCTCCCTCCGGGACCTGGAGGACAGGCCCATCGGACGGGATCTGCTCTCCAGCGGCGGCTTCCGGCGGGCGGTGGTCATTGAGGGCCGTGGCAAAAACCGGCGCAGCCGGGTGGAGCGTCTGCCATGAGGGCCCTGGGCGCGGCCCTGGTCCTGCTGGGCGCCGCGGGGGGATACCTGCTGCGCCGCCGTGAGCAGCTGCTCCCTGTGCGGCTGGGCCGGGCGCTGCTGGAGGATCTGGCGGTGCTGGACTACCAGATTCGCTTTCGCCGCCGCCCCCTGCCGGCGCTGCTGGCGGGGATGGAGGGCCTGGGCGCACGTTGGCTGTGGCAGCCCCTGGCGGAGGCCCTGGAGCGGCAGGAGACGGAGGGCCTGCCCGGCTGCTGGGCCAGGGCGGCCGCCGGCCTGCCCCCGCCCCTGGACCGGTATCTGGCCCCTTTGGGCCCTATGGTTCCGGCGGGCGGGGCGTGTCTCTCCGCCGCCATTGAGGAAACAAGAGAGGAGCTGACCGGATTTCTGCGGGAGGAGGCGGCCCGTCAGGCGCAGCAGGGGCGCGTCACCGCGGCCCTGTGCCTGTCGGGGGCCACTCTGCTGATCCTGGTGCTGATATGAGTGATGAATATTGACCTGATTTTTCGGATTGCGGCCATTGGAATTGTAGTGGCGGTGCTCAACCAGCTGCTGGTGCGCTCAGGCCGGGAGGAGCAGGCCCTGATGACCACCCTGGCGGGGCTGGTGGTGGTGATGATGATGCTGGTGCGGGAGATCAGCGACTTGTTCCAGCTGATTAAGACGCTGTTTGGTTTTTAGGGTGGGACCATGGATTTACTGAAACTGGCGGTTCTGTGCGCGGCGTGCCTGACGCCGGTGGCTCTGCTGCGCAAAAAGACCCCGGAGCAGGCTCTGCTGCTGACCGCCGCCATTGTGGCGGTGGTGCTGGTCCGGTGCCTGAGCGCGGCCGCGCCTCTGCTGGACAAACTGCGGTCCCTCTTTGAACGGGCCGGGGTGGAGACGGTGTATGTCACGGTGCTCCTGCGCACGGTGGCGGCGGCCCTGGTGACCCGCTTCTGCGCGGATCTGTGCAAGGACGGGGGCAGCCAGGCCCTGGCCACGGCGGTGGAGACGGCGGGCGCAGTGGCGGCCCTGGTGATCGCCCTGCCGCTGCTGGAGGCGGTGGTGGGGCTGCTGCTGGGATACTTTGCATAGGGGGGAACGGCTGTGAGAAGCACGGGATGGACGGCGCTCTTTTTCCTGCTGGCGCTGTATCTGCTGGGGGGACAGGCCCTGGCGGCGGAAGCTCCGGCGCTGCCGCCGGAGCTGGTGCGGGCCGCGCCGGAGGCGGCGGAGCAGGTCAGCGGCGACGCGTCCGAGGCATTCGGCCTTCTCTCCGGCCTCCAGGCGCTGGGGGCCCGGGCGGCGGAGGCGGCCAGGAGCTATCTCCTCTCCGGACTGAGGGCGGTGGGGGCCATTATGGCGGGCGTGGTGCTGCTGGGGGCCCTGGAGAGCGCCGTGCCGGCGGGCCGGGACCTGCTGGGCCGCTACGGGGCTGCCGCCGGGGCCCTGTGGATCACCGCCATGGCGGCGGGGGATCTGAGCGCCCTCATCGGCCTGGGCCGGGAGACCATCGTGGAGCTGAGCCAGCTGTCCAAGGCGGTGCTGCCCGCTATGGCGGCGGCGGAGGCGGCCTCCGGCGGCGTCACCGCCGCCGCGGTGCGGCAGGTGGGGGCGGTATTCTTCTCCGACGTGCTGCTGACCGTCATTGAGCGGCTGCTGCTGCCCATGGCGTACCTGTACATCGGCGCGGCGGCAGCCGGGGCGGTGCTGGAGGGGGAGGTCATGGAGCGGATCGGGGAACTGCTGAAAAAGGCCGTCAGCTGGACTCTGGGGGGCCTTCTGACCCTGTTCACCGCCTATCTCACCGTCAGCGGCACGCTGGCCGGCTCCGCTGACGCCCAGGCGGTGAAGATGGCCCAGTCCGCCCTCTCCGCCGCCGTGCCCGTGGTGGGGAGCATTCTATCGGACGCGGCGGAGAGCGTGCTGGCGGGAGCGGGCCTGATGCGGGGCATGGTGGGGACCCTGGGGACACTGGCCGTGGCTGGACTGTGCCTGCTGCCCCTGCTCCGGCTGGGGTGCCAGTACGCCCTCTATCAGGCCGCGTCCCTGGTGGCGGCGGCCGTGGGGCCGAAAAAGCTGGTGAAGCTGCTGTCCATGCTGGGGGACGCCTTCGGCCTGGTGCTGGCGATGACCGCCGCCTCCGCTCTGCTGCTGCTCGTGTCCCTGATGACCTCGGTGCTGGCCGTGACGCCGTGAGCAGCCCCTCTTTGGCTTCGGCAGTTCATATCGCACCTCTCAGGTTTTTCTTTTGCTGCTTTTCTTTTTTCAAAAAGAAAAGTATGACTGCTCAAAAAAAAGGGGGGGATCCGCGCCATGCGAGCTTGGCTGCTTGGCATCGTGCTCACGGCCTTCGCCTCCGGTCTGGCCCGGCAGCTCGCGCCCCAGGGGCGGGAGCAGGCCATGGTGCGGCTGGCCGGCGGGCTGCTGCTGACCCTGGCGGTTCTGCGGCCTCTGGCCGGGATGGACTGGGAGGGGCCCGCGCTGGAGGCGGGGGCGTTTCAGATCCGGACGGAGGAGCAGGCGGCGGTATATCGAAAAAATCAGCAGCAGGTCCTGTCAGCAATCATAGAGGACAGGACGGAGGCATATATATTGGACAAAGCAAAACAGCTGGGCCTCGCCTGCCGTGTGGAAGTGACGGCGGCGGTGGGAGAGAGCGGCATTCCCCTGCCTGACCGGGTGGTCATCGGGGGCCCCTATAGCCGGGAGCTGGCTGTGTGCGTGGAGGAGGAGGTGGGCATTCCCGCCGAAAAAACGATCTGGCTGGAGGGAAACGAATGGACAGAGAGGACGCAAAGCGAAAGCTGACAAAGCCCTTGGAGATACTGGGCCGCTACAAGTATGTGCTTCTGGTGGTGGCGCTGGGCGCGGCGCTGCTGGCCTGGCCCGGGAGCAGGAAGCCCGGCGGGTCCTCCCCGGGCTCCGCCCTGCCGGAGGCGGGCAGCGCCGCCCCTGCCGGGAGAGAGAATCTGGCGGACACGGAGCGGGCCATGGAGGAGATTTTAAGCAAGATCAGCGGTGTGGGCCGGGTGGACGTGATGCTCACGCTCCACAGCGGCGGGGAGCTGGTGCTGGCCCAGGACACCAGCCTGCGCTACTCCGGCCCCACCCAGAACCCGGACACCTACGAGCGCACGTCGGACACCGTGTCCGGCACAGGCGGCGTGGTGGTCACGCAGGAGAAGTATCCCCTGTACCGTGGGGCGCTGGTGGTGTGCGAGGGGGGCGGCAGCGACGGCGTGCGGCTCCAGGTGGTGGAGGCGGTGGCCGCTCTGACGGGCCTGGGCGCGGACCGCATCGCCGTGGTCCAGTGGAGCGCCGCCTCCGGAGGCGGCGTCAGCAATTCCGGCAATTAATATTTGTATAAAACGGTCATCGAGGAGGAAATGAAACCATGAGGAACCAATGGAAGCGCAACGCCGTGGTGGCCACGGTCCTGCTGTTTGTGTGCGCGGCGGTCTATCTCAACTGGCGCTACGCAGGGAACATCGCTGAGGGCGAGCCCTCAGCTCCGGTCAGCGGCCAGGAGGAGGACGGCGGCTCCACCAAGGTGCTGGGGGACGCTACCCTGGTGGGCGGCGTGCCCACTCTGGCCGATGAGACGCTGGCCTCCGGAGAGGGCGCGTCCGCCCCGGCGGCCACCTACTTTGACACCGCCCGCCTCAGCCGCCAGCAGTCCCGGGACAACGCCCTGTCCATTCTCCGGGAGGCGGCAGGCCAGGAGAATGTGGAGCAGGCCGTTCTGGACGAGGCCAACCAGGCCATCCAGACCCTGGCCGGATACACCATGCTGGAGGGGCAGATTGAGAACCTGGTGGTGGCCAAGGGCTACGCCGACTGCGTGGCCTTTATGGGGGAGAACAGCATCAGCGTAGTGGTCTCCGCCGCCGAGGACGGCTTGCAGACAGAGGATGTGGCAAAGATCACGGATATCGTACTCAGCGAGACGAGCTACACCGCCGATCAGATCAAGATCATGGAGGCGGAGTAGGGGAAAACAGGCGCGGCCGGCGGATTGAAATGGGGAGTGTCATTTCAATCCGCCGGCCGCGGGGCTTTGATATCGACAGGCAAAGAAATCCAGCCAAAAAACTGCATACGTTCCCCATATCTGCGGATACTATCCATGTTTTCCAAAGCATCGAAATTTTTTTGCCAGGCTTTTGCCGGGCAGATATGGGAGGAATCGAGAATGAAAGCAACCGGAATTGTGCGCCGCATCGACGATCTGGGACGAGTGGTCATTCCCAAGGAGATTCGGCGCACTATGCGTATTCGAGAGGGCGACCCGCTGGAGATATACACCAGCCGGGACGGCGAGGTTATCTTTAAGAAGTATTCCCTCATGGGCGGGCTGGACGACTTTGCAGCCCAGTTCTGTGAGACCCTGTCCAAGAGCTGCGGCGCCATCACGGCGGTCACGGACCGGGACGCCATCATCGCCGTGGCCGGCGGCGGCAAGCGGGAGCTGCTGGGCAAGCGGATCAGCCCTCAGCTGGAGCAGATTATGGAGGACCGCAAGATCTACCAGCACACGGGGGACGAGCGAAGAATTTTTGTCACCGAGTCCGGGGACAAGTACTGTGCCGCCGTGGCCGCGCCTATCATCTCCGAGGGGGATGTGCTGGGCCTGGTGCTGTTCGTGGAGGACGGCGAGCCCCAGGTCACCGGCGAGACGGAGTACAAGCTGGCCCAGACCATTGCCGCCTTTTTGGGTAAGCATATGGAGAACTAAGAGGACAGTACGATCATAAGTGCCGGTGCGGCGTCAGCCCGTACCGGCACTTGCGGTGGTTATCCCTCGTCGATCATCATCTGAATGTCCTGTGGGTCCATATGCGCCAGCATCCGGGCGGAGGCGGTCAGACCCTTGTCCAGGGCGCAGGCGGTTCGGTAGCTCTCTGCGGCTTTATCCGCCGCTGTTCGCTCACTCCCTGACGTACTCATCCGCAGATAGCAGCTGCCCAGATTGTGGTAGGCCAGCGCGTAGTTCTTGTTCATCCTGACTGCCCGGTTCAGCTGCTGGACAGCCTCCTTGTATTCCTCCTGATAATAGAGCGCACAGGCCAGGTTATTGCACACAGCGGGACTGGAATCCGTGTATCTCAGCGCCGCCCGGTAGTAGGCCGCGGCCGCCCGGTACTTTTTTAGATGATAGGTTGCGTCCCCGTTTTTCCGGTTGATTTCAGCACAAAAGTGGTTAACCTCTTCCATCTGGAGCAATGTGTTCATCTCATTATCTGAGTCGTTGAGTTCTCTGTAGCAGTCGATTAGCTCTTTGTAATATTTTATATCTCTCGCGTTGGGAGGGCTATTGGCGATGGCCGCCTGTAAATGCTCCGCCGCCGATGAAAACTCCCCCAGCTTTTTTAGCTCCAGTGCAAGATTAAAGTGGAGCGTGCTGTTCGTGGGGTCATGTTCCAGTCCCCTTTCATAATAAAATATGGCATGCTCTACAGCGCCATAGTGAGCGCATATAACGCCAAGTTCATTGGAGTCTTGTTTGTTCCCTTTGTAGGGAGAGAGCATCTCATCCAGCTCCGCTTCTCCTTTTTTGACGCCCTTTTTTCGCTCCATTTCTGACCGGTAGATTAGCGCCCTTAAACGATAGGCAGGACAGTCCTTTGATTTCATTGCCTCACATATATCACGGTAGGCGTTTGCGCTTGCCTTTGGGGTTCCATTATAATAGCAAATAGCCCGAGAAGAATAACAGTCAGCATCCTGCGTTTGGCTTAGCGCCTTTGTATAGCAAGCGATTGCATCTGTATACATGACCATATTTTTATAACAGTCCCCCTGGATACGGAAGCACTTCCACCGCTGAGGGAAGACGGCCAGCGCTTGGGATGCGCAGCGGATAGCCTGATCGTAGTCCTTTTTCTCATAATAGATCTTCGCCAGATAGTAGAACGGTACATCGGATATGCCCTCATAGTCAGTGCTCTTCCCCAGCGCCTTAATCGCCCGGTCAAAATCCTTGCCATGGTAGCAGTGCAGCCCTATATATATGTAGGTATTCGCAAAATACGGATTGATTTTCTGTGACTCTGCCAGCAGCTCCAATCCTGTCTTATACTCCTGGACGTGGATATGGCAGGCCCCCTTGTAGGAGAGCACCGCTGCCTCACAGTCTCTGTCATAGCCCAGAGCCTTGTCAAAATCCGCGAAGATAGACTGGATAAACGCCTCCTGAGACCCAAAGACCTGGTCCACCACCTCTGCCGCCCCCGGGACACAGTCCCGGACCTCCAGAATCCGCACCTTGACCCGACCCCGCCGGAAAAAATACTTCTCCGGCTTGTAGCCCCGGGCTAAAATAGCGTCGTAGCACGCCAGCTCATTCACATAATCGTTCAGACCGTGGTAGCAAGCAGCCCTTTTGACCATGACATTTTTGAAGACCCGCTTCTTTTTCAGACGCCCATCCGGCAGATCATTCAGCTTTCCCAGCGCACCCTTGTAGTTGCCCAGCAGCATGAGAGCGTCCGCATAGCAGATGGCATAGCGGGGCTCAGCCAGGACTCTCCCGCGGCAGTTGTTCAGATGGGTGATGGCCTCCCGCGGCCGTCCTTCCACCACGCAGTCCTCCGCCTGCCGGAACTCCCGGGAGACTGTGAACCCCAGGTCCGCTGGTGGGGGAAGCTCAATCTCGTCTGGAAGAATTTTCTCCATCAGTTCAGCCTTTTTCCCATACCGAACAACGCCCCTGCACAGAAGCAGCGCAAAAAGAGCGGCCGTCGTGATGGGCAGGGCGTACCGCAGCGGAAGGCAGACAAACAAAGTCACGATCCCTCCCAGCAGAACGGCGGCCTTCAGGGCAGGGACGCCTGACTTTCCGCTGACATACCATTCCACAAAGATCAGCGCGAGGCAGAAAAGGCTGAGAATAAAGTTTGCCAAATTGAGGCCCAGATTGCTGTTAAACTGCGCCAGAGCAGCCTCACAATACTGCATATCCATACAGATACTCCCTCCACATTCTGGAACAATCTGCCATTTTTCGTCATTATACCAAATATTTCTTTTCTGCGCAACTATTTTTCGTCAATAAGTCCGCCGCACTGGCAGCTGACCCTCAGCGATGTGTAACAAAAATATCACCGAACTGTAACCTATTTCCTCTTGCATTTCCAGGCAAAAGGGTGGATAATGGATCTTGTCAAATACTGTCGAAGGAAGTCCCATTCTATGAACCGACTTATCTCCCTTGCTCTGAGCATTTTCCTCCTCCTTGCCATCGGCTGCGTGGGCAGGGCCGCGCCCCTCCCGCCCCAGGAGGAGGGCTCCATCCAGTCCAGCGTCCTCCATACCCAGGCGCCTCCCGGAGATGACAGCGTCCCCGGGGAGGAGAACATCCCCATGGAGGAGGCCCCCGCTGCGGAGGCCCCCGCTGCGGAGGAGCCCGCAGAGCCTGTGGAGGAGGAGCCCTACGTCCGCGTCATTGATCCGGCGGCTCCCATGGTGGCGCTGACCTTCGACGACGGTCCCCACGAGGTATACACGGACCTCATCCTGGACGTGCTGGAGGAGCACCGCGCCGTGGCCACCTTCTTTGAGGTGGGGCGGAATGTGGCCCAGTATCCCCAGCCCCTTGTCCGGATGGACGAGCTGGGCTGTGAAATCGCCAGCCATTCCAACGCCCACAGGGACCTGAGCAAGATGAAAAAAAGGACCATGCTGGCGGAGCTGGACGCGGCGGATCAGGCCTTTATCAGCGCCATAGGCCGCGCCCCCACTCTGGTGCGCCCCCCCTACGGCGCGGTGAACAGCACGGTCAAGTACGCCAGCGGCCGCACCATGGTGACCTGGACCGTGGACACGGAGGACTGGCGCAGTCAGGACGCCCAGACGGTGGTGGACTACGTTCAGAGCCTGCCGAATCTGGACGGGGAGATCATCCTGATGCACAGCACCTATAGGAGCACCGCCCAGGCCGTTGCTGTACTGGTGCCCTGGCTCCAGGAGCAGGGATACCAGCTGGTGACTGTGTCGGAGCTGATGGCCTACTACTACGGCCAGCTGCTCCAGCCGGACCAGTTCTACGGCTATACATATTTCGCCTCCAACGGCCGCACGGACACGCCGGCCGTCCTCCCCCAGGAGCAGGAGACCCCGGCGGAGACCCCCGATGAAGCATCTGACCCGGCGGAGGGTCCTGCCGAATCCCCGGAGAGCGCCGCGCCCGGGGAGACGCCCCCGGCGGTCCCGGAGGAGGAGCACCCCTGGACCCCCTATCCGGAGGAGCCCCTGGTGTCTGCGGACGATCTGCCCCCGGGGTGGCTATACGCCTAAAACGAAAAAACAGAAGGTATTCAGCGAAAGCTGTTATACCTTCTGTTTTTATATTGTCCCAGGCCCGGTCCCCCGGAGGATAGGTCAGCAGGTCCCCCGCCCCACCCAGGTTGAGATTCCCCTTTCTTCCCCGGAGATCAAGGAGAACAGGCGCGAACAGGGCCTACTCCCGGATTCCTATCCGGCTGACCCGCCACTCCCCCTCCTCCCAGAAGAGGGACAGCTCCAGATAGCGGTAGGGCTCCTCCCCGCCGGAGCGGAACTTCACTGCGGCCTCCGCCGCAAAGCCGGCGTCCGTCGGGGACACGCTGTAGCTGAAGCCGGCCGCGCTGGCGCCCTCCGCCTGGTCCAGCACGTCCTGGACCGGCTCCTCCGGGGCCAGCAGCCTCTCCACCCCCGTCAGATCTCCGGCAAACACCGCCTCCGCCAGGTCCATCACCGCGTTCTCCATGGCAAGCCGCCAGGGGGGCGCGTCCTCATCGGTCTCCACCTGGAAGGTGCACACCATGTCGTAGAACCGGGCCCCAAAGCCCTCCACGGCCTCCAGGAAGCAGCTGGCGCTGAGGGAGAATACCCCCCCCTGGCCGTCCTCCACGAACCAGGTCTCCGACTGCCGGTCATCCCAATCCGTGCCGTCGCTGGCCACGAGGCACAGCGGCGCGGCGTTCTCCGGCAGGCCCACGCCCCGGTCAGCGGTGTTCTCGTCCACCAGAAAGACGGTCTCGTAGCAGAGCTCGTCGTGCTTCTGCCGCAGGGCCACGGCCTCCTCCAGGGTGCTGTCCTTGTAGTGGGCGATCTCCAGCTGGGAGGCAGGCAGGCCCTCGGGCTGGGTCCGGGGCCGGATGAAGCAGGACCCCAGGGGCTGGTAGATGTAGTAGTCCGCTTCGCTGTACCAGATGCTGAAGGCGGGCCAGTCCACGGACACGCCGGCCTCCTCCGTCTGGAAGGCCAGCAGGTGGTACCCCTCCCCATCCAGACGGGGGGGCGGTTCCGGGGCAGGCAGCTCCGGGGTGACTGCCGGCGGCGGTCCCTCCGGCGGGGCGGGGTCTGTCTGTGCGGGCCACATCCAGGCCAGCGTCACCACCGCCGCGCAGGCCGCCACGGCTGCGGTCCAGGCCAGCCGGTCCCGGAGCCGTTCCCGGCGTCCCCATGTCTCGCTGCGCTCCAGCAGCCTCTCGTCCACATTCCCTATCGCGTCAAACAGCCGCTCCTGTTCCCTCATAAGAGAATTCCCTCCTTTTCCAAATAAGTCCGCAGCTTCTCCCGGGTGCGGCGGAGAATGGTCTTCACCGTGTTCTCCTTCAGCCCATACCGGCCGGCGATGGCCTCCAGGGGTTCCACGTACCAGTACCGCCGGAGAAACACATTGCACTCCCGGACCGGCAGTCCGCCCAGAAAGCGGTTCACCAGCGCCTCCAGCTCCCGGTCCAGCACCTCCTGGTCCGCCCCCGGGGACGGGGGCACGCACTCCCCCAGCTCCTCCAGGGCCGCCGTGTACTCCCCTCCGCCCCGCTTCTGCGCGATGCCGGCACGGAGCCTGTCGCAGGCTGTGCGGCGGGTGATCTTGCCCAGAAACAGCCGCAGGCGGCTGGGCCGGTGGGGCGGTATGGCGTTCCAGGCCCCGATCCAGGTGTCGTTCACGCACTCCTCCGCGTCCCGGGGATCCGCCAGAAGACTTTTCGCCACAGTGCGGCAGTAGGGGCCGTACTTGTCCGCCGAGGCCCGGACGGCCTCCTCGCTGCGCCGCCAGTAGAGCTCCACGATCTGCTGATCCTGCAAGGTTAATCCCTCCCTTTTCTTGCGCTCTCACCTATATAGTCGGATAAAGAGGACGAAGGTTTCTCCTGTTGGAGAAAATTTTTATTTTCCCAGGCCGCCCCCTGTGGTAGAATGGGGACGAGCAGGGACGGCGGATAGAAAAACGGCTGAAAAATTTTTCTGTCACAAATCCCTGGCCGGGCCGTCTAATTCCATAGGAGGTGTTACTATGCACACAAAGATAAACAAGGAGTCCCTGGTCCAGCGGGCCGCCGGCGGGGACAGGGCGGCCCTGGAGGAGACGCTGGCCGGGGTGCAGGAGCTGGTCTTCAACCTCTCCCTGCGGATGCTAGGCACGTTCCACGACGCGGAGGACGCGTCCCAGGACATTCTGGTGAAGGTGATGACCCGCCTGTCCTCCTTCCGGGGGGAGAGCGCCTTCGACACCTGGGTGTTCCGCATCGCGGTCAATCACCTGCGGGACTACAAAAAGCACCTGTTCGCCCAGAGCCCCCTCAGCTTCGAGTTCTACGGGGAGGACATCCGCAGCGGCATGGCCTCGGACGTGCCGGACCTGACCGGCGGCGTGGACACCCCCCTTCTGGCCCGGGAGCTGAAGCTGTCCTGCACCAACGTCATGCTCCAGTGCCTGGACCCGGAGAGCCGGTGCGCCTTCATTCTGGGGACCATGTTCCATCTGGACAGCCGCGCTGCCGGGGACATTCTGGACCTCACGCCGGAGGCCTACCGCCAGCGGCTGTCCCGGGCCCGGCGGCGGATGGCGGATTTCCTCTCGGACTACTGCGGCGAGTACGGAAACGGGACCTGCCGCTGCGCAAACCGGGTCAATTACGCCATCCAGAACCGCCGCATCGCGCCGGACCGGCTGGAGTTCACCGCCGCCAGGCCCAGCGAGACCGCCCTGGAGGTGACGGCGGCCATGGAGGAGCTGGACGGCCTTGCCCAGCAATTCTCCTTCTGTCGGCTCTACCAGTCCCCGGAGCGGCTGAAGGGGATGCTTCGGAATATCCTGGAAGGCCCGGCCTTCTCCGCCGTGGCCAGAGCGTAGGGGGGCGGGAGAGATGGACATGGAGCTGATTCTGCGCTATCTGGCGGATCTGGAGGCCAACAACAGCCGGGAGTGGTATCACGCCCACAGGGCGGACCACCAGCAGGCCAGCGCCCAGTTCGAGGCCCTGGTGGGGGCGCTGATGGACCGGATCGGGACCTTTGACAGCGCCATTCTGGGCCATGCGCCCAAGAGCCTCACCTTCAAGCTGGTGCGGGACACCCGGTTCAGCCGGGACAAGTCCCCCTACAACCCCGCCTTCCGGGCCCACATCGCCCCCATGGGCAAGCTGCCCATCCCGGTGGGGTACTATCTGATGCTCCGGCCGGGCGGCCGGTCCTTCCTGGGCGGCGGCCTGTTCGCGGACATGTTCAAGGACGCCACCCGGATGGTGCGGGACCACATCGCGGCCCACGGCGGGGAGTGGGAGGACATCCTCTCCGCCCCGTCCTTCCGCTTCACCGTGGGCGGCACGGCCCTGAAAAACGTACCCGCCGGATACGGCAGGGACCACCCCCAGGCCCAATATCTGCGCTGCAAGAGCTGGTATCTGGAGGTCCCCGTGCCGGACGGAGATCTGGCCGACGGGGAGGCCTTCGCGGACGCGGCGGCGGATGTTTTTCAGGCCATGAAGCCCTTCAACGACTTCCTCAACAGAGCCCTGGACGGCTTCCGGATGCCCCAGCGGTGACGGCCCGCTCCCCCAGACAAGGGAACCCCACATACGCCGGCAGCCGGCAGTCTATCTCAGACTGCCGGCTGCCGTTTTTCACGCAATCAGCTCTGTTTCGGTTTTCACGCCCATCACTGGGTCATGGCCCGGTGGAGCAGCACAGCCATGTCCGCCCGGGTCAGATCGGCGCGGGGGGAGAGCTGGTTCCCGCTGACGGGCAGGAGACCCAGCTGGAGCAGGCCCGCCACCGCCCCCTGGGCGTAGCTGTTCACCTGGCTGCCGTCGGCGTAGGCGTTGAGGTCCTTGGCCGAGCCGCTGCCCGGGTCCATGTCCGCCGCGGCCAGGGTGCGCTGGATCATGAGGGCCGCGTCCTGACGGGAGATGGAGGCGCTGGGCATGAAGCGGTTGTTGCCCGTGCCGTTGACGATGCCCAGGGCGCTGAGGGTGTTCACCGCGTCGGCGTAGTAGGCGCCGGCGGGCACGTCGGTGAAGAACCGGCCCGTGCCGCTGCCCGCGTTAAACTGGAAGGCCCGGCAGAGCATCAGGCAGAAGTCCCCCCGCCGGATGGACAGGCTGGGGCCGTACTGACTGGGGCTCATGCCGTTGACCACGCCCAGATCGTGGAGGAAGTCCGCCGCGGAGATGGTCTGGGGCGCGGCCCCCGCCAGATCCCGGAAGTAGGCCGAGGCCCCGGGCCGCTCCATGGTGATGCGCAGATTGCCGGAGTAGGTGCTGCCGTTGGCGTTGGTGGCCGTGTAGGGGATGTTCACCACCCCTGTATATCCCGCCTTGGGCAGGAACGTCAGGTTGGACACCGACGGGTCTCCGCTGAGGCTGTAGTCGGTGGTGACGTCCGCCTGCCAGCTGTACTGGACGGGGCTGACGTACTGATAGTACAGCCTGCCCTGGCTCTCATCCGGCAGGCCGGTGAAGCGCAGGCTCACCGGCTGGTTGCCGGCGGCGGCAGCCTGGAAGTCGTAGGCCCGCAGGGCCACCGGCGTGCCGTAGGTGGCGTACTGCACCGTGGTCAGGGTCCCGGTGCCGGCCTTGACCGTCACCTCCACCGTGCCGCTGACCTGGGAGCCGCCGATGGTCCAGGCGGTGAAGGGGATGGAGGCCACGCCGGAGAAGCCCACGGCGGGCATGAACGTCACGTTGGACACCGACATCTCGCCGCCCCGGTACAGGTTGTCGGACCCGCTCACCGCCCGGGTGGGCTCCCCCTCCCGGTAGCCCAGGTAGAGAATGCCCTGGCTGGAGGAGGGCAGGGTGAAGCGGAGGTAATTGAGGGAGGACCCCGCCGCCGCCTGACAGGCCGCGTCAAAGTCGCCGCTGTCAAAGGCCACGGTCTGGCGGCCGGAGGTGACGTAGCTCACCCGGCTGCCGCCGCTGGAGCCGCTCCCGCCGCCGGAGGTGCTGCTCACGACCATCACCCCGGAGAAGGTCTCCCCGGACACGGCGCAGCCGGTGAAGGGCACCTCCACGCTCCCCCGGAAGTCCTCCTTGGCCCAGAAGGACAGGTTCGTCAGATAGGGGGTGGCGCTGTTGAAGTACTTGGTGGCCGTGGTCACCCGGGTACCGATGGACCCGGCGCTGGTGCGGTTGTGGTAGAGGGTCCCCCGGTTCAGATCCGGCAGGGCGTTGAACACCACGTAGTGGAGCCGCTGGCCGGTAAGCGCCATGGACAGGCTGTTGAAGTCCGTCGTCACCAGCTTCACATATCCACCCGGGGCGCAGGAGTAGCTCACATCCCCGGCCCCGCTGGACTGGAAGTTCAGCTCCGCCGTGCCGGAGAACTCCTTGCCGTCGATATTCACGCCGTGGAAGGGCACCCGCACCGTGCCGTGGAAGCCCTCCGCGGCCACGAACGTCACCTGCTCCACCCGGGGCGCGCCGGTGGGGTAGTACCGGTCCTCCGCCGTCACCAGGGTTCCCCGGTTGTCCCCGCCCCGCCAGTAGGAGTAGAGATTGCCCTGGGTGGTGGAGGGAGGCGTGAAGGAGACGTAGCCCATCCGTGCGCCGGTGGCGGCGGAGCAGAAGCTCTCAAAGCTGCCGGTGGAGAAGGTGATGTATCCCCGGCCATCGTCGTAGAGCTCGATTCCCGCGTCCAGACTCTGGGTGACGGTGATGACCAGCTCCCCGGTGTACTTGCCGCCGGAGACGCTGTAGCCGGCGTAGCCGATGCGCACCGTGCCGGAGAAGCCGGGGGCGGGCACAAAGGTCAGGTCATTGATCTCGCTCTGGCCGTACTTCTGGGTGGAGGAGACCTTCATGCCGTAGTCCCCCTCCCCCTTATAGTCCTGGTACAGCTCGCCCTGGCTCACCGGGGGCAGGGTGAAGATCACGTAGCTGAGGGGGGAGCCCAGCTCGCTCTGGCAGACCTTGCTGAACAGCGCCGCCGACAGGTCCACCGGCTTGCCCTGGTCCGAGGTGATGGACACGTCCGTCTCCGTCTCCTTCAGGGTCACGACGATCTCGCCCTTGAAGGACCGGCCGCTCTGGTTCATGCCCGTGTAGTGGATGGTGGCCTTCTCCCCGGCAAAGGTGATGTTGGGGACAAAGGTGATGTCCTTGATGTAGGGGCCCCGGACCGCCCCGTCCGCGTAGTAGGGCTGGCTGCCGGCCACGCCCGCGCCGGTGTCCGCCTCGGACTTGTAGCCCAGGTAGAGGGTGCCCTGGGCGGTGGGCACGGTCACGCCGGTGATGGAGGCCAGCTCGCCGCCGGTGATCTCCTTGCACTGGGCCTTGATCCTGGCCTCCAGCTCGGAGAATTTCAGGGGCTCGCTGGCGCTGACCCCGGTTGTGTACTCGATGGTGGACCTGCTGGCGGTGACCTTCACGGGGAACTCCTCTTTATAGGACTTGCCCGGGACGGTGACGGTGATGACCACCGTGGCCTCGTCGGCGCTGATGCCCTCCACGGTGATGGAGTTGTCCGCCTCCACCCGGGGGATGACGCTGTTCTTGTTGTTCATCACAGAGACCTCGATCGTGCCGCCCTCGGCGTCTCCGTAGAGGAAGAAGTCCGTGCCCAGCTTGATGGTTTCAAAGGCGTTCTCCGCCACGGTGATGCCGTCCTTTGCCAGACTGTCGCTGAGCTGGATGCCGCTGACGGTGACGCTGATGGTCTTGGTCACCCGCTTGGTATCGTCGCCGGCGGAGACGGTGATTGTAGCGCCGTCGCCGGGGGCCTGGGGGATGATCGTGGCCTTGCGGCCGTTCTCCAGCTCCTCCACCTGCACGATGTCCTGCTTGTCGGAGGACCAGGAGACGTGGAGGCCCTGGGTGGCGTTGCTCTGGGGCTCCAGGACGGCGTTGAGCTGGATGCCGTCCCGCTCCCCGTTGGTGACGGGCGCCTCCAGCTTCAGGGTGTAGGTGCCGTCCAGCGCTCCCTCCTCCAGCCGGTTGTCGCCAACAGGGCCGGTGAGCGTTATGTCCTTTAAGGTGGTATCCTCCGTGCCTGTGCCGCCGTCCTCCGTGGTCTCGTCCGCCCGGGCCGGCGCGGCCAGGGAGAAGACCAGCGCCAGGGTCAGCAGCAGGCTCAGACAGCGGCGCGCTGTGTTGCTCTTCATGGGTTAGCCCTCCTTTTCATCGCTTCCCCCGCAGGGAAAGCGGGAGCGGGCGCAGGCCCGCTCCCGTGGGGTGAGTTACTTCTTTTTTGCTGGCGTCTGACTGAATATGCCGGAATCGCTCTTGTCTCCCTGCTTGAGCTTCAGGGTGATTTTCAGCGTCTCCTTGTCATCCTTGCTGCCCGCAACGCCAATAGTGAAGGTGGCAACAACGTCCTCGCCCGGCTTCGCCGCGTTGACGGCGTAGGCGATCTGCTGGGGATCCGGTGTCAGCTTCACCACGTTTCCGCTGGGCTCGACTTTCATCAGCGGCTTGCCCTTGGGGGACTTGCTGCCCTCCACGGTCAGCTTCACGTTCTTGAGCATCTCCTCGGACGCGCCGCTCAGCTCCACCGCAAGCTCCTGTCCCTTGTTGTTGTTTGCGGTGTACAGCATCTCCGCCGCGTATGTGCCGTCGGCGGCGGGCTTCAGCTCCTGATCGCCCAGCTTCAGTCCGGTGATGTTGGTGGTCGGGTTGATATTCACCAGGACCCGCTTGGTGATGGTCCTGCCGCTCTGGGCCTTGCAGACGAGAATCGCCGCCTGTGCAGTAGTGGGAACATTCACCGCTTTAATAGTGGCAGTCCGGTCATTATTGCTTCTGGTAATCTGAAGGAAGTCCCCTCCCTCCGCGCTCCACTGAACTCTCGCGTTTTGCGTTCCTGTTGCAGGCGTAAGTTCAGCCGTGATTGAGGCTGTAGCATTGACATCCAGTGTAATCACATAGTCATATTTGATGCCGGTAACACTGGTGCTCGAATCCGCGTGGAAATTGCCGTCGTTGCTTTTCAGCGAAAGCCCCTCCAGATTGACCGCGCCGTCAGTAGGAATGTCATCTTCCCAGAACTTGGGGGTATCCCATACCTTGTAGTCAGGATCCTGTCCCTCAATGCCCCACTCTACACGGAGGTAGACCTGGGTTCTGCCGTCGATATCCTCTTTCATCAGCCGGATTGACAGTGTCTCCGTGGCTCCCGTGCCGCTGAAGTTAAAGAGCTGCGGCGGTTTAGCGCTGATTGTAATTGCCTCATTTGCCTGCAAATTCGTAAACGACAGCCGGTAGGAGGAAACTGCGTCACCGCCTCCGCCAGCTGCTGTAACCGTAACGCCTGCAGTGTCTGGCTTGAACAGTAATTTCTGGAACGTTGCGCTGTCAACCGGCACACGGTTGCTGGTGTACACGATCTTGTCAAAGGTGAGGACAACAGATCCGTTGTACCCTGTGCCGTCCTTTGCGTAGGAGATGTTCAGGGTAATCGCCTCATCCAGGTTCGGCGCGCCGCCTGTGGGCTTCTGTACAGGATCCGCGCCCTTGAAGCCGGCCCGCTGGTGGTCTCCGGGAGGATCTCCCTGCTTGCGGGGGGCGATTGCGTAGGCCAGCACCACGTAGGTGTTGTCCTCCTCAATGGCGTCCGCCAGGGACTGGGGACCGGTGACGGGAACGCTGTCCCCTCTGGTGGACACGGAGCCCTGGGCCTTGGCGTCACTGGTTTCGGTCAAGTCAGTGGGCTGGCCATCCGGCGCTGTGGCCGCCCGGCTGGTAATCAGCTGGTACACCTTCTGTCTGGCATCATCATTGGCGTAGATGTCAAACACAGAATAGCCGTCCTCATAGAAGGTCTCGTCTCCCGTGCGCTGGGGCAGATAGATGCCGGGAGGAGTGCCCTGGGAGGTAGCCACGCTGATGGAGTATGTGTTGGTCAGGGCTTGCAGAATCGTGTAGTTCTGATACGCGGGCGGCAGAGCACTCTGGCCGCCTATGGCGGTATCCACAAAAGCCGAGAGCCTTTGATTGAGAATCCAGATCTTCCCCGCTGTCTCCTTGGTGTACAACTGATATCTTACCGTACAGGCGGTTTCCAGAGTGTCGAAATCCTGGTTGCCGTCATTGCTGTCCGCCATGGTCAGGTTCAGCTTGGGCTTGGCGGCCTTATCCGTGGTGAACTGGTAGATGTACACGTGGGATTGGTCCTCTGTAGAGTTGCCTCGGATGACGCAGTACAGATAGTAGGTGGTGTTGGGATCCAGGTTGCTGATCTTCACCGTCTCCGGCTCCAGGGTGTCCGTGGTCTGCACGGAGCCTCTGCGGCTGATTCCGTTGGCCGTCCCGTCGGTGATGTTCTCTGCGGTGGGGTACTCGATCAGATTCGGCTGGGCCGGATCGTCCGTATCCCCCTCTCCGCCTTTCATCCAGTGGGGCATGGGCACGGAGCCGTCCGTGGGAGGCGGCGCGTTCTTGTCCGAGGCGATGAACACAAGATCGTCATTGCCCGGCACGCGCATGACGTTTTCGGTGCTGGTGTCAGGACCAATCACGTAGTCGCCGTCCTTCCCGCTCAGCTTACGGGTGGCCTGGACCTTGCTGGCGTTGTTGGCCGTGCTGGTGACGGCGGGGCTGATGGCGTAGAAGACCCAGCCCGGAGTTGCCAGGGCCATCTGGATCTCCGCCTCCGTGTCGGTGACGGTGGCAAAGATGGGGTTGTTGGTGGCGAAGTGGGGCAGGCGCTCGTCCTTGAACGCCTTTTCCAGCTCCAGAGTTTTCTGCTCCGCCTTGTCCTTGGGATTCCACCAGCGGCCAATATCCCTGCTCCCGTCCACATCCTTGAAGGTGTTCCAGTCGGCCCGGTTGGGCTGACCGCTGTTGCCCGCCAGAGCGTCCAGCTGGTTGGCCTGACCGGAGGCGGCGTTGACCTCAAAGCGGACCGGATCATCCCACAGGGGGCGGTCATTCTCGCCGCCCAGGGTGCCCACCTTGGTCATGGTGATGACGAACTGGTAGCGCATGTCCTCGTCCAGCTCCTTTAGGATGGGGAAGCTGGTGGCGTCGCAGCCGTTGAAGTACTTGCCCAGGGAGCGGCCGCGCCAATCCTCGCTGTTGATGGGCCGCACGTCGCCGCTGTTGCCCAGGTAGACCCAGCCGTTCGGGTCCGGCTGGCTGATGCCGTTGACCACCGGATCGCCGCCGCTCTTGCTGGACGAGTACCGGGCAAGGGCGTACTTCGGATCCGCCGTGTACAGGTTTCCTGCGCCGTCGGCCTTGCTGGTGTTGTCGTCAAGGACCCGGTAGTACAGGTCAAAGGCGCACAGCGTGTTGGTAAAGAACAGCAGATCAAAGCTGAGGGTGGGGTTGACGGTGGAGGTGGACTCGGGGGTCACATGGAAGTTGAAGTCCACGTTGTCCAGGTCCTGGGTGATGCCATTGGCATCCCGCTTGTAGGGGCCGTCTCCCCGGGCGATGCCCACCGTCTCGTCGTCGGTGAGGAACCGGAGAATGGCGGGCTCCACGGTGAAGGGCGGGACAAAGTGGTCCTCCGCGTTGCTGCCGTCGGGGTTGGTGTTGTTGGTGATAAAGTCCACCACGCCGTTGCCGCGCAGGGGGTTCCGCTCGGTAGAGGTGTCAATGATGTCGTGGATTTTGAAGCAGTACTGCCCGCCGTTTTCCAGGTGCAGGCCGGAGTTGGGGAAGGTGAGCACCACGGCCCCGTTCTGACCCCGCTCAATGGTGGCCTGGGTGTAGTCCAGCACGTACTCGGAGGGGAAGCTGGTGGTGTCGGGGTGGTAGGTGGTGTAGCCCTCCTGGGGCGGGGGATTGCTGGAGCTGGCCACGATCTTATAGAGGGTGATGGTGGCTTGCAGAACCGCGGTGAGCTTGTCGCGGGCGCTCTTGCGCTCGGCCTCGCTGGCGGCGCTCTGGAGATCGTCCCACATCTCCAGGAAGCTCCTGCTGCCGCCCCTGCCGTTGTACTTCACGTCCTCAGAGAAGGTGAGGACAATGTCCGTATCGGAGGTGGGGTTCTCGGTGGTGCCCACGGTGGGCTTGGTGAAGGACTGGCGGACGATGGGTCCTGTGCCGTCGGAGGGGTGAATGGTGATCTTCTTCACGCCGCCGGCGGAGTAGTTCTTATCCGGGCCCGCGTCGTCCTTGGCGATGTAGTAGAAGTCGTAGGCCTGCTCGGGCAGCATACCGGCGACGTTGATGGTGCCGTCCTGGTTCATCACAGCCCGGACCGTGCCGGACAGGCCGTTGGTGCCCTTGTTCATGCCGGTGGTCACCTGCAAAATGGCGTAGAGACTGTTCAGAGGCGCGGTCTCCTGATTGGTGCCCGGCTCCGGCCAGGGGTAGGGGGTCCCCGCCGGGACGGCCACCCAGTAGACCGTACCGTCCTCATCCAGCCGGAAGGTGAGGTCCACGCTGGTGGGGCTGGTGGGGGTGGGGGTGGGCTCCACGATGAACTTCGGCGGGGTCTCGTCGGCGGTGGTGAAGGTGAGGGGGACAATGGCGGAGCTGTTGGCCCCGTTGGCGTCCGTCAGCCAGAAGTAGACCGTGTAGGTGGTCTTCTCCTCCAGCCGCCTGTCGTTGATGCGGAAGGTGTCCTCGATGTTCTTCTCCAGGGTGCGCACGCCGTAGCCCAGCGCGCCGGAGACGGCGGCGGCCTTCAGCTCATTGACCGTGGGCGCCTGGGCATTCTGGGGCATAAGGGCGTAGTAGAGCACGCAGTCCTTGTTGGCGGATACCACGGCCACGCTGTCCTTGGGGGAGGTGGAGGACATGTAGGGATAGCCCGTGTTGAAGGCGGGCACGGTGTTGTCCGGGGTGGTGAAGGAGACCACCTTGGTGGGGCTGCGCTGGCCCCTGTCGTCCACCATCACGGCGGAGAGATAGTAGGACCCGTCGGCGGTGAGGCCGGTGAGGGCGGCAGTGACCTCGGTGTCCCCCTGGGGGGAGATGACGGTGCCGGTCTGTATGGCGATGGAGCCGTAGGCCGGGGGCTTGATGAGATCGTCCTCGCCCACGGAGCCGTCGGTGATGGCGCTGACCGCCCAGTAGATGGTGCCCCGCTTATTGGTTGCAAAGGTGGCGGTGGCGGAGTTGGGGGCGATGTCGGTGACCGTGGGGTAGCCGGAGAGGATCATGGGCTCACGGGAGGATTCCTCGGCGGCGGTGGAGTCCATGACCTGGCCGTTGATGACGGCGGTAATGCCGGGACGGATGTAGATCTCGTCCGGCAGCATGGTCACGGTGGAGCCGGGGGCGTTGACGTTGAGCTTCTTGATGTCGCCCTCGCCGGACACGGCGGTGCCCGTGTCCAGATTCAGCTCCTTGATCTCCGCGCCCCGGTCAATGATGACGGTGGACTCCGTCGCGGCCTCGTCCACGGTCAGCTTGGCCACGGTGCCCTTGGCGGCCCGGACCTGGGAGCCGGGGGTCCGGTTGACTACCTCCTCGATGCGGCCGGCCAGATCCAGCTGCACGGGCACGTAGTCCTCGGCCCCCTCCTCGCCCTCCGCGGGCGGGGGATCGCCCTCCAGGGAGATGTACTTCAGGCCCATGCCGTCGGGGGTGTTGTCCTCGATGTAGGCGCTGGTGCGCACAGTGGTGCGGCCGATCTCGGTGATGCCGTCGGCCTTGAGGGTGACATAGTTGTCCTGGAGGTTATCCACCAGCAGCTCGTCGGCCACCACGTTGCGCAGGGTGATGCTGGCCCCGCCGCTCTCGCTCTCGCCGGTGCCGCTGGCGATGATGCGGCCCAGGACGGTGACGTTCTCCAGCTTCACGTCGCCCAGGCCCACGCCGCCGGTGATGTACAGATCCCCGCTGATGATGCTGTCGCGGAGGGTCACGCCGGGGGCGGTGATGGTCACGTTGCCGAACACGCCGCCCAGGGCGTAGTCCCCGGCCTCCTGGAGGGGGGTGCCCACGATGCTGGTGAGCATGGAGGCCATCTCGCCCCAGGTGAGGTCCTTCTGGGGCCGGAAGGTCCCGTCGTCATAGCCGGAGACCAGGTAGTGCTCCAGGGAGGACTTGATAGTGCCCCGGGCCCAGGAGCTGATGTCCCGGGCGTCGGTAAAGCCCAGGATCTCCCCGGCGGACTCCTGGAGCATCATGTTGCGCCCCAGGATGGTGGCCGCCGTCTCCCGGGTGAGGGTGTCCTGGGGGGAGACGGTGGTGGGGGAGGTGCCCTTGATGTACTTGGCGGTATAGGCGATGCCCACGTCATCGTAGTACCAGTCGTTCTCCTTCACGTCGGTGAAGGGGGTCTCGCCGGGCACGTGGTAGCCGTAGGCCCGGTTGACAATGGACATGAAGTCCGCCCGGGTCAGCTCCTCGGTGGGGGCGTTGGCCTGATCGGAGCGGATAAAGCCCCACTCCACCAGCTGGTTGAGGTAGGCGTCAGACCAGTGGGCCTGGGCCTGCTGTCCCGGGACCGCCGGCGCCAGCCCCAGCAGAATCGCCATGGCCAGCAGGAGGCTCATCGCCCGGGTACTCCAGCGGGCGCGGTATGTCTGGTGCATAGTTTGATCTCCTTTCTTCACGGGAAGCACGCGGAATGCGCGCTGTGACCGGCGCGCCCTACACGTCGTTGGCGGACCGGGGGGCGTTGAGCTGGATGCTGAACACAGCCTTGCGGATGGACACCTCCTCGTCCAGGCAGATGTCGATGAACCGGGATGCGTAGAGGAGCAGCCCCTCCCTGTCGCTGTTGAGCTCCCGCAGCACCCGCAGGTGCAGCAGCAGGGGCTCATCCGTCACCGGCAGCACCACCTCGACCACCTCGCCGGCCTTCAGGGCCGGGCTCTCGGAGTAGAAGGCCAGGCCGCCGCAGCTGAGATCGTGGCCCCAGATGGGCCGCTGGCCCTTCCAGCGGCCGGTGACCGGGTACATGAAGCTCTGAAAGTCGGTTTTGATGCGCAGGTTTTCCCGGGCCTCCGCGCCCAGCACCGCGCCGGGCTTGATGACCAGCCGCTCGCCCCGCTGCATGGTCACGGTGCCCCGCTTGTTCACGCAGTTGTTCTCCAGACCGATCAGCTGCACGTCGCCCAGCTTCACGAAGTCCACGTCTGACTCCCGGGTCAGGCGCATCTGCACCACCTCAGAGCCCGGCGGGGACTCCAGCACCGCCTGGGCGACCGGATTTCCGTCCTTGTCCAGAATAAGATAAATGCGTTCCATCACGTCGCTCCTTTCGCGCTCTGGCCCTGGGCGGCGGAGCCGCCCGGGGCGCTGTGGGTCTCCGCCCGGGGGGCGGGGGCCGGCTGCTTGTCAATGGCCTCCCGCTCCCGGCGGGATCTCTCTGGGTCATTGGGATCAAACTTGAGAAAATAGACGTAGATTTCCACGATGGCGCGGTACAGGGAGTCCGGGATCTCCTGCCCCAGCGCCAGCTGGGAGAGCATGGTGGCAAGGGAGTTGTCCTCGTAGACCGGCACCCCGCTCTCCGAGGCCACCTCCACGATCTTTTCCGCCAGGTGCCCCATGCCGGAGGCCACCACCACCGGCGCGCCGTCTCCGCCGTCGTAGCGCAGGGCCACGGCCCGGCCGGAGGGGACCTGGGAACTGTCACGCCTTGACATCGATACTGTTCGCTCCTTCAAAGATTTTCGGGAACACGGCGGAGATGGCCAGGGGCTTCGCCATCTCCTGCACCTGCACCACGTTGGGCTTCATGCCGTTCTCGCTGAGAATGCGGGTCATCTCCTCCTGGACCACCCCGGCGAAGGGGGACACCGTCCGGGGACAGAAGAGCTGGAGATCCACGTTGTCCCGCTGGCAGGTGAGCACGATGTCGAAAAAGCCCAGGTTCTGGATATCCATTTTGAATAGGAAGCGGATGGTGTTGTCCTGATGGCCCTTGCCCCGCTTCAGGTTCTCCTCCGCGTCCGGGTCCACCCACATCTCGCTGAAGAGCATCTTCCCATCCCACTCCAGGGGGAAAATCAGGTGCAGCAGAGGCATATACACGCTCTCGTTGACCAGGAAGGCGGAGACAATGCTGCGGAAGGCGTCCTGGGCCTCCGCCCCCGCCCCGCCCCGGAGGGCCCGCTGGGCCGTGCGGGCCAGCTGGTCCGCCAGCTGGTCCTGCTCGGCGGCCTTGGTGAAGCTGTTGTTCTCCGCCAGATTCAGCAGCGCCGCGTCGCTGAGGGAGCCCAGCTTCTCCCGCAGGGTGGAGTGGGCGTTGAGCTGGTGGAAGGCCTGCAGAAGCCCCTCCCTGGACCCGTTCTCATACCGGGCCACGTCCAGGGCCAGCATGGAGATGAGGGACCGGGAAAGGCCCATGTCGTTGGTCTTGGAGGTGTAGCTGGCCAGAAAGGGCATGATGGCGCTCTGGAGCAGCTTTAAGCTGCCCGCCCGGTCCCCGGAGGCCATCTTCCCCTCCAGCTCGCTGACCATGCCCAGCAGCTGGTTGCCGAAGCTGGCCGGGATGGACCGGGTCAGCCGGGTGAGGGTGCGCAGCAGATTGCCCTGCACATGCTGGGAGGAGCTGTAGTCGCTGTAGCGCTTGAGAAACTGGAGGATGGAGCCGCGCATGACCTCGGAGGAGCCGGTGCCGTAGGCCTCCCGCAGTATGGCGAACAGGGGGCCGGTGAACCGGTTGCCGGCGTCCATCTGGTTCTTGAAGAACTTGGCCAGCTCCCCCTCGTCCATCTTCAGCATCTCCAGCAGGGCGGCCATGTCCGCGGCCATGCCCTCCCCGATGCCCGAGGAGACCACGGTGCCCTGGTAGTAGCGCAGGATCTCCGTCATGGTCTGGGCCAGGCCCGGGGTGTCGTTGAGGCGCTGGAGGAAGGTCAGATAGTTGGAGTCATAGCGCAGGGTGTGCTCGCTGCCGGCGGCGTCGCCGTTGTCCTGACGCTCCGTGCGGTTGTCCGGACCGCTGACGCGGGTGGGGTCCGGCGCGTTCTGTATGCGGGGGTCATTGGGCACGTTAGGCAGGTTGCGGTTGATGTTGCCTGTGTCGTGCCCCGGGACCGGATTGGTTACACCAAGCAGATCTGGCATTGGCGACACTCCATTTCATTCAATAAAAGTTGGTTGATGTCTTAATTTTTTCTCCTGCCCTGCCGATAACTTCTTTGATGAAGTCAGCGCGGGGGTAGTATGCCCTTTTTGGCGGGTTCTCCCGCGCATACCCAAAATACAAAAAAAGGTGGCGTTTACTTATGGGCAGCGGCAACGACAGCATCCTTGATATGTACCTATATGAGACGAATACGCTCCTTGAACAGCTTGACGGCATTCTGCTGGCAGCCGAACAGGCGGATACGTTCTCTCAGGACAGCGTCAACGAGATTTTTCGCATCATGCACACGATCAAAGGCTCCTCCGCCATGATGGAATTCCCATCCCTGATGACGGTGGCTCACCGGATTGAGGACCTGTTCTTCATTATCCGGGAGAAGGGGATTGACGTGGTGCCGGAGACGCTGCGCCCGGAGCTGTTTGACATGCTCTTCCAGGCGGTGGATTTCTTCCGGGGAGAGATTGAAAAGGTTGAAAACGGGCAACCGCTCTCCGATTCTATCGACAGTATCGTGGATAAAATTAATAGTCTGATTGATAAAATTCAGGGCGGCGGCGCGCCGGCTGCGGCAGAAAAGCCCGCCTCCGGCGGCGGGGAGGCCCCCGAGAGCGCCGCGCCCGCGGCGGCGGATCCCTCCTACCCCTTCGGCATCCAGGTCTTCTTCGACGAGGGCAGCGGCATGGAGAACCTGCGGGCCTTCATGCTCCTCAACGGGGTGAAGGACTATTGCGCCGACTACCTGAGCGTGCCGGAGAACGTGGAGAACGATCCCTCCACCTCCGAGATCATTGCCGACCAGGGCTTCTTTGTCTGGTTCCACACCGCCCAGGAGCGGGACAGCGCCATCCCCGCCGTCCACGCCGCCGGCTCCGTCAGCTCCTTCCAGAGCGTGGACGCCAAGGCGGAGGAGGCCCCTGCCCAGCCCGCGGCCGCCGCGGCGGCCCCCGCTGCGGGCGCGCCGGCCCCCCCCCCCCCCCCCGCGCCCCCCCGCGGCCG
>ERZ779637.95-NODE-95-length-64180-cov-18.610199_pt1 | contig 64180 bp, 51 predicted proteins | sample MGYA00514196_ERZ779637 | MGnify/ENA primary metagenome ERZ779637 (study PRJEB29562, sample SAMEA4376700) | mouse gut metagenome | isolation source: Cecum | study: EMG produced TPA metagenomics assembly of the A DSS colitis mouse model was used to assess the...
CCTTCACGTCAACGGTATTCGCCGCAAACTTCGCACCCGTGATCTTGAAGGTGACGCTCTTCGTGCCCGCGTACCCGTTTATCCCCGTAAGAGTCATGGTCGCCGTGCCTGCCGCGCGGTTTGTGCCCGCGTAGTCGATGGTGTAGTCCTTTCCCCAGACCAGACCTTCCCCGCCAGCCTTTCCGTTATTCCCGGCTTTCACAAGGAACATATCATTTGCATTCTCCTCCGCTGTGCCGCTCACCGTACCTGCTGCCGTCACCTTATAGTTTTGCTTTGTCGCGGCATCGTAATATCCGGGCGTCAGCATCACGTCCTGCCCCGTGTAGGCAAACGTCTTCTGGTTTTTGCCAAGGGTGATGGTGGCGTTCTTCATCAGCTTCTGCTTTTCGGACACATATACTTTCCGTCTGACTGTCCCCGCATAGTTGCCTTTCCCCGTGACCGTCAGGGTGAAAGCGCCGCTGTAACCCTTGGGGATCGCAGGCAGCGTATATTGCTTTCTCGCATTCAGCGTTCCCTCCGCCTTCCAGTCGGGCACGGCATTTCCTGCCCCATCACGGACTTCCTGTGCGCCAAGCGACACGGTAAAGTCCGTCCCCGCTTTCATCGCTTTCTTATACTTTATGGAACCGAAAGGCTTCTGCTCTTTCTTCCCGTCCGCCACAAGCTGATCCGTGTATTTCAGGGTAAAACCCGCCGCAAGAGGCGTATCGCCCGCCTGTACGGTCGTTCCCGCATCCGCCGCAATCTGCGCCGGCAGGATCAGGAAGTTCCGGTAAATCGTCTCCGTATAATTTCCCTTGCCCGTAATGACCACATAAGGGCAGTCTTTGGTGAAATGTCTGGTCACATCCGTGAGCTGTTCATCTGCCTTCCCCGGATTTACAACCTTCGCGGTGCCGCCCGTCTCTTTCGGCAGACCGTTCTCATCCAGAGCCACCGCATTTGTATTGTTGACATATTTCACCGTATAATCTTTTCCGGATTTCAACAGGGTCGTGCCGTCGCTGTCATATACGGTCACCGCCGGCTTCTGCGCGCTTCCCGTATAGACCTGATCCGGGATTTCCTGCACGCACAGCTTTAAGCCGTTTCCGTCCTGCGCCGCCGAAGTCAGCCAGCAGGCGTACAGGGTCAGGTCGGACTGCACCGTGTCCGTATCGAAGTTCCACTCTTTCCCTTTGGCAAGGCTCTTATCTTTGTACCAGCCCGCAAACACATAGCCCGGCTCTTTCGCCGCCGGCGTCCGCTGCTCCTCTGTCAGTTCCAGCAGCGCGCCCGACTTGATGCCGCCCTTTCTGAAATCGTCGTAATGTCCCATACCGTCAAAGGTGACCGTATACGCCACCCGCTCCTCCGAAACCGTGAGGATGCCGGGCTTACAGGTCAGGTTATAATTCATCCCCGCATCCGCGTTAGACGGCTGGATATAATACTTGCCCGTCTTTGAAACATCAATCGAGGAAACGGCATTTTTTCCTTCTTCGTCCGTCGTGACAGTATAGGAGGGAGTTGTCGTCAGCTTATCCCCGTTCAGAAGCCCCGCCGTCTCATACCCGAAGGCATACTCACCCACGCCGTTTTGTCCCACGGAAACCGTGCCGCCGTCCGCCTGCATCAGCACGATCATGTCATTCGCCCGCACGACGGCGTCCGCCTTTGTGATCGTGAACGGGTATTCTTCGCTTCCCGCATAGTCCGGGTCATCATCTTTGACCGATATGGTCAGTCTGTAGCTGCCTGCATCCGCGGGCGGCTTTTCCGCAGCGCTTCCGTCCGGCGCGCCGCCCTGTGCGGGGTATGCCGTGCCGTCCGCCATCGTGCCGCTGTAGTGATAGACGAGCGCAACCTTCTCCGTGATATCCGTACCGTCCTCCGCTTTTACCGCTGCTTTCCCGCTGTAAGAGACGGGGGTGCCGCTGTACACCACACTGTCCGGCATGACGATGCCGGAGATGAGCGCCGCCTTCTTTGCCACCATGGTGACTTTCACGGTCAATTCCGCGTTCTTGTAGTTCCGGAAAGACACCGATATCTTTATGGAAGCCGTTTTGCCTTCTTCCGCCGCCTTGGTGCCATAGGTAAGGACGCCGTTTTTAATGTCCGCCGTGACGGGTGCTTTGGAGAAAATACTGTCCGTATCCACCACCTGCGTGATCTCATAGCCCGTCTTTTTCCCGCAGGCTCTAAAGCTGCCCGTCAGGTCAATTTTCCTGTTTTGCTGTGCCTGTGTGCACTGTTCGGCCGTGACATTTCGCGTCTCCCCAGCGGGAGCCGCCGCCTTGCCGATGGCAAAGGTCTTCGTGACCGTGCCGCTGTAGCTGCCCGTGCCTTTGATGATGACTGTGGGGGCGGCGCTGTCCGTGTCTGGCTGCTCGCAGGCATCTGTATTATTGCGGTAGGATACGGTATAGTCCGTGCCCTCCGTGAGCGTCACCGTTGTTCCCGTACCGTTCGCCGACGGTTTCGTGCAGGTCACCGCAGCCGGTTCCGGCGTTTTGGGCGTTCCGTCGTAGGTGTAGGCTGCTGTCGGGAGCACAATCTCCGTATTGTCAGCGAAAAGTCCGTAGGTAACCGTCAGAATAATCTCCGCCGTCAAAGTCATGCCGCCGCCCTGACAGGTAACGACCAGCTTCTTATCGCCCGGCTCGGTCATGGTTTGATTCAGCTCACCCACGTTGGTTGTATACGCACTCTGCTCCAGCTTCTTTACGCTGCCGTCAGAGCCGTAATAGGTGACGGTCAGATCGTCAAGAGCGATTGTCTCCCCGCATGTGTATGCGGTTTTTGATTTCCGCACCGTGATACGATTCTGTACATTGTCCGGCTTTTTCCCTTTCTCCAGATAAATACTATAAGAAAGATTTGGTATCGAGCTGTAGACTTTGCCCGCCGCGTCATACCAATGGATCTCCAATGTATTCCCGTGCACATCCTCCGGCAGGAGTTCTTTAGTAGCCGGCAGATTACAGGGCGTGTAAAATCTTCTAAGGGCATTGCAGCTTGTCAGGAACCCTATACTTTTGCCACTCCCACCCACTTTTACCGCCTTCAAATCAAAACTGCTCAAGTCAAGCTCCTCAAGCGCCCAGCAATAATGAAACATACTACTTGCATCTATCACACTACTCGTATCAAAGCTATCGAGGTTTACTCCCTGCAAAGCTCTGCAATCTTTAAACATTCTTCGCATATTTGTAACATTTGCTGTATCAAAACCACTGAGATCCAGATCCGTCAGGTTTTTCAAGCCGGAGAACATAGCCTCCATATTTGTCACTTTGCCCGTATCAAAACCACTGAGATTCAGCCGTTTAAAGCCTTCGCCATACCCACTGGAATCTATAACACTCGAATAAAACATATGGGCCATATTGGTCACATTGCAGGTATCAAAACTGCTCAAATCAATGGTATCCATCCCGGCACAATTATCGAACATACCAAACATACTCGTTACCTGCGCCGTGTCAAAGCTTCTAACGTCAAGGCTTGCCAACTTACTGCAATCGCTAAACATACCACTCATATCTGTTACTTTCGCCGTATTAAAATGCGTCACGTCAAGATCGGTAATCATTTTACATCTACCAAACATGTAACTCATATTCGTTACATTGCTTGTATCCAAACTCGTTACGTCAAGATCGGTAAGTTTTTCGCAGCTCATAAACATGCGCGCCATATTACTTACATTCTCTGTCCTGATCCCACTCACATTCAAGCTTGTTAAGCCGCTGCATCCATCAAACATGCCGCTCATATCCGTCACACTGCCGGTATGAAAAGCGCTGACATCGAGACTTTTAAGCCCGCCCGTATAACCGCAGCCCGAAAACATCCTCGACATATTGTTTACATGGTCTGTTGTAAATCCGCTTACATCCAAGCTGTCCAGCTTATAGCAACCGTTAAACATGTAACTCATATCTGTTACTTTACTCGTATCAAATTTGTTCAAATCAATTGTTTTCAGTTGTCTGCACTCATCAAACATACGCCGCATATCAGTTACACTGCTTGTGTTAAAGTCGCCAAAGTTAATACTCTCCAAAGCGTAGCACTGCATAAACATTCCGCTCATATTGGTCACCTTAGCGGTGTCAAATCCGCTAAGGTCAATACTTGTCAACTTGGAACAGCCCTGAAACATAAATGAGGCATCCGTTGTCTCCGAAATATCAATCTGCGCTGTTTTTATGCTCGATTTCCAAGATTCCCACGGCGCTCTGCCATAATTACCGGAATCTCCGACAGTCAGTGTGCCAAACTCACCCGTCCCTTCCACCGTCAGCTTCCCGTCCGCATCAATCACCCATGTAATATTCCCGTATTTTCCGCTCGCAATTGCGTCCGCGGGCACCGCCAGGGCGCGCACTTCTCCCATCCCTTCCATGTCGTTCTCCGACACGGAATTATCCGATACGGAGTCCGTTTCTTCTTCCTCCGGCGTGTCGTCCTCTTTTGAAGCGCCCGGCTCTTCCTCCGGGTCGTCTGTTTCCGTGTCTCCTTCATCCGGGTTCTGTGTGTTGTCCCCGTCCGTTTCATCGCCGGGATTCTGTGCATCATCTCCGTCTTTCCCTTCGTCGGGATTCTGTGCGTCGTTCCCGTTCGTTCCATCGCCGGGATTCTGTGCGCCGTCCCCGTCTTCTCCGCCGCCGGGATTCTGTGCGCTATCCCCGCCCTTTTCGTCATCCGGGCTCGCCTCGCCTTCCCCCTCTTTTTCCCCGTCGGGATTCTGCGTCTGGTTTTCTCCACCTTCCCCGTCGGGATTCGTCACTTTATCCCCGCCGTTGTCTTCACCCTGCTTCTCCTCTGTTTCTTCTTTATTCTCACTGTCAGAATCCTGTGTTTCCTCTGATCTGCCTTCATCGAAGCCCTGCGTCTGTTCCTCCGCCACAGGCTCCTTCGCCCATACGGGCATCGCGGATGCCAGATCCGCCGTAAGCAGGCTGATGCAGAATAACCCCGCCAGCAGTCTGTGCCTTATGTGTCCCTTCTTTTTTGCGAACTGCATTCTTTCTCCCTCTCGTTTCCTTCCTATTTTGTATCCCGCCGGATTGCGCGATTTACTCCGTTTCATTCTATCCACCCCGTGCAAATCTGTCAAGAAGCAGTCTGCATGCAAGCCGGCATCTGCCGACATCTTTTCGCCGGATTCCGCAAAAAATCAAGGTACTGCTTCTGCAGCTCCTCGGATTCAGATAAATTCCTATAAGCCATACCCCGCTTTCAAAAAACCGTCTACCTATCTATTATACCCTCGTTCCCCTTTCCCCACAATCCAAAAAGCGCCGGCTTTTCCCCGACTTTTCTTTGCGAAAAGTCAGAAAGCCGACGCTCTCATCTTTTATTCTGTTTTCTGAGATTCACATAAGCGAAACCCGCAGACGGCAATCCGCCGTGGGAAGCGGCATCGTCAGCCTCTGCGTTATTCGCCGGATATATGCCTCACAACCGCAGATTACCACTCATCATCACTGGTTTAGCGGATCCCGATCTCCGTATCGGACTCCGTCGTGTGGCTGTGCTCCTTGATGTAATCCACGATCTCATCCAGTTTCGTGAACGCCAGACCCACATAGCTGTCCGCGCAGCCGTAGTAGAGCGCGATCTTGCCGCTCTCGGAGTCGTGAATGGTGGCGCAGGGGAAGCACACGTTGGGAACAAAGCCTCTCTCCTCGTACCACTCCTCCGGTGTCAGCAGGAAGTTCTCACAGCGGTACAGCACCTTGGACGGATTGTCGATGTCCAGAATCGCGCCGCCGATGGAGTACACCAGACCGTTGCAGGTGCCGGTCACGCCGTGGTAGAACAAAAGCCAGCCCTCCGTGGTCTCAATGGGCGCCGCGCCGCCGCCGATCTTGACGGACTCCCACCACTCGCTGCTTCTGCCCATTACATGTCTGTGCTTGCCCCAGTATACCATATCCGGGCTTTCGCTTAAGAAGATATCGCCAAATGGCGTATGTCCGGAATCAGAGGGACGGCTTAAAAGCACATAGTTTCCGTTGATCTTTCTGGGGAACAGCACCGCGTTTCTATTAAACGGAATAAACGGATTCTCGATTCTGGTAAAAGTCTTGAAGTCCGTTGTCTTCGCCATACCGATAGACGCACCGTAAAAATCCTGACACCAGATAATATAGTAGGTGTCCTCCACCTTCACGAGACGGGGATCGTAAGCGTACACCGGCATAAAGTCGTTGCCCTGCTCATCCTTAAAAGGAATCTTCTCCTTCTCAAACTCCCAGTGGATCGCATCCTTGCTGTGCCCGAGATAAATGTACGGTATACCGTTTGTCTGTTCCCCGCGGAACACACCGATAAACGCATCGCCGTAAGGCATCACCGCGCTGTTAAAAATTCTTGCCACCCCTTCCACCGGATTTCTGCCGATAATCGGATTCTCGCTGTAACGCCAGATCGGCGCGCCCGTAAGCCCTTCCGGCTTCTCCTGCCAGGGCACGTTCTTCACAACAGGGCTTATCATCTTTACTTCGCTCATCTTTTCTTCCTCCTTCTGATCACCTTTACTGTTTCGATAAAAACTCCATATTTTTCTTAATAAACTCACACCTTTGCGCCACGCACTCCACGGAGCGGTAAGGGTCTCTCGGCGTGTTGAACACATAGTCCGTCAGCTTGTCGATGGTCGTCGCCGCCACATGCATTCTCGTGTCGCTCGCCGCGTAGTAAATATACACTTCTCCGTTGTCCTTTGCGATCGCGCCGTTCGTGAACACCACGTTTGACACGTCGCCCACGCGCTCCCAGTTTCTCGGACCGATCAGCATCCCGGAAGGCTCCGCGATCACCTTGGAAGGGTCCTTTAAATCCGTGGCAAACGCGTAGATCACATAGCGCAGTCCCGCCGCCGTGTTGCGCACGCCGTGGGCGATATGAATCCAGCCCTTATCCGTCTTGATAGGGGGCGCGCCCGCGCCGTTCTTCGCCTCGGTGATGGTGTGATACCTGCGGATGGAAGTCATCTTCTCCTCATCCACCACCGCGTGGGTGATATCGTCGCACAGTCCGAAGCCGATACCGCCGCCCGACCCGGTCTCAATGAAATCGTCCATGGGTCTTGTGTAGAACGCATATTTTCCGTCCACAAACTCCGGATGCAGCACCACGTTTCTCTGCTGGGGGGAACGCTTCGTCACCAGATTCGGCAGTCTCTCCCAGTTCTTCAAATCCTTCGTCCGCACGATGCCAGCCGCCGCCACAGCCGCGGACAGATCGTTCACTGTCGTGTCCTTGCTCTCGGAGCAGAACACGCCGTAAATATAGCCGTCCTCATGCTTGGTCAGACGCATGTCATATACGTTCGTCTCCTCCGGGCAGGTATCCGGCAGAAGGATCGGATAATCCCAGAACTTAAAACCGTCGATCCCGTTGTCGCTCTCCGCCACCCCGAAGAAAGATTTCCTGTCATTTCCCTCGATTCTCGCAACCAGATAATACTTTCCGTTCAGCTCGATGGCGCCCGAGTTCATCACCGCATTGACGCCCAGCCGCTCCATAAAATAAGGGTTCGTCTCCGGGTTCAAATCATACCGCCATGTCAGCGGAATATGCTCCCTCGTCAAAACCGGGTACTGATACCGATCGTAGATCCCGTTGTAGTCATCTGACTTTATATTTTTCCGCTCAATCAGCTTATTGTATTTCTCTAATTCCACATAATACCGTTCATGCATCATGTCTGTCTTTTCCTCCTTTTTCTTCGACTTATCTAGTCAACACCCCTTCTAATGACTTCCAGACACATCCTCCCGTTATGGTACGGGCACTTCCAAGGCTCCACGATCGGTTTCCCGATGACCGCCTCCCCGTCCTTATCCACAGCCCAGAACCACTCGGAACCGGGGCGTTTGTCGATCACATGCGCCTTGATAAACTCCCACTCGGCTCTCGCCGCGTCGAGATACTCGGTATGCTCCGGCGCAAGCTGGTACCCGTTCAAGAACCCTACCAGCGCCTCCGCCTGCACCCACCAGATGCGGGTTTCATCCACCACACCCTTCTCGCACTCGTTGGCAAAGGACTTGCCGTCAAATGCCACCCGATATACTTGACCGGTTAAGTCAAGTATGATCGGCAGCATTTTTTCTGTGTATGTATCATCCCCTAACACATCCGTTCCTCTTCTGATCAGCCACGCCGTCTCGATATCGTGCCCGTAGGAGTGCAGATCCAGAATGGAGTGCATCTCCCGGTCGAAAAACACTTCCTGCCTGTGCAGCTTGGGGTTGTAAATCTTCTCCGCGATGGTGTCGAGAATCCACTTGAGCCGCGCCTTCACCGCCTCGTCCCCGCTGACCCGGTAAAGCTCCGTGTATGCCTCAAACACATGGAGCAGGGTGTTCATCGTCTTATCCGCAATGACGCCGTTCTCGGAGAGTTTGTCGTTCTCGATCTCGTGAAACTCCCTGTCAAACGCCTCCTTGTAGCCGATCTCGTCCATGCACCGCTCCTCGATGATGTGGAACAGCTCCATAGCCGTCTCAAGCGCGCCCTCATCCTTCGACGCGTCGTAGTAAGAGGCGAGCGCGTAAATGGAAAACGCCTGATTGTAAGTATGTTTCGTTGTGTCCTCCGGCGTGCCGTCATAATTTACCGACCAGTACACACCGCCCTTCTCTTTGTCCACACAGTACTTCTGCATAAACTCGTAACCGTGGCGCGCCTCTTTAAGCAGTGACTCGTCCTTTAATGTCATGTAAGCGTTTGCGAAAAACCATGTGATACGGCTGTTTAAGATGCAGCCCTTCACCGCCTTCTCATCCCGTCTCAGCTCGTAGTCCATGTAGCCCACATAACCGCCGTTCACATCATCCCGAAGCCCCTTCCAGAAAGGAATGATGCAGTCTGTCAAATGGCTCTTAATCTCCTCCACCATCATGCTTTGTACCCTCCTTATCCTTCTCCCTTTTTACACATGTCCATATATGCATTTCGCCCGTTTCCAGCTTAATATTTAGCTTAAAACGAGCGAAATAGCTTAACTGTTAATTAAATTATAAGGTAAATTTTTCTGATGTCAACCACCTTTTTAAAAACTAGCATCTTTACTTAAATGAAGCTTATTTTTTGTACATTTTAACTATTTTAACCTTTGACCGACCCGGCAGTCATGCCGCTGTATATCTGTTTCTGGAAGAGAATGAACACGATCAGCGCCGGCAGAAGCGATATGATAACGCCCGCGCAGATCAGGTTATATTTACTTCCCAGCGGACCAACGAAAGTGTAAAGGCTGGTCGCCACGGTAGGCAGCAGCTTCTTGTTCTGCAAGTACAGGTTTGCGCAGTAGTACTCGTTGTAAGTGCCCACGCCCTTTAAGATACACGACGTCACGATAGCCGGTTTCAGCAGAGGCAGAAGGATCTTAAGATAAATCGTAAAGTAAGACGCCCCGTCAATAATCGCCGACTCGTCCAACGACACGCTGATGTTTTCAAAGAACTGGATGTAAATATAGATGGCGATTACATCCGTGCCGCACATCATAATGATGTACCCCGGCAGGGAATTGATGAAATTCAGCGCATCCATAATCCCGTACACCGCAACCTGCATGGCAACACCGGGCAGGAGCGTGGCAAACAGGAACAAGTTCCGGATCAGCCCGTTTCCGGGGAACTTAAAACGGTTCAGCACGTAGGCGAGGGAAGTTCCCACCAACACCGACACGGTCAGCACGCACACAAGAATGATAAGGGAATTGACAAACGCCCTCCCCATGTTTGCCCTGTCAAAAGACTGCAGAAAGTTGTCAAAATTCAACCAGCTTACAGGCAGTGTCATAACATTCGTATTCTGATACTCCTCTTCGGTCTTAAACGCCGTGATTACACAGGACACCACGGGCAGCACCGCCACAAAGGCGAAGAACACCAAAGATAAATACTTTAAAACAATCGCTAAATAATGTCCGATTTTCTGTAATACCGTCATCTATCTGCCCGCCTTTCTAGCCGCGTATCTCGCAAGCTGTTTTTCACGCTTCTTCGCCGCGCCGAAATCCTCATCCTCCGCGTTCCTGAACACGTACTTAAAGAAGAGCTTCTGTAAGATCGTCGCCGCAAAGATAATAAGGAGCAGCACCACCGCCATCGCCGATGCAAGACCGACCTTCTGCTGGGTGTGGGCAATCTCGTTCATGACCACAAAGTAGGTGCCCGTCCCGTTCGCGCCGCTTGTGATAACGTAGGGCGGCTCGAATGCACTCAAAGAACCGGTGATGGAAAGAATCACATTCAGCGTCACGATCGTCTTGATGCTCGGCAGGATAATGTACCTGAACTGTTGGAAGCGGTTCGCGCCGTCGAGCATTGCCGCCTCGTACAGCTCGGAGTCCACCGACATGATCGCGCCGATAAAGAGCACCATGTTCTGTCCGAAATACCGCCAGACGGACGTACCCACAAGGGATATATTATTAATACTCTGGTCTTTCAACCAATAAGGAAGATTGTCTAATTGAAATCCACACCACTGAAGCACTGTGTCAAACACGAAGCCTCTGGTATAGAAAAACTTGAAAATAAAACCGATGGCAATACCGTTGATCAGATAAGGGAAAAACATAAATCCCTTGAAGATATTGCCGCCCTTTACCTTGAAACTTAAGACCGTTGCAAGATACAGCGCCAGTGCAAGCTGCACCACGGAGCCTCCCATGTAATAGAGACTCAGTTTGAGCGCCCCGAAACAGTCTTTTCTGCTGAACACGCTGGCGTAATTCTTCCAGCCCACAAAAGTTCTCTTGCCCACATATTTCATCTTATAAAAACTGAATCCGACCATCTCCCCGAACGGAAGATATGTAAATGTAAATAACAGAACGAGCGGTATAATCATAAACGCAACAATGATAATAGCCTGCTGCCCTTTTCTGCTCCTTGCCCACTGCAGGAATCCTTTTTTAGCTCCCGCTGTATTTGCCTGTGCCGCCATATGCTACCCTCCATGTCAGAGCAGTTTACTGCGATGACCGCGATGGGACGTATGCGTACCATCTACAAAAGCTGTTCTCCCATCTGCGATCATGACAATTTGATGCTCTGGCTCAAATTGTTGGGGCTGCCACTTTTGATTTCCCCTGTGTCAGCCCCGATTAACCATACAAAACCTATAACAACTTAATGAAATACTTCTTTATAAAATGCGTCCGCCTTAATACAGAACCTCAACCCCGCACTCTTCCTGCGCCGCGTTCCACGCAGCCGTCCAGTCTGCCATGATATCATCGTAGCTCTCTGCGCCTGTAGCTGCAGCCTCAACGATTCTCTGCACCTTAGCGTCTCCGCCCTGATTGAAGGAAAGCTCAGACTCGGAGTTCAGCTCGTTCATGATATCTTCCTCGCCGGGCAGGGAAGTTACATTGTTTACCACGTTTACGCCGTCAAATACGAAGGAAGTGGGAGCTGTCTTGGAAATCGGGTAGCCGCCCTCCAAGTCGCACCAGCCGGACTCCTCAACCATCCACTTTACAAATACCATAGCAGCAGCCTTGTTGTCGTCGGAAGCGTTCACATTAATGCCGTAGCAGTAGTCGGGACCTGCCGTCGCATACTGCTGACCGTTCACGGTGATAGGGAAAGGCATGTAACCGATATCGTCCGGATTGTCGCCTGCCGCCTTCATCTGTGCAACCGCCCAGGAGCCGAGCACCATAGCGCCGATCTCGCCGTTGTTGATCATGGGCTTACAACCCTCCCAGTCAGTTGTGGTGTAGTCGTCCTCGATCAGACCCTGTGCCGTCGCATCGTAGAGAATCTTGTAAAGTGCGTAAGGACCTGTGCCGTCGCCGTGATCTTTGAAAGGCTCCGCCTCATGTATGAACTTCTGGTTTAACCAAGTCTCGTCGCCGTTTGTGATCGCGCCGAGGTAACCGTCCCATGCGCCGCCCATTGTCCAGCCTGCCGCATAGTTTGTGTAGAGCGGAATCGCGTCGGTGTTGTCCTTGATTGCCTGTAAAGCCGCGATGAACTCGTCGGGAGTCTTGGGAAGGGACGTCACGCCCGCGTCAGCGAACACCTTCTTATTGTAGAGAACGCCCTGCGCGTTGCCCATGTAACCGATGCCGTAGCAGTTGCCCGCCGCATCCTTCCACTGATCCGCAAAGTTGACATACTCGCTCATCTCGTCCACTGTGCCGTAGGAAACAAAGTATGTAGGAAGCTCAGCCGCGTCAATTGCGGGGATGAACATCACATCGCCCCAGTCGCCTGCGGAAAGACGAAGCAGGGAATCCTCTGCGTAATCCGTGATACCCTCGGTCTCCACCGTGATGCCGGGATACATTTCATTGAACTTGGCAATCAGATCAGGTATCGTGCCATCCTCTTCGCGGTCGGTCTTGTGATGGATGAACTTGATTGTGGTTGTCAGATCCTTGTAGTCCTCACCCAGATTGACGGATGCGTAGGTAAGACCGGATGCTGCCGCGGGAGCCTCTGCCTCCACGCCGTCGTCCGCCGCATCATCCGCTGCGGGAGCTTCAGACTCCTCCGCCGCCGTATCATCCGCCGCCGGAGCCGCTGCCCCGCCTTCATCGGAACCGCCGCATGCTGTCAGTGACAAGGTCATTGCAGCTGCTAATGTAAGCGCCAACACTTTTTTCAGTTTCATAATGATCCTCCTTTTATTCTCTGGCTCTTTGAGCCGTTAGTTAATTGCTTAACTTTAAATTAAGTATACACAAGTTAAAATTTTAATCATCAATTAATCTTGCGGTTTATATTTCATTCTTTCTTATTTTGTGCTTTTCTTCCATTTACACAATTTTGTACGTCTATTTTTAGCTATTATTACAATAGATATTTTATATTTAGTCAGTGTAAACTTAATTATATAAAATACAATTAATTGTTTTTACCTAATTATTTTACTTTATAAATAATGTGATTTAACCAAAGAGATTGACAGCAATATCTACCTGTCAATCAGAAAGGAGACTCTATGACATTCCGGGATCAGTATGCGAACGCACTTGCCGTCAAAACGGACATGCCTGTGGAAAACGTACCTGCCGCTGCCTATTTCGCCGGCGCCTTCTATGAGCAGCTGGAAAGCTGCGCTGGTCGGATTCCCACCGTGCTCTGCGGCGGCGGCGTGAAGATCGACGAGGCGCTCACGCTCTCCCACGCGCCTTTAGACTGCCGTCTGCTCCTCTACACACTGGAAGGCATGGGAACGCTTCATATAGAAGGGCAGCGTTATCCGCTGGAAACCGGTACGCTTCTCTATCTGAACCGCAGCAGGTGCGACTTCTCCCTGCTCTCTGGTCTCCACCCCTGGCGCTTTATCACTTTTTCGTTTGTGGGAGGGCTTTTTTCCGTTCTTGAGTCTCTGGCAGATGTGGATACATTCCTGCTCACACAGTTGGAAAATCACTCTTCCGTGCTGAGAAACCTGAAACAGCTTCTCGCCGGTGAATCCGATGCGGATCTATCCTGTAAATTGCGGGATGCCGGGCTTTTGACCGCCATTGTGACAGAGCTTTTCGCGACGGCAACCGCTCCGCCCTCCCCGGAAGAAGGGCAGAAAAAATGCGCCCCCTATCTGCGGGAGCTGAAACACTATATGGACAATCATCTGGAGCGTTCCCTGAAACTGGATGATCTGGAAAGACACTGTCATATGAGCAAATACCGAATCTGCCATGAGTTTTCCGACGCATTCGGTATGCCGCCCATCAAGTACATGAACAAAAAGAGGATAGAGGCAGCGGAAAACCTGCTGCTCTCCACAGAAAAGAAGGTGCATGAGATCGCATTGGAGACGGGATTTGAAAACACAAACCACTTCATTCATCTCTTTAAAAAGGAATATGGCACCACACCACAGGCATACAGAGAGGCGCATCAAATATGACGCGCCTCATTTACACTATCCTTATATACGATTCTGCCGTCCACAATGATCACGCCCTGTCTGTATGGCTCCCCGGAAACCTTGCGGATCAGATTCTTCACGGTCTGTTTCGCCATCTCCGGCATATTGACCTCGTAGGTCGTAATGCGGATATCGCACAGCCCCGGCGGCTGGTAGTTGTCATACCCCACCACGGAAATATCCTGCGGCACCCGGTAGCCGCGGTGTTCCAGCTCGCTGACCAGGTTTGCCGCGGCAACGTCGTTGTTGCACACAAAGGCGGTGGGCATGTCTTCCGGCAGTTTCCACGAAAACCCCACATCCGATCTGCCCGTCTCCTGATTTCTGTCCTCGATCACCCAGTCTCTCCGCAATTCCAGACCGTGCTCGCTCAAGGATTTCACATACCCAAAAAAGCGGTCCGTAATGGAATCCGTGTAGTGCACATTTCCCACGAAGGCGATCTTTTCATGCCCCAGATCAAACAGATAGTTGGTCATCCGGTACATACCGAAATAGCTGTTGGAAATCACCGAATCGTAAACGCCGTTCCGATCCACAAAATCAAGAAGGATGAAGGGCAGATCGATCTCCTCCATCAGCTTTTCCATATATGGCTTCTGCAGCCTGCCTATAATGATAAGCCCCTCCGTCTTTCTCTCACCGAGAAGCCTTGGCATAACCAGCCGGTCCTCATCCTCCGCCTGCAGCACCTCCAGCATGGTGAAGCACCCCTGCTGCACCGCCGCGGTCGCCACCTCCTGATACAGATTCCAGTAAAAAGATTCATATTTCGCAAGGAAACGATCCGAGACGATCACGCCGAACGTATAGCTTACGATGTTCCCGGAACGCTCCCTGTATTTGGCGGAGGCGGACTTATAGCCCATCTCCTCCGCCTTTTTCTTAATTTTGACGCGAAGCTCCTCGCTGACGCCCTTCTGATCCGAGAGCGCCTTTGATACCGTCACCGTGCTAACCCCCATCACCTGCGCGATATCCGCCATTTTCACTGCTTTTGCCATAGTATCCCCCATATTTACTCACATTTTAAGTAATTAACTTAAATTATAAAGTAAATTGTGCGTTTGTCAACCCAATTTACAAAATACCGGCTGTTACAGAATACTGTTCTGATAAAGCTGATAATACAGTCCCTTTTTCGCCATCAGCTCCTCTTCATTGCCCTCCTCCAGAATCTTCCCGTCGTCCACCACGAAAATGCGATCCGCCTTCCGGATTGTGGAAAGTCTGTGGGCTATGACAAAGGATGTTCTTCCCGCCAGCAGATGCTCGATGCCCGCCTGCACGAGAAGTTCCGTCTTTGTGTCTATGCTCGAGGTCGCCTCGTCCAGAATCAGTATCTTCGGATCTGACACCATCGTCCTCGCAAACGCCAGAAGCTGCTTCTGCCCGGCGGAAAGCCCGCCGCCCCTCTCGGAAAGTTCCGTGTCATACCCTTTTTCCAGCTTCATAATAAAGTCATGTGCCTTGACCGCTCTCGCCGCCGCCTCGATCTCCTCGTCCGTGGCGTCCAGCCTGCCGTAGCGGATATTTTCCCGGATCGTACCCGAAAAGAGGAAGTTGTCCTGCGTCATGACGCCCATCTGTTTTCGCAGGCTTTCCAGCGTAACCTCCCGCACATCCCGCCCGTCGATTCTGACTGCGCCGTCAGTCACCTCGTAAAAACGGCTGATTAGATTGACTATGGTAGTCTTTCCGGCTCCCGTGGGACCGACCAGCGCGATAGTCTCGCCAGGCTGAATCGTAAAGCTCACGTCGTCCAGCACTTTCGCCTTGTCGTCATAGGAAAAATCCACATGGTCAAAAACCACTTTCCCCTCGATCTCTGGCATCTGCGCTGCCCCCACGCCGTCCGCGATGGAAGGCTCGGTGTCCAGAATCTCAAAGATGCGCTCCGCCCCGGCAATGTTGGTCACAAGCTGGTTATAAAAATTGCTGATGTTGTGGATCGGCTGCCAGAACATATTCAGGTATGTGCCAAAGGCGATAAAGGTGCCTACCGACACCGCGTCCACGCCCAGAATCACAATGCCCGTAAAATAGAGAAATATACAGCCAAGTCCCCATGAAAAATCAATCACGGATCCGAAGGAATCGCTCATGCGCACCGCGTCGAAGAAGGCGTTCCTGTGCTCCGCCAGCAGCTCGTCAAAGGTGTCCTCCGTCTCCTTCTCGGCGTGAAAGCTCTGGATGATGCGGATGCCCGCCATATCCTCGTGGATAAAGGCGTTCAGGTTTGCCGACTTCTTCCGGAAAATCTGCCAGCGCGGATGCGCCTTATATTCGATATAAAAAGTTGCCACCGCCATAAACGGCAGGGTCAGCAGGGACGCGAACGCAAGCGCCGGATTTTTGCAGATCATAATCACGATCACGGCAATCACCTTGAGACCGTCCGGCACAAGCGTGGTCACACAGTTGGAGAGCACATCCTTTAAGGAATTGATATCTCCGATAATGCGGGAGAGAATTTTTCCCGTAGGTCTGCTGTCGAAAAAGGCAAAATCCAGCTTCTGGATATGGGTGTACAGTTCCTGCCGGATCGTCAAAAGAATCCGGTTGCACACCTTCGCCATAATGTACATCCGCAGTTTCACGGTCACCACCAGCGTCAGATTGACCGCAAGCGCGATCAAAAGCAGCCTGTACAGTCCCCTAAAATCATTTTGACCAATATAGTCATCTATGGCGGACTCCATAATCAGCGGGTTTGCTAAGCGCACCGCAACGCCATACCCCATAACCGCAAGCACCAGAATAATCTGCCATTTATACGCAAACAGATAGCCGAGCAGCCGCCTTAAAGTCTGCACTTTGCTCCGCGTCGTGCTCTGTTCGTCATCCTTATACGAGTTGAAGGACATCTGTCTCACCTCCCGTCTTTGTCTTCCCAATTCCCGGATGCGCCGTCGTTATTTTCTTCGCGTCCGCTTCTACCGCGGGTATTTCGCCGTACTGGGACAGGTATGTCTCATAGTACAGACCGCGTTTTTGCAGAAGTTCCTCGTGGGTGCCCCGCTCCGCGATAGCGCCGCCTTCCAACACGAGAATCTCATCCGCGTGACGCACCGCGCTTATCCTGTGACCGATGATGATCTTTGTCATACCCTTCAGTGTGCGCAAGGTCTGCTGGATCACCTGCTCCGTCTCCGTATCCAGCGCGGAAGTAGAGTCATCCATCACAAGAATCGGATATTTCTTGGAGAGAGCGCGCGCTATGCTGATGCGCTGCTTCTGCCCGCCGGACAATCCTACGCCCCGCTCGCCGATCACCGTGTCATACTGCTTCTCCATCCGTTCAATAAAACCGCTCGCCTGCGCGTCCACAGACGCCTTTCGCACAGTTCCGAAATCCAGATACCGTTTTTTCCCAAGCTTGATATTGTCGCCAATAGTATCCGAAAACAGAAAGACATCCTGCATCACAAAGCTGATGCTGGTGCGCAGCTGTTCCAGCGAAAGCCTGCGGATATCCACATCATCCAGATAAATTGTACCGTCCGTGGCGTCGTACATGCGCTGTAAGAGCTGGATAATCGAAGTCTTTCCCGCTCCCGTCGTCCCCATAATGCCAAGGGTCTTTCCCGCCTCCACGGTAAAGGTAATATCGTGCAGAATCTCATACATATCCGCCTTGTGGAAAGAAACATGCTCGAAACTCACTTTTCCCCGTATCTTGTCTATCTTGACCGGTTCAGTCACCTCTGTAATCGCAGACGTTTCCCTATATATTTTTCGTATCTTTTTGTTGGACGCCACCGCAGAGGAAAAGCTGTTGGTCAGCCACCCTAACATCTCCATGGGCCATACGATGTTCGTGGAATACTCCACAAATGCCGTTAACTGCCCGATCGTCATTTCTCCGTCGATCACAAACCGTCCGCCGACCAATAAAGTCAACAAAGGCAAAACTGTAGTAATCACTACAAAAACCGGATAATAACGTACAAGCACCTTAGACTGCGTCATGTTCAGGTCATAGTAACGCTTGTTGTGTGAGAGAAACTTATCGATCTCGAAGGATTCCCTTGCAAACGCCTTGACCGTGCGCACACCGCCCAGATTTTCCTCCGCCACCGTGTTGAGAACCGCGTTCTCCTCGCTGATCGCCTCGTAGACCGCGCCCAGCTTCCGCTCCATAATCACCGCCACGGCGCCGCACAAAAGCATCGCCGCACCGGAAAGTAACGCCAGTTTCCAGTTGATCGTGAACATACACACGAGAATAATGCCTGTATGATAAAAGACTTCGATCAAGAGCATCCCCACATAGCCCACCGCGTCCCAGATGTGGTCGATGTCCTCCTTAACCCGCGCCATCAGCTCTCCCGTATTCGTCCGATCAAAAAAATCCGCGCTCAAAGACTGGATATGCCGGAACAGATCCCGCCGCATATCCCCTGAAATTCTCGCGCCGTTCTTGTCAAAAGTGTACTCCTTCACATACTGGAAGATACACCTGCCAAGACCCACACTCAGAAAACCGAGCAGCAGGAATTTCAGTTCCCCAATATTCCCGCCCACGATCACGTCGTCCACCACATGCGCCGTCAAACGTGGCGCCACCATATCCAGCGAGACCGCGATCAGAAGGGACAGTACCGCCCCCAGATAGGAAAAGCGGTAATCCCATATGTAACTTGATACTTTTTTCATATCTGATACCCCCTGTGTCACTGCGATAAGCAGACTCGAAATGCTTCGCATTTCTCGTTCGCGTTGCTCGTCATAAGTTGCCATAGACAGTCTTACATGCAAGCATGTATCCTGTCTCTGTCATCTTCTAATTCTGCTTATCGCGCAAGAAAGAGGCTGCGGTAATAAAATTACCACAGCCTCTTAAAGCCTAACGCATTTAACTATCGACCAACAGGGTCAACAAGCCCTGCCCCAGCCGGTTTTTCTATATGCGGAGGTAATTCCATGTAAGGTCACTCTATGCAGTTGTGTATTTCTATCGACTGCAACATTCACACTGTGTAAAAACATAAGATTACCTCCTTTCCGAAATTTTTGTTAACAGTTACTTTTGCCATCTTAGTACATATGTTTTTCATTGTCAAGAAAAATTTATTTTTCCATCTTCCAGAAGTACGCGCTGTAAGCGGGAAGGGTGCTTCCGCCGCCGAAGTCGTGGTCCTTTCCAGTGATCATATCCACCGCCATGCCGCAGCCCGCGTCAAAGTGAGCGGTGTAGTCCTCGCCGTCCGCGTTGATCGCCACGAGTACTCTCTCATCGTCGCACTTGCGCTCGAAAATACACTGCTTGTTGGTCAGCACCACCGAACGAAAATCGCCGTAGTTGAGCGCCTTGGACGCTTTCTTTGCCTCTGCCAGCTTACTGATCCACTCACTGAGCTCATTCCACTCCGGCTCCTCAAAGCAGGCGCGCAGCGCGGGATCTCCCTCGCTCTTATTCGCCTTCGCCCCCCACTCGCTGCCGTAGTACACGCACGGAATGCCCGGCATACCGAAGCATAGCGCATAGATGAGCGGCAGATGTTTTTCGTTGGTCAGATTGCTGGCAATCCGGCTCACATCATGGTTATCCACAAAGGAGAGCAGATGCTTGCCGCGATAGAGACACCAGTTCTCCGGACCAAACTGCCGCAGCAGGGAATGGTTGATCTCAAACATATTCATGCTGTTAAAGCTGGAGAACAGCCCCTTGTAGCACTCGTAATTCGTGGAAGAGTGCAGCATCTGGTCGTTCACCATCTGGTTGTAGTCACCGTGGAGCATCTCGCCGAGCAGATAAAACTCATCCTTAAGCCCGTCCGTAAACGCCCGGAGCCTCCTCACAAAATCATGATCCAGACAGTACGCCACATCCAGACGCAGACCGTCGATGTCAAATTCTTCCACCCAGCCCTTCACGCTGTCCAAAATGTGATTAATCACATCCTCATGGCGCAGGTTCAGCTTCACCAGATCGTAGTTGCCTTCCCATCCCTCGTACCACAACCCGTCGTTGTAGTTCGAGTTTCCGCCGAGATTGATGTTGAACCAGCTCAGATAAGGGGAACGCTCTCTGTTCTTCAGCACATCCTGAAAAGCCCAGAACCCTCTGCCCACATGATTGAACACACCGTCCAGCACTACCTTGATGCCGTTCTCATGCAGATTTGCACACACTTCCTTGAAATCCTCGTTGGTTCCCAGACGGCAGTCGATGGTGTGATAGTCCCTCGTATTATAGCCGTGGGTGTCCGATTCAAACACCGGGGAAAAGTAGATCGCGTTGATCCCAAGCTTCTTCATATGGGGAATCCAGTCGTTCACCTTTAAGATACGGTGCATAAGCTGTCCGTCGTTCTCAAAAGGCGCGCCGCAGAACCCCAACGGGTATATCTGATAAAATACACTTTCAAATGCCCACATAATATCCTCCTCAATATCTTGTAGTTTACCACGAACCAGTATACCACTATTTGCCGTTCCACGTCAAACAGGTTCTGTTCTTTCTCATCTCGATCCGGTTGACCAGATAGGTTTGCCTTATTCCAAACCAAAAACCGTTCACCGACTTTTCCACAATTTTTACGCCCTAAATTTTTAAAAGTAGTCCAAAATCGACTGAGAAATCCCCAATTTCCACAAAGTTATCCACATTGACAGCGTCGTCATTTCCTGTCGAAAGCTGTTCCTTTTTTTCGCAATCTGTCTGTCATTTTCGGTTTTTTCTATCATCTTTTTGTCGAGACGCCTCATTTCCTGCCGAAATAGTTGACTGCTTATGTAATATTCTGTCTGAAAGGAGTCAATCGCATTTTGTCTCTTAAACGTATGAGTCAATCCGTACAGCCTGTCTTTTCCACAAAGATTTTGTCTTTTCTTATGTTGACTCATTCGGATTACCCTAAAATTCACGCTTTAAAGCCATTCATCCCAGAACCGTTCCACTTTTCGACCTATCTGGTCAGCTGTAACGACCACCCTTTCCTGCCATTCCCGGGGAAACAGCCGCTGATACGCCGGGGACAAAAAACGCTCGTCCAAAAGCGCGACAACCCCAAAGTCATCCACCGTGCGTATCACCCGCCCCGCCGCCTGCAGCACCTTGTTCATGCCCGGGTAGCGGTAGGCATAATCGAAACCGTTCTCCCCCCAGCCGTCAAAATATTTTTTCAAAAGTTCCCGCTCATTGCACACCTGCGGCAGACCCGTTCCCACGATAATCGCGCCGATCAGGCTGTCGTTCTTCAAGTCGATCCCCTCGCTGAAAATCCCGCCCATCACGCAAAATCCCAGAAGGCTTCTCTCCTCCTCCATCTCGATATCCATCTGAATCAGACTCTGCAGGTCGCAGTCCTCATTGCCGCGGAAACGGTTCAAGAAAGCCTCCCGCGATTGCTCGTTCATGTGGCTCTCCTGCAAAATACACTCCACAGTCCCCTCCTCATTGAAATACTTCTGATAAATTTCAAAGACCTGCTGCAAAAAAGTGTGCGAGGGAAAGAACACCATATAGTTGCCCTGCCTCTTCTCTATGATATTGTGAATATACAAAGCAATCCGATAGTATTCCGCGTCCCCCCTGCGCGTGTAGCGGCTGGTCACGTCGCTGCCGATATAAAGTCCCAGCTTGTCCGGACGGAAAACCGATTTCGCATAGACCTCATAGTCTCCCTCCTCCGCCCCCAAGAGCGTCTTGTAGTACTGGATGGGAAGGAGCGTCGCGGAAAACAGGATGGTGCTGCGTCCCCGCCTCATACAGTTCCTCAGGTTGCCCGCCGGGTTCACACAGAAAAGCTTCACGATAAAGCTGCCGTCCTCGCGCAGTTCCGAGTAGGTCACATAGTTCTCGTCCGCCAACTCGTACATCTCCAAAAAATGAGAGACCTCAAAATAGAAAGACAGGATGTCCGCCCGCACGGGACTGTCCTCGTGGTCCTCCAGATAGTCCTCGATCGCCGCGCCAAGACGCATCAGCGCACGGACAAGCCCGTCCGTCTGCTCCACCACACGACAGCCCTCACACTCCCTTTTTAGCGCCAGCATTTCCTTATTGCATTTATCAAGATTTTTGGCAATCCTGTCGTCATACGCCTTGACCGTCCTTTTCAGTTCCAGAAACGTCTCCTTGCAGAGCAGGGCGCTGTACATCTCCCTGCCTCGCTCCACCAGATTGTGCGCCTCGTCCACCAGAAAAATGTATTCCCCTCTGACCCCTTCCGCAAAAAAGCGGCGCAGATACACATGGGGATCAAACAGATAATTGTAATCGCAGATCACCGCGTCGGCAAACAGGCTCATGTCCAGACAAAGTTCAAAGGGGCAGACCTGATACTCCCGCGCATACGTCTCTATCTGCTCCCTCGAGAAATTGTCCGCATGAGTCAACAGGTCGTACATCGCCTCGTTTACCCTGTCATAGTGCCCTTTCGCATAGGGACAAGCCGCCGGATTACACTCGGTTTCCTCCATGAAACAGATTTTGTCCTTAGCGGTCAATATGACGCTTTTCAGCTTCAGTCCCTGTTCCCGCAGCAGGTTGATCGTATCGTCTGCCACCGTGCGGGTGATGGTTTTCGCCGTCAGATAGAAAAGACGCTCGCACATCCCCTCCCCCATCGCCTTCAATGCGGGAAACACCGTGGAGATCGTCTTGCCCGCGCCTGTCGGCGCCTCAATAAAGAGTTTGCGTTTGTGATAGATCGTCTGATACACATAGGTCGCCAGTTCCTTCTGCCCGTCCCGGTAAGAAAAGGGAAATGCCATCTCCTTGATGGACGCCTGCCGGCGTTTCTGCCAGTCAAACTGGTAGTCCGCCCATTTGCGGTACTGCCCCATCAGGTCTTCAAACCATTCCCGCAGCTCCTCGTACAGATACTCCTCGTGGAAATAGCGGATCTCCTCCGTCTCCATATGGCAGTATGTCATGCGCACCCGAATATCCGAAAGCTTCTTCTGTGTCGCGTATATATAGGCGTAGCATTTCGCCTGTGCCAGATGCACAGGCACGGGCGCTTTCATTTTTTTCAGATCGTGGTACGTTCCCTTGATCTCGTCTATCGTAACCGTCAGTTTCTGTACCGACTGTGCCTGTCCCGGCGTCATAGCCAGCCGCGTCTCTTCACTACTGTCCGTTTTCTCCTCAATCGCAGGCTGTGACGTTTCTCCCTCAATCCGAAGCTGCTCTTTCTTTTTCGGAACCCTCCCCGCAGACTCCGGCAGCAGCTGTCCTTCCCATTCCGTAATAATCCCGTCGGCACGCCCCTCCACAATAATCTCGTACTCCCCCGCGTCGTAGGCATGGGAAAGAGACACCTCCGCCTGATAGGACGGACCCATCCGCCGCTGGATCATGCGGTGAATCCGTCCCCCCTCCTGCATGGCATTTTCGGGTGACGCCGCTCTTCGATTGTCGATATCGCCGGATCGCAGAATAAATTCCACCAGACTCCGCACGGAAATCCGCACCTCCATGTCATATCACCTTCCCCGTATAAGCAGAAACTCCCTACATAAGATAATCTTAAATTATCTTACATAGGGAGTCAATCTGTTCGATCTCTGCAACCGGAATCTATACCGCTACCGCCCATTTTCTGAGAGTTCTCTCAAAATCAGGTTCGCAGCCGTTGTACGCAACGGTTAAAATCTGATTGAAATTCAGTCCCAGCACGCCAATGATGGACTTTGCATCCACGATAAAGCTGTTGTAAAAGATATCCACATCGCAGTCACACCTGGTCGCTGCGGACACGAAGTCCTTTACCTCATCCGGTCTCAATTTGATTTTGTGTTGCATAACTTTCACCTTCCTTTTCACGTATGTATGCGAAAAGCACACATAGATAAAACGTTTTCTTGCTCCTCATTTGAGTTGATTATACTCCATTGATTTCATTTGTAAAGAGTTATTTTTGTTCCTATAATTGTACAATTTTGACATCTTTTGGTCATTTCACACAACTTAACATAATTATTTTGAAACCCAAAACAATTTTTGTGAAATCTGCCTATTATCTCCTCCTTCTCCCTCTTCACAACGCTGCAATTTATCAAGTTTGCTGAAATTCCACCATATAATCTTGGTAACGATACGCACACATCTGTCTCTGCAGTTTCCTGTTCTCCCGGCTCTTGATCCCGATTGTCCGGTGGAATGCGCGAAACAGTTCCTGATATCCGTTCTCCTTTTCCGAGTAAGCAAGCTCGTTTAAGACAAACGCCTCCCCCGCCGTCACCAGATACCACTCTTCCCCGGCGGGATGGACGCCGAAAAGTTTCCGGTTTTCGTCATAGACCATGAAATTTTGAATGCTCAGCCTGTCCGCAAAGTGCGGCATGATAAAAGGTATCACATTATTTTTCGGTCCGATCTTTGCAAAAAGAAACCCGCCCTTTGCCTTTTCCGTGTCCGCCAGTTCCTGAAAACGGAGAAACTCAATCTCATAGTGAGCTTCGTTCGCCGTAAACCGCGCCAGCTCAAAACACCTCGCCACATAGGGATTGCGCAGATTCTCCATCACCCTGCTGCCGCTGCCCGCCGTGAGCGCGTCCACCACCGTCTTGTAGACCGCCTCCCCCTTATCGGGGTAGCAGGACGCCGCCGCCCTGCAGAGGGAATGGTAAGCATGCTCGCCCAAGCTTCTCTTAAGCGTATTCGCTACCTTTTCAGTTTTCACAAAATCCGGAAGAATATACATATAAGTCGCAAACAGCCGCAGATTCTCCTCCTCGCCCACCTGAATATGCACGCGCTCATGCCCCTCCCTCAAGGCATAGGCGTCATAAATTCCGGTAAATATCCCTTCCAGAGAATCCTCGCAGACTAAATACTTTTCTTCCATAGATAAATCCCCCTATATACTGGCAACCTTCCTCACATCATCAAATCCAGCCATGTCAAACAGCGACATCTGCCGATAGGTCGTGCCGTCTGTCATAAAGGGCAGCCGCTCCCCCCTGCCCATCTGGTTCTGGTAGGTGAGGTTTCGCACGATATACTGTTCCTCCAGCTTCGTCGGGTACATCATCCTGCCGTTGCAGGTAATAAAATAGAGCGCGCGTTTCAGCACCACGCCGATCTTCTTCAAATCCTCAAATGTCAGACTGCCGAACCTTCTCGCCGCCACGATCCGTCTCGCGCTCTTAACGCCCACACCCGGAATCCGCAAAAGCAAATGGTAATCCGCCCGGTTGATCTCCACCGGGAAGCATTCCAGATGGCGCACCGCCCAGTCCGCCTTCGGGTCGATCGCCGTGTTGAAATTCGGGCGTTCCTCCGTCAGAAGCTCATCCACCTTAAAGTCGTAGAACCGAAGAAGCCAGTCCGCCTGATACAGCCTGTGCTCGCGAAGCAGCGGCGGTCCGCCGGCAAGGGCAGGCAAATCCCTGTCCTCGTTCACATTCACAAAAGCCGAATAGTACACCCGCTTCAAAGAAAATTTATCATAAAGGTTTTCCGCCACCGACATGATCTGATAGTCGCTCTCCGGCAGCGCGCCGATCACCATCTGGGTCGACTGTCCCGCCTCGCAGAAACGGGGCGCGTGTTTATATAAGGTAAGTTCGTTTTTGTTTTCCGTAATGCCGTTCTGGATCTGGCGCATGGGTTTCAATATATTTTTGCGGTGCTTATTGGGCGCGATCGCCCGCAGCCCCTCCGCCGTCGCCATCTCCAGATTCACGCTCATGCGGTCTGCAAGAAAACCCGCCCGCTGAATCAAGAGCGGATCCGCCCCGGGAATCGCCTTGATATGGATATACCCCTGAAACCGGTGCAGGGTGCGCAGCTTGTGCACCGTCTCGCAGATCAGCTCCATCGTGTAGTTGGGGCTGTACAGAATGCCCGAACTCAGGAACAAACCTTCTATATAATTGCGCCTGTAAAATTCCATGGTCAGCTCGCACACCTCGTCCGGTGTGAAGGAGGCGCGGGGCACATCGTTGGAGCAGCGGTTGATACAATACCTGCAGTCGTAGATGCACTCGTTGGTAAAAAGTATTTTCAAAAGGGAGATACATCTGCCGTCCGCTGCAAAGCTGTGACACAGTCCCGCCGCCACGGTATTGCCGATACCTTTCCCGTCATTTTTCCGAAAGGAACCGCTGGAGCTGCACGACACATCGTATTTCGCCGCCGCACCGAGTATTTTCAGTTTATCCATGACCGACATCTGCGGCGCAATTCTGATATCCATCCTACTCACGCTTTCCTGTACGCATGGTCCCGGTTAGAAAGTTTTCAGAACCGCACGTTTTATATAGAAGATTCTCGTTTCAGAACATATGTTCACTTTGTATTCGTATCTTAACACAGCCTCAGCCGTATTGCAAGCGTTTTCAGAACATTTGTTCTTTTTCTTATAAAAAATATTGCACATAGGAACTTGTTACAGTATAATCAGACTATTACATGTGAAAGAGAAAGGAATAGAAGAATGGAAACAAACAAGTCAAGAGGAACTTTTACGGGCAAACTCGGTTTTGTCCTTGCTGCGGCAGGCAGCGCGGTGGGACTCGGCAATATCTGGCGATTCCCCTATTTAGCAGCAAAGGACGGCGGCGGATTGTTTATTTTCTGCTACATTATCTTAACGCTGACCTTCGGCTTTACCCTGCTCACCACGGAAATTGCAATCGGACGTAAGACGGCGCAGAGTCCGCTGACCGCATACGGTGTGATCCACCCGAAATGGAAAGGGCTCGGCATTCTGGCAAGTCTCGTCCCGATTATCATTTTACCCTACTATCTCGCCATTGGCGGATGGGTATTAAAATACCTTACGGTTTTTCTCACCGGAAAAACGACTACCGCCGCCGCGGACGGTTACTTTACCGGGTTTATTTCCGAACAGGTAAGCCCCGTGGTCTTTATGGTGATATTTACGGTTCTTTCCGCGATTATCATCTTCGGCGGCGTGGACAACGGCATTGAGCGTGCCAGCAAATTTATTATGCCCCTGCTTTTGGTTTTGATTATCGGCATTTCTGTTTACGCGCTGACACTCCGCCACACGGATGCATCCGGACTGGAAAGAACGGGGCTGGAGGGGCTGAAAATTTATCTGCTCCCGAGCTTTGAGGGCGTTACCCTGCAGCAGTTTTTCCTTGTGGTTATGGACGCTCTGGGGCAGCTGTTTTACTCCATCAGCGTCGCCATGGGCATCATGGTGGCATACGGCTCCTACGTGAAAAAGGACGTCAATTTGATGCCCTCCATCAACCAGATTGAAATTTTCGACACGGTAGTGGCGCTGCTTGCGGGAATGATGATCGTCCCTGCGGTCTATGTTTTCATGGGAACCGAGGGTATGTCCGCCGGACCGGGGCTTATGTTTATCTCCCTGCCGAAGATTTTTGCAGCGATGGGATGGGTCGGAACCGTCGTCGGTATCCTGTTTTTTGTAATGGTGGCATTTGCGGCGGTGACCTCAGCGGTGTCCATTATGGAGGCGATCGTCGCTAGTCTGATGGACAAGTTCCACTGGTCCAGAAATAAGAGCACCACGATCGTGACCGCTTACGGGATCATTGTGGGAGCGATTGTCTGCTTCGGTTATAACTTCTTATACTTTGAGTTAAAACTGCCAAACGGCTCCACAGGTCAGCTTCTGGACGTTATGGATTATATCAGCAACAACTGCCTGATGCCGCTCGTCGCGCTTTTGACCTGCATTCTGATCGGATGGGTTGTAAAACCCAAGGTCATCATTGACGAAGTGACCTTAGGCGGCTATAAGTTCGGCAGAAAACACCTGTATATTGCAATGATTACGGTTATCGCGCCGGTGCTTTTGTTCCTGCTGTTACTGCAGGCGTTCGGATTCTCCTTCTAAGTGCCATAATACAGAAAAATCCCGGATCCAATCGTCTGACCACTCAGATCGATTCTCTCCGGGATATTTTTATTTATTTTGCCAAAAGTCTCTTTTTAAACGCCCGGATTTTTGCCGCGTATTTGCTCGTCATAATCACACCGACAATCATCATGCCGAGCGTCACACCCTGACAGAAACCGCCGAGAAAATTGTCGGCGCGGTCCGTAAATAGTAAAACTAAGTACACAATCGCCGCAATCAGCCCTCCGATAAACAGGATGTGCATGCGCCTTGTAAGTTTCTGTTTCTCGCCATTGCTGTAATCCGCCACTTTTAATACCGTTTCTTCCAATTCCTTATCCATCTTTTCACCTTTCCTTTCTCCGTCGAGCAGTTCCCGCAGTTCCACTTCATAATAATCAGACATTTCTATCAGAATGTCCAAATCCGGCATGTTGCTGCCTGTCTCCCATCTGGATACCGTCCGCCGGGATACCCTCAGGCGTTCCGCAAGCTGTTCCTGCGTAAGCCCCTTTTCTTTCCGTAACTCCTTAAAAAACATCCCGATTTTCATCTGGTCCATCGTCCTGTGTCCTCCTTTCCGGAAAAAGAATAACGCTTTCTGTCTCATATAAACAGGACAGCAAGCGGGCATTCCTTTTGTTTTCTCTATGGGACATGGGTTGTCCCTGTCAATTTTACTCCTCTTTCGTGCGCGGCGCAAACGCTGACATCATACCGGAATACAAAGCCGGAAAAGACAGTGTGAAAATTTTCCTTGCTTTCTCTTTGTAAAAGCGGTTAAATAATAAGTGAAAAGCGGGCATGTGACCCGCGCAAAAAGCGAGGTATAACATGGACAATTTAATTATTCCACAGGATTACAAGTCTGCGCTGAATCTGCACGACACCCAGATCGGCATCAAGACGGTAAAAGACTTTTTTCAGGTACAGCTCGCCGAACGGCTGCATCTGCTGCGTGTGTCCGCTCCCCTTTTCGTGGAGCCGGCATCCGGACTAAACGATAACTTAAACGGCGTGGAACGTCCCGTCACTTTCGGCATCAAGGAACAGGACGACGCCCCCGCCGAGATCGTGCACTCACTGGCAAAATGGAAACGAATGGCTCTCGGGAAGTATGGCTTTTCCCACGGGGAAGGGCTTTACACCGACATGAGCGCCATCCGCAGGGACGAGGCGACGGACAACATCCACTCTATCTATGTGGATCAGTGGGATTGGGAAAAGGTCATCTCCCGCGAGGAGCGGTGTCTCGATTATCTGAAAGAGACGGTGAAGACGGTCTACAAGGCGCTTCGCAAAACGGAAAAGTACATGGCGATCCAGTACGATTACATAGACGAGATCCTGCCCCACGACATCTTTTTCATCACCACACAGGCACTTGAGGATCTCTATCCCGGCACGACGCCGAAGGAGCGGGAATACCTGATTACGAGGGAAAAAGGCGCGGTCTGCCTCATGCAGATCGGCGATCTCCTTGCCTCCGGCGAAAAGCATGACGGGCGCGCGCCGGACTACGACGACTGGACGCTCAACGCGGACATTCTCGTCTACTATCCTGTGCTCGATATCGCGCTGGAGCTGTCCTCCATGGGCATCCGCGTAGATAAGGACGCGCTGCTTTCCCAGCTCGACAAGGCGGGCTGCCCCGAGCGCGCGAAGCTCCCCTTCCAGAAGGGCATCATTGACGAGACCCTTCCTTTCACCATCGGCGGCGGCATCGGGCAGTCGAGAATCTGCATGTTCTTCCTTCGCAAGGCGCATATCGGCGAGGTACAGTGCTCCCTCTGGACGGAGGAAGTGACACGGGAGGCGCTGGCGAACGGGATTCAGCTGTTGTAATATGTATCATTGAAAAAGATTTTGGGCGCTGCCCTTACAAGCAAAAGGCGGGACGACTATATCAGTCAACTCCTGCCTTTTCTGTTATTATCAATATTCCGTTTATTTTATTAAAAATATTTTGTATTTATATCTTGACATATCCATCTGAGAATAGTATGATACTCCCAACAGATAACAAGAGTAATCTATGAACCGTGCTTTCGCACATTCAGGCAATTTCTGCCGCTTTACTCACAACCACAATCAAACAGCGGCAGGAGCATCCCATAACAGCCTTCTGCCGAATGAAAAGGAGGACATGTTATGGAAGCTATGATCAGCAGAGAGGAACAATTTATGGTAATCGAAGGAGGAAAAAAGACTTATACCATTGCGGATATCGAAGCCCTTCCCCCGGGCGAACGAGCCGAACTAATCGACGGCGAGATGTTCGTCATGGAAGCGCCGTCCATCACACACCAGCGGATACTCGGTGAACTTTATGTACAGACTTACACACACATAAAAAACAACAAAGGTTCCTGCGAGGTGTTCATATCACCCGGCGTATATATCAAAGATGACATTCACAACTACGTGGAACCCGATATCACGGTAATCTGTAAGGAAGAAAAACTGGACGAAAAGGGCTGCCACGGCGCGCCGGACTGGGTGATTGAGATTGCCTCACCCGGCAACAAGTACATGGATTACGGTCGTAAACTCATGCTGTACCAGTCAGCGGGCGTCCGTGAATACTGGATTGTCGATCCCGCGAAAAAAATTGTCACCATCTATGATTTTGCACACGAGGATGGGCCGAATATCCACTCATTTACCGAACCGGTCAAGGTTGGGATTTACAAGGATTTCTATCTAGATCTCTGTTCTTTTGTTTAGCGGACATTCTCGGAGGACACTGTGTAAAAAACACCGTACCCTCCGTTTTGCATTCATCCCCTCACCCAAAATCATACACCGCTCCCGTCTCCACATCCCGGTACTCGTGCTTCTCATAATACCCGATCAGCGTCCCGTCCTCATCCCGGAGGGCAACCATGTAGACATCCTTATTTTCCTTCTCATTGCGGAAGGTATGGATGATATTGTGCGCCGGACTCTCCGAAAACCACGCCACCACCTTTTTGATCTGCTCTGCGGACTGCGGGCTGTGACAGCTTAAAAGATTCTGCCCCACAAGCGCGTCGCCGCCGCGTTTCGCATACCGCTCCACCGCCGCGGGGTTCATATAGATGATCCCATGCGCCAGATTGCAGATCACCACCGCACACCTGTCCTGATCAATAATGCTCTTGAAATACTTTGACAAATCCCTGTTATCCATAAATCCTCCTGTTTTCATAAGAAGTTTAGAACGTTAGATGAAACTCTATAAGTTTACATAACTTTTCCCACCGTGCATCCGCTCCCCGCGCAGCTTCCGCACAACCTTCACGCCGCCTTCCACCACAGAAACCTCCTCCATGCCGTGAACCACGAGTGTCGGCTCCTTCTCCGGGCGGTCTGTCTCAAAGGAAATCGTATCGCCCCGCCGCACAGCTTTCGCCTTCATTACCGTTTGACCGGATAAGTCAGTAATCTCACAGCCAGCCTCCGCGCCGTCCGCGAGGGCATACAGATGCAACTCCAGACCCTCGGTGTAATCGTAATCAGGCAGTTTCCCGTTATTGCCCACGGCAAGCAGGGTGTTCTCCCGCACAAAGAGCGGCAGTGAAAAATAGTCGTAAGTCTCCCGGTACCAGCGTCCGCCTCCTCGCTCTTCCCCGCTCAGAAGATGCGTCCATGTTCCTTCCGGCAGATAATACTCTCCCACGCCGTCCTCCCTGAAAATCGGCGCCACAAGGAGGGAATCGCCCAGCATATACTGCATGTCCAGATCCTTGACGCCCGGCTCTTTCGAAAATTCCAGCACCATAGGGCGCATCATGGAGATGCCCGTCTCATGGGAAACTGCCGCCTGTCTGTACAGATAGGGCATCAGACGGCATTTTAGATTGGTAAAATACCGGAGTACATCACACGCCTCCTCGTCAAACAGCCACGGCACCCGGTAAGTCTGGGAACCGTGCAGCCTGCTGTGGGAAGAAAGCATACCGAACTGCACCCACCTCTTGTAGATATCCGGGGAGGCTGTCTTCTCAAATCCGGAAATATCGTGGCTCCAAAAGGAAAAACCGCTCATGGCAAAGCTCAAACCGCCCCGCAGCGTCTCCGCCATGGAAGGGTAAGACGCCGAACAGTCGCCGCCCCAGTGCACCGGAAACTGCTGGCACCCGGCGGTTGCGCTTCTGGCAAAGAGCACCGCCTCGCCCTCGCCTTTTACCTCTCTCAGCATTTCAAAGACCGCCTTATTGTAAAGGTACGAATAATAATTATGCATGCTCACAGGGTCGGATCCGTCGTGATATGTCACATCAATGGGAATCCGCTCGCCGAAATCGGTCTTAAAGCAGTCCACACCCATATCGAGCAGGGTTTTCAGCTTCCCCACATACCATTCCTTCGCCTCAGGATTGGTGAAATCCACAATCGCGATGCCCGGATTCCAGAAGTCAATCTGCTTCACGCCCCTGCCGTCCGCGCGCATCAGAAAATAGCCTTTCTCCACACCTTCCCTGAAAAACGGCGTCCCCTGCGCAATATAAGGATTCAGCCAGACGCAGATCTTCAACCCCTTCTCCTTCTTATACCGCCCAAGCATATTTTTCACATCGGAAAACGTCTGGTCATCCCACTCGAAGTCGCACCAGTGCAGCGCTTTCATCCAGTAACTGTCAAAGTGAAACACCCGCAAAGGAATGTCCCGCTCCGCCATCCCGTCGATAAAGGAACCGGTCGTCTCCTCGTCATATTTGGTCGTAAAGGAGGTAGTCAGCCAGAGCCCGAAGCTCCATGCGGGCGGCAGCGCCGGTTTCCCCGTCATATCCGTATACCTGACAAGCACCTCCTTCGGCGTCGGTCCATAAATAAAGTGATAGCGGATCTCCTCACCCGGCACGGAAAATCCCACATACGCCACCTTCTCGCTTGCCACCTCAAAGGAAACTGGCGTGGTGTGGTCCACAAAGATCCCGTAGCCTTCGTTTGTCATATAAAAGGGCACGCTCTTGTAGGAGACCTGTGAGGAAGTGCCGCCGTCCTCGTTCCACATCTCCACCACCTGCCCGTTTTTCACAAAGGACGTAAACTGCTCGCCGAGACCGTAAACCCGCTCGCCCGCTTTCAGGGAAAGTTCGGTGACCATATAAGGCTCATGGCGCTCGGAGAGATAGTTCTCCTTCGGGAACATAGTGCTCGGCTGCTTCCCCCAGCGGATATAACCGAGATTCCGGAATCCGCACTCCGTAATGACCTTTCCCTCCGCCTCGAAGCGGTAGGTTCCCTCCTGCCTATTGACCCGTATAGTCACGTCACCGCTTATCATAACCGCCTCATCGTCCATAATCTCCACGTTGAAAGGCATATTTTGACCCATCAAGTCAAAGCGTGCTTCCTTATCTTCATATGCTTCATAGTGTCTTGCCTTCACCAGAATGTTATTTTCGGCAAAAGCGATGAAGTCAATCGTTATCGTGGTGATGTTTTGGGCGTCGCCCCTGCCGAGAATCTTTCTCTCCGGCGCCACGATCCGCATGCCCCGCTCCGTCTTTTCCGCGTAAAAACCCTGCGACGCATAGGACGGCGCCATATTCTCGCTGCGCAGCCAGTATCCTTCTGTAAATTTCATAGATTATCCTCCTCGCGATTTATGTAATTGACCGTATCATTAAATCCCATTGCTCAAAGAAATCTTTATCATGGCAATCCCAAAAAGCGCCAGCAGACATACTACGAAAAGCGCCACCAACAGCCATAACGGCACATAGCGCGCTTTTTTCGGCGCAGCTTTCTGTATCCCGTGATCTGCGCACACCTGATGGAAGAACCTCACCTGATCCCAGCTTTGAAAGCTCTCTTTTGCAATCATTACAAAATGTTTTTTATCTTTATGAAAGAGATAAAACGCCTCTTCCGTCTCCACCAGCCACGCAAGCGACGTCCACAAATACACATTTTTAATGTCTGCGGGCATGGTCAGACTGACCCCTTCCTCCGTCAGGGAAACCTGCCAGTGCCCGCAGGCGCGCGCTACCGCCTCCGGCGACATCAACTGTTTTCTGATTAGTCTCTCAGGATCCGTGTAATAGAGCTTCAAAATCAGCAGGATAGTCAGGGCGAAGCTGTAACCGACAATCAGCCAGTCAAATTTCTTCGCCACAAGACAGGAAACACTGAGCAGGGCGACCAGCATCACACAGCCCAGAGCCAGCATCCCGTATAGACGAGCCGTTCTTCCCAGACTGCCGCCGTTTACAAGATCCGCCGCGCCCTTTTGCAGACGCACCCATCTCTCCCAATCGAGCTGATATTGAAATTGTAGATATTCCCGCGGTGACCCCGTTTCGGTGTAATAATTCCCCTGCGCCGTGGGATTTCGCATCATCGCCAAAAACAGGTCTACCTCCTGCCCGTCCCGGAATGAGCGCAGCGGTATCATAAACCACGCGGGACGCCCGGCTCTCTGCATATATCCCATCATGAGAAGGCGCTTTGTCCTGAAGACCAGCTTGATATCCCGGCAGGGAATCTCGCCGTAGTCCCTTCTCTGCGCCTTCAGTTTGTCCCCCTCTATCCAGACTCTTCCGGGCTGCCCCCGTAGGAGCTTAGACGTTGCTGCATAGCTGTAAATACCCACTGCCGCCACCAGCACGATCAGCAGCAGAACCGTCAGCACAACCGCCTCGGGAATCAGCAGAAGCTCCGCCGCCAGAATGACCAAAAGCCGGATTCCTGTCTTTTTGCTGTATTTCAACTGTTCCAGAAAGGCATGCAGAAAAAAGTCCCGTATCTCCGCCTCATCCATCACATATTCGTATATCCTGCTGCCGTTCATATCCGTTTTTCCTTCCTGATTTACTACCGCACCGCCAAACCGACTCACTCCATCAACAGAAAATCCATTAAATGCACAATCTTCACCCCGTCAATATTACCCCCTGCAAATTCATCCAAAGTTACCACATACTTAGGATAATGATCTTTGACCGCAAGGAGGTTTGCGACCTCACGGTCCGATTTCTGCGGCAGACTGCGGCACACCTGCACATAGAGACGCTCGTTCCGCCGCACCGCCACAAAATCAATCTCCTTCGTCTCATTTTTTCCGATATAAACCTCGTACCCTTTCCGCTTCAGTTCAAAATAGACGACATTCTCCAGCATTGCCGCCACGGACTCCGGCTGAAATCCCATCATGCAATATTTGAGGGACGCATCCGCCAGATAAAATTTTTCCTGCGTCTTCAAAACCGACTTGCCCTTTAAATCATACCTCGGACAGCGGTAAATCACAAACGCCTTTTCCAGCCATTCCAGATAATTGTAGATCGATTCCACAGAAAGCGCACGCCCCTCGCTTTTCAAAAACTTTACGATAGCGTTTGCCGAAAACGTCTTTCCCACATTTTCAATCACAAATTTTACAACACGGTTAAACAAATCCACGTTTTTGATATCGTGACGTCTCGTGATATCATTGGAGATCACGGAATGATAAATGCCCTCCACAATCTGATACGCCGCCGACTCGTCAAAATCCCCAAGCGCCACAATGGGAAAACCGCCAAGACGCAGATACTCCGTCAAGAGCTCCCTCGGGGCGCGTCCTGTAGACTCTTTAAAGGACAAATACTCTGCAAAGGACAGCGTATAAACTGGAATGGTGATATATCTGCCGCTGAGATACGTGGATATTTCACCCGCCATCAATTTTGAATTTGACCCTGTCACATAAATATCCGTATTTCCCTTCTCCAAAAGGCTGTTGACAGCTTTTTCCCAGCCCTCAATCTCCTGCACCTCATCCAGCAAAAGATAATACCGCCCCGCACCGCTCATCTTTTCCAGAATGTCCCGATACATCTCTTTGTCGGTCATGCCATCATCAAAATCTTCCGACGTGTAGCTCATTTTGACAATATGATCCGCAGGCACGCCATCCCGTTCCAATTCATCCCGCAGCATCTCCAAAAGCGTAGATTTCCCGCAGCGGCGGATCCCCGCTAACACTTTAATGACCGGCACATCACGATACGTCCTGAAAACTTCCATATAACGCGGTCTGGAAATCATATTTTTCACCCCTTAACTGTTAGGAATCATCCTTTTCCACCCTTACAAACAGTATACCCTAAACTCCGCGTTATTTTCAATAGTTTTTTCTTATTGTGAGCAAAAATATTTTCATAATCCAAAGTTTTTTCTTATTTCAAGTAAAAACACCCGGAACCGAACTATCCTCTTCCGATTCCAGACGTCTATTCTCTGATTTACTGCCCATCATCCGGCTCCGGCTGGGGAACCGTTTCCGGCTGGGGATTCATCACCGGCTGTCCCGTCTCCGTCACAGGCTGCGTCCCTGCCGGCACCAGCTCCGGCTCCAATTCAATCGGAATTTCCTCCATAGGCTCCGGCTCCGTCCCCGGCAGGTGATAACAGATAACCGGGGTATTCTTCTCCACATAGCCGTAAATTTCCTGCGCGATTTCATAAGGCAGGTTGATACAGCCGTGGGACCCGTTCGTCATATAGATATTACTGCCAAACTCGGTTCTCCACGTAGCGTCGTGCATTCCCACGTTGTTGTTAAAAGGCATCCAGAAATTAACCGGCGTGCTGTACGTCTCCCCGTTCAGCGTGGCGTCCCGCTCCTTGTAGGTGATGCCGTAAATGCCCGGCGGCGTGTCGTTGCCTCTGCTCGGATTGCCGGACACGAAATCCGATTCGAGAACGCACTCCCCCTCCTGATACAAAAACAGGTGCTGTGCCGTCAGATTGATTTCCACGTAGGAATCCCCGTAATCGGGCGATTCATAGGAAGCCGCGGTCTGCCGATAAACGGGCGTCCGCTCGCCGCTCTCTCCGCGCTCAAGCTGCCCTATCAGCTCCTCCACCTCCTGACCGACATCCATCCACCAGCCATAATCGCCCAGCTCGATCGTCACTTCCTCCCCGTAGCTGGTCATAAACTTTCTCTTGTGAAAAACCGTGTCATGTTTTCTGCGCAGGGCATTGACATACTCTTTCACAAGTTCCGGGTCAAGCTCCGCCCGGTTGCCCTTCCTCACAATCCAGCCCGCCACGGTGTCGGGGTCCAAAACTTCCCGCTCTGTCCCGAACGTATAAGTGACTGCGGTATTCACGTAGTTTTGCAGCTTCGCATAGGTGTCTTGCAGAGCCGCATCCTCCGTTGTGACCTTCGGTTCCTCATAACATCCCGCCGCCTCCAGATCCACCTGCTCCTCCAAACCGGCAACCGCCGCCCGGATCGCCTCCACGGTCTTATCCCTGTTCAGACGGTTTCCCTTTTCCTCCGCAACCAGCGCAAAACCGCTCCCCGGCACATAGTCCGCTATGTAAGCGTCCGCCGGCTCTTCCATAAAATCCTTCTGAAATCCCCGCAGCGCGTCAATTTTTTCCAGAAGCGCCGACTCCTCAAAAAAAGGCGGCGCATCTGTTTTGTAATCCGCATCCTGTTTTAAAAACCACAGATAGCGTTTCTGTCCCTGCAAAACCGCCTGCAGGGGTTCCGTGGAACCATAGGAAATTCCAATCTCACTTCCGGGTATCTCCTCCTCAAGCGTGGTGCCGTCCGCCTGCCGCTCTATAACCCGGAGCGAATATTTCCCAATCTGCTCCTCCAGCTCGGGGATCGACATGCCGGACACGTCCACCTCGTCGATGATCGTGCCGTTTAAAAAACAGCTCTGGTAACGATTAATCCCAGCCATATAGACGATCAGCAAAACAACAACCACCGCCCCGGCAATCCCGGACGCAATCAAAACCGCCCGCTTTTTTCCGGTCATCTCTCCACTAAATTCTGACTTGTTCCAATGTCCAAATTGTAGTTTCATTCCATCCGCTGCCCTTTGCACTTTGATAAGACGGTTTCACCGTCTTCCATACCCTTATTTTATGTAGAATCCCTTCTACATGCAAGACGTAATCTGTTATTTTCAGAAAAATACAGCCCGCTTTTTTTACACATGTAAACGACCGTGCAAAGAAATCCCCGCAACTGCAAAACAATTGCGGGGAAATTTATCATGCGCTTCTCTTTTTGGGTTTACCTAATTCTATTTTCTTCCTTTGTAAGTTTACATAACTCTCATCACTGCACATACAGATTCGTATATCCCATCAGGCTCTCATCGACCTCTCTGGCGCACTCCCTGCCCTGTCGGATCGCCTTCACCACCAGCGACTGCCCCGTATGCATATCGCCCGCCGTAAACACGCGCTCCACGCTGGTCGCAAATCGGCACGCCGACGTCTGTACATTCGTCCTGCCGTCCAGCTCCACCTTGAAGGCGTCGGTCACATACTTCTGGCTGCCAAGGAATCCTGCAGCAATCAGCACAATCTCGGCATCCAGCGTCCTTTCAGAGCCTTCGATCTCCTTCATGTTCATGCGCCCCGTCTTCTCGTCCCTCTCCCAAGTCAGCGAGACGATCTTCACCGCCTTCAGATTACCGTTCTTATCCTTCACAAACTCCTTCACCGTGGACTCGTAAATGCGCGGATCATGACCGTAGACCTCAATCGCCTCCTGCTGACCGTAGTCGGTCTTGCAGACCTTGGGCCACTCGGGCCAAGGGTTGTTGTCGGCTCTCGTATCAGGCGCCTTGGGCATCATCTCGATCTGGGTCACGGACTTCGCGCCGTGTCGGATCGCCGTGCCCACGCAGTCGTTGCCGGTATCGCCGCCGCCGATGATCACCACATTTTTGTCTTTCGTGTCCACATACTTTTTATCCGCAAAGTCCGAGTCTAGCAGGCTCTTTGTGTTCGCCGTCAGGAAATCCACCGCAAAGTAGATGCCCTTGGCGTCCCTGCCCGGCACATTGATATCCCGTGGATTGGATGAGCCGCAGCAGAGCACCACCCGGTCAAAGTCCTTTAACAGCTTCTCCGCCTTCACATCCTTGCCCACATCGCTGTTTGTCACGAAGATAACACCCTCCTCCTCCATGACTTTAATTTTACGGTCAATGATGTGCTTTTCCAGTTTCATATTCGGAATACCGTACATCAAAAGCCCGCCGACGCGGTCGGAACGCTCAAACACGGTCACCAGATGCCCGCGCCTGTTGAGCTGGTCCGCCACCGCAAGCCCGGAAGGACCGCTGCCCACCACCGCCACCTTCTTGCCGGTGCGCACCTTGGGCGGCTTCGCCGCCGCGTAGCCTTTCTCGTAAGCGTTTTCAATGATAGCATACTCGTTTTCCTTGGTGGAAACCGGATCGCCGTTCAAGCCGCAGGTGCATGCCGCCTCACAGAGCGCGGGACACACCCTCGACGTAAACTCCGGGAAATTGTTGGTCTTGTGCAGACGGTTGTACGCCTGTTCCCAGTTTCCCGTGTAGACCAGATCGTTCCACTCCGGCACCAGATTGTGCAGAGGACAGCCCGAGGTCATGCCGCAAAGGGTCATTCCCGACTGACAGAAAGGAACGCCGCAGTCCATACAGCGCGCACCCTGCTCCCGCTGTTCCTCCATCGTCAAATGCTCGTGAAATTCCTTAAAATTCTTGATGCGCTGTCTGGGGCTCACATCTTTGGATACCCTGCGCTCATACTCCATAAATCCTGTCGGTTTTCCCATGATTACGCCCCCTCCTTATCTTTCTTGTAGAATGCTTCGATCTGCGCCTGCTCCGCGCTAAGTCCCTTTTCCTCCATCTGCACGATCAACTTTAGCATGATCTCATAATCGTGCGGGATGATCTTCTTGAACTTCGGCAGGTACTCCCCGAAATTATCCAGAATCTCCTTGCCCTTGACGGAATTGGTGTAAGCCACGTGCTCCTTGATCATCTCTTTCAGTTCAAGGACGTCGTACTTCGAGGTAATCTCATAGGAGGAAACCATCTCCTTGTTGGTCTTGGTGTACAGGTCGTTGTTCTCATCAAGCACATAGGCGATACCGCCGCTCATGCCCGCCGCAAAGTTCTTGCCGACAGCGCCGAGCACGACCACGCGCCCTCCTGTCATATACTCACAGCCGTGGTCGCCCACGCCCTCCACCACCGCAATCGCACCGGAGTTGCGCACACAGAACCGCTCGCCCGCCACGCCGTTGATGAACGCCTTGCCGGAGGTCGCGCCGTAGAGCGACACGTTGCCGATGATGATGTTTTCATCCTGCTTAAACGCCGAGCCTTTCGGGGGATAGACCACCAGCTTGCCGCCGGACAAACCCTTGCCGAAGTAGTCGTTGGAATCGCCCACCAGCTCAAGCGTCAGCCCCTTCGGGATGAACGCGCCGAAGCTCTGCCCGCCGGAACCCTTGCATAAGATATGGTAGGAATCCTCCTCCAGCGTGTCGCCGAACCGTCTCGTGATCTCCGAGCCAAAGATGGTGCCGAAGGTGCGATCCGTGTTGGAGACGTCCACCTCAAGGCTGCGCTTCTGCCCACTCTCAAGCGCCTTGGAAAGCTGCTTTAAGAGTACTTTTTCATCCAGCGTCTTTTCCAGATGGAAGTCGTACACCTGCTTCGGGTCAAAGATAAACTTCTCCTTGCTCCCCTCGTAAGGATTGCTCAAAATCAAGTCTAAATCCACTTTGCGCTGGCGATCCGTCAAGTTCTCCTTCACCTTCAAAAGTTCCGTCCTGCCCACCAGCTCATCTACCTTGCGCACGCCAAGCTTTGCCATGTACTCCCGAAGCTCCTGCGCGATAAACCGCATAAAGTTCTCTACATATTCGGGCTTTCCCGTAAAGCATTTGCGCAGCTCCGGGTTCTGGGTCGCCACGCCCACCGGGCAGGTATCCAGATTGCAGACGCGCATCATGAGACACCCCATCGTCACAAGGGGCGCTGTCGCAAAGCCGAACTCCTCCGCGCCGAGAATCGCCGCAATCGCCACGTCCCGCCCGCTCATTAACTTCCCGTCCGTCTCGATGCGGACTTTATTTCTAAGACCGTTTTGAATCAGCGTCTGGTGCGTCTCCGCAAGTCCCAGCTCCCAAGGCAGTCCCGCATTGTGGATGGAATTACGGGGAGCCGCGCCCGTGCCGCCGTCGTAGCCGCTAACCAATATCACCTGCGCGCCCGCTTTCGCCACGCCTGCCGCCACCGTGCCGACGCCCGCCTCGGAGACAAGCTTCACCGAAATCCGCGCCTTGGTGTTGGCATTTTTTAAGTCGTAGATCAGCTGCGCCAAGTCCTCAATGGAATAGATATCGTGGTGCGGCGGCGGGGAAATCAAGCCTACGCCGGGCGTGGAGTGTCTGGTCTTCGCAATCCACGGATAGACCTTGCCGCCGGGGAGGTGTCCGCCCTCACCGGGCTTCGCCCCCTGCGCCATCTTGATCTGGATCTCCTGCGCGCTGTTTAAGTATTCGCTTGTCACGCCGAAGCGTCCGCTCGCCACCTGTTTGATCGCCGAACAGCGGTTTAAGCCGTCCGCTCCCACCGTCAGTCTGTCCTTGTCCTCCCCGCCCTCGCCGGAGTTGGATTTGCCGTGCAGCCGGTTCATGGCGATCGCCATCGTCTCGTGCGCCTCCTTGGAGATGGAGCCGTAGGACATAGCACCCGTCTTAAATCTTGTGACAATCGTGTCAACACTCTCCACTTCCTCGATCGGCACGGGTTTCTTCGCATAATTAAAGTCCATCAGCCCGCGCAGGTTCTTAATGCTGTCCTCGTTGTTGACCGCTTTGGTATATTGCTTAAATAATTCGTAGTCGCCCCTTCTGGTTGACTCCTGCAGTAAATGAATGGTCTCCGGGTTGTACAGGTGTTCATCCGCACCGCTGCGCATTTGGTGATGTCCCGTGCTGTCCAGCGTCAGATCCGTGGATAGACCGAGTGGGTCAAACGCCATCGAGTGCAGGGTGTCCACCTCTTCCTCGATATCTTTTAAAGTAATGCCGCCCACACGACACACCGTGTTGGTAAAATACTTGTTGATCACATCCTTGTCAATGCCGATCGCCTCGAAAATCTTGGATCCCTGATAGGACTGGATCGTGGAAATACCCATCTTGGAGGCAATCTTTACGATACCGTGCAGAATCGCACTGTTGTAATCATTCACCGCCGCGTAATAATCCTTATCCAGCATGTGATTGTCGATCAGCTCCTTGATGCTCTCCTGTGCCAAATAGGGATTGATCGCCGAAGCGCCGAAGCCCAGCAGGGTCGCAAAGTGGTGCACTTCTCTCGGTTCCGCGGATTCTAAGATAATATCCACGCTCGTTCTCTTTTTCGTGCTGACCAGATGCTGCTGCAAAGCGGATACCGCGAGTAACGACGGAATCGCCACCCGGTTCTCGTCCACACCCCGGTCTGAGAGGATGATGATATTCACACCGTCGCGGTACGCCCTATCCACCTCCACGAAGAGCCTGTCGATCGCCTTTTCCAGTCTCGTATTTTTATAGTAGGTGATCGGAATCACCTCCACCTTAAAGCCTTCCGCCTTCATGGTCTTGATCTTCAAGAGGTCGGTGCTTGTCAAAATTGGATTGTGCACCCGCAGCATATTGCAGTTTTCCGGCATCTCTTCAAGCAGATTCCCGTCCTGCCCCAGATAAACCGTGGTGGAAGTAACCACCTCCTCGCGGATCGCGTCGATGGGCGGGTTCGTCACCTGCGCAAAAAGCTGTTTGAAGTAGTGGAACAGCGGGTGATGCGCCTTGGAGAGCACCGGAATCGGCGTGTCCACGCCCATCGCCGCGATCGCCTCCGCCCCGTTTTTCGCCATCGGCAGAATGCTGGTCTTCAAATCCTCGTATGTGTAGCCGAACGCCTTCTGCATCCGCTGCCTCTCCTCGTAGGTAAACTCCGGCACACGCTGGTTCGGAATCTTTAACTCCTTCAAGGTCACAAGCTTGCTGTCCAGCCACTCGCCGTAGGGCTGCGCCGACGCGTATTTCTCTTTCAGCTCGTCATCGTCGATAACTCTTCCCTGCACAGTGTCCACCAGAAGCATCTTGCCGGGATGGAGTCTTTCTTTCATCACAATCTTCGACGGGTCGATATCCAGCACGCCCACCTCCGAGGAGAGAATCAGCGTGTCGTCGTCCGTGATCATGTAGCGGGAAGGGCGTAGACCGTTTCGGTCAAGCACCGCACCCATGATATCCCCGTCGCAGAACAGGATCGACGCCGGACCATCCCACGGCTCCATCATCGTCGCATAATATTGGTAGAAATCCTTTTTCTTCTGGGACATGGTCTTATTGTTTTCCCAAGGCTCGGGAATCGTGATCATCACCGCCAAAGGCAGCGGCATCCCGCTCATCACGAGAAATTCCAGCGTGTTGTCGAGCATGGCGGAATCGGATCCGGAGGCATTGATTGCGGGAAGAATCTTGTGCATCTGCCCCTGCAAATGCTCGGACTCCATGTTCTCCTCCCGCGCCTGCATCTTGTCCGCATTGCCGCGGATGGTATTGATTTCGCCGTTGTGGACAATAAAACGGTTCGGGTGCGCCCGCTCCCAGCTCGGGTTCGTGTTCGTGGAAAACCGGGAGTGCACCACGGCGATCGCCGACTCGTAATCCTTATCCTGTAAGTCCGCAAAGAAGGTGCGAAGCTGTCCCACAAGAAACATCCCCTTGTACACGATCGTCCGGCTTGACAGACTGACCACATAAGTCACATCCGTTGACTGCTCGAAGGTACGCCGCAGTATGTACAGTTTCCGGTCAAAGTCAAGCCCCTTTTCCACGCCCGCCGGCTTCTTGATAAACGCCTGCATGATGCAGGGCATACACTCCACCGCCTTATGCCCAAGCACGGACGGCACCGTCGGCACATCGCGCCAGCCCAAAAACTGCAGCCCCTCTTTCTCTGCAATGATCTCAAACATCTTCTTCGCCTGATTGCGCTGCAGCTCATCCTGTGGGAAGAAAAACGTGCCCACGCCGTACTCCCTCTCACCGCCGATGTCAATGCCCAAGGCTTTCGTCACCTTGACCATAAATTTATGAGGCATCTGCGTGAGGATTCCCACGCCGTCTCCCGTCTCGCCCTCCGCATCCTTACCGGCACGATGCTCCAAATTCTCCACAATCCTAAGCGCATTCTCCACGATGGCACGGCTCTTTTTGCCCTTGATATTGACACACGCGCCGATACCGCAGTTGTCGTGTTCAAACTCCGCCCGGTAGAGCGGGGATTTCGGGATGGTTGTCTTTACATCAAACATAAGTTTCACTCCTAACTTTTGATGGTTTATATATAGAAAGAGAACGCAAAGAAGACATCTAGCGCTCCTTTGCGTTCTACATGTATACAATAATACACCCGCTTGTGGGATTTGTAAATAAAGACTTTTTTGTAAATTGTCAGATTATTTGAAAATTTAGTTTACTTGCTCATTATTGCCAGACTTTTCCCCTTTCTACGTAACAGGGTATTAATCACTTATCACAATCAACAGTACCAAAATATTTTTAAAAATCACGCTTGACAGTGCTAATCACTTTATGCCTGATTCTGTCTTTGTAGGCTGTTTTGTGACGGTTCCGTCATCCTCGCTGTGGGGAGCCACTTCGGATTTTTCCCCGCAGTCGCACTGATGCCAGTGGTCTGTCTCATCACTCTCCCACTTTTTCCCAAAGCTGTGTGTATGCCCGATTACCGGTGCCATTTCGTAACCGCATTCCGTACAGGTCTGAGGCGTCGTTGTCGTCGCCGGATCTCCCGGCGTATGCGACTGAATGCCGTCATGTGCATCGCAGTTATGGCATTTATGGGCATGTCCTTCCGCATCCTTGTAACCCCATGTGGTATCGTCGTAACTGTGGTCTACCATCGCGATTTCTACGCTGGCATGATCCGTGATCTCCTGCGTTCCCACCTCATCCGAAAACCATTTCCTGCAGCCGTCGTTACCGTCGCAGACATAATATGCCGTATTTCCTGGTGCCGTACAGGTGGCGTCTTTCGCGGGCACCAGTGTCAGGGTGTGGATGTGCGCCACCGTTCTTTATTTCATAATTCGTATTGTCGCTATGGAAACACCGGCTGTAATCCGCACTGTTTGTTCCCGTGATGTTGACCGGGTTTCCTTCCGTGGGTGCGAATTCCGTTAAATATGTGCTATAGTACGTGCGGAGGCGATAGCGGTAAGTATTTTTGAATATGACGAAGAAAAACATATGAAAAGTGAGCGGAAGGAATGGCGGGAAATCGGCTATCGGGAAGGACTTGAGGAAGGACTCAAAATCAGCAATGATACTTTGCAAATACTGCAAACCCTGATGGACGCCGAAAAAACCGAAGAAGTAAAACGCGCTCTCTCCGACAGCGCCTACCGGGAGCAGTTGTACCGGGAATATCTTTCCGACAGCGAATAGTCAACACTATTCCCGGCTTACCTATCCGAGCAATTTTACGCGTCTTGCTCCCTCCCGATCGGTCTGCGTATCAAAATCTCAAAGAGAATAACCGCCATAACTGCCGTCAACAGGTCGGAGACAGGCTGCGCCATGAGAACGCCCTGATAGGCAAACGCCTTTGACGCAACGAGAAGAACAACCGCGAACAGCACGCCCTGCCTGCTGACCGACAAGAGAAACGCGCCCACCGCCTTTCCCGCCGACTGGAAGGTACAGGTCGTCACAAGCACAACCGCCGTGAACACCATTCCCATCTGCTGCATACGGAGCATGGGCACGCCAACCTCTATGATAGACTTATCCTGCATAAATATCCCGATCATGGCGGGCGCCGCAAGGGACAGCGCTCCCGCAAGAACCGCCGCCGTACAACACTCAAACCCGTAGGAAAACCGCAAAATCTCTTTCAGGCGCGCATGATTCTTTGCGCCGTAGTTATACCCGACCAGCGGCTGCGCGCCAAAGGCAAAGCCGACAAGAATCAGAACGGCGATCAGATTCACCTTCATCACAATTCCCATTGCCGCAACTTTATCATTGCCGTACGGCAAAAGCGAACGGTTTGTAAGCGCAATGCCGATACTCTGCATCAGGTTCGTGATCGACGCCGGAATCCCGATTGCCAGAATCTGCTCCACCTCCACGATATGAATGTGAAAACCTGCCGGATTGATGGAAAGCCGCCTGCTTTTCTTTAACAGGAACCAGACATAAAAAGCATCCGCAAAGATATTTCCGATCACGGTCGCAATCGCCGCGCCTGCCGCACCCAGACCGAGCACGGAAATAAAGACAGGATCCAGAATCATATTGACGACTGCGCCCAATATGCTGCCCGTCATGGTCGCGGTCGCAAACCCTTCCGTACGCAGCAGATTGGACGGCGTGAAGGATAAAATAATAAACGGCGCGCCGAGCACGATATAGGTATAATAGCCGGAGGCATAGGAAAACGTCGCTGCGTCGGCTCCCAGCAAATACAAAATCGGCTCCCGGAGCAGCATCATCACCGCCGTCACCACAATCCCGCACACGATCGCGGCATAAAAGCAAAAGACGCTCAGTCGTTTCCCATCCTCATCCTTTTTCTCGCCAAACAGCCGGGAAATAACGGAACTTCCTCCCAGTCCGAAAATGTCGCCGAGCGCAATCATCAGCGTAAAGACCGGCGCGCTCAAGGAGACTCCCGCCACCAGATTTGTGTTGCCTGTCTGGGCGATAAAATACGTGTCTACCATATTATAGACTAGCGAGACTACCATGCTGAGCACCACCGGCAGGGCGAATTTGAAGTACGCCTTCGGCACCGGGGTTTTCTCAAATAATTCGTTCTCCATCAGCTCTTCCTCTTTTCATAAAACACTAAGGTAAGCCTTTCATTTACGACTTCCGTCCTGCCCGTCTGCCGATAGCCCATCTTCTCATACAGATGACAGTTTCCGGGCTCCTGCAAAATAGTGTCCAGCTCCCAGTTGTCACTTCCATGCAGCTCCTCACAGAGGCGCATTGCCTCCTGCGCAATGCCTTTGCCTCGAAATTCCGGCATGACAAAGATGGGAGAAATCCTTTTATTTTTTCCGACTTCCCTTGGTTCAACGACACGGACCGCTCCTACTTTGGTCTGCCCCATATAGATAAAATAGAAATAGGTGACGTCCTGTTTTAAGCGCATTTCTACTTTTTCCATGCTTTCGCTTGCAGGGTTCGTGTCGTAATCCTGATATTTTTCTAACAATTCCCCAAAAGCCTCTATCTGCATATTATGTATTTCTCTCGCGTCACTTACATCCGCCCTCACTAATTTTACTTCCATGTCAACCTCCCTTCCCATCATCTGCGTCCGGCATCCTTTGCGCTCGAAGTTTCTACATATTTTCACAAAGCATTATAATTTCATCCTTGCGCGGCGCAACGTCCTCTTTATATTCCACAGAACACAGCCCCAGACTGCCGCAGCACGCAATTTCCAGATGCCCGTAAAAGTGCTCTATGCTTTGAATAATTCTCTCACACTCCTTCATTCCCGGTCCTGTCCGCAGGGCGATGACATATCCTCTTTTTCCGCCGCTGACCGCCGCATGGGGCTCGTGTGTGTTGCACCACGGCGTGCACCTGTCAATAAATGCTTTGAACTGTCCGGGAACATCCGCCCAATAGGACGGGGAGACCGACACGATGATATCCGCCCGCTCAAACTCATTCATTATCAACGGAATATCGTCCTTTTGAGTGCATTCTGCCGTGTCGTGACAAGTCCGGCATCCTTTGCAAAAGCTGAAATGGTAATCGTCTATGCAGATGCACTTTGTCTCGTATTTCTCTGAGAGCTTTTGCGCGACAATTTTTACTATCTCAGCCGTGGCACCTGTCCGCACGGGACTGCAATTAATGATGAGTGCGTTCATAAGAGAGCCTCCATTCAATTTTTCCAAACCTCACCCGATATCCTTCGCCATACACAGAGACTCCGCCATACCCTCATAAGGTCCGTAGTTGGGAATGACCTGAAACCCCAGCTTTCGATAGACCGCGCATGACTCCGCCAGCAGTTCCCCCGTCTCCAAAATCATTCTCCGATAGCCCAATTGCGCCGCCCACTCGATTAATTTAGAAACAAGTGTGCTCCCGATTCCCTGCCCCTGATAGTCGCTATGTACAAACACTCTTTTTAGCTCAATATTTTCCTCATCATATCTCCGGATGGCACCGCCGCCAACCGGCTTACCGTTATCATAAACGACGATCGCCTCCCGTATCTCATCAAGCTGGTTAAATTTCTGATATTTTTCCCGCTTAATCTGTCTCCCGACCCGCCTATCTAAGTCTATGTCTAAAAGCCTGCAGTTTTCGATAAAATCTTCGTTTTTGCCGTCCGTTCTGATATAGTCCATTGAAATTGTCTCCCCTATCATACCCCAAAAATTGCGCATACCCTATTATATCCGCAAATCGGCAGTTTCTCAACAGCATCCCCGGCTCTATTGATAAATCGCCAGAAAAGAGGTAATCTTCCCATGCGTATATTCGCCCTCAATCAACCCCAACTCAGGGTCATAATATTTCCCATCATGTAACAATGTCCAATGCGTGTAGCCACCGTCCGCGTGTACCGTTAAAATGGAATATGGGTGCGGCACAGGATTTTTCTTGGAAATGCGGGTGTTCCGCTCTGCATGTTTCACGCCGTAAAAATCCAGTATCTCAATCAACTGCCCTATACTTGTAGAACCGCTTGTCTTCATATCCTTTATTACTTCCTCTATCTTTCTGCCGGTAATCATGGCAATGCACGCCTGCCCGCAGGTTTCGGAAGTCGGTTGCATAATCAGTTCCATTTTCTCTCCATTCCAAAGCAATTTATTCACCCTGCCTTTCTCTCCTGTCCGTACTACGAAAAGTTTATAATAAATCCACCGTCAGTTTACACTTCGGCTCTGCGTTCGCGATATACCACATAACGATAATGCGGCATATCCACCCCTCTGTAATGCTTCGTCCATGTATCCGCGATTGTCATGCCGTTTCTTACCGCCACATTCTGGGACGCCGTATTGGTGTCCCGGATGATAGAGCAGACGTCCTCCGCTTTTAATACGTCAAAAGCATACTGCTTACAAGCCTTTGCCGCCTCGGTCGCATACCCTTTGTGCCAGTATGACCGTTCAAACAGATACCCGACCTCCAGCACCTCCTCATCCTTCCACGGCTGCATGGTAAGCCCGCACTGACCGATCATCTTCTCATTTTCCTTTAACATAACCGCCCATAATCCAAAACCCCATTTCCGGTAGCGTGCCAGCTGTCTGTCCAGCCACTCCTGTGCTTCTGCATCTGTAAACGCCCCCTCATAGGCATACATGGTTTCCTCATCCTGTAAGATTTTGCACAGAGACGGGAAATCGTCCTGCGTCATCTCCCGCAGATATAATCTCTCCGTCTCCAATATTCCTTTTGTCACGCTTCTCTATCCCTCCCTCTTTCTGCACTCCCGGGCACGTATTTCATCCGCCGCTCCGTTTGGCAATATTGTGTCATATCATTGAAATATATTATATTGATTTTCTCATATGTCCACTATATAATACAATTCAATTCATCAAAAATATCAGTTTCTCATAGCTGGTAACAAGCACCACGAGAGGAGCACCTAACATCATGATAAAAAATTATAAAAAAACATTGATCGCCTGCTACCTCGGCTTCATCACACAGGCAATCTGTGCAAACTTTGCACCGTTGTTATTCCTGAAATTCCACAATGACTATCAGATACCGCTTGGGCAGATCGCGCTGATCTCCACCCTGTTTTTTCTGACCCAGCTAATCGTGGACGTTCTCTGCTCTTACTTTGCGGACCGGATCGGCTATCGCAGATGCGTCGTTGCCTCGGAGCTTTGCGCGGCGGCAGGGCTTGTAGGACTCGCCTTTCTGCCTGACCTTACCCCGAATCCGTTGACCGGCATTATCATAAGCGTTATCATCTATGCCATCGGCAGCGGACTGATCGAGGTGTTGTGCAGCCCCATTGTGGAGGCGTGCCCCTTCGACAATAAAGAGGCGGTTATGAGCCTGCTGCACTCCTTTTACTGCTGGGGATCGGTCGGCGTGATCCTTCTGTCGACCCTATTTTTTGCCGTTTTCGGTATTGACGGCTGGAAATGGCTTGCCTGTATTTGGGCGCTCATCCCGCTCTACAATATTTACAACTTCGCGACCTGTCCGATCGAATACACGACGGAGGATGGCGGCAAAGGCATGGGCATAGGCGGTCTGCTCCGGGTTCCGATGTTCTGGATATCCATTATTCTCATGGTCTGCGCGGGCGCCTCCGAGCTCTCTATGGCACAGTGGGCTTCCGCCTATACGGAATCCGCCCTCGGCTTTACAAAGGCGATGGGCGACCTTGCCGGTCCGTGCATGTTTGCAATCACTATGGGCATCAGCCGGGTTATCTTCGGAAAATACGGCGACAAACTGGAGCTGATGCGGTTTATGATCGGGTCGGGCGTTTTGTGTCTGAGCTGTTACATAGCGGCGTCCATCTCCGATAACCCGGTGATAGGACTGATCGGCTGCATCATGTGCGGATTTTCGGTGGGCATCATGTGGCCCGGCACGATCAGCATCTGCTCCGGGAGGCTTCCTGGCGGCGGAACCGCCATGTTCGCCCTGCTTGCCATGGCGGGAGACCTCGGCGGCGCGTTCGGTCCCAGTCTGGTAGGCAATATCACCCAGAATGCGGGGAACGACCTGCGAAAAGGAATGTTGGTCGGATGTGTCTTCCCGTTAGTGCTGATCCTCTCGCTCCTTCTGTTGAAAGGTACGCGGAAAACAAAAGACACCTGACCGACCGCTTTTGGGGAAAATCATCCCTCACCTGACCAGTTTTAGCTCCGCCATCGCCCCGTAGTGCCGCACCGTGAACGATGCCGGGGCGATTTCTTTAAGCAGCTCGATATGCTCCCGCTCCCACGAGGAAATTTCCGTCTCCGTGAGCGACGCGCCGATTCCCCGACATGTTTTCATTCTGCCGTGCCAGCTTTCCCGGGTAAAGGGCACGTCCAAAAGATACTCCTCATGGAAAGTCTGTTCAAAATTTTTCATATAAATCTCCGGGACAAAGATTGGGTGCACCGTCTCGCCCGCACCGCTCCACCGGGGATTATACTTTAGGGCAAGCGCCTCACTGGCTCCCGCGATTTTGTCCTCATAGGGCAGCCACGCCATATACAGAAGCAAGATGTGTCCGCCCGGCTTTAGCATCCGCACAAGCTCCGGCTCCAGCTTTTCATGGTCGAAATACCAGAAGCACTGACATGCCGTGACGACGTCGAAGAAATTGTCGGGAAAATCCGTCTTCTCCGCAGATACTGCCTCATATTCGATATCCATGCCCTCTGACAGAATCCGAGCCTGTGCAATCTGTTCTTCGGAAATATCGGTGCCTGTCCACTTTGCCCCATATCGATACATATTTCTGGAGAGCACGCCCGTCCCCGTTCCCAGATCAAGAACGCTCTGCCCTTCCACGCACAGATTTCTTCTGACGATTCTGTCATAAAATTCCTGTGGATAGATATCCCGGAATCTGGCGTAGTTGGCTGAGGTTTTGCCCCAGTCGAAGGCTATTCCGAATACTCCCATAATCTGTGGCATTTCTCCATAAGCGCCTGATTGTAGCCACGGTTGATGTTTAACACCTCGCAGGTACATTCCAGACAGCCACTCCCCCGTCCCGTCGGAAAGGAATCCGACAGGTAGAGCATCAGTATTCATTTTGCAAGTGTATTTTTTGTAATATCTCCACTGCGGTGTACAGCCAATACACACCCCGCCGACACTACAAGCAAAACCGCACACCCCGCCGGTGTAAACAAAATCTCCTGTACGCGCTCCAGCCGCGCCGTCGTATAGACCGCCAAATTTGCCACGGCATGAAAAAGAAAGGGAATGCCGAATTTCCCGCTTCTTTCATACAGATACGCCATCAGCATACCAAGACATGCACCGTACACACCCTGCACCAGATTGCCGTGAAATGCACCGAAGAGAGCGCCCGACATGACAATGCCCACCGCCGGACTGTACAAGCGGCGCAGCCGATTGTAGATCACGCCGCGAAAAACTACCTCCTCCGCAAACGGGGATATAACGCCGTAGAGAACAAGCCCCGCCGCAAAAGCCACGCCATACTGTTTGTCCGCCACCTTCTGGTAAGTCTGGGAACTGTCCGCAAACCCGGTCAGTGTCAGAAGTGCGTTGAGTCCCAGCGAGACGCTGCACGCGAGAATCGCAGTGAGGGCTGCTTTCAACGGCGCAAAACGCCGCGTTTCCCCACGCTCCCGCAGTTCCTCCTTCAGCATCGGAACAACGGGCAGAATCCCCGCCAGCGTACACAATCCCCCCATCACGCCCGTGACGGTGGCGGCATGTGCCGTCATAAACTGCCCATACCCCTCGCCGAAACGCTCCACAGTTGCCTGATACGCAAATGCAAGAATCAGATATGCTGCATTGAATACCAGATAATATAGCAGATAAGGGAATAGCACTTCCCACGCCTTCCAAAAGAAAGACTGCCTGTTTCCTCCGCCTGTTTTCCCTTTTTCTACCATCTTGTTCCATCCCCATCAATATACATCTTCCTTGCGCATCCGCGATTCCTGCTCCATAAAATTCCCTTGACATTTCCCCCGCCAGACCCTATAGTTAAGAAAGCGGATACATCCGCCGCGGCACACGCCGCATAACTGAATAACTTGCTAGGGGAGCTTTTGCTGAGATTGAGCCCGCGCACAGGATGCCGGGACTCTAACCCTCATTACCTGATGCGGTTAGCACCGCCGTAGGGAAGCGTTGGTAATTGAAATGTGCCTCGGATTTTCCGTACATATTCCGTTACCGTTCCCCTCCTTGCTTATTCTGAAGACAAAGGAGGATTTTTTATGTTCTACACTATTGTTGACGGAACTTATGTTCCTACCACTCTGGGCAATGTGCTGTTACTCGTACTTCTGGCAGTCCTGCTTGCCGGCGCCGTCGTCTTCGCAAGGCGGTACGCAGCCGGACAGAATCCACAGCCGGAAGGAACCGTCAAAAAGGGCGGAAAACTGACTGTCAAACAGCTCGCCTTCTGCGCCATGTCGATCGCGCTCGGCACCATACTCTCGGAAATCAAAATTATTGACTTCCCGTGGGGCGGCTCCGCCACGCTGCTGTCCATGCTCGTCATCTGTCTACCGGGCTATCTCTTCGGGCTGGGTGCAGGGCTGATGACCAGTATCGCCTACGGCGTCCTGCAGCTTTTGTTTAACCCCTACGTGCTCTTCCCCATGCAGCTTGTGATGGACTACATCCTCGCCTTCGGCGCGCTTGGACTCTCCGGGCTGTTTGCGGGCGCGAAGAGAGGGCTGCTCAAAGGATATCTCGTCGGCATTTTCGGGCGCTATGTGTTCACGGTGCTTTCCGGCTGGATCTTCTTCGCCGAGTATGCGTGGGAAGGCTGGCATCCGCTGCCCTACTCCATCGTGTACAACGGCATTTACATCTTTGCGGAAGGCGCGATCACATGCGCGGTGATTCTTGTGCCCGCCGTGAGCAGCGGTCTCGCAGCCGTCAAAAAAATGGCGCTGTCATAGGAGCGAAAATTTTCTGATACAAATGAGCCCTCACCTGTCCGACCGGTGAGGGCTCCTATTTTCCATATATTCCACTCAGACAGAGAAACCTCTTCCACTCCGTCCATCACGCGACGGGATCCCACCATTCCCGGGAACCCTTCTACGCCGTCATAAACATGGCATACGCGCTGAACGCCTGCTGCATGCGGAAATTGCTGACGCCGTTTTCCATGCCGCTTCCGTCGAATGCCGCCGTCTGTACATTCTGCGCATTGTCCTCATTTTCTTTCTCCGGCTGTACGGCATCCACCGCATTCTGCCTTCCGAACTTCACCGCCGCGTTTTCCGTCTGCGCCGTCTCCTGCGCCGCGCCTGTCTCCGCCTGCGTCTCCTCAGCTGGCTTCATAATCCTCGCCGCATTGCTTCTGCCGCGCTGCATCTGCATTTCCAACATGCCCTTAAAGTCGAGCGTCTGACCCATCTTTAAAGGATTTTCGTTCTCCGCCTGCACAAGACCGCTGAAATCTGTCTTCTTGTCGAGTACGTCGTCCGAAATCCTGGACAGCTTATTCATGCTTGCCGGGCTGATGGCGTTCACATTATATACATAAGGTTGAAAACTGACTGCTCCGATCATCATAACTGGTTCCCTCTTTACTCAAAACCTGTACCGTCACGGTACAAAATCCACTTTTCCTATTACCTATAATAAAACTTTCCGGAAAAATATACAAGACCAAATTTTCCGTTTCACAAAATCACGCAAACCGGCAATCGACCACAGCGCCGGGTATCATCTGCCGCGCTCCACAATCTCTATGTCCACCGCTTCCATCTCCTGCTTCATCATCTTCGCGTTTTTGTAAACTCTCGAGACAATCCAGACATTGGAAAGCCCGTCATAGATCAGGAAAAAACCGATCAGCATAACCACCGTGTCTATGGCGGCAAAAGGTCTGCATACCAGCAGCACGCCGAAGCCCACCGTGAGCACGCCCAGAATAAGCGCCACCCACCATCTGTCGTACTTATCCCGCCAGAGTTCCGCCGCCTGTTGCAAGTTATGTAAGCCATGTATCGCAATAACGATCCCGACAATAATCGGAATGATCGCCATCACCTTATCCGGCTTCATCACAATCCAGACGCCAACCACCGCCAGAACGATCCCGAAAATCAGATTTGCCTGCGAGTACAGACTGCCGTCCCTCGCGGTAAAGTAGGCAATCATCCTCATGACGCCTGACACAATGAGCACCACGCCCACCGCCGTACAGACAATCCGCATGGACATCCCCGGACGCAGCACAAGCACCAACCCCAGAATCACACACAGCGCCGAGGAAACCGCCACATTCGTCTTAATCTTTTTCAATAAACCTTCCATCACAGACACCCCTTTCTCTTCCGTCCCCAAAACTGCATCAGCCGGTATACACAGTAGCCGAGAGACGCGCCGAGACAATTTAATAAAATATCGTCCACATCAAAAGCGCCGAAAGCGCTGAAAAGCTGGAACGTTTCAATTCCCAGCACAAATACAAAGGCATTTAAGAGCATCACGAAAAACCGTTCCCCCTCCTTTGCCACAAAAGGAAAGAGAAATCCAAAGGGCACGAACACCAGCACATTACCCGCCAGATTCTCCACGCTATTCAGTTTATAGGCATAATCTATATACATTTTTATTGTTTTAAAAGGCGTAAAATTCGCCGTGCCCAATCCCTCAAAGATAACGTCTCTGCGCCATGAAGCCGTAATTTTTAAAAGCTCCTCATAGGGATATTTGAAGATGATAACCTTTATGACAACTAAAATGTAGATAGCAAAAAAGAGTTTCCACCGGTTTCTTTTTTGCACGCGCCGTCTCCCCGCTGTCTACTTATGATTTTGACTTTTTCTATCTTTTATCTTCTTGATGATCAGCGGCTCTTCCAGCTTAATCTGCGCCGCCTCGTGAAGCTGCTCCCTTGCCGCTTTCTCCTGCGTCGTCTCCTGTCTGTATATGTCCTTTGCCTCTCTCTCGTATTCCTCCACGACCGCCATATCGTCCGGGCGTATCTTTCGGAAGTGGTTAAAGCCCGCCGCCAGAATGCGCAGACTCTGTCTGGTCGTGTCAAACGCGCCCTCCTCATAAAGATTCACGAGGATAATGCCGATCGGTACGGCAAGTATCATTCCCAGCACGCCTGCCAGCCGATAACCGATGTAGAGTAAAAACAACGTCGGTATCGCATCCATTCCCATAGAGTCCCCCACGATTTTTGGCTGGATCACCTGCCGCACAAGCTGACCAATCAGCCAGATGGCAACAAGCCCGAACATCATCCGATAATTCTCCGACAACAGCTCAATAATCGCCCACGGCACCATCACCGTACCCGTACCGAACACCGGCAGAAAATCCAGAATCGCAATGCCGAATGCAACCAGAAAGGCATAGTCCACGCCGAGAATCATCAGCCCTATCACGAGAAGAATATAGATCCAGCACTCGATTTTAAACTGCGCCCGAAAATATCCCCCGACCGCGTTCCGAAAACTCCTGCGGATCAAATCGAAATGATACCTCACCGAAGCGGGAAGGATTTTCTCCGCCGCAGCCGCCATATACCCTTTGTCCGCCACAAAAAAGTAAGCCGAGAGCAGGCACATCACCACAGCGAGAAAAATATCAGGGATCTGCTTCGCCACATTTCCCACCGCCTCAAAGGAGGGCAGCTCGATCTTCCCCAGGATACTGCTCATATAGTTCCCCATTTCCAGAATTATATTATCTATCGTTGCCTGCATATCCGCCGGCATCCTGTCATAGACACCCTGCAGATTTGCCCCCACCTTGTTGAGCTCCGCCAGAATGGTATTCCAGATATCGGGCAGCTCATTGATAAAATTAACGCCTTCCCTGACCAGCTTGGCAATCAGCATATAAACCAGCAGAACCACCGCTGCCAGCACCGCGACGATCACCACCGCCGACATTGCCTTTCTCTTCACTTTCAGTTTCTCTTCAAAAAAGCGCACCACAGGAGACGCAATCAGCGAAATGAGCCAGCCCAGAATGAACGGCATAAAAAACCAAATCAGTCTTGGGAGAAGAAAAATGCATAAAAGCACTGCCGCAAGTGCGGTAAACAGATTCAGCGTTACTTTGAAATATATCTTTAAAGCTCTTCTCATAAGCTCTCCTCCGAATCGTAATTTTCACACACGCCCCGCTGTCCGCAATCCCGTGTTCCTTACAATTCTGTATTTTCTGCCATTTTATCCAGCAGCCCGTATATCTCTTCCCGTCCCTGTTTGTTGAGCGAGGAATAGGGTATGACAATCGTGTCATCTACTACGTCAAGCGTGTCACAAATAAGCTTCAACTGCTTTGCCACCTGACTTCTCTTAATCTTATCCAGCTTCGTCGCAATGATAACCGGCTGATACCCACGATCCAGAATCCAGTCGTACATGATCCTGTCATTCTCCGAAGGCGCATGTCTGATATCGACCAGCAGGAATACGGCACGTATCTGTTTTGACTGGTGCAGATAATCCTCGATCATCTTGCCCCACGTCGCCTTCACCTTCTCGTTGGCGGTGGCGTAACCGTACCCCGGCAGATCCACGAAATACATCTCGTTGTTGATATTGTAATAGTTGATGGTCTGCGTCTTTCCCGGCGAGGAGCTGGTGCGCGCCAGCGACTTGCGGTTCATCAGACCGTTGATCAGCGAGGACTTCCCTACATTGCTCTTTCCCGCAAAGGCGAACTCCGGCAGGCTGTTCTGGGGAAGCTTGCTGGTGACGCCGCACACGGTCTCCAAGTTTACATTCTTAATAATCATATGTTGGCTCCATTCTTAATCAGGGCGTGCCCCGCCACTTCCTCCATCGTCTCTACGAAGAGAATCTCCAGACCCTCCTTGATCTCCTCCGAAATCTCGTCAATGTCCTTCTCATTCTCCTTCGGCACAAGGACGGTTTTCACCTCCGCCATCTTCGCCGCCAGTATCTTTTCCTTCAACCCGCCGATGGGAAGGACTCTTCCCCGCAAAGTGACTTCTCCGGTCATCGCAAGATCCGCCCGCACAGGCGTATGCGTCACCGCCGACAGCAGCGCCGTCGCCATGGTAATACCTGCGGAAGGACCGTCCTTCGGCACTGCACCCTCCGGTATATGAATATGAAAATCTTTCTTCTTATAGAAGTTCTCCGCCACCTTATATTTCCCGCTGACAGATCGCACATAACTTAACGCCGTCCGCGCGGACTCCTTCATAACGTCTCCCATCTGACCAGTTAAGTCAATTTTCCCTTCCCCGTGCATGACGTTGACTTCAATCTGCAGCGTATCTCCGCCCACGCTGGTCCACGCAAGTCCCCTGACAATACCGACTTCCGGCTTTTCATTGATCTTATTCTGTCTGTACTTCGGTTTGCCCAGATAGTGTTCCAGCGTTTCCGGCGTTATCGTGACCTCTTCGGTCAATCTTGCTTTCCGACGGTCAAAGATCTCTCTCGCCTCTTTTCGGCAGACCGCACCAATCTGACGCTCCAGACTTCTGACGCCCGCCTCCCTCGTATAGAACCGCACGATATCGCGGATCGCCTCGTCGGAAAAGGCGATCTCGCCCTTCCTGATTCCATTCTTCTGAAACGCCTTCACCACCAGATGCTCCCTTGCGATATGGAACTTTTCGTTAGCAGTGTAGCTGTTCACCTCTATGATTTCCATACGGTCAAGCAGCGGACGTGGAATGCCGTCGCGACTGTTTGCGGTGGCAATAAAAAGCACCTCCGACAGATCGATCGGTATCTCCACATAATGATCCCGGAACGCATGGTTCTGCTCCCCATCAAGCACTTCCAGAAGCGCGGACGCCGGGTCGCCCTTGTAATCGCTGCCGAGCTTGTCGATCTCGTCCAAAAGCATCAGCGGATTTTTGACGCCCGCCTGCCTGATCGCCGCCACAACGCGCCCCGGCATAGCGCCCACATAGGTTTTGCGATGCCCTCTGATCTCCGCCTCGTCGCGCACGCCGCCGAGACAGATCCGCACATATTTCTTCTTAAGCGCCTCCGCCACGCTCTTCGCCACAGAGGTCTTGCCCGTGCCGGGAGGTCCCACCAGACAGATGATCTGGCTTCCCGCTTTTCCGGTCAGCATCCTGACGGCGAGAAATTCTAACATCCGCTCTTTCACCTTCTCCAGACCGTAATGCTGCTCGTTTAAAATCCTTTCCGCCCCTTCCAGATCCTTGCTGTCTCTGGAAGTCCTGTCCCACGGAAGCTCCAAAAGTGTCTCGATATAGGCGCGCTCCACCGCACTCTCTGAGCCGCTGCCCGCCACATTTTTATAGCGCTTGATCTCCTTGCGGATCTTTTCCTTGACCTCCGGCGACGCTTTCAGCCTCTCCACCTCCGCCAAAAACTGTTCCACGTCGGAGTCGGTGTTGTTCTCTCCCAGCTCTTCCTTAATGTATTGTAATTGTTCCCGCAGAATATAGTCCCGCTGGTTCTTATCGATCCGCTGCCTGATGTTCTTTGCCAGATCGCTCTTGATGCGGATAACTTCCACCTCTCGTGTGAGCAGTTCCGTCAAAATCGAAAACCGCTCCCGCACCGATATGGCGCTCAGAATCTTCTGCTTATCGGCAACCGTCAGGGGCATGTTGATGGTAATGCTGTCCAGAAGCTTTCCCAGCTCCATCCCCTCTTCTATCTGATCCTGCACCGCCTTGCCCACCTTGGGAAAGCAGGCGCAATATGCATCAAGCGCCTCCTTGACCGTTCTGGTCATTGCCTCTGCCGATATCTCGTCGATATCCTCTCGGTCGTCCCTCTCATATGACACCTGTGCCACTATTCCGTTCTCCGTCTGGGAAAGCCCGTGAATGCGCGCTCTGGAAACGCCCTCCACCAGCACGCGCAAAATATGTTCGGGTAGCTTACTGACCTGTCTGATCAACGTGACGGTTCCCACGTCATACACGTCATCCATGCCGGGATTTTCCTTTCCCGGATCTTTCTGGCTGACCACAAACAATCTCTGATCCCCCAGCATTGCCTGCTCCACGGACGCCATGGATGTCTCCCGGCTGAGATCAAAATGAATCACCATGCCCGGCAGAATCGTAAGACCCCTGAGAGTCACTGCAGGAAGCGTATCCCCCCGCAGAAGGGAAATCGCGTCCGTGTTTCCCCTGCCGTTCTCCAGTTGATTCCAGTTATCCATAAAATCACCCTCTGATTGTTAAAAATCGAGCGCCAACGCGCTCGATTTGTTATTTTGCCTGCAATAATCTGTCGCGGTATCTGACAAGCGGTTTTTCCTCGCCGTCCACCGCCTTTTTCGTCAGGATACACTCCGCAATGCTGTCGTCCGAAGGAATCTCATACATCACATCCATCATCACCTTCTCAACGATAGACCGAAGTCCCCTCGCGCCCGTCTTTCTGTCATGGGCGAGTTTGGCGATCTCCACCACCGCGTCGTCATCCACGGAAAGCTTTACCTCGTCGAAGGCGAAAAGCTTCTTATACTGCTTGATCAGCGCGTTCTTCGGCTCTTTCAAAATGCGGACAAGCGCCTCCTGATCCAGCCCGTCCAGCGCTACCGTCACCGGCACACGACCGATAAACTCCGGAATCAGCCCGAACTTCATCAAATCCTGCGGCGTGACCTCCTTCAAAATAGCGCCGATCTCCTTGCCGCTCTTCTCCGCTACCTGCGCGTTAAAACCGATGGAGTGACGGTCCAGCCGCTCCTCGACGATCTTTTCCAGCCCGTCGAATGCGCCCCCGCAGATAAAGAGAATATTTGTCGTGTCAATCTGCAAAAGCTCCTGATGGGGATGCTTCCTGCCTCCCTGCGGCGGCACGCTCGCTACCGTACCCTCGATGATCTTTAAAAGCGCCTGCTGCACGCCCTCACCCGACACATCTCTGGTAATGGACACGTTTTCCCCTTTTTTCGTAATCTTGTCAATCTCGTCGATATAAATGATGCCGTACTGCGCCCGGTCGATATCGTAATCCGCCGCCTGAATCAGCTTGAGCAGGATGTTCTCCACATCCTCGCCCACATAGCCCGCCTCAGTCAGCGTCGTGGCGTCCGCAATCGCAAAGGGCACGTTGATGATCTTCGCCAGCGTCTGCGCCAAATACGTCTTTCCGGAACCGGTAGGACCAACCATGATGATATTGCTCTTCTGCAGTTCTACCTCGTCATCATCATCCTTGGGCGCCATCACCCTTTTGTAATGGTTGTAGACGGAAACCGCCATCACCTTTTTCGCCTCTTCCTGACCGATCACATACTCGTCAAGAAAATTTTTAATCTCCACCGGCTTTAAGAGATTGATCTCCATCTCCTCTGTGTCCGGATCGTCCTCATATTCCTCCTCTATGATGTCCGCGCAGATATCCACGCACTCATCACAGATATAGACGCCGCCGGGACCGGCAATCATTTTCTTAACCTGATCCTGCGTCTTATTACAAAAAGAACATCTTACTTTTTCCTCAGAAATCTTCCCTGCCATCTTAATCCTCATTTCCAAGCATTTAAACTCTCGGAGAATGCCTCTTTTCAGGCATTCTCTCGGGTGAAAGTGATTTGCGAAGCAAATCTAGAAGTTCTCCGCGAAACAGCCTTTGCTGTGAGCGGCTAGAACTTCTTTTCACCCTGCCCTTCAGTGCTGGCATGACTGGTGATAATGCGGTCAATCAGTCCATAGGCAAGCGCCTCTTCCGCGCTCTTCCAGTTATCTCTCTCCGTATCCGCCATGATCACCTCAAAATCCTGCCCCGTGTTCTGCGCCATAATTCTCGCCATCTTTTCTTTCGTTGCAAGGATATGCTTTGCCGTGATCTCGATCTCGGTAGCCTGACCCTGTGCGCCTCCCGCCGGCTGGTGAATCATAATCTCCGCGTTCGGAAGAGCCATTCTCTTGCCCTTCGCGCCGCCCGCCAGAAGGAACGCGCCCATGCTTGCCGCCATACCGATGCAGACGGTAGACACATCGCATTTGATAAACTGCATCGTATCGTAAATCGCCATACCCGCAGTGATCACACCGCCGGGGCTGTTAATGTAAAGGTTGATATCCTTCTCCGGGTCCTCGGACTCCAGAAAAAGAAGCTGCGCCACGATCACGCTGGCGCTCGCGTCATTCACTTCCTCGCCCAGAAAGATAATTCTCTCCTTCAAAAGTCTGGAATAAATATCGTAAGAGCGTTCACCCTTAGACGTCTGTTCAATGACATAAGGTATTAAAGCCATGTATTACACCTCCGTTACTTAGTCCGCTTTTTTAGCCTTGCTCTCCTTGGCATTCTCCGCAATGAACTCAGCCGCCTTTCTGACAGCCAAATCCTGCATAATGCCCTTCTTCTCGCGCTCTCCCATAAGTTCTCTGACTTTATCCACCTCCATCTGGTAGACTTCAGCCATGGTCTTTAACTCATCCTCGTATTCTTCCTCGGTGGGATCTAACTTCTCCGCCTTCGCCACCGCCTCAAGCACAAGTCTGGAACGGATTCTCTCCTCTGCCTGCGGCTTCACCTGCTCTACCATCTGCTGATAGTTCGTGCCGGTCATCTGCAGATACTGCTCCATGGAGATACCCTGCATGGTGATGCGCTGCGCAAACTCATCCACCATCTGTTTCTGCTGCGTCTCCAGCATAGCGTCGGGGATATCCATCTCGGAAGCGTCCACCGCCGCCTTCACAGCCGCTTCTTCCTTCGCGTTCTTTGCATCCTTCTGCTTTTTCTCTTCCAGATTCTTTTTCACATCCTCGCGGTACTCTGAAAGCGTCTCAAACTCGGACACATCGCTCGCAAATTCGTCGTTCAGTTCGGGAAGCTCTCTCTCCTTAATCTCCCTCACGGTACACTTAAAGACCGCTTCCTTGCCCTGCAGATGCTCCGCCTGATAATCCTCGGGGAAGGTAACCTTCACTTCCGTCTCCTCACCGATCTTCGCGCCCACAAGCTGCTCCTCAAAGCCCGGAATAAACGCGCCGGAACCGATGGTCAGCGGATAGTTCTCTCCCTTGCCGCCCTCAAAAGCCACGCCGTCCACAAAACCTTCAAAATCAAGCGTAGTCATATCGCCGTCCTTCACAGGGCGGTCTTCCACCGTGATGTTTCTGGCATTGTTCTGCCGTTCTCTCTCAAGCGCCGCGTCAACCTCCTCATCGGTCACCGCGGTGTCGATCTTATCCACTTTCACGCCCTTGTACTTACCAAGCTTTACCTCCGGCTTAAGCGCAACCGTAGCGGTAAAGACAAAAGGCTTGCCTGCCTCGATCTGAGTCACTTCGATCTGCGGAGAGGAAACGATATCCTCCTCGCACTCCTCCAGAGCCTTATCATATGCGTCGGGAATCAGAATATTCGCCGCATCCTCGAAAAAGACCTCCTTGCCGTACATTTTCTCTACCATCTGGCGGGGCACTTTGCCCTTGCGGAAGCCCGGTATGCTGATTTTGTTCTTCTGCTTCTGATACGCTTTCTCGATCGCCTTCTCAAACTCCTCGACGCCGGTCTCGATCGTCAGCTTCGCCATGTTCTTCTCTAATTTCTCCACCTGTAAACTCATGTTATGGGTTCCTCCTTCAATTCCTCTGTCAGCTATCTTTCCATCTATATATAATGCCCATGCGGGCTTCCAGCTACAGTCACCCAAACATTATAGCACAGGGCTTTTGAAAATGCCAGAGATTTTTCGCGAATAAGCGAATAAGCAGAGTCTGCCACGCAACGTGAAAACGCCCCGTCTGTGTTTTCACAAACGGGGCGCCTTCGCTTTTGTTTTTTGTTACTTCATCTGCTCTTCCTGCTTCTTGATCATTCTACGAACCATCTCACCGCCGATAGAACCTGCCTCCTTGGAAGTCAGGTCGCCGTTGTAACCCTCTTTCAGGTTAACACCGAGCTCAGACGCAACCTCAGTTTTGAAACGATCCATAGCTGCCTTTGCCTCAGGAACTTCTACTCTATTGGTCTTGTTGCTTGCCATTTCTTTTCACCTCCGAAATACTTTGAATCTTTTGATTCTTTATCTATATTTGAGACAAGCGCATTCTCCGTGCGCCTGTCCGTCGGTATTGTCCGCTTAAAGCACACTTTGTTTGCCGCTTATCTTGATGTTAGTATGTTCGGATGGGATGAAAATATAATGGAAACTTTTTACATGTAAACGATTTTTTTGCCCATCGCGTCCGCCGCCTCTTTCCCCTGCAGCTTTTCCAGAATCGCAAGCCCGAAGGGAATCGCCGCGCCCATGCCGCGCCCCGTGATGATATTGCCGTCGATTACAGCCGGCTCCTGCTTCACGTCCGCGCCCTCCAGCTGGCTTTCCATGTCGGGGAAGGAACACGCCTTCTTTCCTTTTAAAAGCCCGCGGTGTCCCAGAATCGAGGGCGCCGCGCAGACGGCCGCCACGGTCTTTCCCGCCTTCACAAAAGCGTCCACCTGTTCCATCAGCGCCTCACATGCCTCAAGGTTCTTCGTGCCCGGCATCCCGCCCGGCAGGACAATCACATCCATCTCGTCAAAATTGACTTCCGAAAGAATCTTGTCCATAGTCACCTCCACACCGTGGGAGCTTGTGACGCTGCGCTCGTCCGTGATGGACACCATGGTGATCTCCTCTCCCGCGCGCCTCAGGATGTCCACCACCGTCAGCGCCTCGATCTCCTCATAACCTGTTGCGAAAAAAATTGCTGTTTTGCTCATGTGTTCCTCCGTTCCGGGGTTTTTGTCCCCCTGCTTTCTATTATTTGTGTTACCAGCGTATCAAAGCTTCTTTCTCACTCAGATCCCTTTTCGCGCCGGACACTTACTTTATCCCCTTTTATTAGTTCCCTTTTATCCGTTCCATCCGGCACATACCTGAATACTTCAAATTCCGCTATTTCATCCGTATCATTTTCAAAGGTATGCACACTGTCAAAAACTCTTACCACATCATTTTCTACGGCATAACAGGATTTTTATTTTTCACCGTATGTACCGCCCCGCCGCATCAGCACAATTCCCGTCACATC
>ERZ779637.99-NODE-99-length-62052-cov-7.268787_pt1 | contig 62052 bp, 61 predicted proteins | sample MGYA00514196_ERZ779637 | MGnify/ENA primary metagenome ERZ779637 (study PRJEB29562, sample SAMEA4376700) | mouse gut metagenome | isolation source: Cecum | study: EMG produced TPA metagenomics assembly of the A DSS colitis mouse model was used to assess the microbial...
ATCGGCATCCATGCCGAATCGGGCTAAACCGGACCTCCTTGTCCGGTTTCCCTTATGTTTCCGCATTCTGCTAAGAAACTCCCGCCGGAAACGAAGCACGGAAAATCCGGGACAGGCAATCCCGCTGCCGCCGCCCCCCAAAAAACTCCCTCCCGTGCTGGGTAGAGTAAAAAAGGAATGCTATGATACGACATTACATTTTTTGATAACCAGCAAAAGCCAGGAGCGGACCTCCCTGCCCTTAGCTTTTGCGTCCGCCCATTAACATAACATTTCAGGCTGAACTGTTATCGTGAGGGCGTGAAAAATAGCAATAATTTCTTGTCAACCCACTTTTCATCCTTTATAATAAATGCTGTATACTCCCCTCAAAGAGCGGACGCGGGGAAGGGGAGATACAAATACATCATGAAGGAAGGAAAGTGAGAGTGTCATGGAAGAATTGAAGATGGACTTAACGGATGAAAAGGTGGCGGAGCAGAGCAGAAACCTGACTGCGCTTACCGGTATTTGTATCATGAACGGGATTTTGACGGCGGCGTATCTGGTGGAGCTTTTAAAGGGCAGCAGGTCGCCTCTCTCGTATGCCATTGTGGCGTTTTGGTGTATCATGCCGAGCGTGGCTGCAGTGCTTGCGTACCGGCGAAAAAGGGATACGGTGTGGGTGCGTTACATTGCTGCCGTAGGATTTATGGTTTTGTATACCTATATCCGGTTTACTACGACGACGAATCTGGCATTTTGCTATGTTATAGTCATTTACGTGATTTTGGCAGTGTATGTGGACCGGTACCTTTCCGTTTTTTTGGGGAGTTTTGCGGTTCTCGTGAATATTGCGCTGGTGGTTTACCGGGCGGTGACGGTGGGACTGACCCCGCAGGAAATTACGGAAACGGAGATTATCATTGCCTGTCTTGTGCTGTCCAGCGTGTTTACGCTGATGGCGATTTCCAAGATTTCAAAAATTAACCGTGCGAACATCGGGCGGGCGGAAAGGGAAAGGCAGCAGACGAAACAGCTGCTTGGAACGGTGCTGGAAGTGGCGGATGCCATGGCGGGGGAAGTGGAAAAAGCCGCAGGGCAGACAGACCGGCTTAAACATTCCGTGGAGATGTCAAAGAGGGCGATGGAGGAACTGACGGGAGGCGCCAACGATGCGGTTGCCGCCATTACGGTACAGCAGAAAAACACGGAGGAAATCGATGCCTATGTGCAGGAAGTCGGCGGCGTGACGGCATCCATTATGGAAAGCGTGGACCGTGCGGAAGGATGTCTGACGGACGGGCGGCAGGCAATGGACAATCTGCTGCATCAGGTAAGCGTTTCGGAGGAAGCCAGCAGGCAGGTAGTGAAGGAAATGGATGAACTGCGGAAGTATGCGGACCGGATGGAGGGAATCATGGCGCTCATCAGCAGCGTGGCATCCCAGACCAGCCTTCTTGCATTAAATGCCAGCATAGAAGCGGCACGTGCCGGCGAAGCGGGAAGGGGGTTTGCGGTGGTGGCTTCGGAGATATCCGGTTTGGCAGGACAGACCAGCAGTGCCACGGGGGATATCCGTCCGCTCATCGAGAATATGACCAAGTCCTTAAACGAAGTCGTGAAATCCGTGGACGGGCTGTTGGAGAGCAACGGAATGCAGAATGGTTATGTCAATGACACGGCGGAGAACTTTAAGAGAATCCACGGCAGCACCCAAAGCATTTTCGGACAGATGGGCCGGCTGAAACATACGGTGGATGCGGTGTCCGACGCGAACCGGATGATTATTAACAGTGTGGAAAATGTGTCCGCAGTGATGCAGGAAGTGACGGCAGGAGCCAACGAAACGCTGGAAGGAAGCCGGAGAAATTTGGAGAGTGTGGCGGACATTGCGGGTATTATGGGAAGGATGAACGAAAGTGCGGAAAAGCTCCGGGCAGCACATTCTTAAGCGTCGGCAACTACCGTGTTTTTCCCGCTTTGTTTCCCACGGTACATACGTTCGTCGGCAAGGTTCACCAGCGATGTGAAATCGCCGGTTTCTTCGGTAAAGCTGACGCCGAAAGTGGCGGTTATGCGGAATTCCGTGCCGGAATAGTGGAATTGGTAAGCCTCAACGGCTTTGCGGAGGTTTTGGACCTGTTCCAAAACCTCTTTTTTTGGCATGTCATGGATGAGCAGGACAAATTCCTCGCCGCCCCATCTGCCGATGTCCGTTTGGGGCGGGCAGACGGTCTGCATAATGGTGGAGATGGTAAACAGTACGTAATCACCGCAGGAATGCCCGTAGGTATCATTGACATGTTTGAAGTTGTCCACATCAATCATAATCAGGGCAGTAGAATGGGAGGATTCTTTTGCCCGGTTGAATTTTTCCAAAAGGTAGTTTCTCGTATAGAGCTGGGTTAAATCGTCATGGTGCAGGAGCGCCTGTAAGTTCTGGTTCTGTTCCATCAGCTCCTTTTTGGTGAAAATGGAGGAAATGTTGGAAATCAGCGCCGCATAAATGATGACCCCGAAACATGCCGTTGCGTTAAAAAGGTAGATGTAGTTAAGCGCCGTGTCGGAGGAGATGGCTGCTATGGGCGCGTGTGTATTGGAATACAGTTTCAGTCCCAAAAAGACGAACAGTTCTCCGACGGAGAAAAAGTAAGGGACGTAAATGTTTTTATAAGGGCAGATATAGACCAGCGAACAGAGGGCAATCAGGTAAAAGGCATAGCCGGGCGCCCATCCTACATAAAAGGTGGTCAGGGCGGCGAAGAAAACGATTTCCGCATGAACTGCCGATACGGTAAGCCGGTAGTGGCGGGGGGAAAGGGTGAGTTTTGCCACAAGGTAAAAAAAGATGCTGAACAGATTGTAGAAAAATAAGGGGTAAATGCGCAGTATGCCGAACGTTGCGGCAATAATAACATGCGCGAATAAGGCAAGGTAAATGGCCTGGGAATATACGCTGTGTACACTGGCAGGCTTTTGCGAATGATCTTTCATGTATCTGAATCCTTCCTGTAAGTGGATGTTTCCCTGAGATTTCCGGTGCGGATGCCATATCTGCTTCCTCCACGGTACCAGTCCATTATACTATCTTTTTGGGAAAAGTGGAATATTTTTTATGCTCATATATATAAGTTGCGAATCGGCGCCGGTTGGGATATAATGTCGGTATAGGAAGGGATACGCAGGGGGGTAAAATGATACAGAACTTAAAGAGGATTATCTTTCAGGATGTACAAAATGAAAACGAAACGAAAAAGGTTTCCGTTATTTTGAGGCTGAATGCCATTACGATGTGCATTTATTTTTTATGTCTTTTATGTTCTTTTTTCTTTACGGGCAGGCTGGAGCTGGTGTTTTGGTGTGTGCCCTGTTTTTGCGCGTTTGTGGCGGCATTTTATACGACATATTTAAACAAAACAAGGCTGGCGGTGATGGTTTCCTTTGTCATTATGGTTTGCTGGGTCGTCGGTTTCGTGTGGGAATTCGGATGGAACTGCGGTGCGCAGCATTTTATTTTTGTGCTGGTTGTGTTATGTTTTACGGTGTCTTACGTAAAAATCAGGTGGAAGGTTGCCATGGCGGCGGCAGCGTGTATCCTGCGCCTGCTGCTGTATGCCTATACCACGCTGAATGTGCCGCACTGTGTGCTGGGAACCGGTTTCAGCGCCATATTCCAGGTGATTAATACGGTGTTTATTTTTCTTGCCATCGCCCTGATTCTTACGGTGTTTTCCAGGGATTCGCAGGAAATGGAATACAAACTCATGCAGTATAACGAAAAACTGCAGGAACAGGCTTCTTTGGACCCGCTGACGGGGCTGCGCAACCGCCGGAGCATGAATGAATATTTTGAAAAAGTGTCCGAGGATTATGCCAAAGGGAAGATGGAGAATATGTCCATCGCCATCGGTGACATCGACTTTTTCAAACGGGTCAACGATACATACGGGCATGAATGCGGAGACCTCGTGTTAAGGAATCTGGCGGAGATTTTCAAGGAAAACATGGAAAAACGCGATGTGGTAAGCCGCTGGGGCGGGGAGGAATTCCTGTTTGTTTTCTATAACCGGAACGGGGATGAGGCGTTGGTTTTCTTATCGTCCTTAAGGGAAAAACTGAAAAAAATGCGCATACCGTATAAAGAGAACATTATTGCGGTGACGATGACGTTCGGGCTGTGCGAGTTCGATTTCCGCCAGGGGGTGGATTATTCCGTGAACGAGGCGGATGAGAAGCTCTACCGTGGGAAGGAATCGGGCAGGGACCGGATTGTTTATTGAGTTTTGCCGGGATATGTCGGAATAATTGGATTCAACGGAGTCTGACTGACTGGATTTGGCGGAATCTGACTAGAATGAAAAAAAAGAGGAAAAAAGATGTTTTTCAGATGTAAAAACTGCGGCGGGAATGCCGTTTACAGCCCGGAGCATAAGAAGATGTTCTGCCCCCACTGCGACGGGACGGACTGTGGGGAGCGGGAGACGGGAAACAGTCAGTTGGAATGTACCAACTGCGGCGCGCCTTTGACCGTGGGGGAATATGCCTCCACCTGCAAATGCGAATACTGTGGGAGCTATTTTATTTTGGACGGCAGGGTGAACGGAAACTTCCGCCCTAATTGGATTCTGCCTTTCCAAATCGGGAAGGAACGCGTGGTGGGGAAGCTGAAGGAGGAATTTAAGCGACGGATTTTTACGCCGGACAGTTTCCTTTCCGAAGCGACGTTAGGGGAAATGAAAGGGATGTACGTTCCGTTTTGGATGTATGATTATGCCGTGCGGTGCGTGTATGAGGGAACGGGGACAAAAGTGCGCGTATGGGTCAGCGGAGATACGGAATATACGGAGACTTCCCATTACCGTGTGGAACGGGGTATGGATATTGACTTCGACCGGATACCGGTGGATGCTTCACTGGAGATGAAGGACGATACCATGGATTTAATGGAACCTTTTGATTATGGGCAGTTGGATTCGTTTGCGGAGGAATACATGTCCGGTTTTTACGGGGAAGTTTACAACATGGGAGCGGACGAACTGGAAGGCAGGGCGGTGGAAACGGCATCGGGGGACGCGGAGCGTTTGCTGATGGGAACTATATCGGGGTATGCCACGCTGCGGCAGGAACGCAAGGATGTGGACGCAGCTAAGAACGGCGTACATTACGCACTGCTTCCGGTATGGAGGTACCTGTACCGGTACCGGGGCACGGAATATGAATTCTACATAAACGGTCAGACGGGGAAAATCGTGGGAACCACGCCGGTCTCCAAAAAGAAAGTGCTGGCATACGGGGGGACGGTATTTGCTGTTCTTTGGGCAGCATTGTCCCTGTTGCTGCATATTGTGGAGGTGATTTAATGAAGCAGTATGTCCGTTATTTTAAGTGGTATTTTGTGCTCGTGGGATTACTGGCGGCAGTTTACGGGGGAATTTTACTCGTCCACGGAAGTTCGGATTTCGGGGAACGCAGGAACGGAGAATGCCTGACGGAAGAACGGGTGTTTGACTATGGGGGAGTGCTGTCCGAGAAGGAGGAACGCAGGCTGCGGGAATTGATACAAAGGCGGGAGCGGCAGACCGGCTGCGATATTGTGCTTGTGACCTTAAACGAATCGTTAAAGGAATATGCCAGGGGGAAGGAGCCGGATGTTCCATACGGGGAATTTGTCCGGGTGTTTGCGGAGGACTTTTATGACGAAAACGGGTTCGGATATGACAAGCCCGTGGGGGACGGCGTGCTGTTGGTGGATAACTGGTACCGGGAAGACGAAGGGAATGTTTATACGTGGCTTTGCGTGGTGGGCAGACCGGACCTTAAGTACGGGCTTGAGGGTATGAACTGCCTGTTGGACAATGTGTACCGCTATGTGGAGCGCAGCCCGTACCGTGCATACCGGACTTATATCAATGAATTTTACCACGATATGACGGGAAGCGGAAGGAATACGGCATACCTTGCAGGAAAGGATGCGTTACCGTTTGCGGTGGCTTTGGCAGGGATGCTTTTGTTTCTGGTATTTCATTGGAGCAGCAAAAAGGGGCAGAAAACCGTGACGGCATCCACTTACGTGGAAGGGGGGAAACCCCGGCTTTACCGGAAAGAGGATGTGCTGGTAAATACGGTGGTGACAAAGAGACGGATTCAGACGGACGGCGGGCATGGAGGCAGAAGCGGCAGCGTCGGCGGTAGAAGCAGCGGGACACATGGGCACGGTGGGCATCATGGGGGAGCCGGACGCCATAGGTAGGGGGCGGATATGGGGACGCGCCGGCAGGAGCCGCCTGCCGGCGCTGGTTACTAAAACCGGTGGAATTGGGGAAGGAACAGAGAGGGGTTGTGCAGATAGGTTTTGGGTTTATATCTGCATATAGATATAATAAAAACAACCCACATGACGGTATGGGTTGTTTTTTTGTGTGTAACATTTTATACATTTATACAATTGTATTGACGTTTTGTTTTATATGGATATCCAATCAGGATTAAGCCATTTTGTTGACTGCCTGCGCAAGACGGGATACTTTTCTGGATGCGGTATTTTTATGGTATACGCCTTTTGTAACCGCTTTGTCAATGGTCGAAGTAGCAGCTACTAACGCGGCGGATGCTGCCGCTTTGTCGTTTGTGCCGATTGCCGTATTGACTTTCTTAATCGCCGTTTTTACGCCTGATTTGATGGCTTTGTTCCTGTCAGCTTTTTTTTGGTTTACCAAAATCCTTTTCTTTGCAGATTTGATGTTAGCCAAGCCCCACACCTCCTATTGTGTTCGATTTATTTCTCGTGCTCCAACGATATTTTTCCTAAGCGCTCCATTAATCCGGACACGGACGTTTTAATGGAAACACACGCATATTATTGTAGAATAAGACCTTGTAGATGTCAATACATATTTTATTTATTTTTGTAAAAAATAGTAGCAGTTATGAATCGTCCAGGCAGGTTTGTGTATTTACGGCGCGGACTATGGGCGGGGTTTTCGCACAAAGATTTATACTTGCATAGATTAAACAAAGAAAAGGTTTGGGAGCGGACAGATGAGTTGTTTTCAGGTAAGAACGGATTTGGCGTTGGAAGCGAGGGAAGGCATAGGAGAGGCGGAAGGGGAAATCCATGGCGTCAGCGTGGAGGAGAGTTACGACGAGGAGAATGAGATCCGCGTAACCAGGGTGGTCATCGAGACGAAGAACGGGGCGAAAGCGCTGGGAAAGCCGATGGGGGTTTATGTGACGCTGGAAGCTCCCGGCATGATTGAACCGGAGGAGGATTACCACCAGGAGATTTCGGCGTCTTTGGCAAGGGAGTTAAGAAGCATTATTCCCGATGCGGAGAAGGAGCAGTCCATACTGGTGGTCGGGTTGGGAAACCGGGATGTGACGGCGGATGCGCTGGGTCCCCATGTGGCGGATAACCTGTTTGTGACCAGGCATGTGGTGAAGGAGTACGGGAAGGCGGCATATAATAAGTCCCGGATGCATATGGTGAGCAGCATCGTGCCTGGGGTCATGGCGAAGACCGGCATGGAAAGCGCGGAAATCATACGGGGTGTGGTGGAGCAGACGAAGCCGGACGTGGTGATTGTGGTGGACGCACTGGCGGCACGGAGCACGAAGCGGCTCAACCGGACAATACAGGTTACGAATACCGGTATCCATCCGGGGTCCGGCGTGGGGAACCACCGGAATGGGCTGACGAAGGAAAGCCTGGATGTGCCGGTTATTGCCATCGGGGTTCCGACAGTGGTGGATGCGGCGACCATCGTAAACGATGCTATGTCCGGCAGGATGCCTGTCAACCTTACGGAACTCAATAATATGTATGTGACGAGCAAGGATGTGGACTACCAGATTAAGCAGATCAGCCATATTATCTGTGACGCAATTAACGGGGCGCTGGAATTGTAGCAGGGTATTTGGGGTGTTTTCCGTTTTTAGGAATGGCAGGGGGGTTTCCGTCATATAATTCCCTAGGGCATGTTTGAAAATGCAGGATTGCTTTTCAGGCACGCCAATGGACGTGTTTGGGCGGGGTGGAAGCGGTTTTGGCACGTCCCTTGACGGAGGGGTGAGGCAATTGTTTTCCGGATATGGCAGGGGAAGAAAATGGATAGGGCGTAAAACCGTCTGGATTTGTGTGACGGCATTCATAGGGTTGGCATTTTTGCTGACTGCTGCGGGCGCATTGCGCAGGGAGCAGGAAGAAGGGGACGGTTTCTGGGAAAAGGCGGTGCTGTGGATACAGGAGGAAACGAGAAGGACATACCTGCCTGTTTTTGCTTTTGTGGAGGATGAGACAGGCAGGCCGGGGGAACCGGCTCATTTTTTTTATGACCTGCTGCTTTCCGCCATGCCTTTGTACCGTTACAGCGGGGAGGGGGAAGGGGCGGATATCCGTACCGAGGATGCGGATACGTACGACCTGTTAATCCGTATGGAGGGAACGGACGAGGAAAAGAAGGATGTGGGGGAGGATGGATTGGAATATGAAGACGATGCGCTGCACATTGACGGGGATTTACAGAATGCCCTGCTAAAGGAAAACAGTTTACATAAGGAAGACGACGCCAAAAAGGACGACGGGGAAACAGGGGAACCGGACGGAGAGGATACGGAGGAGGCACCTGTGGAAGATGGGGGATTTTGCAGGGCGGCGGAAAAGAGCTACCGGTATGATTGGGATGAGGTACGGGAATATGAAGATATCGTGTCCGCCTTTTATGCCATTGACAGTACGACTTCGATTACGGATGAGCAGTTAAACCTGGAAAACCTTTTGGGACGGGATATGAGCGTGAAAAAGGACGGGGAGGAACCGCAGATACTCATTTATCATACCCATTCCCAGGAATCGTTTGCGGATTCCGTGGAGGGCGATGCGTCCACTACCATTGTGGGGGCGGGAGAGCGGCTTGCCACGATACTGCGGGAGGAATACGGGTTTACGGTGCTGCACCATACGGGAGAATATGACGTGACGGCACGGGACTATGCGTACTCCAATTCCCTGCCCGCCCTGGAGCAGCTTTTGTCGGAGAATCCGTCCATTGAGGTGGTCATCGACCTGCACCGCGATGCCGTGCCGGAAGGGAAAAAGCTGATGGTGGAGCTGCAGGGGCGGCCCACGGCACAGTTCATGTTTTTTAACGGGCTGAGCCGGACGAGGCAGAACGGGGATATTGATTATCTGGAAAATCCTTACGTGAATGACAATCTGGCATTTTCGTTCCAGGCGCAGGTGGCGTGCAATGAGTATTATCCGGGTGTGGCAAGGCGGATTTACTTAAAGGCATACCGCTATAATATGCATTTGCGGGCAAAATGCATGTTAATCGAGCTGGGGGCGCAGACGAATACGGTGGAGGAAATCATGAATGCCTGCGACCCGCTGGCACATGTGATTGCGAAGGTGCTAAGCGGGGAAACGGGGGATGTGGCGCGGGATGCGGCAGGGGTAGGGCTTTTGGAGTAGTTGGGGTGTATATGGGCGGACGCGCGGACGGAGTTTTTTGCGGGATTTGGTGGACTTCTTTGCCTTTAACGGTTATAATGTGCATGGGGAACTATTTGGAACATTTGGAAAATCGGAGGAAGACCATGTCAAACACAGAACAGAATACCGTGCAAACAGACCAAAGCAAGATAAGGAACTTCTGCATTGTGGCGCATATCGACCACGGGAAATCGACTTTGGCAGACCGGATTATAGAGAAAACAGGGCTCCTGACCAGCCGCGAGATGCAGGCGCAGGTATTGGATAACATGGATTTGGAGCGGGAGAGGGGCATTACCATCAAGGCGCAGACAGTCCGTATCATCTATCAGGCGAAGGACGGGGAGGAATATATTTTTAACCTGATTGATACCCCCGGCCATGTGGATTTTAATTATGAGGTCAGCAGGAGCCTTGCCGCCTGTGACGGCGCGATTTTGGTGGTGGATGCGGCGCAGGGCATTGAGGCGCAGACCCTGGCAAATGTATATTTGGCGCTGGATCATGATTTGGACGTTTTTCCGGTCATTAATAAAATCGATTTGCCCAGCGCCCAGCCCCAGCATGTGAAGGATGAAATCGAGGACATCATTGGAATCGAAGCGCAGGATGCGCCGTTGATATCCGCAAAAAACGGTATCGGCATTGAAGAAGTGCTGGAAGCCATCGTGGAAAAGATTCCGGCGCCTTCGGGCAGCCCGGACAACCCTTTGCAGGCGCTTATTTTCGATTCCCTGTACGATTCTTACAAGGGCGTCATCATTTTCTGCCGCATCAAGGAAGGCAGGGTGAAGAAAGGCACCGAGATTCTTATGATGGCTACCGGGGCGAAGGCGGAAGTGGTGGAAGTGGGGTATTTCGGAGCAGGGCAGTTCATTCCCTGCGCGGAGCTGACGGCAGGAATGGTCGGCTATATTACGGCATCCATTAAGAACGTGAAGGATACGGCGGTAGGAGATACGGTGACGGATGCGAAAAATCCGTGCAAAGAGCCTCTGCCCGGTTATAAAAAGGTAAACTCCATGGTATATTGCGGCGTGTATCCGGCGGACGGGGCAAAATACCCGGATCTTAGGGATGCGCTGGAAAAACTCCAGCTAAACGATGCCGCGCTCCGGTATGAGCCGGAGACTTCGGTAGCGTTGGGCTTTGGGTTCCGCTGCGGTTTTTTGGGTCTGCTGCATTTGGAAATCATACAGGAAAGGCTGGAGCGGGAATACAACCTGGATTTGGTAACGACGGCGCCGGGCGTAATTTATAAAGTGCATAAAAACAACGGCGACATCATTGAACTGACCAATCCCACGAACCTGCCGGATCCGTCGGAAATCGCTTATATGGAGGAGCCGGTGGTAAGCGCCGAAATCATGGTGACGACGGAATTTATCGGACCGATCATGGAATTGTGCCAGGAGCGGAGAGGACGCTACCTTGGTATGGAGTATATCGAAGAAACAAGGGCGCTGTTAAAATATGAACTTCCGTTAAACGAAATTATTTATGATTTTTTCGATGCCCTTAAATCCCGTTCCAGGGGGTATGCGTCTTTTGATTATGACCTGAAGGGTTATGAGGAATCCAAACTGGTGAAACTGGATATCCTGATTAACCGCGAGGAAGTGGATGCCCTGTCCTTTATCGTACATGCGGACAGCGCCTATGAGCGGGGCAGAAAAATGTGTGAGAAATTAAAGGATGAAATACCGCGCCACTTATTCGAAATTCCCATACAGGCAGCGGTGGGAGGCAAAATCATCGCGAGGGAAACCGTGAAGGCGATGCGTAAGGACGTGCTGGCAAAATGTTACGGCGGCGATATTACAAGGAAAAAGAAGCTGCTGGAGAAACAGAAAGAAGGCAAGAAGCGAATGCGTCAGATTGGAAGCGTGGAAATACCGCAGAAAGCCTTTATGAGCGTATTGAAGCTGGATGATAAATAAATGCCGCGGGGGAGATATCAGAATGCGGAAACTTGGGATTTATGTCCACATTCCGTTTTGCGTCAGAAAATGCAGGTATTGTGATTTTCTTTCTTTTCCGGCAGCGGAAGAAACACAGTGGATATATGTGCGTGCGCTGCAGCGGGAAATCGAGTGGGAAAGCGGGAGAAAATCAATAGCTGCGGACGGAATAAAGAAAACGGAAAAGGCAGGGAAGACGTTTCAGGACACGGGTTTTATAGTAGACACGGTTTTTATCGGCGGCGGGACGCCGTCGGTGCTGCCGGAGGGGGCATTGGAGGAAATTTTGGACTGCCTGCGGCAATGTTACCGTTTTCCGGCTTGCCGGGAACCGGAAATAACGGTGGAAGTCAATCCGGGGACCGTGGACCGGAAAAAGCTGGAAAGCTACCGCAAGGCGGGGGTTAACCGCATCAGCATAGGGACACAGTCCGTGCACGGGCAGGAACTGGCTTATTTGGGCCGCGTCCACAGTGCCGCGGATTTTTTCCGTACTTACAGGGATACGGTGGAAGCCGGTTTTACCAATATCAATGTGGACATCATGGCGGCGCTGCCGGGGCAGTCCGTAACGGATTACATGGACAACCTGTCGCAGGTTGCCGGACTTTATCCTGCCCACATTTCCGCATACAGCCTGATCATCGAGGAAGGGACTCCTTTTTATGACCTTTACGGTGAGGAAAGGCGGAGTCAGGAATCCTGCGGGACGGAAAACGGAAGCATCCTCCCGCTTCCTTCCGAGGACGAAGAACGGGAAATGTATGAACGGACGGATGCTTTTTTGCGGGAGAAGGGATACCGCAGGTACGAAATCTCCAACTATGCCATGCCGGGCAGGGAATGCAGGCACAACAAAGGCTATTGGACCAGACAGGATTATGTGGGGTTTGGTTTGGGGGCGGCATCCATGGTTGGCAATGTGCGGTGGAAGAACCGGACCAGTATGGATGAATACCTGCGTTTGGCAGGTACGGAAGGCGCAGGGGTGAAACAGGAAATCCACCGTTTAGACAAGCGGGAACAGATGGAGGAATTTATGTTCCTTGGATTACGGCTGACCGAAGGTGTCGGACGCAGGGAATTTTGGCAGACTTTTGGAGTGGACGTGGAGGAGGTGTATGGTGCGGTCTTAGGAAAAATGCGTGCGCAGGGACTGCTGGAAACGGATGGGAGGATACGGCTGACGGATTACGGGAGGGATGTCAGTAATTATGTGATGGCGGAATTTCTGCTTGACACGGCTGCCGGTATATCTTATCATAAAGATATCTAAATTCTTTGTCTGCAAAGACGGCTTTTTGGCAGAATCTGCCGGAACACCCAAAAAGGATGGTAAAATACTGATAAGTGCCGGTAATGTTTTTCGGGGAATGTGGTAAATTTTCTGAAATAGTTGTAGTAATCCGGAGTTTCTACTATAATAATAAGGAGGGGAGATGGGGTAGGGAGAACGTGTATTTTTAATATTTTTTCTGAAAATATTGCTATTTATCCCTGAAATTTGTATAATATAAAAATATAGTCCATGCGTAAGGGTATTTTTCCGGTGTGGGAAAGGCACTAGGGCGGCGGCAAAGTCATAGAATATAGTAAATTGACTTTGGGGGCACCTTTTGAAAACTTTTCAGAAACCTTTAACCGCAGAGGAAGAAGCCCGTTATATTCGGATGCTGCAACAGGGGAGCAGCGAGAAAGCCAAAGAAGCAAGGGAGATTCTGATAGAACGCAACCTGCGTCTGGTCGCCCACATTGCCAAGAAATATCAGAACGTGGATGAGGATATGGAGGATTTGATTTCCATAGGGACGATTGGGCTAATCAAAGCGGTTGCCTCCTTCGATTCGGGGAAGGGGAAGCTGAGTACATATGCTTCCAGGTGTATTGACAATGAACTGCTTATGCTGCTGCGTTCCAAGAAGAAAACCTCAAAAGAGGTATCTTTGTATGAGCCCATCGGGACGGATAAGGAAGGGAATGAAATTAACCTCTTGGACATCATAGAGTCGGAGCAGGTGGACGTGGTAGACCGGATGGAGCTGGGCAGCAATATCCGCAGGCTCGGCAGGGTTCTGCAGACGTTGGAGGAACGTGAGAAAGAGATTATTTACCTGCGTTATGGACTGGCGACAGGGAAAGAAGTGACACAGCGGGAAATCGGCGAGAAATTAGGAATATCCCGCAGTTATGTTTCAAGGATTGAAAAGCGTGCGCTTTACAAATTAAGAATAGGGTTTGAACGAGAGTAAAACGACAGATAAGGGGGAGGCAATATGCTTTTTGTCAAAACCAATAAGCTAAAACAGGGAATGAGGCTGGCAAGACCCATTTATAACAAAGACGGAGTCCTTTTGTATGAACGCAATTCCAAACTGACCGCACAGGGCATCCAAAGTATTAAGGCATTTAATTTAATCGGATTGTTTATACTGGAACCGGCGGAACCGGTGCCGCCGATGACACAGGAGGATATCCTGTTTGAGCGATTCCAGACCATGACCGTTTTTTCCTTGCGGGAAGAATTGTTGAAAATTAAAGATGATAAGAAAAAAGGTCCGAAGATGCAGGTCATCGTCAACAATATTTTAAGGCGTTACGGACAGATGGATAAGAAAATCAACTTTATCCAAAACCTGAGGAGCAAAGAGGACTATGTATATAAACATGCCCTGAATGTGGGCATTTTGTGTGCCATGATGACCCATGTGCTTAACATGAAACTGGAAGACCAGATGGATGTTATTTTTGCCGCACTGCTCCATGATATCGGGAAATTGTCGCTTCCGAAAGCAATCGCCGACAAGGATGAACCGAACGAAGACGAAAAACAGGTCATTGGTACTTATGTGCTGGCAGGTTATGAATTGATTGGAAGCGTATTTTCTGCGGCCCCGGGCGTGAAAAGGGTATGTATGCAGATGCACAGGGTATGGGACAGCTTCCAGAAAGGAGAGCTTAATGCGAAATTAAAGGTGCCGATGGGGGCAAAAGTACTGCTGGTAGCGGATACTTATGATACGATGACAGCCATGCGTCTGGACCAGTCGCCGGAATCTGAGGTGACGACGATTAAGTATCTGTTAAAGCATTCCGATGTTTTTGACCCTGATGTGGTGGATGCCCTGATCCAGTCCATTAATATATTGGCTCCGGGTGTCAGCATCGAGCTGAATACGGGTGAAAAAGCAATTGTTATCCGTAACAATGAGATGGACATTCTCCGTCCCATGGTTTTGGGATTCAAGAATAACAATATCATGGATTTGGCGGATAAGGAATACCGGAACCTGGAAATTACGGATATCATGAAAACCATGGATAACCGCCATGTTATGGATACCGAGCTTCTGCGTGAGAACGGCTTCAATGTACCGACAGAGGAGGATGCGGAGTTGCAGACCGGCATCGCGCAGAAGCCGGATGAAGAAGTGGATGAATATGTTCCGGGATAATGCCTGACATGAATCCTGCGGAAGATATGCCACGGATAAAACGATACATATTAAATAAGTAGAAATAGAATAAACATAGAATAAAAACAGAATAAAAACAGAATGAAAACAGGATAAAAAGAAATAGTGTTTGCCTGGAGCATGTTTGAAAAACTGTCATCGGTTCGCCCCCCACTTTGTGCGGTATTTGTCCCCCAATTCATTCAACGGTCCGCCGGGGCTCCTTCGTTTGGGAGGGCATATATACTCTTAATCTCTCACAAATTGTGACATACAACTGCCGGAAAGCATTTTTCAAACACGCTCCAGAAAAACAAAAACGCCCCGGAGGTGTGCCGGGGCATATTGAGTACAGGATAAATTTCTAAGTGTCATATTTCAGGGGTTTCCCCAAAAATTCCAATAAAATATAAGAAAAACCATAATAAAGAAGAACGAAAAGAAGGAAGGACAAAAAACGAAGGAGGTATTATGTTCAGTGTTGTTTTAACAGCGGCAATCTGCGGCATGCGTGCGGTGATGGTCCGTGTGGAAGTGGACGTGTCCCAGGGGCTGCCGGGATTTTTAATGGTAGGATATCTGGGAAGTGAGGTAAAGGAAGCGGGGGAACGGGTACGGGTTGCGCTGAAAAACGCGGGGATTTCCCTTCCGCCCATGCGCATTACCATGAATCTTTCACCGGCGGATATCCGAAAGAGCGGGACGGGCTATGACCTGCCCGTGGCGGTGGGAATCCTGCAGGCGCTCGGCCATGTGGAGGAACGTCTTGCCACGGACGTAATGGTGGCGGGGGAATTGAGCCTTGACGGGAAGGTGAAGGAGGTAAAGGGTGTACTGCCAATGGTAAAGACGGCAAGGGAGCAGGGAATCCGGCGCTGCATAGTCCCATGGGAAAATGAAAACGAAGGGGCGCTCATCCCGGATATGGAAGTCATCGGCGTATCTTCCCTGGAGGAAGTCATCGGGTTATTGGGAGGAAAGGGGGACAGGGAGCGGAGGTGCGGAAAAGCGGAAGGCGGGAAAAAGGAGAGGGGTGCCGCGGGAAACCGGAAAGCGGAAAGCGAACCGGATTTTTCCGAAGTCAACGGACAGTCGGCTGCCAAGCGGGCGGCTGAAATTGCGGCGGCGGGTTTCCATAATCTGCTGTTGATTGGTCCGCCGGGAGCCGGGAAAACCATGATTGCCAAAAGGATGATTGGTATCCTGCCGGAACTGACGGAAGAAGAACGTTTGGAGGTATCTTCCGTTTACAGTATATCGGGGCTGCTAAACCGGGACAATTCTTTTCTCGCCAAACGGCCTTTTTTAAGCCCTCATCATGCAATTACGGTACAGGCGCTTTCGGGCGGCGGGACATATCCCAGACCGGGAATGGTCAGCCTGGCACACAAAGGAATTCTTTTTATGGATGAGATGCCGGAATTTGGCGTTCATGTGCTGGACGCACTGCGCCAGCCCCTGGAAGAAAAGAAAATACAGATTGTAAGAACAGGCGGCAATTACGAATATCCGGCGGATTTCATGTTGGTAGGCGCCATGAATCCCTGTCCCTGCGGTTATTATCCGGACCTGACAAGATGCAGGTGTACGCAGTCCGCCATCCGGCGTTACCAAAGCCGGCTGTCGGGACCTGTGCTGGACCGTATCGATATCTGTGCCGAAGTTCCGGCATTGGCGATGGAGGAGCTGGCAGGGGGAAGCGGGAAGGGAAGAAAACGGAGGAAAAAAGAGGAAACCAGCGCCGCCATCCGGGAAAGGGTCCTGCTGGCAAGGGAAATACAGGAGAAACGGGGAGCAGGCAGTTTTAACGCCGCTCTGACACCGGAGGAGACGGGGCAGTTTTGCCGGTTGGACGCAGAGGGAGAGCGGCTGATGGAGAAGGCGTTCCGCAAAATGAAGTTCAGCGCCCGTACTTATTACCGGATTCTGCGCGTGGCGCGGACCGTGGCGGATTTGGAGGGAGCCGGGGAAATCGGGAAAGCGCATCTGGCGGAAGCGATTAGCTGCAGGATGGCGGGAAACGGGTATTGGGATTGGTGAGCACGGGAAACGGAGGGAGGAAAACGACAGATGACGGAAGCATGGAAACAACAGCAGCCTTACGCCTACTGGCTGGAGTGTGTGAGGGGATTGGGAAGGGGGACGCGGTGGGAACTTACGGAACGTGCCGGATCGCCGAAAGCCGTGTATGATATGCCGGAAGAAGAATGGCGGGAGATTTTGCCGGAGAAGAAAAGAAAGGCTTTGGGGCAGGCAAGGGCGGAGATGAACCCGGAGGAAATTTACCTGCAGTTTTGCAGGCATCCCGTCCGTTATGTCCCCAATACGCATCCCGGTTATCCCGCAAGGCTTAAGAAAATCCCGGACCCGCCGTTCGGTATCTTCCTGTGGGGGGAATTACCGCCGCCCGGGCAGCCGGCAGTGGCTGTCATTGGGGCACGGGAGTGTTCGGAGTACGGCAGGTATATGGCGGAACGTACCGCTATGGAACTTGCGGCGGCGGGAGTCTGTGTCATCAGCGGCATGGCACGGGGGATTGACGGAATATCCCAACGGGCGGCGCTGCGGGCGGGGGGAAAGAGATTTGCCGTATTGGGCAGCGGGGCGGATGTCTGTTATCCGCCGGAAAATAAAAACCTGTACGAAACGCTGAAAACGAGAGGCGGCATTCTGTCCGAATACCTGCCGGGCACCCAGCCGAAGGCGGGACTTTTTCCGCAGCGCAACCGGATTATCAGCGGCCTTGCCGATATCGTGCTGATTGTGGAAGCGAGGGAGCGGAGCGGGACTCTTATTACTGCGGACATGGCGTTGGAACAGGGGAAGGAAGTATGGGTGGTTCCGGGAAGGCTGACGGACCCGTTAAGCGCCGGATGCAACCGACTGATGAAGCAGGGGGCGGGCATCCTGACTTCCGTGGAGGAAATGTTGGAAGAAACGGGATTGAGGACATGCCATACGGACGGCGGCGGATACATTGGCAGGGAACCGGAGAAGACAGGAAAAGCACCGTGCCGGGAAGGCGAAACGTTTCCGGACATGGCTCCGGAAGGGAAGTCTGCAGGTATTTTCCTTTATTTGGACGACTATCCGAAAAGTGTGGAGCAGCTTCAAAGGGAATCCGGTATGGGATACCGGCAGACAGTCTGTGAATTGATGGAATTATGTGTGGAAAACAGGGCGGAGCAAGTTTCCGCCGGGCAGTATGTGAGGAAGCATAAGGCGGACGGGAAATTATGAGGAATGAATAAAAACTATAATTTTTTCATAATATTACTTGCAAGCGCCAACTTTTTATTGTATAGTGATGCATGTTGAAAAGATGGAAGCCGTTTATACGCACAGCGTTTCAATTGAAGGGACAGGGGATGTGGATATGGCAAAGTATTTAGTGATTGTGGAGTCACCGGCAAAGGTGAAAACCATCAAGAAATTTTTAGGGTCAAATTATGAAGTGGCGGCAAGCAACGGCCATGTGAGGGATTTGCCAAAGAGCCAGCTTGGCGTGGACGTGGAGCACGGCTACGAACCGAAATACATTACCATAAGGGGAAAAGGGGACATTTTGGCGAATCTGCGCAAGGAAGTGAAGAAGGCGGAAAAAGTCTATTTGGCAACGGACCCCGACCGTGAAGGGGAAGCGATTTCGTGGCACCTGATGAAAGCGCTGAAATTGGAAGACAAGAGGGTATACCGGATTACCTTTAATGAAATTACCAAAAATGCGGTAAAAGAATCCTTAAAAAATGCGCGGGAGATTAACATGGATCTTGTGGATGCGCAGCAGGCAAGGCGTATGCTGGACCGCATGGTTGGATACCGTATCTCCCCCCTTCTTTGGGCGAAGGTGAAACGTGGCTTAAGCGCAGGGCGGGTGCAGTCAGTGGCGCTTCGCATCATCTGTGACAGAGAGGACGAAATCAACGCATTCATCCCGGAGGAGTACTGGACGCTGGATGCCCTGCTTGGCATACCGGGGGAAAAGAAGCCGGTGGCGGCGAAATATTACGGAACGAAGGATGCGAAGAAAACCATTTCCTCCAAGGAGGAGTTGGATCAAATTTTGGCGGAACTGGAACATGCCGAATACCGGGTATCCGAGGTGAAGAAAGGGGAACGCACCAAAAAGCCCCCGCTTCCGTTTACAACCTCAACCTTGCAGCAGGAAGCCAGCAAAGTACTGAATTTCTCCACGCAAAAAACCATGCGTTTGGCGCAGCAGCTCTATGAAGGTGTGGATATCAAGGGCAGCGGGACGGTGGGTATCATCACCTATCTGCGTACCGATTCCACAAGGGTGTCGGAAGAAGCGGAGAACGCGGCAAGGGAATATATCGGCAGCGTATACGGTGCGGAATATGCGGCGCAGAGCGTCAGGGAGAAGAAAGCATCACAGAAAATCCAGGATGCCCATGAAGCCATCCGCCCCACCGATATTGCAAGGATTCCGCTGGAAATCAAGGAATCCCTTTCCAAAGACCAGTTCCGGCTTTACCAGCTTATTTGGAAACGGTTTACCGCAAGCCGCATGAATCCGGCGAAATATGAAACCACATCCGTGAAAATTGACGCGGGGAACCACCGTTTTACCGTGTCGGCATCCAAAGTGCTGTTTGACGGCTTTATGAGCGTGTACACCCAGGATGAAGATAAGGAAGAATCCAATACGCTGGCAAAGGGCATTGACAAAGGTATGGTTCTTTCGCTTGTGGAATTTGACCATAAACAGCATTTTACCCAGCCTGCCCCCCATTACACGGAGGCATCCCTGGTAAGGGCATTGGAGGAGCTTGGCATCGGCCGTCCCAGCACTTATGCGCCCACCATCACCACCATACTGGCGAGGCGGTATGTGGTAAAGGAAAACAAAAATTTATATGTGACCGAACTCGGCGAGGTGGTCAACCATATCATGAAGGAAGCCTTTGCCACCATTGTGGACGTGAACTTCACGGCGAACCTGGAAGCCCTGCTGGACGGGGTTGAGGAAGGGGACGTAAACTGGAAAACCGTGATTGCCAATTTTTACCCAGATTTGGACGAGGCGGTGAAAAACGCGGAAAAGGAACTGGAACAGGTGCAGATTGCCGATGAGGTATCCGATGAAGTATGCGAGAACTGCGGGCGCCAGATGGTAATTAAATACGGTCCCCACGGAAGGTTCCTTGCCTGTCCGGGCTTTCCCGACTGCCGCAACGCCAAGCCCTATTATGAGAAAATCGGCATTGCCTGTCCCAAATGCGGCAAGGATATTGTGTTAAAGAAAAGCAAGAAAGGCAGAAAATATTACGGCTGTATCGGCAACCCCGAATGTGATTTCATGGTATGGCAGAAACCTTCCGAGCAAAGATGCCCGGAATGCGGTTCCATTATGCTGGAAAAAGGGAACAAACTGGTCTGCTCCGGGGAAACCTGCGGTTATGTGACAAACAAAGTCCTGGCGAAACAGGCATGACATGGGATTCCTGTCCGGTTAAATTATGAGCCAATAGTTCCGGAAAAATATCTAAAATGTGGAAATAGACTGGCAAAAGCAGGAATTGTGTGAAAATATAAGGAATTTTAAAAAAATTGCCCTGAAATCATTGCCATTGGAAAGACACTGTGGTACAATAATAACGTTCACGGGATTGGGTTACGGGATGGGACGTACAAAAATACGGTTTCCCGTTCCGCAGACGGAGGGTAAAGGGCATGAGTAGTGTTCAACTGCTGGATAAGACACGGAAGATAGGCAAACTACTGCATAACAACAATTCAAGCAAAGTGGTGTTCAACGATATTTGCAGCGTATTGTGCGAGATTCTTGTTTCCAATGTGCTGGTTATCAGCAGGAAAGGGAAAGTGCTCGGCGTGGGCGTGGCAGACGGCGTGGAATCCATCAATGAACTGATTGTGGACCGGGTAGGGGGCTTTATCGATTCCATGTTGAATGAAAGGATGCTCGCGGTTTTATCCACCAAGGAGAACGTGAATTTGGAGACGCTTGGTTTTGAAAGTACGGATGTCAAGAAGTTCCAGGCAATCATTACCCCTATTGAAATAGCCGGGGAACGGCTGGGGACGCTGTTCATATACAAATGCAATGCACAGTATGAGATTGACGATATTATTTTATGCGAATACGGTACGACCGTGGTGGGGTTGGAGATGCTGCGTGCCGTCAACGAGGAAAGCGCGGAGGAAAACAGGAAATTATCGGTAGTCCGTTCCGCCATCGGTACGCTGTCTTTTTCGGAGCTGGAAGCCATTATCCATATTTTTGACGAGCTGGGAGGGATGGAAGGAATCCTCGTGGCAAGCAAAATTGCGGACAGGGTCGGTATTACCCGTTCCGTTATCGTCAATGCACTCCGTAAATTTGAAAGCGCCGGGGTGATAGAATCCCGTTCGTCAGGCATGAAAGGCACATACATTAAGGTGTTAAATGATGTGGTGTTTGAAGAAATCGAGAAAATAAAGCAAGAAAATAAAAAATGAATGGATAACAAGGAAGTTGTCTGAAAATAAAAGGGATTTATTGGATTGTTCGTAAATCCTTTTTTTCGTAAAAAAATCTTGTCTTTTTTTATAAATAATTTATAATAGAAGTGGATAGGTATCCTATTAGGTATGGAAGAAGGAGAGAGATATGATCAATTCAAATGCATTTAATTATATTAATGTCTTGGACAAGGCGGCGGATGCTTCCTGGATCCGCAACGATGTAATCGCTAATAATATTGCCAATGCAACCACGCCGGGGTACAAGAGACAGGACGTGGATTTTGAGTCGGAGTTCCGCAAGGCGCTCAAACGTTCCAGGTACATATCCATGGATGACAGGATTGCCGACATTAAGACGGCAAGGTTAAATCCCCGTACTTATATCGATTCGGCAAACTTTTCTTACAGGCTGGACGGCAACAATGTGGATATCGAAACGGAGAACGTGACGCTGGCATCCAACCAGTTAAAGTACAATGGTTTGATTGACTGCATTAATAAAGAGTTTTCCAATTTACAGATGGTTATGAAATAAAAAGTGAGGGAGTGTAGTTATGGGTATTTTTACATCGTTTGACATCAATTCATCCGGGCTGACGGCACAGCGGTACCGTATGGACATTATTTCGCAGAATCTTGCCAATGCCAATACCACAAGGACACAGGACGGTTCGGTGTATCGGAGAAAAGTAGTTGTTTTTGAGGAAAAGAACGGACAGACGCCGTTCAGCCGCGTATTAAACACGGCGACGGACAAATATTCGGGAACCGGCGTTAAAGTCAGCAGCATACAGGAGGATACATGGAACGACATGGTCCAGGTCTATGATCCTTCCCATCCCGATGCGGATGAGAACGGGTATGTCATGTATCCGAACGTAAATGTCATTACGGAGATGACCAACCTGATTGATGCCAGCAGGGCTTATGAAGCCAATGCCACGGCGTTTACTGCCAGCAAGTCCATGGCGATGAAAGGACTGGAGATGGCAAACGGCTGACGCGGTCTGTCATGAACATGGGGTAACGTGAATATAATTGGGACGGGAACATAATTTGGACAGGGTATGTCCTGCCATGGAAAATAAGACAAAGGGTCATTAAATGGAGGGAGACAATGGATATCACATCTTTATATAACGTGACGTCAGGCGCCGTAAGGCAGGCGGAAAAAAGCAGCGCAATCGGAAAGGTTGCACAGGAAAAGAAGGATGATTCTTTTAATGATATCTTCCAAAAGGCGGTAGACAATATCAATACGACCAACAGCTATCTGTCGGATATGGAAAATGAGGAAGTAAAATGGATGCTTGGCGAGACGGAAAGTACCCATGATCTCACAATCGCAATCAACAAGGCATCGACCGCGCTTCAATATACGGTGGCAGTGCGTGATAAATTGCTGGAAGCATACAAAGAACTGATGCAGATTCAAATCTAATAAATCTGAAGAAATCTGAACAAGGGGAAAAAGAATCAGATGAAAAATCAGATGAGGAGACGTAACGATGGCAGATAGAGTAAGAGGGCTTTTGGACAAAGTCCTTGCATGGTGGAATAAATTCACGGCAAAACAGAAAACGATTTTGGTATCGGCAACGGCGGGGGCTGTCTTCCTGATAGCGCTGATTGCCGTCATGCTGACCAGACCGCAGTACATACTTTTGGCGGAATGCGAGACGACAAAGGAAGCCTCGGAGATTACGGCGCTGTTAGATGCCAACAGCCTGAAATTTAAAATATCCGATGATGCTCTCCGCATCAGCATATTGAAGGAACAGCAGTCCGATGCGGAATTGCTTTTGGGGGCTAACGACATTCAGTCCGTGGGATACAGCATTGACAATGTAGTGGACGGGAGTTTCACTTCCACGGAAGCGGATAAACAGAAAAAATACCAGTTGTACATGGAAAAGAAGCTGGAGAATGACTTTTTAAGGAAGTTTACGGCAATTAAGAGCGCCAGCGTGGATCTTTCTTTACCGGAGAATGACGGTACGTTGATTGCTTCGGATGAAGAAGCGTTTGCCAGCATCCTGTTGGAACTGGACGGTGAATTTGATACGGACAATGCAGCGTTCCTTGCGAGAGCGGTAGCAACGGCAATCGGCAATACCACCACGAATAATATCGTGATTTTGGATACGGAAGGAAATATGCTGTTTTCCGGCGACGACAATTATACTATGTCGGGTATGGCAAATTCCCAGCTCAGTGTAAAGACACAGGCGGAAAATGTAGTTAAAAATGAGGTAAAAAGGGTACTGCTTGGAACTAAGGAATTTGATAATGTGGAAGTCGCAAGTAATTTGATTTTGGATTTTTCCACGACGGATTCCACGGAACATACTTACAGCGCACCGGAGGGACAGACACAAGGGCTTTTGAGCCACGAGGCAACGTTTAATTCCGAAAGCACGAATTCCAACGGCGGCGTTCCGGGGACGGATTCCAACAACGACGGAACTACATATCAGCTTCAGGACAATTCGGAAAGCAGTTCTACCCAAACGGAGGAAGAAAGGGATTACCTTCCCAACGAGACAATTACCAGTAAGACGATACCGGCAGGGCTGATTAAGTATGATGAATCTTCTCTTGCCGTTACTGCCGTGGATTACAACATGGTGAGAGAGGAAGATGCCAAGGCACAAGGGCTTTTGGATGGTATCACATGGGAAGAATATAAATTAAACAATCAAGGAAAAACGAAGATAGACGTTGATCAGGAACTGTATAATGTGGTGGCAAATGCCACTGGAATCAGTGCGGACCGTATTACTATTGTGGCATATCGGGAAAACCGCTTTTTTGACAAACAGGGTCTTAATGTAACCGCTACCGATGTGATGCAGATAGTCCTTGTCATTGTGATTCTTGCATTGCTGGCATTTGTCGTTCTCAGAAGTATGCGCGGGGAGAAAGAGGAAGCGCAGGACGAAGAACTTTCGGTGGAATCGCTACTGCAGTCCACCCCGGAAGAAAATTTGGAAGATATCGGTGTGGAGTCTCAGTCTGAGACCAGGAAGCTGATTGATAAATTCGTGGATGAAAATCCGGAAGCGGCAGCCAGCCTGTTACGTAATTGGCTGAATGAAGACTGGGGGTAAGAGGGAATGGCCAGATCAACAGAAGAAAAGATATCGGGTGTCCAAAAGGCGGCTATCCTTTTGATTGCATTGGGACCGGAGCGGTCAGCGCTTATCTTTAAGCATCTGAAGGAAGAAGAAATCGAGGAACTGACGCTCGAGATTGCCAATACGAGGAGCGTTACGCCTCAATTGAAAGAAGAAATCATAGACGAATTTTACCAGGTTTGCCTTGCGCAGCAGTATATTGCGGAGGGCGGTATCGGATATGCGAAGGAACTGTTGGAAAAAGCACTGGGCTCCGACAAGGCAATGGATGTCATCAGCAAGCTGACGGCATCGCTGCAGGTGAAACCTTTCGAATTTGTCCGCAAGACGGATGCTTCCCAGTTGTTAAACTTTATACAGGACGAACATCCGCAGACCATTGCATTGATTATGTCCTATCTTTCCGCCGCACAGTCGTCCTTAATTCTGTCGGCACTGCCGCCGGACAGACAGGCGGATGTGGCGAAGCGTATTGCGGTAATGGACAGGACCAGTCCGGATGTCATCAAAGAGGTGGAGAAAGTGTTGGAATCCAAGTTGTCATCTTTGGTAAACCAGGATTACACGATTATCGGCGGCGTGGACGCGGTAGTGGAAATCCTGAATACGGTAGACCGTGGTACGGAGAAACATATCATGGAGACTTTGGAAATCGAAGAACCGGAATTGGCGGACGAAATCAGGAAGAAGATGTTCGTATTCGAAGATATCCTGCTGCTTGACGACAGGGCAATCCAAAGGGTGCTTCGTGACGTGGATAACAATGATTTGGCGATTGCATTGAAAGGCTCCAATGAGCAGGTACAGAACGCAATCTTTAACAATATGTCCAAACGTCTTGCGGTAATGATTAAGGAAGACATGGAATTCATGGGACCTGTGCGTATGAAGGATGTGGAGGAAGCACAGCAGAAGATTGTTAATATCATAAGAAAACTGGAAGATTCTGCAGAAATTGTTATCTCCAGAGGCGGAGGTGACGAGATCATTGTATAACGGTAATATTTTCAAATCACATATGGTGGTTGTACAGGATGACGATACGCTCCTGATTGATAATAATGAGAGAATCGCAAAGAAAATAGAGAGTTTGGAAGAAGCCATGATAAACAGCGCACGGAGCGAGCTTGGGGAGGATTCCTTCGACGGTTTTGTGGGCGGGTTGGATGCGGAAATGGTGGAGGCCCTGACGGCAGATTCCGATGAGGAACTTCCCACGGTCATTAAGGCGGAACGGCCGGAAGAAGTACAGGAGACGCAGACTTCCGCGGATGCACTTGCCATTGTGTCGGCACAGGCGCAGGAAGTGTTGGAAGCGGCGCGCCGGGAGGCGGAGAATTTAAAGTCACAGGCGATGATTGAAGTGCAGCAGGAGCTGGAAGCCATGAAAAACAGGGCTTATGAGGAAGGAAAGGCCCAGGGTTATGATGACGGCTACGGCGAAGCGGTGGCACAGGTGGAGGAACAGAAGAACCAGTTGGCGCAGGAACGTAAGAGACTGGAAGCGGAGTACCAGGACTTAGTGGAGGAACTGGAACCACGGTTTGTGGAGGCGCTGACTGATATTTATGAGAAAGTGTTCCGGGTGGATTTAAAAAAAGAGCAGAATATTATTATGCATCTGATTTCGTCCACGATGCATAAGATTGAAGGCAGTAATACCTATCTGATTCATGTTTCCAAGGAAGATTACCCGTATGTGAGCATGAAGAAGAACGAAGTGCTTGTTACATCCGTTTCCGCCAATGCTTCGGTGGAAATCGTGGAAGACATGACGCTTGGGGCAAATGACTGTATCATAGAGACGGATGGGGGAGTTTTTGACTGCGGTTTGGGGACGCAGTTGGAGGAATTGTCACAGAAACTGAGGTTATTATCTTATACGAAGGGGTAATCCGTTGAGAGCAGCAGTGAATTTTGTAAAATATGAGAGAGTGGCAGAAAATACGTTTTATAAGATGAAGGGAAAGGTCGTCAACATCGTGGGACTGACCATAGAATCCTTAGGACCGGAAGCCCGTTTGGGCGATATCTGTCTCATATATCCAGATGTAAAAGAAAATACGAAACCGATCATGGCGGAAGTCGTGGGGTTTAAGGATAAAAGAACCCTGTTAATGCCTTATGAAGTAGTGGAGGGCGTAGGATTTGGCTGCATGGTGGAAAATACCGGTGATGCGCTGATGGTAAAGGTGGGCGACGAACTGCTGGGTCAGACCCTGGACGGTTTGGGACGTCTTACCGAGGGAGGCGCGTCGGTAGGCGGAAAACTTTATTCCGTGGAAGCACCGCCTCCGGACCCCATGAGCAGGGATATTATCGACGATGTACTTCCTTTGGGGGTAAAGGCGGTGGATGGACTGATTACCGTCGGAAAAGGCCAGAGAATCGGTATTTTTGCCGGCTCCGGCGTGGGGAAATCCACGCTGCTTGGTATGTTTGCCCGTAACACGAAAGCCGATGTAAATGTTATCGCTTTAATCGGCGAGCGCGGCAGGGAAGTGCGGGAATTTGTGGAAAGGGATTTAGGACCGGAAGGAATGAGACGCTCGGTAGTTGTGGTGGCGACTTCGGATAAACCGGCACTGGAAAGAAATAAGGCAGCGAAGACGGCTACCGCCATCGCGGAATATTTCAGGGATCAGGGAAAAGATGTGCTGCTTATGATGGACTCCCTGACCCGCTTCTCCATGGCACAGCGGGAAATCGGTCTTGCCAGCGGGGAACCCCCTGTTTCCAGGGGATATCCGCCCAGCGTGTATTCGGAGATGCCGAAGCTGCTGGAACGTGCCGGACGTTCGGAGAAAGGCTCGATTACGGGGCTTTATACGGTGCTTGTGGACGGCGATGATTTCAATGAGCCGATTACGGACACGGCACGAAGTATTTTAGATGGGCATATTATGTTAAGCAGGCAGTTGGCGCACAGGAACCACTATCCTGCCATTGATATTTTACAGAGTATCTCCAGGTGCATGAGCCAAATTGTGGACCGGGAGCACAAAAAAGCAGCGGGCAGGCTTAAGAATGTACTTGCCACTTATAATGAGGCGGAGGATTTGATTAATATCGGCGCCTATAAGAACGGAAGTAATCCGAACATTGACTACGCCATTGAGAAAATTGAAGCAGTCAACAGTTTCCTGATGCAGATGGTGGAGGATAAGTTTACGTTTGAGGAATCCGTGCGGATGATGGAAGAACTGTTTGAAGAATAGGGGCGCTTATGTCGAAGTTTGTATATAAGATGCAGAATATCCTGAATCTGAAATATAAGCTGGAAGATCAGGCGAAAATGGAATTTGCCACGGCGCGCAGGCGCCTGACCGAGGAGGAGGAAAAGCTGGAACATTTTTACCGGCGCAAGGATGCCTATGAGGAGGAAGGGCGCAGGCTGAGGGAAGACACACTGGAAGTGATGGATATTTTGGAAAACCGGAATGCGATTTTACAGATGGATGAATTTATAGAGCTGCAGAAATTGGAAGTGGCGAAGGCGGAAGCCGCGTTGGAAGCGGAGCGGCAGAAGTTGCAGGAAGTCATGCAGGAGCGGAAGGTTCAGGAGAAGCTGCGGGAGAAGGCTTTTGAGGCATTTATCAAAGAGGAAAACGCGAAAGAAAGCAAAGAAGTGGATGAACTGGTAAGCTACACGTATGGACAGAAAAGAAGGTGAATCACATGGCAGGAACAGATTTTATGACGGGTTTGGATCCCAAAGAGGAGAAAAAAAGGCTGACGGAAGAAAAGAAAAAACTGAAAGCCGACCAAAAGGAGCAGAAAAAAGAAGCGAAGCGCAGAGCAAAGGAAATTTCCTTACAGGAAGAACAGCTGGATGATGACGGCGGCGGTGTTTCCGTATTCCTTGTGACGACGCTGATTGTTGTGGTATGGATTGCCATTCTCTGTCTGTTGATTAAACTGGATGTGGGCGGTTTCGGTTCCAATGTGCTGGCGCCGGTGCTTAAGGATATTCCGGTGGTGAACAAGATACTTCCTGCTTCCGAGCAGCGCAGCCCGGAACAGGCGGCGACAGGAGGAGAAGAAGAATACGGCGGTTACAGCAGTTTGAAGGAAGCCGTGGATTATATCAAGGAATTGGAACTGGAGCTCCAGCGGGCACAGGCGGCGGGCGCAAGCAGCACCGAGGAAGTGGAAGAATTAAAGGCGCAGGTGGCAAGGCTTAAAACTTTTGAAGACAATCAGGTGGAATTCCAAAGGATTAAGACGGAATTTTATGAAGAAGTAGTTTATGCGGAGAACGGTCCGGGGGAGGAAGCCTACAAAAAATATTTTGAGAGCATTGATCCTACCACGGCAGAATATTTATATAAGCAGGTGGTACAGCAGGTAGAGGAAAGCAATGAAGTAAAAGAGTATGCACAGGCGTATTCGGAAATGAAGCCCAAGGCGGCGGCAAAAATTTTTGAAGAAATGACAGACAATCTTGGATTGGCGGCACGCATTCTTTCCTCCATGAGCGCAGAAGACCGTGGAAACATACTGGCAAACATGGATCCTGTCGTTGCGGCACGTATTACGAAGATTATGGATCCGGAATCCTGACGGGATTTTAGCGGAATCTTAACAGGCGGAAAGATTTTCGGCAGTATGGGATATATGGTATAAAAAAGTATATGAGCTGAAAGCAGAAAAAGTGAAATGGAACAAAATGGTTTCTGATATATAATGCAGGCGATTGCTTGGTAAGCAGCATCTGCTTAATAGGCAACAATTGCTTATATATATAGACCGTCAGGTCAAAACAGGCAGTAAGAAACAAAATACGAAAAAGAAAGGAGGAGGAAAAGAATGATAACGACACCGGTAGCAAAAGCCGTAAATCCGCTGTTGGGATTTGGTTCCCCCGTGCAGGCAGGAAAGCCGCAGGAAGAACTGGCGGGCAGCTTTACCGACGCATTCAGCAAGGCGAAGGGACAACAGAACATGGCACTGCAAAAGGATGCCGGGGTGAAGCAGAACGCGCCCAATCCGCAAAACAAGGTGAACGACGGCGGGCAGAAGGTTTCCGATGACGGTAAACCCGTTAAGGTACAGGACAATACGGAATCCCAAAGTCCTTCCAAGGTAAAAGAGCCGCAGACGGCGGAGAAAGTACAAAAAGAAATGGAAGAAGCCGGCAAGGAACTGGTCGGTGAGGTGGCAGAGGAACTCGGCGTAACGGAGGAAGAAGTCCTGGCTGCGATGGAGGTCCTTGGACTTACCATGGCGGATTTGCTGAATACGGACAATATGACACAGCTTGTACTGACCTTGAAAGATGCCGATATGCTTTCCCTTATGACGGACGGAGGATTGTATGATTCCCTCCAGAATCTTTTGGGGATGGTGGAACGGCAATTGACCCAAATCGGAGAAGAAACCGGACTGATGCCGGAAGAACTGGCAGCCCTGATGGAACAGCTTAAGGAGCAGCCGGAAGAACAGATTCAGACGGACACAGGGGTAAATGCGGACGGCAAGACGGTGCAGGATACGCTGCTGCCGGACGGGCAGGAGGACTATACGGTTACGGTAGAACGCGACGGCGAGGTCATGAAAGTCAGTGTGGAAGTGGACGGCAATGCCAAGACGGAAACGGCGGAAGTGACTAATGTAAAAGCGGAGGCGCCGGAGGAGGAAAGTGTTGAGCCCGCAAAGAAGGAAGAAGGGGCGAAGCAGGATCATTCCTCACAGGGCAGCGAATCCCGTGCCGACATGATTTTGGACCACCTGTTAAACCGTGACCATACATCCGTACAGGCGGATGCGGCATTTGAAACGGCGATGGCGGACAGGACGGCGGATACGCAGGACATCATGGATCAGATTATGAATTACATGAAGATTCAAGTGAAAGCGGATATGACGCAGATGCAGTTACAGCTTCATCCGGCAAGCCTTGGTACGGTAAACATTAATATCGCATCAAAGGCAGGGGTGATTACGGCACAGTTCCTGACGCAGAACGAAGCGGTGAAGTCGGTTTTGGAAAGCCAGATTGTCCAGCTTAAGAGCAGTTTCGAAGAGCAGGGCATCAAGGTGGAAGCCGTGGAAGTGACGGTGGAGAGCCATGCGTTTGAAAGAAACCTAAACGGAGAAGGAAACGGTAAACAGCAGCCTCAGGAAGGGAAAAAGAAGGGTGTAAGGAAACTGAACCTGAATGAAATGAATCCGGAGGAAGAAACGCTGGAAGAAGAAGACCGGCTGGCAGTGGAAATGATGGCGGCAGGAGGCGGTACCGTGGATTTCACGGCATAAGGGATTCCGCAAAGACAGGAATTTATAGTGATAACAGAAAGTGATTTAGTTAAAATGCAGAAAGGAGAGATTATATGGCAGCACCTATTGCCCAAATCAAAGACGGTAAAGTTGTGGAAAGCGAATCCGCATCTTCTCTTTCGAGAGATAAGGTGAAAAATAAGTCCACATTGGATAAGGATGCCTTCCTCGGACTTTTGGTGGCACAGATGAAATACCAGGATCCGTTGGAACCGACTTCCAATACGGAATTCGTGGCACAGTATGCACAGTTCTCCTCGTTGGAGCAGATGCAGAATATGGCAAACACCATGGAATTAACCAGGGCTTCCTCCATGGTAGGCAAGGTGGTAGTAGTTAATACAACGGATTCCATGGGTAAGGAAACGCAGATTGAAGGACGCGTGGATTACGTGACATACCAGAACGGTAAATCCTATGTTTCCATCGACGGCGGACTGTATTCTTTGGATGACGTATATGCAATTGAAGACCAGACTTATCTCGATGCGGTACAGTTGGCGGAAGAACTGGCGATGGCAATCGATAAGCTCCCGATTATGGATAATCTGACGCTGGAAAGCTCCAAGGTAGTGAAAGCGCTGGATGCGATTTACCAGCAGATGTCCGATTACGAGAAGGCTTTCGTACCGAAAGAATACGTGGAGAAGCTGCAGGAATACGTGAAACGTATTGATGAGCTTCAGGCGGATGCGGATAAGAACGACGGCACCACCGATGGTACGGACGGAGACAAGACGGATCCCGACGACGATAAGACGGATACGGACGGAGATAAAACGGATACGGATAATAAGAAACCGGAATAAGGATGGGTAAGGAATTCTCAAGGAGGAGGAGATTATGAAAATCCAAAATAATCAGTTCCTTTCCATAGAACAACTGCAGGCAAAATACTTTGTGCAGTCGAAACAGAGCCGGAAAAGCACGGATGCGGGCGGCATTTCCTTTCAGGATGTTCTGAATAAGACGGCGAAGGATACCGACAGTGCCCAAGGGGTGAGATTTTCCAAACATGCGGCAAACCGTTTGTCAGAACGGGGCATAGAGCTTTCGGACAGTCAAATGGAGCGGCTGCAGGCGGGAACCTTGAAGGCAGGTGCGAAAGGAATTAACGAATCACTGGTTCTTGTGGACCAACTGGCATTTATCGTAAACGTACCGAACAATACGGTAGTGACAGCCATGAACCAAACGGAAACAGAGGAAAACATATTTACCAATATTGACGGTGCCGTAATCATATAGCCGGACCTTTGCGGAGGCTTCGCTTTGGAATGACGGAAGAAGCGGATGGGAAGGCACTGAAAGGTAAATGACTTAGGGTAATGATTTTAGGAGGTCATTCATTATGATGAGATCATTGTTCTCTGGTGTGGCAGGTCTTAGGACACACCAGATCAAGATGGACGTTATCGGTAATAATATTGCGAACGTCAACACAACAGCTTATAAATCACAGTCCACCACATTCAGGGATCTGATGTACCAGACGACGCAGGCGGCATCCGGTGCCAATGCGGAAACGGGTGTGGGCGGTATCAACGCAAAGCAGATCGGTCTTGGTGTACAGGTGGGCGCCATCAACACGAACATCAAAGGGCAGGGTTCTGCCCAGAATACGGGAAATGCTTTTGATATCATGATTACCGGGGAAGCATTTTTCATTGTAAACAACGGGTTAGAGAACTTCTTTACGAGGGACGGTTCCTTCTATGTGGACGGTGCGGGCAATCTTGCCATGACCAGCAGCGGTTACAATGTCATGGGATGGCAGGTAGATCCTGAAACGGGCAATCCGAAGAAGGATACGGTATCCCCGCTGCAGATTATGAACGATGCGAACATGACCTATGATGCGGCAGCTACCACGGACGGCAGGGTATCGGGTATTCTTGACAGAAACGATACACAGGTTAACAGTTCTTCGGGACGTATCATGAACCTGGAATTTTATGATAAGAAGGGGTATTTATATACGGCGAAGTTCAGTATCCATTCCGCAGGACAGACAGGGAGGTATTACGTATCGCTGGATGATATTTTGGATTCCGGTACCGGAAAATCCATTGGACCTGACATGTTGGGATTGGTGACATTCGGCAGCAAGACAATGGAAGTGGATTGTTCCATTTCAAAGAGCTGTTCGACGACGCCGACCTTGGCGGGGACGGTAGCATTCAGTTCGGCTACGGGTGTTACGGTACCGACTATTACTCCGACAATCGGTGCTGAGCTGGTTGCGGGTGCCGGCGGATTGGCTGCAGATGTGGCTGCCGTATACGGCATCAATGCAACGGATGCGGCAACGATTACAAATGCTTCGATTAATGCGAAAGGACAGTTGGTGATTACGGGTCCCGCAAATCAGGTAGGAACCAAGGCTCCGATTGCCGGGGTAACCGTAACACCGAATATTACTTCTGCAGCCGTAACGGTAGGCGGTACGACGCATACTGCAGGTGTGGGAAAATATACGTTTGATCCTGCCACAGGAACCATTACGGCTACTGCCGGGCAGACGCCGGCTCCAACACCGGTACCCACAGCAGCGGATATTTCAGTGATGTATAACGGGTTAAATCTCGGTACGGAGGGTGTAAAGGAATTTACAATCGAGCAGGATGGTACCTTAACGATTACAAAAAAAGATGTGCAGAATTCTGCCAATCTTATTTATGATGTGGGAACAGGTTTATTTGATAGTGTGGGAGGAAATAATGAAGGATTAATTACGCTTGGTCTTGCGGGTGCGGGTGATATGTTTGAAGATATCAGCATTAATTTCTCAAATACGAAGAACGTAAACAACGGCGGCTCCAGTACGGTAGGGGCTGCAAAGGGAACGGCAAAGGGACTTGGCACCGGGCGTAAAATCGGTGACATGATCGGTATTTCCATCGCCAAGAACGGTATCATTACCGCATCCTATGACAACGGTATGAGCCGGTGTTTGGGGCAGATTGCAACGGCGACGTTTGCCAATGCATCCGGTCTTGAGAAACAGGGCGACAACCTCTATTCCGCAACGATGAACTCCGGCGAGTTTGACGGTATCGGTGAGGACATCGAAGCAGGCGGCGGCTATATGCAGTCCGGCGTATTGGAGATGAGTAACGTCGATTTGTCACAGGAATTTACGGAAATGATTACCACCCAAAGGGGATTTCAGGCAAACAGCCGTATTATTACGGTTTCCGACACAATGTTAGAGGAATTGACAAACCTTAAGCGTTAGTAATATAATGGGAGTGGTATAACTGGCAGGGGAATGCCGAAGGATGCACCGGAGCATCCCCTGCCGGTTCACTATGAGGGAGAGTGGACAAATGATTGAGGTAACGAAGATAAACGGAATCAAGGTTCTGATTAACCCTGATCTGATGGAACTGGTGGAGGAAACACCGGATACAGTCATATCATTTACCACGGGCCGCAAAATAATTGTAAAAGAAAGTAGACAAGAAGTGAAAAATCTAGTAAAATCGTATAGAAAGGATATTTTTGCGGATTGACGCGGAAATGTGGGTGAGGATTCGTGGATATAGCATCAATTATCGGTCTTGTAGTTTGTGGAATCATGATTATATTTGGTATCCTGTCCAGTAGTGGATATGATATCGCGGCTTTTGGTAACTTTGTCGATGTGCCTTCCATATTCATTACACTGGGTGGTTCTTTCGCCTGCGTGCTGGCTTGTTATTCCATGGAAAATTTCCTTGGCGGATTAAAGAGTATCAAGCTGATTTTTAAAGCACCGACGATTAACACGCCGGAGATGATACAGAAAGTAATCGAATTATCGAACGTTGCCCGTAAGGAAGGTTTACTTTCCTTGGAAGAAGCGGCATCGGATTTGAATGATGATTTTCTTAAGAAAGGAATACTGCTTATCGTGGATGGTACCGATCCGGAGTTGGTCCGTGCCATTATGGAAACGGAACTGGTGAGCTTGGAAGACAGGCATAAGTCAAAAATCGGTTTTTGGGACCAGGTTGCCGCGATGGGACCCGCATGGGGGATGATTGGTACGCTGATTGGTTTGGTTAACATGTTGCAGCAGATGGATGACCCTTCGGCAATCGGACCGAACATGGCGGTGGCGCTGATTACCACTTTGTACGGCTCCATGCTGGCGAACTGGATTTGTGCTCCGGTTTCCAATAAGTTAAAAGAAAATAACGGGCAGGAGGTTATGTTGAAAGAGATTATGATAGAAGGTCTTCTTTCCATACAGGCAGGCGAGAACCCAAGGGTAATCGAAGAAAAGCTGAAATCCTTCCTTGCCCCTCAGGATAGAGTAGCACAGGGTGCAGGCGAGGACGGAGGTGACGCGGTTGGCTAAGAAAAAAAGGGAAGATCCGCAAAAGCCGCCGGCACTATGGAAAGATACTTTTGCCGACCTGATGAACCTGCTTTTGTGTTTCTTCGTGTTATTGTTCTCCATGTCTACGGTGGATGCGCAGAAGTTTGAACAGGTGGCGGCATCTTTCTCCCAAAGTTTCAGTATTTTTTCGGGAGGCGCGCAGGCAATCGGGGATGGTATTTTGGTAAGTGCCGGTATGAGCCAGTTGAACGAACTGGATGAATACATTAACAGTACGGGTAAGGCGGCGGAAAATGACGAGACGCCGAAAGATTTAAAAGAAACCCAGGAACTGGAAGAAGCGGTGGAACAAATTGAACAGGCAAAGTTGGAGGAATCCGAAGAACTTGCCGAGAAGATTGATGAAGCGGTGCGGGAACAGAATTTGGAAGGTGTGGTGGATATTGAATTTACCTCCCAATATGTGCAGCTTACACTGCAGGGGTCGTTGTTGTTTGATTCCGGAAGTACGGAATTAAAGGAACAGTCCCTGCCGGTACTTGACCAAATCGGCGTGATGTTGGAACGCTATGCGGAGAGTACCATAGAAATAGAAGGGCATACGGACAATGTACCGATGTCGGGAGCAAAGTACTCCAATAACGATGAACTTAGCGGCGGAAGATCGCTTTCCGTATTCAATTATTTGATGGGGCACACAAACTTGGATCCTTCGATGGTGAAACACTCCGGAAGGGGAGAATATGTTCCGATTGCGGATAATTCAACACCGGAAGGCAGGGCATTGAACCGCAGGGTGGAAATACGCATCTATAATTCGCTGAGTTCCTATTAAGAGAGTGGGAGGAAGTTTTACATGAAGAAAAATTTACTGTCCATAATAATACTGGCATTGCTCATCGTGAATATCGTGCTGACGGCGATTATGATGTTCAGCGTGGTGGGCGCGTCAAAGAAGACATCACAGCTTGTGACGGATATTGCGTCCGTGTTAAAGCTGGAACTGGAAGGCGGACCGGACGGAAGTGCGGTCAGGGATGTTCCGCTTTCCCAAACGGAAGTTTATAACGTACCGGAACTTACCGTGGCGATGCGTGCGGAAGAAGGGGTGGAGGGCACGCAGTATTGTCTGGTCAGCATCGTTCTTTCCATTGACACGAAGGCGAAGGGATATAAGGATTACGGTTCGGCAGAAACCATGGAGTCCTATTCTCCCCTGATTTCCAGTGAAATCAATACGGTGCTTGGAAGCTATACGGTGAATGAGCTTAAGTCTCCGGCAGCACAGGATGAGGCGAAGGCAAGAATACTGGCGAGCCTCCAAAAGATGTTTGATTCGGATTTCATCTATAATGTTTCGTTTAGTGACATTAAGTTCTCATAATCTGCTAAAAAGAAAAGGCAGGAGGTGACTTAAGTGGGTGAGGTACTGTCACAAAGCGAAATAGATAATCTGCTCGCCGCGCTTAGCACGGGCGAGCTGGATGTAGATGATATGCAGGAGAACAATGACAAACAGGTCAAGAATTATGATTTTAAACGGCCCGTGAAGTTCTCCAAGGAGCATTTGCGTACATTGGAAATCATCCATGAACATTATGGACGGCTTGTATCCACGAACCTTCCGGTTTATTTACGCAAGAATATACAGGTCAGTGTGGCAAGCTCCGAAACGGTAACGTTTGAGGAATTTTCCAATGCGTTATCCAATCCGGTTATTTTGGGAATCATTAACTTTTCCCCGCTCCCGGGTAATATCATCATAGACCTGTCGCCCAATTTAGGGTTTGCAATGATAGACAGGATGCTTGGTGGTCAGGGAACTCCTTTGGAAAAAAACAGGGATTTCTCGGAAATAGAAATGACGATACTGGAAAAAATCATAATTGTCTGTATGCAGCTTATGAGGGAACCATGGAAAAACGTGGTGGACATATCGCCCATGCTGGAGCGGATTGAAACGAATCCACAGTTTGCGCAGGTTATAGCCCCCAGTGACATGGTTGCCATCGTCACGATGAACATAAAAATCGGCGACGTGGAAGGCTTCATGAATATCTGTCTCCCGTTCTTCACGCTGGAGAACGTAATGGATAACCTGAATACGAAGTACTGGTATTCCACCATGAAGGAGAGCGATGACGAAAATTATGAGGAATATATTGAATCCATGATTCGCAGGGTGAGCATTCCCGTAAAGGCTGTCCTTGGAATGAGCACCATTTCAGTTAACGATTTTGTTTGTCTCCAGCCGGGCGATATCATACGGCTGGATAAGGATGTTGACAATGAACTGAATGTTTATGTCGGAAATATAAAGAAATTTACCGCGTTACCGGGATCCAGCAAAGACAGATATGCTGTGAGGGTCACCTCGGTAATCAGAGAGGGGGAGTAACATGGACGGAATGTTATCTCAGGATGAAATAAATGCATTGTTGAACGGAATGGATTTGTCGGAGGCAGAAGGGGACAGCGAAGATGCTGCCGAAGAAAGTTCCGGTTCCGTGATTGATGAAAGCCTGCTGACGGAAGTTGAGAGAGATGCAGTCGGGGAAATAGCCAATATCAGTATGGGTTCTTCTGCGACCACGTTGTATTCCCTCGTAAACAGAAAAGTCGATATTACGACGCCGAAGGTATCCCTGTCCGACTGGGCGGGGGTTGTGGAAGGATACGAAAGACCCTGCGTATTTATCCAAATTAAGTATACGGCCGGACTGGATGGTTCCAATATCCTTGTGTTAAAGGAACATGACGTTAAGGTTATCACCGACCTCATGATGGGCGGCGATGGTACCAATACGGAAGGAGAACTTGGGGAACTGCATTTAAGTGCAATTTCCGAAGCCATGAACCAAATGATGGGTTCTGCGGCAACTTCGCTTTCCACCATGCTTGGCATGATGATTGATATCAGTCCCCCGGAGGCAAGCCTTGTGGATTTGAATGCTTTTAAGAAGGGCGGAGATATAGCTTCCTTTTTGGACGGTACCTTTGCGAAGATTGCTTTCCGGATGCAGATTGGGGATGTGGTGGACAGTACTATCATGCAGTTGTATCCGATTGAATTTGCCAAGAGCATTTATGATACCGTAAAGGGTAATCAGGATGTGGCAGAAGAAGAAGCGCCTGCGCCTGCACCGACACCAGCACCCGCTCCTGCAGCGCCTGCACCGGCACCGCAGCCGGATATGTCGCAGATGGCGATGGGAGCACAGCAGCCGATGGGAATGCCGCAGATGCAGATGGGGATGCCCCAAATGCAGATGGCGATGCCCCAAATGGGAATGCCGCAGCAGCCGATGGGAATGCCTCAAATGCAGATGGCGATGCCCCAAATGAATATGAATGTCCAACCAGCACAGTTCCAGAATTTTTCTGCGGATTACAGTGCAATTCCAAGCAGCGAAAACATAGGGCTGATTATGGATGTGCCGTTGGAAGTTACGGTGGAACTTGGAAGAACAAGCAAATCGATTTCCGAGATTTTAGACTTTGCACCCGGTACAATTATTGAGCTGGATAAGATTGCCGGTGAGCCGATAGATGTATTAGTAAACGGTAAATTTGTAGCGAAGGGCGAAGTGGTGGTAATTGAAGAAAGTTTTGGTATCCGCGTAACTGAAATTATCAAGTAATCAAATGACCGGAAAAAGGGGTCAAGTAAGAAGAAAGGGAATAGGAGAAAAAGAATATGGCTAAGAATATTTTAATTTGTGATGATGCGGCATTTATGCGTATGATGATTAAGGATATCCTTACGAAAAACGGATACAACGTGGCTGGGGAAGCGGAAAACGGTGCGAAGGCGGTGGAAAAATATAACGAGTTAAATCCCGACCTCGTGCTTATGGATATTACGATGCCGGAAATGGACGGTATCCAGGCACTTAAGAAAATTAAGGAGTCCAATCCCGGCGCACTTGTCATCATGTGTTCTGCCATGGGACAGCAGGCAATGGTTATCGAATCCATTCAGGCAGGGGCAAAGGACTTCATCGTGAAGCCGTTCCAGGCGGACCGTGTGTTGGAAGCCGTTAAGAAAGTAGTAGGTTAAATGTTACTTACGTTATCGGACGGTATGGATTCGTTTTTGCAGTTGTGTACGGTATTGTTTCTTTTTGTTTTGGTACTGTTTGTCACCTGGCTAGCCACGAAATGGATTGCCAGGGTACAGGGCAGTGTAAATGCCCATAATGTGAATATTGAGACGGTGGAAACGTACCGCCTGACGGCGAATAAATATATTCAAATCGTAAGGACCGGGGAGAAATATTTGGCAGTAGCAATCTGCAGGGATACGGTTACGTTCCTTGCGGAAATACCCGCCGAGCAGATTCATTTACAAGATAAACCGGCTGCTGCCATGCCTGATTTTAAGAAAATACTTGAAATGGCAAGAGGAAAAGACAACAACCGAAAGAATGAAGAATAGGCGAGATAAATGAAGAAATATTTTTCCAAGAAGTTTTTTTCCGAAAGCAAATTTATCTTTGGGAGAGGAACGGAAGTAATATGCCTGCTGTTACTGGTGGGCATTTTATTCTGTATAAGCCGTCCGCTTCCCGTTTATGCGGCGGCGAGGGAATCCAACCTTACGGGAACCACAGACGAAAGAACGGTCGTGGAGGATCCCGGTACGTCACAGACACCGGAGGATTTAAGGGAACTGAACATTGCCAATACGGTGACGCTGACATACCGCGGCAGTAACGGACAGCTCAACGGCTCCCTTAGGATATTGCTGACGCTGACATTTATTGCGTTGGCGCCCATATTAATCATAATGCTTACCTCGTTTACCAGAATCCTTATTGTTCTGCATTTTACGAGGGCGGCTTTGAATACCCAGACAGCACCCCCAAACCAGGTACTGATTGGGTTAGCTTTGTTTCTGACTTTTTTTATCATGCAGCCTACGTTAAACCAGGTGTATGAGGAGGCGGTCATTCCTTTTGAGGCAGGTGAAATTGACCAGGCGCAGGCATTGGAAACCGGTATGCAGCCTTTCCGGCAGTTTATGTACGGGCAGACACAGACGAGAGATGTGCGGCTGTTTATGGAAATCAGCAAGACGGAGTGGGATGACGGGTACAGCCTTGACAGTATTCCCAATACGGTACTGATTCCCAGTTTTATCATCAGTGAGCTGAGGACAGCTTTTATTATCGGGTTTTTGATTTATATTCCGTTTATCGTGATTGATATGGTTGTGGCATCCACACTTATGAGTATGGGTATGATGATGCTGCCGCCTACAACAATTTCCATGCCCTTTAAGATTTTGCTGTTTGTGCTTGCGGACGGTTGGAACCTTGTCATCGGAAGCCTTGTGAAAACATTTTATTAGCTGCCTGACATTGTTTCCTGTTAGGGGTTCCCTGAATAAGGGGGATGAGGGCGGTTATGGAGTTTGGAGGATGGAAAAGGAGGTATGGCATGACAATTGATGACGTAACTGCGATTACGGGCGAGGCATTGTTTCTGATTATTAAGACGGCAGCGCCGGTGCTTCTGATATCGATGGCGGTGGGACTTATCATCAGTATTTTCCAAACCGTTACTTCGATTCAGGAACAGACGCTTACTTTTGTGCCGAAGGTACTGAGTATTTTCCTGACTATTATGATTATCGGACATTGGATGGCGAATGAAATGACGGACTTCATGATACGTCTTTGGACGGATTTCAGTCTGTATATAAGGTAATATTATGATAGATTATAGTTTTACCTATGCAGACCTTGAATATTTCCTGCTGGTATTTGCGAGGGTTTCCTGTTTTGTTTTTATTGTACCGTTTTTCAGCATGAACAATACGCCGAGAAACGTCAGGATTGGGCTTGCTTTCTTCCTATCGGTCATTATGTTCCAGGTGGTGACGCCCCATGAAACCGTGCGCTACGATACGACGCTGCAGTATACGGTAATTGTGGCTAAGGAAGCGTTTACCGGCTTAATTATCGGCTTCGGCGTAAATATGTGCAACACTATCGTTTCCTTTGCGGGGCGTATCATGGATATGGAGACGGGGTTGTCGATGGTGTCGTTGATGGACCCCACTACAAGGGAGTCCACGAGTATTTCGGGTATCCTGTACCAGTATATGATTACCCTGATGCTGATTCTTACGGGAATGTATGAATACCTGTTAAAAGCATTGGCGGATACGTTCCGGCTCATACCGGTGAACGGTGCCGTTTTCCGGCCGGGAACTTTTGTCGATACGGCAATCCGTTTTATGAGCGAATATATCATTATCGGTTTCCGCATCTGTCTTCCCATTTTTGCGGTGATGATTATGTTAAACGCGATTTTGGGTATTTTGGCGAAGGTGTCCCCGCAGATGAACATGTTTGCGGTGGGTATCCAGATTAAGGTTTTGGTGGGTATCAGCGTATTGTTCCTGACCACCGGGATGCTTCCGGGTGCCGCGGATTTCATTTTTCGGCAGATGAAGAAAATGGTAGTATCATTTGTAGAGGGAATGATGTAATGTTAAGATATAACCTCCAGTTTTTTGCAAAGGATGGTCCGGGCGGCGAAAAAACGGAAAAGCCTACCTCCAAAAAATTAAAGGACGCGAGAAAAGAAGGACAGGTGGCAAAAAGTAAGGAAATTTCCAATGCGTTTGGCCTGCTTGCCCTGTTCCTGCTCATGAAGCTGTATGTGGGTGTCATGGGAACCCGGTTTTTGGGGGGATTTCACAGTCTTTACTCCCAAATTCCCGATTACGTCAGGATGTACGACGGACAGCTTCCGCTGCGGAACATCAATACAGTATTTAAGCGTACCATACTGGATATGATTGTAATTGTGGGGCCGGTGTTTTTGATAGGTTTCCTGGTGGCTTTCCTCTGTGATTTGGTGCAGGTGAAGTGGAGGCCAACAGCAAAACCGCTGACGCCGAAGTTCAGCAAATTAAATCCCGTTAAGGGTTTTAAGAAGATATTTTCCCCTAAGTCGTTGGTGGAGCTGTTTAAATCCATATTGAAGTTAGGGTTAATTATATTCATGGTATATTCTTACCTGAAGGGAAAGATTGGGGAAATTTACCTGTTGTACGACATTTCCCTAAACCAGGGCATTGCGCTGGTGGGGGATTTGGCGATTAATTTGGGAATCCGTATTTCCGCCGTGTACATCGTCATTGGTTTGGCCGATTACGCGTACCAAAAGTACAAGTTTATGGATGACATGAAGATGACGAAGCAGGAAGTGAAGGACGAATACAAGAACCAGGAAGGGGATCCCAAAATTAAGGGAAAGCAGAAGCAGCGTATGATGGAGGCTTCCAGGCGGAGGATGATGCAGCAGCTCCCCGAAGCGGATGTGGTAATTACGAACCCGACCCATTATGCGGTGGCAATTAAGTATGATGCGGAGAAGTACGATGCACCGATGGTACTTGCGAAGGGACAGGACCATCTTGCACAGAGAATAAAGGAAGTAGCCCGCGAGAACCATGTGGAAATCGTGGAGAACAAACCCCTTGCCCGTATGCTGTATGCAAACGTGGAGGTAGGGGAATTCATACCGCCGGAGTTGTATCAGGCAGTAGCGGAAATCCTTGCGTTTGTGTACCATTTGCAGGGGAAAGCATAGTAGAGAGGAGGAGTAGGTGTGAGAAAAGCGGATTTGGGTGTCGCATTATATTTACTGTCGGCATTTGTAATGTTCATTATTCCCATTCCCTCCCAGTTATTGGATGTTTTGCTGGCCTGCAACATGGCTGTGGCGTTTTCGATTATGTTTGGATGTATGTTTGCAAAAGAGGTGCTGGAACTTTCTTTCTTCCCGACCATTTTGCTGTTTACGACCATATTCCGGATTGCCCTTAACGTTTCTTCCACGAGGCTGATTCTTACCACGGGGGATCCCGGTAACGTGGTGGCAACGTTCGGCGGATACGTGGGCGGCGGTGACCTGATTGTGGGTGCCATTATTTTCATTATTTTAATTTTAATCCAGTTTATGGTCATCAATAAAGGTTCCGAGCGTGTGGCTGAGGTAACGGCGAGGTTTACGCTGGATGCCATGCCCGGTAAGCAGATGGCAATTGATGCGGATTTGAATACGGGAGCCATTGATGATGCCGAGGCAAAGAGGAGAAGGGATAAGATTCAGGAGGAATCCAGCTTTTTCGGCTCCATGGACGGTGCCGTGAAATACGTGAAGGGGGATGCTACGGCGGGACTTCTGATTACGGCAGTTAATATCATCGGTGGTATCGCCATGGGTGTGCTGCGGCAGGGAATGCCGGTGGGCGAGGCGCTGGACAAATATGCGATTCTGACCATCGGCGACGGTCTGGTCAGTCAGATTCCGTCCCTGTTGATTTCACTGTCTACCGGTATTTTGGTGACAAAGGGTACGAAAGAAGCGGATTTCGGTTCGGTTTTGATCCGGCAGTTTTTCGGCGTGCCGAAAGTGATGTATTTGGTGGGGGGCGTTTTAATCGGGCTTGGTATCCTGACCCCGTTGAATAATTTGATTTTTATTTCTTTGGGCGTTTTCTTCCTGATTGTCGGAAGGATTATGGCAGGTACCATTGAAACGGCGGAAATTGAGTCGGAGGTCGATGCGGATGAAATGGCGGCGGAGGAAGTGCGCCAGCCGGAGAATGTCAACAGTCTGCTTCAGGTAGACCCTATCGAGCTGGAATTCGGTTATGGCATTATTCCCCTTGCGGATGTGAACCAGGGCGGCGACCTGTTAGACCGCGTTGTTATGATTAGAAGGCAGATTGCGCTGGAACTTGGTACGATTGTGCCGATTATCCGTCTGCGCGATAACATACAGTTGAATCCGAACCAATATATCATCAAAATAAAAGGTGTGCAGGTCAGCGAGGGTGAAATCCTCTTTGACCATTACATGGCAATGAATCCGGGTTACGTGGAGGAAGAAATTACCGGTATTCCCACATTTGAACCTTCCTTCCATCTTCCTGCCATTTGGATTACGGAAAGCCAAAGGGAGCGTGCGGAGAGCCTCGGTTATACGGTGGTGGATCCGCCGTCCATTATCGCTACCCATTTGACGGAAGTTATCCGCCAGTACATTGCGGAACTGCTGACCAGGCAGGATGTACAGAACCTGGTCAACAATATCAAGGAATCCAATCCTTCTTTGGTGGAGGAACTGGTTCCGAAGCTGCTTGGCATCGGCGAGATTCAGAAGGTATTGCAGAATCTGCTGCGTGAAGGCATTTCCATCCGTGATTTGCTGAGCGTATTTGAAACGCTGGCAGATTATGCCGTGACCACAAGGGATACGGATATCCTGACGGAATATGTTAGGCAGAGCCTGAAACGGGCGATATCCGGCAAGTATTTCCCTGCTAACGAAACGACCAGTGTTATTACGCTGGACCCGAAGATCGAGCAGGAAATCATGAACAATGTAAAGCAGACGGAACAGGGCGCTTACCTTGCATTGGACCCGGAACGGACGAAAGCGATTTTGGCTTCGGTGGGAGAGGAAGTCCAAAAGCTGGAAAACCTCGGCAAGAACCCCGTAATTATTACTTCACCGATTGTACGTATGTATTTTAAGCGGCTGACGGAAGATTATTACAGGGATTTAATCGTAGTCTCGTATAATGAAATCGAATCAAACATTGAATTACAATCGATTGGGATGGTGACAATAGCATGATAATTAAGAAGTTTCAGGGGAAGACCGAAAATGACGCGGTGGAAGCGGCGAAAAAGGAATTGGGCAGCAACATCGTAATCATGAACGTCCGGAACGTAAAGAGGAAAGGAATTCTCCGTTTCTTCTTATCCGAGACGGTGGAGGTTACGGTGGCGCTGGAGGAGGAAAACGAACGCTATGCCCCTGTCAGGAGCGAGGAGAAGCGGGAACCTGTGCTGCCTGCCGGAAGCATGGGGTATCCCCAGGCGAGGGAACCATACCAAAACCGGAAACTGGTGGTGGAGGATTTAAACGAGGAGAAGCGTGACAACGCGTTTTTGGAGGAAAAGTTAAATAACCTCCATTCCCTTTTGGAACAGCAGTTCCAAAAACCCGAGGAGGAGAGGGTGGAGGACGAGGAGGAAGCTCCCGCCAGCGAGTTGGAGAAGTTCATGAAGCTGCTGTATAATACGATGCTTGATAATGAGGTCAGTGAAAAATATGCCAACCAGATTATCGATGAAATTGAAAAGAGCGCAAAGCCAAACATTCCTTTTGACTATGCGCTTACAAATATTTACCAGAAAATGATTTTGAAATTCGGAAAGCAGGAGGGACTCACGCCGCCGGAAAAAGGACCGAAAATGGTCTTTTTCATCGGTCCCACGGGCGTGGGCAAGACGACCACCATTGCAAAAATCGCTTCCAGGTACATTGTGGATGAGAAAAAGAAAGTGGCGCTTATAACGGCAGATACGTACCGGATTGCGGCGGCGGAGCAACTGCGTACCTATGCGGGGATTTTGGAAGTACCGTTCCGTATCGTTTATTCGCGGGAGGAAATCGGCGAAGCATACAGGGACTTTATCGGGTATGATTATGTGTTTGTGGACACCTCGGGGCATTCTTACCAAAACGAGGAGCAGAAGGAAACAATGAAAGGAATTGTGCATTCCGTGGACGGGACGGCGGAAAAGGAGGTGTTTTTAGTCTTAAGCGCGACGACAAAGTACCGGGATTTGCTTAAAATCGTGGATGCTTACACGGAGGTGACGGACTATAAACTTATTTTTACCAAGCTGGATGAAACGAGTGCTTACGGAAATCTGCTGAATGTCAAGCTGTACACGGGCGCGGCGCTGTCCTATGTTACCTGCGGGCAGAACGTACCGGATGATTTGGAAGATTTCAACCCCCAGAAGACCGTGAAGCAGTTGCTCGGAGGAAAGTAGGAGGAAGATACAGGTATGGATCAGGCTGAACAGTTAAGAAATCTTATAAAAGCCAACAGTCATCCACAAAGACCTTTGGCGCGTGTCATCACCGTGACAAGCGGGAAAGGCGGAGTTGGAAAGTCCAATACATCCATTAATCTGGCAGTCCAATTCCGGAAAATGGGGCAGAAAGTAATCATTTTGGATGCGGATTTCGGACTTGCAAACATCGAGATTATGTTCGGGGCTGTACCGAAGCACAATTTAAGTGATTTGATTTACCAGGGGAAGGACATCAGGGAAATCATTACATGGGGACCGATGGATGTGGGTTTCATTTCAGGCGGTTCGGGTATCACGGGGCTGTCCAACCTGAATCTGGATCATTTAAGGACCATCATCCAAAGCCTTTCGCAATTGGATGAAATGGCCGATACTATTATTGTGGATACCGGCGCGGGAATCGCCGATGCCGTGATGGAATTTTTGGTGGCAAGCAGCGAGGTGCTTCTTGTGACTACGCCGGAACCGACTTCCATTACGGATTCTTATTCCCTGTTAAAAACGTTAAGCAGGCATCCGCAGTACCGCAAAGAGGAAACAAAGATTAAATTGGTGGCGAATAAGGTACATAAAACAGGGGACGGCGCGGTATTATATGAGAAGTTAAGCGCCGTTGCGGGAAAATATTTAAAGACGCCCATGGAATATCTGGGGGAAATACCGGAGGATGCGCAGCTATTGAAGGCAGTTATGCAGCAGAAACCGGTATCCATGGAGTATTCCCATGCGAAGTCAGCGCAGGCATACGAAAAAATAGCATCGAAGCTCATAGATAAACCGGTTGCGGACAGTTATGACAGGAGAGGGATGGCATCCTTTTTTTCCCATATATTTAATATGAAAAAGTAGAGGTTGAGAGAATGGCGGAATTATTATCAAAATATGTGGTGCCGGGGAATAAGGTTGATATAAGGAGTATAAAAAGAAGGCTGAATCCGGAGCTGGAGCCGGAAATCAGGCTATATGAAACACAGGTATACGATATTCTGTCGGGGGACAGGGTGGCGGTAGTGATGCCCATGGAGAAAACGAAACTCATCCTGCTTCCCATCGGCTCGGAGCACGATTTGTTTTTTTATGCGGAAGGCGGTCTGTACCAGTGCAGGGCGAAAATTGTCGACAGAGACAAAAAGGGCGGGAATTACCTTCTAATCATGGATTTGATCAGTAATTTGCGCAGGGAACAGAGAAGACAGTATTACCGGTTCAGTTGTGCGCTGGAGATGCAGTCGAGGGTGCTGGAATCGGAGGAAATACAGGCGGTGGAGGAAAGCGGGCTTACCGAGGAGCAGATGGTGCCGAACCTGCCGTTAAAAAGAAGCATTATCGTGGACATCAGCGGGGGCGGGCTGCGGTTTATTTCCAATTACTGGTATGAGGAGGGCAGCATCCTGCTTTGCCGGTACCAGTTGGAAAAAAATGATGCGAGGAAGGAATACGAAGTACTTGGAAAAGTGCTTGCCGTAAACAGGATGGAGAATCGTCCCGGTTTTTACGAACACCGGGTACAGTATGTGAACATCAATAACGAAGTGAGGGAGGAAATCATTAAATTCATCTTCGAGGAAGAAAGAAGAAACCTGCAGAAAAAGGATTGATTTTTTTGGAAGGGGTGACAATTTGTGAAAAAAATATTGATTGTTGATGACTCTGCACTCGTGAGAAGGGTTTTATGTGATATAATAAACAAAGATGAAAGATTCCAAGTAGAAGACAGGGCAACAAACGGTTTGGAGGCGTTGGAGCTTCTTGGCAGGAAAAGCTATGATGCAGTAGTTTTGGACATTAACATGCCGAAGATGAACGGACTGGAACTGTTAAAGCAGTTGCAGAAACGCCAAATCGATGCGCGTGTGGTGGTGGCGAGCACCGATACGAAGGAAGGCGCGAAGGTGACAATGGACGCATTGGAGCTGGGGGCCCTTGATTTCGTACATAAACCGGATAATGCGGTAGGCTGCCGAAAGGAGGACTTCCAGCGCCGTTTAATCGAAATCCTTGTGGCCGCGACGGAAAGTAAAATGACTTCCTTTTTAAAACCCACAAAGATCGGGACGTTAAAACCGGCCCCCAAGGTGGTGGAAGTCTTGAGCCGTCATGAGAAAAAGCCTACGGGAAACCGGGTGGTTGCCATTGCCAGTTCCACGGGCGGACCGAAGGCATTGCAGGCAGTGGTTCCCGAACTTCCGGGAAGACTGAATGCGCCGGTGGTTATCGTCCAGCATATGCCGGCGGGTTTTACGGCATCCCTGGCGGAAAGGCTGGATACTTTAAGCGAACTGAAAGTGAAGGAAGCGCAGGAGGGCGATGTACTGGAAAACGGTACGGTTTACATCGCCAAGGGCGGGAAACACTTGAATGTAAATGTTTCGGGTATGAAGCATGTGATACACTATACGGACCAGCCGCTTCGGGAGGGAGTGAAACCGTGTGCGGACTACATGTACGAGTCGTTGACACAGAGCCGGTATGATACCGTTGTCTGCGTGGTGCTGACCGGCATGGGTGCAGACGGAACGAAAGGAATCTCCAATCTGGAACTAAATAAGAAAATTCATGTTATCGCTCAGAATGAGGACAGTTGCGCCGTGTACGGTATGCCGAAAAACGTGGTAAACGCCGGGCTGGCAAATCAGGTAGTTCCTTTGGAGCAGGTCGCACAGGAAATAATGATGAACGTGGGGGTAATGTAAGATGGATGTAAGCCAATATCTCGAAATATTTATTGACGAAACAAAGGAACATTTGCAAAACTTAAATACGGAAATCCTGAATTTGGAGCAGGATTCGGAAAACGTGGATACGATTAACGAGATTTTCCGGGCTGCCCATTCTTTAAAAGGCATGGCGGGAACCATGGGCTTTAAGCGGATGCAGACGCTGACCCATGATATGGAAAACGTATTTTCGGAAGTACGCAACGGTTCGATTAAGGTGAAGGGCAATATGATTGATATTCTGTTCCAGTGCCTGGATGCGTTGGAAGAATACCTGAATACCATTCAGGAGTCCGGGGAAGAAGGAACCAATGATAATGAGCCGCTCATTAAGCAGTTGAATGAAATACTCGGCACGAAGGACGAAGGTGCGGCTGCTGGCGGGAAAAAGGAAGAACCGGCAAAAAAAGAGGAAAAAGACGATACCAACGGGCAGAAGTGGCTGTCCATTAAGTTTGACGATACGCAGAAACATGTGCTGCGGGAAGCCGTAGGCCAGGGCAAAAGTATCTTCGGCGTTACGGTGAAAGTACAGGAATCCTGCATTCTTAAGGCGGCAAGGGCATTTTTGGTCTTCAAGGCATTGGAGGATTTGGGTGAGGTTATCATTTCCAATCCGTCGGTACAGGATATCGAGGATGAAAAATTTGATTTGGATTTCAGTTTGGTTTTCATATCGGACAGTCCTTTGGACAAGGTGCTGAAGGCGGTTAAGAGCGTTTCGGAAATCGAGGATGCACAGGGCGATACCATCGATGAGGAGAAAATCAAGGACCTTACGGGCACTGCAGCGAATAAGGAAAACCTTCCTGCGGCAACGGCGGATACGGCAGTGGAAAAGAAGCCGGTGGAACAGCACCAGCCGGCAGCCCAAAGTACTGCGCCTGCGGCAAAGGGTGGCGAGAAGAAGAATCAGGTATCCAAGCCTGCGGTGAACCGCACGGTACGCGTGGACATCGAAAAGCTGGATGTACTGATGAATCTTGTCAGCGAGTTAATCATTGCAAAGAATTCCCTGGTGTCCGCTTCCGTAGGGGACAGGGGCAACGGTGGTGTCAACGAGCATATCGAATATTTGGAAAGCGTAACGACGAACCTGCATGAGTCCGTCATGAAGGTAAGGATGGTGCCCATCGAAAGCGTCGTAAGCAAATTCCCGCGTATGATCCGTGACCTGACCAAGAAGCTGGATAAGAAAATGGAGCTTTATATGTCCGGTGAGGAGACGGAGCTTGACCGTACCGTGGTGGATGAAATCGGCGACCCGCTGATGCATTTGTTAAGGAATGCGGCAGACCACGGGCTGGAATCCGGAGAAGTGCGTAAGGCGGCGGGGAAACCCGAAGTCGGTTCCATCTTCCTGGATGCTTACCAGGACGGCAATAACGTGGTCATCGAAGTAAAGGACGACGGCGCAGGCATCAATGTGGACGCGGTTAGGGAAAAGGCAATCAGCAAGGGTGTCATTACACCGGAGCAGGGCGAAATTATGTCCGAGCAGGAAATCATTAACCTTCTGTTCCATGCCGGATTTTCCACGGCGAAACAGGTTTCCGATATTTCCGGAAGGGGTGTCGGTTTGGATGTGGTGAAGTCCAAAATTGAAGCATTAAGCGGTGAAGTGGAAGTAAAGAGCAAACTGGGAATCGGAAGTACGTGGACCATCCGTCTTCCTCTTACCCTCGCCATCATACAGGCGCTTATGGTTGATGTGGGCGGTGAGAAATACGCCATTTCCCTCGGTTCCATCCAAACCATTGAGGACATCACGCCCGATGAGATTAAGACCGTACAGAATAAAGAAGTGATTAACTTAAGGGGAATCGTAATCCCGATTATCCGGCTTAACGGCGTACTCGATATCGAAAGCAGGAAGAATCCGGAAGACAATATGACGGTTGTGATTGTTAAGAAGGGTGACAGGCTGGCAGGACTTGTGGTAGACGAACTGATGGGACAGCAGGAAATCGTTATCAAGTCTTTGGGCAGGTATATCACCAAATGCAAAATTATCAGCGGCGCAACGATTCTCGGCGATGGTGAAGTTGCATTGATTCTTGATACAAATGCATTGTTTTAAGTTCATATTGCGGGAGGGACAGCGGAATGGAAGAATTAAAAGTTGATTTACAGAATGAAACGACTCAGTTCATCATAGTAAAGCTGGGCGATGAACAGTACGGAATCGATATTAAATACGTGGACAATATCGTGCGTATGCAGCACATTACCAGGGTGCCAAAGGTACAGGGTTATTTAAAGGGCGTCATTAATCTGCGCGGCGAAGTGATTCCGGTCATGAGCATCCGCGTGAAGATGGACCTGCCGGCGGATGAGTATACGAAGTCCACGAGGATTATTATTTTGAAGCTGGAGCATCAGGGCAACATCGGAATTATCGTGGATGAGGTTAAGGAAGTCGTTACCCTGGATAATTCGCAGATTGAGAAGGTTTCCTATGACAGCAAGGAGGAAAAGGATAATTTCATCTTCGCCATAGGAAAATATGCGGACGGCGGCCTGATTTCGCTGCTTGATTTGAATGTCGTAGTACTGGAAAAAGAGAGTGTATAGGAGGTCATCATAGTGTCTGATTTAAGTTTGGAGACCATGTCTCAGGAATATTATGATGTGTTGAAGGAATTGGGTAACATAGGGGCGGGCAACGCAACGACTGCGCTTGCCCAAATGCTCCAGTGTAAGGTGGATATGTCCGTACCGCAGGTAAAGCTCCTTGAGTTTAAGGATGTGGCGACGCTGATGGGCGGTGAAGAACAGCTTATGGCAGGTATTTACCTGGGGGTGGAAGGTGATATCAACGGGAGCATTATGTTCCTTTTGGAACAGAAAAGTGCGAGACATTTGGTTGGGAAGCTGATGGGGATGACCATAGAAGGGGAAGAATTTACCGAGATGGAAATATCCGCATTGCAGGAGGTGGGGAATATTATTACCGGCTCTTACTTAAATTCTCTGTCTATGATGACAAATTTAAAGATTTGTCCGACCATCCCTTCTTTGGCGATGGACATGGCAGCGGCAATCTTGAGTGTTCCCGCCATAGAATTTGGGGTAATCGGGGATAATATCCTTTTGATACAGACCCAGTTTTTTGACGAGATACAGTTGGATGGATATTTTATATTAATTCCGGAATTGGAATCTTATGTAAAAATACTGTCTTCCCTTGGGATTTCCATCGGATAGCAGGTACGAAAGTTGGGAGCTGGGAGAAATTATGAGTGAATTAATAAAGGTCGGAATGGCGGATTTGCAGGTATGCATCAGTCCGAATTCCATTACTACGTTAGGTTTGGGATCATGTGTGGGAATTGCAATCAGGGATCCGGTGACCAAAATAGGCGGCCTTGCACATATTATGCTGCCGGACAGCACACAAATAAGGAATAACAGCAATATACCGAAGTTTGCCGATACCGGAATCGAGGAGCTGGTAAGACAGATGACGGCAAAAGGGGCAAACAGGTCCCGAATGGTGGCGAAGATTGCCGGTGGGGCACAGATGTTCGCATTCCAGAACAAATCGGAAATGGTGCGTATCGGTGAGCGGAATGTGGAAGCGGCAAGGAAGAAACTGGGGGAACTGAGGATACCGATTCTTGCGGCGGATACCGGCGACAGTTATGGGCGGACGGTTATCTTTTACCCGGAAAACGGGGATTTCATTATTAAGGCCGTGGGGAGACAACAGAAGGTAATATAGAAGGCGGGGAAACCAACCATGAAAAGAAAACTGATACCACCTTTTTGGATGCTGCTTGCAGGGGCGGCGTGCGGCGTGATTATGCTTGCCTTTCATTATGAGGCAAAGCCGATGCTTATGATACTGCTCGGCGTGCTGCTTGGCTTTTATGTGATAGGATGCCTGTATAAGTTCATGTTGGATTTATTTGAAAAACAGAACGAACCGGTGCCGGAAGAAAAGGAAATCGTGGCTGAGGAAGACCAGTTGGATTTGGCGGAAGAAACGGATGAGGGACAGATGGGGATGAATGCGGAGAGCTGATAAGATAGGGGCATCAGGAGGAGAGTATGGACGAAGCAGAAAAGAAGAAATTATGGGAGGAATACGCCAAGGGAAAGACGCCCGAAATAAGGGAACGGCTTATTCTCGAATATGCTCCGCTCGTAAAGCTGGTGGCCGGTAGGCTCAGTATGTACCTTGGTTATAACGTGGAATACGATGATTTGGTAAGTTATGGTATTTTTGGATTGATAGATGCCATTGATAAGTTTGACAGTATGAAGGAAGTGAAATTTGAGACTTATGCGAGTCTCAGGATAAGGGGAGCAATTTTGGACCAGATCCGCAAGCTGGACTGGATTCCGAGGACCATCAGGCAGCGGCAGAAGAAGATGGAAGCGGTAACGAAGGAAATAGAAGCTGCCAAGGGACGCAGTGCCACGGATGAAGAAATCGCACAGGCGCTCGGACTTACCGGTGAGGAATACGGGGAGTGGCAGTCCCAAATGAAAATTACGAATGTTGTTTCATTGAATGAGTTTATGGAGCAGGGAGCGGAAGTTCCGGCTGAAAATAATAAAAGTGCACATTTTGCCAGTCCGGAGGAGGTTTTGGAAAAAGAGGAACTGAAAGCGGTACTGGCGGACGCTTTGGCAATCCTGACGGAGAAGGAACGGCGGGTTATTGAACTGTATTATTATGAGGATTTAACACTTAAGGAAATAAGCAATATATTAGAAGTATCCGAGTCAAGGATTTCCCAGCTCCATACGCGGGGGCTGCAGAAATTGAAGTCAAAGATGGGAAACTACATGGGTATTTTTGCATAAGTGGGGTAGAGGATATGAATGGATATTTTCGATTAATCTGTGAAGAAAACGGCACGTTTCTCCAAATAGAACCTCCTTCGGACGGGGGAGAGCCTGTTGGAATCAATGAAGTTATGGAGTACCTGAACAACAGGAACATTGATTTTGACAGCCAGTCGCTTTATGCGGCATCCTCTGCGAGAGAGCCGCAGAAGGTGAGGCTGAACCGGAATACCCATATGGAGGAACGTGAGAATTATAAGCTGGTAATCCAACCGGATAATATGCAGGCAATTGTCCGTTTTTATGCACCGTCCAAAAACGGTGAGCTGATTACGAGGAACGAGTTTATTTCGGATTTGGGTTTCAAAGGAATCAAATACGGAATTCAGGATGTGGAAATTGATAAATTCTTCCGTCAAAGAAGATATTGTGAAAATATCGTGGTTGCATTGGGGAAACAGCCGCGGCACGGGGAAGATGCGCGTATCGAATATTATTTCAGTACAGATGTGAAGGCGCGCCCTACGTTAAAGGAAGACGGGAGCGTGGACTTCTTCCACCTGAATACCATTAACCATTGTTCCAAAGGGGATGTGCTGGCAAAGCTGTTCCCGGAAGACATGGGGGAAGCAGGAAGGAATGTGCTGGGCGAGCCGTTAAAGCCCAGGGAGGTAAAGAAGAAAAAACTGAAATGCGGGAGGAACATTACGCTTTCCGAAGATAAACTGACACTGACTTCCGATGTGGACGGTCATGTGACTTTGGTGGACGACAAGGTTTTCGTTTCGGATGTGCTGACGGTGGAAAACGTGGATAATGCCACGGGTAATATAGAGTACGAAGGAAGCGTGCAGGTTACGGGTAATGTGTGTGCGAATTTTTCCGTGGTCGCAAAAGGGAATATCGAAGTGGGCGGCGTGGTGGAAGGCGCATATATACAGGCCGGAGGGGACATCATTATAGCAAGGGGAATGAATGGCATGGGGCGCGGTGAACTGAAAGCGGGCGGCAATATTGTGGCGAAGTTCATGGAAAATTCCACCGCCATGGCAAAAGGATACGTTTCCTCGGAGTCCATCCTTCACAGCAGTGTACAGGCAGGGGATGAAGTTACGGTAACGGGGAAAAGGGGATTTATCACCGGCGGACGTGTATGTGCGTTAAACAGTGTATCGGTAAAGACGCTTGGGTCTTCCATGGGAGCGGATACGATTGTCGAAGTAGGGGTGGATCCCACGTTAAAATCCAGAATTCAGCAGATGCAGAAAGAAATTGCGGAAGCGGCACGTGTGGTGAAGTCCGTGCAGCCGCTGCTGACGGCAACGCAGCAGAAACTGGCAAAAGGGATTAAGCTGTCACCGGACCAGATTCAGTATATGAAGTCGTTGATTGCGTTAAGCCAGCTTAAGAAGAAGGAAGTGGAAGATAAGACGGTGGAGATGGAATCCATGCAGGACTCCCTTGGAAACCTGACAAATGCGGCAGTTAATGTATCGGGTGTGGTATTCCCGGGGACGAAGATATGCATCGGGGATTCTTCCATGGTAGTCCAGGGGCAGATGCAGTATTGCAAATTCATCCGGACCGGAGGAGAGGTTAAAATGACGGCATTATAAGGTGAGGAGGTTGAGGCTTATGTCGATTAGTCGTATCGAATTGCAGGGAACCATAGTACGGGCGCAGGATTTTACGACCATCAAGCAGAATGAAGATAACAAAGGGATGGTGGACCAGTCGAATTTCCAAATGGAATTTCATAAGGCGGTTGATAATAAGCTGACGCAGGTGCAGAAGGGGGAAAATGCGGAGGGAAAGGGAAAAGGTCCCGATGCAAGGGAAAAGGGAAGCAACGAATATGCCGGTGACGGCGGAAAGCACCGCAGGAAGAACTCCGGGCAGGAGGAAGACGGGAGAGTGACGCTGAAAGGCATAAACAGGTTTGACATGAAAATTTAAGGAATGCGGGTCCGGGAGGCGGCATGCCTCCTGATTTGCATGTCCTTGGGGAAGCAGGGCATTATGGGATTGGTAGAAATGATTTTGGCCGTAGTGGGCGCTGTTGTCCTGGTTATCAGTTATGTGGTTCCGGCAGGTAAAGCGGAAAAAGATGCGGCGCGTGCTCCGGAAATCGACGGGAACATGATCCGGGATTTGGTGGAGCGGGAGATAAACGGCGCAAAGGGTCATATGAATGATATGGTGGATGAGACGCTCAGCTATTCCATGGAGAAAACGGAACGTGCCATGGAGCGGCTGACGAATGAGAAAATCATGGCAATCAATGAATATTCCGAACAAGTGCTTGCCGCCATTAACAAAAACCACCAGGAGGTCATGTTTTTATATGACATGCTTAACGATAAGCATGAGAATTTGGTGAATACGGTAAGCGCGGCATCAAAGAAGGCAAAGGAAATCAGGCAGACCGTGCAGGATGCGGAAATCACGGTGAAGGAAGCGGCAGAAATGATAGGCGGCGATGCGGATGCCGCAGCGGTTAAAACCGGAGAGACGGAAAGCACCATACAAGGCAGGTTGGGACAGGCAGCCGCCGTGTCGCTGGAAAAAAAAGGAAGCGGAACAAACAGCGAAAACGTGATAAAAAGTGAAACCAATAGTGATAAAAAAGGGAATGAAAATGGCGGTAACGCAGTGGAAGAAATCATTCCGCCAAACGGAGTGGCGAAAACAGGGGATGATGGGTTCCAGCCGATTACGCCTAAGCGAGTGGAAGTACTGTACGATATGCTGGAGCCGGAGGGGACATCTCCTGCAGAAAGCATGGGGGAACGGCAGAATGCGGAGCCGGAGGACGAAAAGAACCATAATAGCAACGACAGGATATTGCGGCTGCATAAGTTAGGAAAGTCAAAAACCGCAATTGCCAAGGAATTGGGCTTGGGCGTGGGGGAAGTGAAACTGGTCATTGACCTGTTTGAGCAGGAATAAGGGCGGACAGGAGCAGTTATGAATCTGAAATATTATTTAAGAGGTCTAGGGCTTGGTATCGTTATTACGGCGGTCCTGCTGGGAATAACGTCAGGCGGAAGGAAAGCGGAGCCGACGGAAGCCGAGATTATTACAAAGGCAAAAGCACTGGGGATGATTGAGGCATCCGAACTTGCACAATATGTGGAGGATGCCAAGCTAGATACGGAAAAAAAGCTGAGGGCGGACATTGAGGAAGAAATGTTTGCGCGCATAGAGGAAGAATTCAGGGCGGAACTGGAAAAAGAAGATGAAAAACAGGACGGGAATGGGACGGTTTCCGTGCATCCGGAAGGATTAGGGGAAAGCCCGGCGGACGGAAGTGCGGAAGGTATGCCGGATGATACGGGAAGCGGTACGCCGTCAGAAGGGGATAGCGAAACAGTGCCGGAGCCGATGGAATTCATTGTCCATGAAGGTGAATTGCCGAAAGATGTCTGCATTCGGCTGGAACAGGCGGGGCTTGTGGAATCCGCGTCGGAATTTGAGAAGTTCCTGCGGGAGAACGAGTATGACCGGTCCATTGTGGCGAGGAATTATAAGATACCGGCGGGAGCGGATGCGGAGAAGATTGCACGGATTATTACCGGGCACAGGGAGTAATTTGCAGCAGTTCAGTCTGAAATCAGTTCAGGCTGAATTGCTGCCGTAACCTTTGAAAGTGCTAAATTTTTCTTGCAAAAAGTGTTATAGATATGCTATAATTTAGAAGTTGTGACAATAAAACACGTATCCCCATTTAATGTCGGTGCTTTGCCGGCCGGTCGGATTGCTCCTATGGTCCGACTGCCTGTTTTGGCGGGGTAGGCATTGGAGGATAAGGGGTGCGGAAGAAGCAAACCAAATGGAGGTAGAGACATGAGCGTTATTTCAATGAAGCAGTTGCTGGAAGCGGGTGTTCATTTCGGGCACCAGACAAGAAGATGGAACCCCAAAATGGCTCCTTATATTTTTACGGAGAGAAACGGAATCCATATTATCGATTTGCAGAAATCCGTGGGTAAGGTGGACGAGGCGTATAAGGCAGTGTTTGATATTGCGTCCCAGGGCGGAACCATCCTTTTCGTAGGAACAAAGAAACAGGCACAGGATGCGGTAAAGACGGAAGCAGAGCGTTGCGGGATGTATTATGTGAATGAAAGATGGCTGGGCGGTATGCTGACCAACTTCAAGACAATCCGCAGCAGGATTGATAGATTAAAACAGATTGAAACCATGTCGGAAGACGGGACGTTTGATGTTCTTCCTAAGAAGGAAGTTATTGCACTCAGGAAAGAATGGGAGAAACTGGAGAAGAACCTTGGCGGTATTAAGGAAATGACAAGAATTCCCGATGCCATTTTCGTCGTAGATCCCAAGAAAGAAAGAATCTGTGTACAGGAAGCACATGCACTGGGAATTACGTTAATCGGTATTGGCGATACCAACAGTGATCCGGAAGAACTGGATTATATCATTCCGGGTAATGACGATGCCATCCGTGCGGTAAAACTGATTGTATCCAAGATGGCAGATGCCGTTGTGGAAGCAAATCAGGGTGAAGAAACCGTTACGGAGCAGATGGCGGAAGAATTTTCCACGGATGCGGAAGCTACCGATATAGAAGAAGTAGCGGCAGAATAAGGATTACCTGCCATAGAGCGGCAGGAATGGGTATATGGAGGAAGAAGAAAATGGCTATTACAGCAGGAATGGTAAAAGAATTAAGGGAAATGACCGGTGCAGGTATGATGGACTGTAAAAAGGCTCTTACCGAAACCAATGGCGATATGGATGCGGCAGTGGAGTTTTTGAGGAAGAACGGACAGGCGAAGGCGGAGAAGAAGGCAGGAAGGATTGCAGCGGAAGGTCTTTGCCGCGTAGCGATGGACGGTGACAAGTGTGCGGCTGTCGTGGAAGTAAATTCCGAAACGGATTTTGTGGCAAAGAACGAGGATTTCCAAAAGTTTGTGGAAGATGTGGCAGCACAGGCGGTAAGTACGGATGCGGCGGATTTGGATGCATTTTTGGCAGAAGCATGGAAAGTGGATGCTTCTAAGACCGTAAAGGAAGCATTGGTGGAAAAGGTTGCGGTAATCGGTGAAAACCTGAACATCCGGAGATTTGAAAAAGTGGTTGCAGAAAACGGCTGTGTGGTATCTTATGTACATGGCGGCGGTAGAATCGGCGTTATCGTGGAAGCGGATACGGATGTGGTAAACGACGGGGTAAAGGAAGCCCTGACGAATATTGCGATGCAGGTAGCGGCACTTTCCCCGAAATATGTGTCCACGACGGATGTATCCGAAGAATATAAGGCACATGAGAAAGAAATTCTGATGGCACAGATTGCACAGGATCCCAAGATGGCTGGAAAGCCGGAGAAAGTAATCGAGGGTGCGGTTATGGGACGTCTGAACAAGGAGTTAAAAGAAGTATGTCTGTTAGAGCAGACTTATGTAAAAGCAGAGGATGGAAAGCAGACGGTTGCACAGTATATCGCACAAGTGGCAAAAGAGAACAGTGCGAACCTTTCCGTTAAGAAATTTGTCCGTTTTGAAACCGGCGAAGGATTGGAGAAAAAAGAAGAAAACTTCGCAGAGGAAGTGGCGAAGCAGATGCGTTAGTGAACTTTGCGGCAAATTTTATAACGAAACGAAAAGAATCTATGGGTAAATGCTCATAGGTTCTTTTTTTGAGCTTTATGTATGAAAATATTAAAAGTTGAAGTATAATAAGAATAAAATAAAAATTTGAGAAGGTGGATATGATGAGCTATCTTAGAATGTATAGAGATAAATTTGTGGAATCAAATGATTTGGAATACATTTATACGAATCATTCCTTAAAATTTGTGGATTATATGGAACAAATTGGATTGGGGGATAAAATAGTTGAAATTGGTAGTCAGCAATTAAAAGATTCAGTTTCGTTTTATAATAGTAAAAGTGTGATTCAAACGGTTAATACAATGAATAATCATAATAGAGGATATATTGATACAGATTAAATAAAAGAATTATTAGATTATTTTAATAGCTATCCTCAAAAGTATAGTAATATGACAATGATTGGGTTCTTTTTTAAGATTACATTATTGGTTCCTGCAAAGCGAAAAGTAATAGCTAATTTGAAAGTGAAGGATTTTTCAGATAACTTTGAATTGCTATATAATAATGGTATTAAAATAAAACTACCACGTGCACTTAGCCAGGATATAAAGAGGGAGCTAGAGAAGATAGATAAAGAGATTTGTGGGGAGGATTTATTTTTTGAATTGTTTTGTAGCTGTAAATACTCAGAAAATGTATTTAATACTCCACTTTATTATGCTCTTAGAGAAACTGGGTATGATGTGTCAGAAGATAAAGATACATTCTCGGTGGAGTGTATTAGAAATACTGGGATAGTGAATTTAGCAGTGAATGGTGCAAATCCTTATTTGATTACACGATTAACAGGATTAAGTTTGGGAAGTTTGGATGTATTATTGCGTAGATTTGAAGTTAATATAGATGAACAAAGTAATATTAATGAAATGATAAACCGGGAAATTAGTAAGTATCAATTTTATCAGGATATATAAATAGAATAGTTTTGATTTAGTGATTATGTTAAATTTGTCAGACACTGTCTGACAAATTTAAGTGGGGTAATATATGGATGAAATAAGATTAAATACATTATTAGAAGATTTAATTTTAAATATTGAAAAACGGTAAAAAGAGCAAAGGAGAACTTGGCGGGTGTTGTTAATAACACCATGACAGAAACCTATTGGCTGATTGGAAAATATATTGTAGAATCGGAGCAAAATGGTAATATTAAAGCGGCTTATGGGAGCAAATTACTTACTACACTTTCGAAGGAATTGACGTTACGTTTAGGCAAGGGTTATAGTCGGCCTAATCTAAATAATATGAGAAAATTTTATTTAAGATATCCAGATTATCATTCGGTATCGGATAAACTGAGTTGGTCGCATATCTGTGAGTTGATAAAAATTGATGATGATTTAGAAAGAAGTTTTTACGAAAAGGAAGCGGTAAGTGAAAAGTGGGGTGTTAGGGAATTGCAGCGCCAGATGGAAACTGCGCTTTTTCTTCGGCTGGCAGCGAGCCGTGACAAAGAAGGAATTTTATCATTGACACAGGAAGGAATAGAGATTCAAACACCTGAAGATGTTATTAAAAACACTTATACTTTAGAATTTTTAAATTTACCAGAATTGAAACAATATTCGGAAAGCGATTTGGAGCAGAAGATTATTGATAATCTCCAGATATTTTTGTTAGAACTTGGAAAAGGTTTTACTTTTGTTGGACGACAGTATAAAATTACAGTGAATAATATTCACTATCATGTGGATTTAGTATTTTATCATCGTATCTTAAAATGTTTTGTGCTAATTGATTTAAAGAAAAATTCAGTAAGACATGAAGATATAGGCCAAATGAATATGTATCTAGGATATTTTGCAATGGAAGAAAATATGCCAGATGACAATGCGCCTATTGAGATTATTTTAAGTAAAAACAAAGATGAATTGCTTGTAGAATATGCTACTTATGGTATGGACAGTAATTTATTCGTCTCAAAGTACGAATTATATCTGCCTAATAGGAAAGAGCTGGAAAAATTGGTTTATAATATTTTATGTGATGATATACAAAACGAATAAACATAAACGTATGTAAAAAATATTTAATGATAAGCTAGTGAAAGATTAGAAATTTGGGGGAAGAACCTTACCCCCAAATTCCCCCAAAGGGAAGTGGTTATCCCCCAAATTTGAAAAATATGCAACAAGAAATTTTAAAAAACAAAATAAATTTTCCCCCAAAATAAAATTTGGGGGATGCAGTTAAAAAGGCATAGATATAGGTCAGTTAAAAATTACTGGAAAGCCAGTAAAATACATAGTTCCGGGGATATATGACCGGAACATGAAAAAGGGAAAGTTCGTATAACAGATGAATACGTAAAAATATGTTGAAATTAGGCGAATAGTGATAGGAATGAGAACCCCTGTAAGTGGCGTGAATGTGCCATTTGCAGGGGTTTTATGTATTTTGTGAGGCACCGCGAATGGCATATTTCATGATTCAGGGGATTTGAGAAAACAAAAAATACAGCCGGCAAAATATGCCGGCTGCATCCATTTCCGTATAAACGGAGTACACCATACAAATTAGTAAACGATGGTAAATGCACCGAATACTTTCGTATTGAAGGTCAGTGTTTTGGAATCGGTATCCACGTCATCCATAATAACCGCTTTGCCGTCCGCGTCGATGGCAAGTACGGAGAAATTCGCGTTTGTCTTTGCAAGGCGTGCGGGTAAAGCAAACGTGACGGTTACGGGTTCGGTGGAAGCGGTAACTTTGGATACCACACCCTTTTTTGTGATGGTATATAAATCCATATTTACGTAGCCTGCTACGGTTTTACCTGCCGCTTCAGCCGCAGACTGGAGTGCAGCTTTGGAAGCCTTGTCGCGGTTGTCGCAGATGTAGGAGCGGATGTTGGTGCCTGCCT
>ERZ779637.100-NODE-100-length-61917-cov-9.577802_pt1 | contig 61917 bp, 58 predicted proteins | sample MGYA00514196_ERZ779637 | MGnify/ENA primary metagenome ERZ779637 (study PRJEB29562, sample SAMEA4376700) | mouse gut metagenome | isolation source: Cecum | study: EMG produced TPA metagenomics assembly of the A DSS colitis mouse model was used to assess the...
AAAAATCGTGTGCAGAATGTATAATTGTTGTTGAAATTTTTTGCGTAATTTAGTAAAATATACTTATATTTGTGCTTGGGAATAAATCATCTAATAATTGCAGTATAAGACAGACTGATATTTGGCCCAATCATGAGTGAATAACAGAACTGGAGGATTGCGAGAAATGAACATTTACACAACGGATAAGATTCGTAACGTGGTATTGCTGGGGCACGGTGGCTGCGGTAAGACCAGCCTGGTGGAAGCGATGGCTTACCTGTCCGGTATCACTTCCAGAATGGGAAAAGTAGATGACGGGAACACAGTGAGTGACTTTGGCAAAGAAGAGCAGAAACGCCATATATCCATTGCGACATCTGTTATTCCAATCGAATGGGAAGGGGTGAAGATCAATGTGTTGGATACGCCCGGATTCTTCGATTTCGTAGGAGAAGTGGAGGAAGCTGTCTCTACGGCGGATGCGGCTATCATCGTAGTGTCCGGCAAGGCTGGCATGGAAGTAGGTACGGAGAAAGCATGGGAGCTTTGCGAGAAGTACAAGCTGCCAAGATTCGTGTTTGTAACGGACATGGATATTGACAATGCTTCTTTCAGACAGGTGGTATCTGATATGACCGAGAAGTATGGCAAGAAGATGGCGCCGTTCCATCTGCCGATTCGTGAGAATGAGAAATTTGTGGGCTATATCAATGTGATCACAGAGCAGGCATACCGCTGGGAAGGCAAGGAAGTTGTAGAGTGCGACATGCCGGAATACAGCAAAGACAATCTGCAGCTGTGTCGCGACACTTTGATGGAGGCAGTGGCGGAGACGAGTGAAGAGTTTATGGAGCGCTATTTCAACGGTGAGAGCTTTTCCGAGGCGGAGATCAGGGCGGCGCTGCGTACGAATGTCATGGATGGCAGCATTGTTCCCATGTCTATGGGATCCAATGTACTTTGTCAAGGTGTTTACACGCTGCTTGACGACATTGTGAAATATATGCCAAGCCCGGAGAATCGTGAGCTGGCGGGCATCGACCTTAAGAGCAATGAGATCTTCCAGGCTAACTATGATTTCTCGAAACCGAAGTCAGCGTATATCTTTAAGACTATTGTAGATCCGTTTATCGGTAAATATTCTTTGATCAAGGTGTGTTCGGGTGTATTTAAGAATGACGACACGATCTATAACGACGAGAAAGAAGTAGAAGAGAAGATCAACAAGCTCTATGTGATGCAGGGCAATAAGCCGATCGAGGTGAAGGAGCTGCACGCAGGAGATATTGGTGCGATCGCGAAGTTGACTGCAGCCAGAACCGGTAATACTCTTTCCACCAAGGCAAGAATCATCCGCTATGGTAAGGCTGAGATCTCAACACCATATACATATAAGAGATACAGAGTGAAGAATAAAGGGGATGTAGATAAGGTATCCCAGGCATTGCAGAAGATGCGGCATGAGGATCAGACTTTATGGGTGGTCAACGACGGAGAGAACAGACAGACGTTGATCTACGGTATGGGAGACCTGCATCTGGAAGTGGTTGCCAGCAGACTGCTCAATGAGTATAAGGTAGAAATCGAACTGGACGAGCCGAAGGTGGCCTACAGAGAGACGATTCGTAAGAAATCAGATGTAGAATATAAGTATAAGAAACAGTCCGGTGGACACGGTCAGTATGGTCATGTCAAGATGCGTTTCGAGTCATCCGGCGATTTGGAGACGGCTTATGTGTTTGACCAGGAAGTTGTGGGCGGTGCTGTTCCGAAGAATTACTTCCCGGCTGTGGAGAAGGGCTTACAGGATTCCGTTGTCAGTGGACCGCTTGCGGCATATCCGGTAGTCGGTGTTAAGGCAGTGCTTTATGACGGATCTTATCATCCGGTAGATTCTTCCGAGATGGCATTTAAGATGGCGACCATCCAGGCATTTAAGAAGGGATTCATGGAAGCGGGACCAGTATTGCTTGAGCCTATCGCGAATCTGAAAGTGACTGTTCCGGATTCTTATACCGGTGATGTCATGGGTGATCTGAATAAGAAGAGAGGACGTGTGCTCGGTATGAATCCGGCAGGAGAAGGTAAGACCGTGATCGAGGCTGATATCCCGATGGCATGTCTGAACGGTTATTGCACAGACCTTCGTTCCATGACCGGCGGCCGCGGCAATTTTATGTATGAGTTCGTAAGATATGAGCAGGCGCCCAGTGATGTACAGGCCAAGGAAGTGGCTGCGAGAGCCGGTAAGGTTGCGGAGTCCGGAAGTGACGCATAAACATGAACATGAAAGTACCCATGACAGGGCGATAGTCTCCCGGACTTAATGGCCGGCGTGTTTTATCCGGAATACATAAGTGGGCAAGCCCACATCAACTCCCATCCCCTCGATTTCGAGGAGGTTGGACTGCCAATCCTGTCGACCCAGGATTGGCAGTGTCAGTAAGGACTATAAACGTTCAGGAGCATCTACTTTGGAGTGGGTGCTTTTTTTGTAGATACAATAACATCTCACCGTCTAAAAATAAACAGTAATTTCCAAGGAAATTATAGAATACGGATCAGTAAAGTTATTCGATCCATAACGAAAAATTAAGAACTACTGCGCAAAACGGTTGACAAATCCGGCAGGTATACTACAATATAGAACGTGGATAAAATAAAAATAGCATGAATATGGTTCATATGAGAAAAGATGTCAGGAACCGATCAGAATGGAGGAAGTATGGCAGAGATATATAACCATCGAGAGGTGGAAACAAAATGGCAGAAGGTGTGGGATGACGAGAAGGCATTTAAGACTTCCGAGGATTATTCCAGGCCGAAATATTATGCATTGGTTGAATTCCCTTATCCATCTGGGCAGGGGCTTCATGTGGGACATCCAAGACCTTACACGGCGCTTGACATTGTAGCCAGGAAGAGAAGAATGCAGGGCTATAACGTCCTTTATCCGATGGGATGGGATGCCTTTGGTCTGCCGACGGAGAACTATGCGATCCAGAATCATATTCATCCGAAGATTGTGACACAGAATAATGTCTCCCGTTTCAAGAGCCAGCTCCATTCGCTGGGATATTCTTTTGACTGGGACAGGGAGATCAATACGACAGATCCTATGTATTATAAATGGACGCAGTGGATTTTCCTTAAGCTGTTTAAAGCAGGACTTGCTTATAAATCCGAGATGCCCATCAACTGGTGTACCTCATGTAAGGTTGGTCTGGCCAATGAGGAAGTGGTAAACGGTGTCTGTGAACGGTGCGGTGCAGAAGTGGTGCGTAAGGTGAAGAGCCAGTGGATGCTGAAGATCACCGAATATGCAGACAAGCTTATCCAGGGGTTGGATTCAGTGGACTATGTGGAGAGAGTTAAGGTATCCCAGAAGAACTGGATCGGGAAATCTACCGGTGCAGAAGTAGATTTCTCTATAAAAGGGAAAGAGGATAAGATGCGGATTTACACGACCCGCTGCGATACATTGTTTGGTGTGACTTATATGGTCATGTCACCGGAGCATCCTTTGATCGATAAATATAAAGAAGACATTAAGAACTGGGATGAGGTCATGGCTTATCGGGAGCAGGCGGCCAAAAAGTCTGACTTTGAGCGTGCAGAACTGGCGAAAGAGAAGACTGGTGTGAAGATTGACGGTCTAACAGCGGTGAATCCGGTGAATGATGTGGAGATACCGATCTTTATCTCCGATTATGTGCTTATGAGTTATGGGACGGGTGCGATCATGGCGGTGCCTGCTCATGATGAAAGGGACTGGGAATTTGCGAAGAAATTCGGCTTGCCGATCATCGAGGTCGTTGCGGGCGGCAAGAATGTACAGGAAGAGGTTTACACGGATGTGGCGACGGGAACGATCGTCAATTCCGGGTTTATCAGTGGGCTCAGTGTTGAGAATGCGCAGGCCAGAATGATAGACTTTTTGGAGGAAAAGGGCATCGGCTGTGCCAAGACTAATTTTAAATTGAGAGATTGGGTCTTCTCCAGACAGCGTTACTGGGGAGAGCCGATTCCTATCATACATTGTGAAAAATGTGGTTATGTGCCGATCGATGAAAGTGAACTGCCGCTTGAACTGCCGGATGTGGACAGCTATATGCCTACCGATAACGGGGAATCTCCGCTGGCACTTATGACCAACTGGGTCAATACCAAATGCCCTTGTTGTGGAGGCCCGGCAAAGAGAGAGACAGATACGATGCCGCAGTGGGCAGGTTCTTCCTGGTATTTTCTGCGTTATACGGATCCGACGAATACCGAGGCGCTGGCGAGCAAGGAAGCGTTGGACTACTGGATGCCGGTTGACTGGTATAACGGCGGTATGGAGCATACTACGTTGCATCTTTTGTATTCCAGATTCTGGCATAAGTTCCTGTACGATCAGAAGACAGTACCTTGTCCGGAGCCTTATGCAAAGAGGACTTCCCATGGCATGATCCTGGGGTTGAATCCACATAACTTTGCGAACCTGTCTGCCGAGGAGCAGGAGAGGCTGCTTGCGGAACATGGCAGCGAGAAGGCAGCCAGAGCCGCTTTGAAAGAGAAATACGGTGAGATGGCGGAACACCCTGTAGTGAAGATGTCTAAATCTCTGGGCAACGTAGTCAATCCGGATGATATCGTGACAGAGTACGGTGCGGACACACTCAGGACTTATGAAATGTTTATCGGGGCTTTTGAGTTGAGCGCAGGCTGGTCTGAGGACGGGGTGAAAGGATGCCGCCGCTTCTTGGAAAGAGTATGGAAACTGCAGGATATCATGGTCGATGATGATGCCTACTCGAAGGAGTTAGAGACGAAGATGCATCAGACGATCAAGAAAGTCAGCAATGATTTCGAAAATCTGAAATATAATACGGCGATCGCCGCGATGATGGCGTTGATCAATGAGTTTTATAAGAAAAATGTGGTGACAAGAGGTGAGTACAAGACGCTTCTTACCATGCTGAATCCGGTGGCACCTCATATCACGGAAGAATTATGGCAGAGGGCTGGGTTTGAGGGTAGGCTGTATCAGGCTGCCTGGCCAGGATATGATGAGGCCAAGACAGTAGAGTCCACCGTGGAGATTGCGGTGCAGATCAACGGTAAGACGAGGGCTACGCTTATGATCGGCAAAGACGATCCGAAAGAGGCAGTTATCGTCAAGGCGAAAGAGACCGTCTCCGATAAACTTACCGGAACAATTGTCAAGGAGATCTATGTACCGGGCAGGATCGTCAATATAGTACAGAAATAGGCAGTATGATGAATAACGGTAAATTATTTCAATAAGGCTATCAAAGCAGATGGCAGGTGGTCAGAGAGAAGATTCTTATGTGGTCTTTTCTCTGGCCATCTGCTGTTTTAAGATTTGATTGGATTATTTTTTTCGCAGTTTCATCAGTTTATCGATCTTATCCAGTTCTTCGGCGGTGGAGTATTTGCGGATCGTAGCTGTGATCGTTTCAATCTCTTCGTTGCTGAATGAAATGTGTTGGTCCATCCCCCGCTTGGCGATAGACATTAGGAATGGCATCATCTGTTCTTTTTTCAGGGATTGACTCTCGAATACAAGAGCTTGTAGAAAATTGAGTTTTGCTTTGTCGATCTTTGAGACGGCGGGATCATCCATCCAGTTTCCGGACATAGATTTGTTCCTCCTGTTTCGGTTAAATTAATGATAAGGTTCGAGATTCTGCTGCTGGAACATCTCAAACATTTCTTTCTGTTCCGGTGTCAGCATATTCATAAGCATATCCATCATGGAAAAGGAGCCAGTCCCGAATGTGCCGGGTTCGGCATCTGATTCTTCGGAAGAAGAATCACTGAAGGGGGATGACGCAGACATATCCGGGAATATTTCCTGCAGTGCCGAGATTGTCTGTGACATTTCCTGAAAAGTTTCCATGGTCTGCAGCATATTGCGGAATTGTTCCAGCTGCCTGATCTCTTCCGGGGAAGAGTAGAGGCCAAGCTGCAGGCACAGTGACTGCAGGTCTGGTTTCTGTTTCTGTTCATCCCGGATGCTGCAACCGCTGATCTGGAAGGGATGCCGGCGGACATAACGCATTGTGTACTGCAACTCCATGTATTTAATATAGACAGCCATGTTTTTCTGCATGGAAGGCTCTATGTAGGGGAGCAGAACCTTTAGTTTCTGTATTTGATTTGTGGTGTATAAGGCATCGAATGCCATAACATTTGCTGCTTCTTCATGATTGTTTTCCATAGATCGTGTGCCTTTCTGATGCCTGTGATCACACCCACATGTGCCTATAGTATGCTTATGTACATTAGGATAGATTTATGAGTGGTATAAAAATACTGCCCCTTTATCCATGATATGAGAAAATAGACTCCGATGGAGCCAGAGCCTATTTCCCAGATGTGAACTTTATAGATGTGAAGGTGACTGTCGTCCTGTCCTTTAGCCGCAGCAGCTGGAGAGGATCAGTAACCAGATCAGGGTATTGCAGCAGTTGTTATCGGAGCCGCCGAAAAGGCCGAATCCGCCGCCGTCACACCCACATCCATCGTTATTGTTGTTGCAGCATGCAAGAAGGATAAGGATCCAGATCCAGGAACCGCATCCACCGCCGAAGAAACCGCCGTTATTATTGTTGCATCCGCAGTGAGTTGCTGATAAATCGCTCATGTTTTTGTGCCTCCAAATGTTAGTTATGGTTTATCTTATGTGGGTATGGTGTATGTGTTACTGAAAATTTATATATAAACTTCAGGTACTTTAATGTGTGTTCGGCATTTACAATGCATTTCATTTTAGGTATAATTCATAGAAGAAGGGGAAACGAGAAGGAGGCATGATTATAAAGATGAATAAAATATCTCACCAAAAATATATGAGATTGGCAGCTGTGCTGTTATCAGCAGCGGTTTTGATAAGCAGTATGGATGTCAGTATGCTCAGGGTACAGGCGGCCGAGACATACGATCTTGCAGAAGAAAGTAATGCAGAAATGCCGCAGGATAATGCCGGGGATGTGTCGGACGCCGAAGTTAATGATGATACAGACACCCGGGAGAATGAAGATCCGGCCGACGGTTCGGAGTCTCAGAGTGAGGAGAATGTATCTGACAATGATCTTCCCACGGAAGAGAATGACATACCGGGAAATGGAGATGTAGCGGACAATGCTGTTCCCAAAGAAGAGACTGATCCGGAAGAAAACGAGGACAGTAGCGAAAGTACAGATACAGATATGCCGAACGATATCGATCCGGATACGGGAGCCGTTTCTGACAACGCCGATGAGCAGCATAGTACAGGAAGTATGACGGAATCTAATGCCTTGGCAGAAGACGGTACGGATTCGCCGACTCCGGTGAATACAACCGTGTCTATTTCGGGCATTTCGATAACGGATAAGATCTATGATGGCAAACCGATGGCATATGCCGGTGTGTTGAAGGCAACGGCGAAGATCGGTGAAGGAAGTGCCGTCAAAGTGGAGGATGTGACTGCGTCGATAACGTTTTCATACAAGATCACAGGCATCGTTGACGATGGCAGCGCCTTTCCGGAAGTTACCGGTACGGTTACTGGTGTAGGGGGTACGATCACCGGTTTTCCGAAGAATGTCGGGACATATAAGCTGCAGGTGTCGGCGTCGGGAGACAGTGGTGATAATAAGTATAACTATACAGGTGCGGCGGAGTATTCCTTCGATATTACAAAGAGACTGGTCACGGTAAGGGCGAAGGATATGCAGATTAAGATAACGGATAAATTCCCGCCTGACCCAAAACCACCAGCGAATGAATATGAATATGAATATTTAGCGAGCGGCTTTATAGGTACGGATGATTTCTCGTTAGATAAAAAGCCGAAATTCACCTGTGAAGTGGCTAAGGATGAGGAAAAGGGTTTAAATATCCCGGGAAGATATGCGATTGTTCCCGCTGAGGGATCAAAGCAGACAGCAGATGCCGGATCTAATTATACCGTTGTCCTCCAGCAAGGAACGCTGACTGTACTGGACAAAGAAACACTGACGATCGGCGGCGACATCATATCCGATAAGGTATATGATGGTAAGGCGGTTGTATGTGAGATTGAGAAGCTAAAGATAAATGGAGTTGATCTGGATAAAGTAACTATACCGAATATATCATACTCATACAGTATTTTCGGTATAACAGATAGCGATGAAAAACTCATATATCCATCAAAGGAAGGCGACAGCGATGCAATTGATACAATAAATGATCATATGCCGACAGACGCCGGTCGGTATAAGCTTAAAATAAAAGCAACCTCCGATGGTTATAAAGGAAACCAGCAGTTTAACTTTGACATCAAGAAGAGACCAGTGACTATTAAGGCAGATGATGCAGAAATTAAAGTGAATGACGATTTACCTGAGTTTGGTTATCATGTCAAGGGATTTCCGGATGAAAAGGGAGAGGATACGGAAGGAACTTCCGAGGATGAGGAGATTACCAATAAATTCCAACAAAAGCCGCGTTTCACATGCAATGCTGACACGAAAGTAGCTGGTGAATATACGATCATGCCCACTGGTGCATATGCCGGTCCAAATTATCTGATGGTTTATGAGTCAGGAAAGCTGACGATCAAGGAAGGGTATCCGGTCATAATAGAGGGTATTAAGGTGTCCAATAAGATTTATGACGGGAAAGCGATTGATTTTACGATCGATCCGAAGGCTTCCGTTGATTCTAAAGACGAACCGGATGCGGATAAGATAGTTTTCTCCTTTACTTATAGTATAGCAGGCACCAAAGCTGACGGCGCGCCTCCTGTCGTGGACGACAAAGACAAGATAGTCTGGCCGACGGATGCCGGGGAATACGCACTTCAGGTGACGGCAGAGGGTACATCTGCTCAGGGCAGAACCTACAAGTACACAAAGGAATATCCTTTTACGATCACGCCAAGACCAGTCGTTGTCAAAGTAAAGGATATGGAATTGAGAACGGGGGACGATTTTCCTCAGTATGAATACGAGATCGTTGAGGCTGAGAATTCCGGATTCCTGGGGGAGGATACATTTGAGAAGGGACCTTCCTTTATCTGCGATATAGAGAGTATGGAGGAACCCGGAACCTATCTGATCACTGCATCGGGAGCGAAGGCCGGAGCAAATTATGACATAACATACCAGCCGGGAACTCTGACGGTGATAGAGAGAGAGGTAGAGAAGACCAGAGCGTTTCTGCGTGTGATTGCGCCGCAGCCGGTGATCAATATTGAGAACGGCACGCCGTTAGAGCAGATGGCGCTTCCGGACAGCGTGACCATCAAGACCCGGAATATTGGGGCGGCAGACGGCGAAGTGACCGTAAACGAGACGGAAGAGATAACGGAAACCACACATGTAATATGGGAGAGAAAGCCTGTAGACGGCACTTCCTACAGCGTTGCAAGCCCGACAGCACAGACCTTTAAGCTGCAGGGAACGGTGGTTCTGCCGGCGGATGTGGCCGGGCCGGAAGTTCCGGAAGGCGCCGAAGATCCTCTGTTAGTCAAGATTCAGGTTTCCGTAAGGGAACAGTGGATTTCCAGGGAGAAGGTGGCGAAACCCAAGGCAAACATAGCAACCGGAACCGCTGTTCGGAGGGGAACGAAGGTGACGTTGTCCTGTGACACGGAGGGGGCAGACATCTATTATACATTGGATGCCACCAAACCGCCGACAAAGGAAAGCAACCGCTATACGTATCCCATTGAGATCAATGGATATACGGTGATCTGGGCATTCGCCTATAAGGAGGGATATCCGGACAGCGAATTTGTGAAGTTCTCTTATTATACCAGTACGAATATCGAAGGAGAGGATTCGGACGATTCGGATGTGCTGGAAGAGGATATACCGAGCGGAGGGATTCCGTCCGGCTTGTGGTCTTCTGAACTTAAGGAGTATACCTATACCGGCAAGGCGATCAAGCCGGAGATCAGGGTATATGATCATAAGACGCGGCTTCAGGAGAAGAAGGACTACACAATAACATACAAGAATAATGTCAATGCGGCAAACAGGGATTCTCAAAAGGCGCCTACGGTTACGATCACCGGTAAAGGGAACTATGAGGGCCGGCTGATCAAGACGTTTACGATACTGCCTGTAAATATCGAAAGCTCGGATGTCATCATAGATGATATTTCGGTATTGTATAATAAGAGGGCGCAGAAACCGGTTCCGACAGTGCAGTGGAACGGAAAGAAGCTGAAGAAAAACAAAGATTATACGATACCGGAAGAAAGCTATACGGAGATCGGCACTCGCACAATCACCGTGACAGGTATTGGGAATTATACCGGGAAAAGTTCGTTTGAGTTTGTGATCACGGACGGCGTTCCGATGTCTAAGGTGAAGGTCAATAAGATACCGGATCAGGTGTACACGGGTAAGGAGATCAAACCTCTGCCGGTAGTCAAATACAAAGGGAAACTGCTGGAAGAGAATAAGGATTATACCGTGGCATATGACGGTACGAATGTAAAAGTTGGAACTGCATCAGTTTTCATCAAAGGCGTAAAAGGCGGCGGATTCGTCGGCACAAAGAGAGTTACATTTAAGATCAAGGCGGTCGCATCTTTGTCAAAGGCGAAAGTGAGCATGGAGTTTAGTCCTGCCGAGCCGGTCTATACAGGTAAGGAGATCACTTTGAACCGGGTTGGAGTAACGGTCAATGTCAAGGGTGAAGACGGTAATATGCATGAAGTAAGGCTCATACAAGGCACGGACTATACGATATCTTATCAGAATAATGTGAAAGCCGGGAAAGCGACAGCTGTCTTTACGGGTATGGGAGCATACAGCGGGACCATTAAGAAAACATTTAAGATCTCTCCGCGTAAGCTGGATTCCATACAGATAAAGATTAAAATGAACAGTTCTTATCGTTATTGTAAGGGCGGCAGTAAGCCGCAGCCTGAAGTGACTTATGGCAGCAAGACTTTGAAGCTGGGTACGGATTATACCTTATCCTATAAAGAGAACAAAAAGCTGGGCAAGAATGCAAGAGTGATCGTCAAGGGAAAAGGTAACTTCGGCGGCAGTGTTGATAAGATATTTGAAATTACGCCACAGAAGATGAGCGAGCTGAAGGTGGATGCAGCGGATAAGGTTTACCAGAATAAGAATAATATCTACAAGACGACAGTACATGTGCTGGATACGGACGGCGGGCGGCTGAGCGCAGGTAAAGACTATGATAAGAAGGTGAAATATACCTATAATGCGAACACCAAAGTAGAGATTGTTGGGACCAATAAGAAAACGACTCTGCGAAAAGCGGGAGAACTTGTTGATGAGAAAGATATCATTCCGGTAGGAACGACGATCAATGTATCTGTAGATGCGATAGGAAATAATTACACGGGAAGCGTTTCAGGAACATTCAGGATCGTGCCGGCCAGTATCTCCGGCGCGAAGGTGACAATACCTGTGCAGTTGTATACCGGGCAGGCGATCACGTTGAATCCGTCCGATATTCAGGTGGTGATAGACGGCACGCCGTTACCTGCTACGGAATATGAAATCGTGGGATACAATAATAATATCAACAAAGGAACTGCAAAAGTAACGATCCATGGTCTTCATAATTATGGAGGAACGAAGACGGTTGCCTTCAAGATCAAGAGTAAAAGCCTCGCAGGTCTGTAATGGAGTAAGACAGGACTCTCGTCACGAGAGTCCTCGTTTTATCATATAGATAATTTCGTTATTATTTACGGATTCAAAGTTTCCGAGAGCAGGACTGCACAGCATGTACTAAGATCTGGCTGTCTGCTGTGCCTTGTCGCATATATCTTGTGTAAATTTTGACAAAACACTTGCATAAATCTCAATATATAGTAAAATTATACTATATGCCAATATTGGATAACTGCTTTATTGGCTTAGAGCATACTATAATAAAGGGGAGATCCCCATGGTGGGATTAGAAGTTGCCGGCAGAAGGTTCCGGACAGAGACAGACTATCAGGCGGCTCTGCGGGATCAGGCAAAGATTGATAAGATCAAAACACAAGTCAATATGGAGCAGCCGGGAGAAGTGATCACGCTGTATGCTGATATGCAATCCGGGAAGTATCGCTTTGAAACGGCAGTCGGAAATGATTTTGATGATGAGATCTATGAGCTTGCACAGGAGTTTAAGAGACAGGGATACAACAGGGACAGCAGGCTTCCGACTGAGAATGAGAAGAGAAGCCGATTCCCGGGCCGGAAGACAGGCGGTCATACGAACCAGGCGAAGCGTGCGGCTAAGAGGGCAGACATCCGTCCTATTCAGGAAGAACTGGACGATGAGCTGCAACGGGAAATCTTCCGTGAATTGAAGAGACGTGAGAAACGCCGCAGGATGACAGTTGCTTTGTGTTCCCTCATCGCGATCGTGTGTTTTGGTTATTTCGGTGTTTATTATTATTTTGCAGACAGGACGGAAGCCGACTATGAGAATCTGGCACAGTTGAAAGGAAGCGGCGCGAAGACCGGTACTCTTTTTCACCAGATTCACTATACAGAAGAAGAGGACATCGAACTGGAAGTGTTAGAAGAGTACCAGACTTTGTATAATAAGAACAAAAAGCTAATCGGATGGCTGAAAATTGACGATACAAATATAGATTACCCTGTGATGCAGACGGTTAACAATGAGTATTATCTGGATCATAATTTCAATCAGGAGTATGATAAGAACGGAAGCCTTTTTCTGGATAAAGACTGCGATGTGGTACAGAGGAATACAAATCTGATCATATATGGACATCATATGAAGTCCGGTAAGATGTTTGGTGGCTTAAATAAGTACAGCAGTGAAGAATATGCCAGGAAGCATTCCGAAATTCAGTTTGATACGATCTATAAGAAGGGAACTTATGAGGTTATGTATGTGTTCCGTTCAAAAATATATAATGAGGAAGATGTGGTATTTAAATACTATAAGTTTCTGGACGCCGCTTCTGAGAAGGAATTTGATTCCAATATGCAGGAGATGGAAGCACTCTCGCTTTATGATACCGGTGTGAAGGCAAGCTATGGAGACGAATTGCTGACGTTGTCGACTTGTGATAATTCTGAGACCGATGGAAGGTTTGTTGTGGTTGCAAAGAGAGTGAAAGAAGAGAATTGATCAGTTGCATTGACGATAGATAGAATGTGTAAGGGAATGAGGAAAAGACGATGGCCAAAAAGACAGTATCGAAAAAATCCAGGAGAAGATTAAAGAAAACGGTGCGGAGAAGTATCGCCGCGATGCTGATGATCACATCGATCGTTATCGCTGCGATCCCGGTACCGGAGAACAGGGCTGCGAATGAGCAGCCTGGCGGGACGACAGGCGGCGATGCCGGCATTCAGTATGAAGATGCATCGAAGGCAGAAGGCGATTATGAAACGAATCCCGGGAAGACATTGAATGAATACGCTGACAGTACGGATGACCAGTTGGAACAGGCGGTGAGAGACGACGAACTGATCCAGACGGAGATCGTGGTGAGAGACGGACAGTCGCTTGTGCTTACGTGGCAGTTCTTATATGAGCCGATCAGCGCTAATTACGGCCGTCTGTGCAGGTACAATAATTATTTCCCGCGGGATGTCGTGAATCTTGGACTGCAGCCTAACGAGAGTTATTTTGCGATTAAAGAGGGGGAATTTAACACCTATTTTGGTGTCAATGGAGCAGAACCGAAGGACTGCGGTATCCAGTATATGGATAACCTAAGTCAGAGCAATCAGTTCTATCCGACTAATTCCATTACATACAGCTATCTGGACTATGATTATGCCTCAGATGCTGTGATCTTGGATGAGAAGACGATAGCCTTCTTTGAGAAATATTTTGCGAGAGACTATGCCACAAAGACAGAGGAGTTTAAGGCATATTACAGAGAGAAAGAGAACAATCCGTCCGTTCCCGTGCCGGAGGATATGGTGAGGACGCCTTCTGAGCACCTGGACAGCAATCAGCGGATAGAGTTTTTCTGTGAGCATAATAATATCCTGAAAGGAACCAACTATAAATTGACGGTTGCTACGGATCAAAGACTGAACCAGCAGAAATCATTGATCTATGTGGCATACAGTGATACGCCGTCGGCGGATCTTCCGTATGGTTATGTGGATGTTGACGGGTATCTTGTATTGTTGGATGTACGTTATATCAGTACCATCGGTGACAGAGCTTTCCAGAATGTTCAGAACGTTGGTCAGATTGATTTCTCGGATAAGGTACAGTACATTGGTGAGAGCGCATTTGAGAATTCCGGTATTACCAGCGTTGTGATCGGTAATGCGGACATGATTGGCAACCGTGCTTTCTACGGCTGTCAGAAATTAACAACGGTAACCTTTACGGAGACGGCGGATACGAATACCATCGGTGCGGAGGCTTTCCGTATGTCCGGTATCAATACACCGTTGACGCTGCCTTGGACGATGAAGACGATCGGACACGGGGCTTTTTCGGATTGCCTTGGCCTGACCGAGGTCAGATTTGACGACAGGATCAGCGAGTGTAATATAGCAAAGTATGCTTTCTTTGGGGATACCAGACTTGCAACGGTGAATTTTGGAACGGCTAAGATCAGGAATCTGGGCAGAGGCAGCTTCGCGGTTCCGACACCGAGCGGTGATGCTATGCAGACTTTCTCCTTCCCGAGTGAAGGGTTGGAGACGATGGATGAATATGTCCTCGCCAATCACAGGAACCTGGAAGAGGTGAACATACAGAATTTCACAAAGAAGATACCGGAATCCACTTTCTATAATTGTTTTGGCCTGAAGAAGGCGGTGTTCTCGGATAAATGCGGGGCTGCATCTTTTGATCCCGGATTATTCAAGTATGTGACGAATGCGGATTTCTGTGTCTATGGACCGGAGTTGTATGCTGACGGACCTGCATTCCCGAGAAGCAGCACATGGGAAGCTTTCAGGAATGATGGTAAAGGCATTCCTTATGTGTATGAACGCGGCGGCAAGACTTACTATGAGATGGCGCTGGAGAGTGATGACGGTACCCGGTATCGTTATGCGGCCGGTAATGACGGGGAATTGATTTCCTGCGCATTGATCGATCCGGGCAGTACGAAGAGCGTTGATATTGTCATCCCGAGCAAGATAGGTAACTTTGATATTAAGAGCATCGGTTCGGAGTGTTTCTCGGATAAAGATCTGCGTGGTAAGATCAAGAGCATTACGATTCAGAACCGTTCTGTCAGTACGATAGCTGCCGGAGCTTTCAGAGATCTGCCGCTGTTGGAGAAAGTGCGGATCGGAGATTCTGTGACCAGCATCGGTGCGGATGCTTTCGCCGGATGTAACAGGCTGTATGACGTTTACTTTACGAAACCGGCGGCCGGTTATGAAGCGCTGGCTATGGATGATACTGCTTTTGTAACCCATGGCAGCCAGCTTACTTTCCATGGAGATATCGTGGAGGGATATGCGCCTTTTGAGTGGGCTACGGACGTTACGCATGTGCTGAAAGATCCTGATAATGTGAATCTGCCGGCGATCAACGTATGCTATCAGAGCCTGTGGGACAGCGAGAACGGCACACATCTGACGGTAATGTGTGATAAGGAAGGCGTGGTAACGCTGTTGGATTATCCGAAATTCAGTGATCTGAGCGAGGATAAGATCCAGTATGATGAAGAACTGCGGGATTACTGCAGGGATATGGAGAATTACTACTACTATACGGTTTATGATAACGGTGACGGCGTTGAGAAAATGCGCAGAGATTATGCGTATATCTGGAATGCTTATCAAGAGGGGGAGGACAGTGTCACATTGCAGGACGGCACTATTATCCTGCAGGCAGATTATTCGTCGGCTCTTGATGAGCGGTACGGTCCCTGGATCAATCCCAATTACTGTGAACCGGGATTCTGGGGAAGTTATCTGCCGGGCGGCGGCACTACGGCTTCTGCAAAGAACAATATAGCGGATCTGTTGTTTGAGCCGATCGTTGTGGAGGCTGCAGGAAGGAATCCGGTGCCATACTTTACGGCGAATCCGTATAATTTCATGGATAATTATGACAGCTACCTCAATGATCCGGCGTATGAATCCTTCCCGGATTATAAGAAGGTACCTGATAAGGTATGGAATTTCATTAACGCTACGCAGGATATCTTCGTCCCGGCCGGTGTGGATTCCATGGATGTGAAGGCATATTACGAGGCCAACAGAGATAATTACGATACCTATATCACGAAGAAGAGACCTACGGAGAGCGACCGGATGTATCGGATCTCCACGAATGGATCTGTTCCGGGATTGTTCAGCGGATATTACAAGGATTATGAGGATGGAGACTCCAGAGAACAGAATCCCAATGGTAACGATCACATTAAGAGTATTACGCTTTCAACCGTAAAGTCACTTCCGGATTATGCGTTTGACAATTGCGAACAGTTAGAAAGAGTGTCACTGGGGAATATTGAACAGATGGGAGCGCTGCCTTTCAGGGGCTGCACAAGTCTGACCAATGTGGCCGGCAATGAGAAATATCCGGCAGAGAACGGAATCATCTATGAGAAACAGGAGGGTGATCCTGCAAAGTATAAGATCATAGAATGTCTCCTGACGAGAGGCATGCAGGGAACCGGTGTAGAGGGACTGGAGAATATCAGCATCGGGCCTGAGTGGGACAGCAAGATCAATGATGTGGTAGAGATCGCCGAGAGCGCTTTCGAGGAATGTAAAGGTATTTCCAATGTGCTCCTGTCAGGCGCAGAGGGATTGCAGACGATTCCTGAGAATGCCTTCAGAAATTGTGAAGAATTGATCAATGTAACGCTTCCGTCAAGCGTCAATAAGATCTGGGACGATGCTTTCAGCGGGGCGATGAATAACTGGACGATCACGATACCCGGACGGGAAGTGGATATTTCTGATATTGCGTTCGATCCGAAAGAAAAGGTTACGATCTATACGTATGAGGATTCAGCTGCTTATCGTTATGCCAAGAGAAAGAATATTAAGGTCGAACTGCTGAATGCTTACCGGGTTATGTTCTATGATTATGACGGTACGCAGATTGGTGACACACAGACGGTAAAGAAAGAGGATGGCGGAAGAGCAGTGGAACCGGAAGAGGCGGCAGCATTGAAGGAGAAGGATCACAGGCCGGGATATACCTTTGACGGATGGCTGTCTGCGGAAGGAAAGACGCTCGCAGATGAGATCACGTCGGATCTGACTATCTTCATGGCACAGTATGTTGCCGATGGCAGTATGGTGAATGGTAAGTATGTGGTAGAGTTCCTTGACGGTATCGACGGGCGCAGGCTCAGTGGACGTAACTCGAACGAAGACGACGGTAAATATTATATAGAAGCGGGTACCAGTTTCAAAGATGCCGGATGGGAAGCTCCTACTTACAATACTCATGACGGCTATAAGTTCAAGGAATGGAGTCAGAGTTGGACGGTAGATACCAAGATCGAATCCAATATGACGGTCATCGCTCTATATGCGGCAAATTCCGCCAACAGCAGTGGTGGTTCAACGAATACCAGTAAGAACAGCACGACGAGTAAGAACAGTTCAACAAGCAATAACAGCAGTAATACCTCTTCGTCCAGTTCCAGTAGTTCGACCAGCACCAGCTCGACGACCTCAGGATCGTCATCCGCACCGACGATGTATACGGTAACGGTAGTGAACGGAAGCGGAAGCGGAAGCTATGCACAGGGGACTACGGTAGTGATCGCAGCGAATGAGCCTGCGGCGGGAATGGTGTTCCAGAAGTGGACGACAGAATCTAACGGTGTAACGCTGGCCAGTGTAAGTATGCCGGCTACGACATTCACGATGCCTGCCGGTAACGTTACGGTAACTGCGAATTATGTTGCGGCGCCTGCGGCTGCGACAGCTCCTGCAGGTGGCGGAGGAAACGGTGGAAGTGGAAACGGAAACGGAAACAGTGGTACGGGAAGTACCCGTGTTGACATCACGAAACCGGGGATATCCAACAAAGACCTTGCGGCAGCGAATGTCAACGGATCTACCGATAACTTTATCATTAAGATCACGGAGACCGATGAGGCGACAAAGGCTGTATCAGATGCTTTGACAGGTAAATATGGCAGTCTGGATAACATCCTGTATTATGCGATGGATATCAGCCTGTATGATTCCACCGGTACGGTCAAGATTACGGATACATCGGGTATTTCCGTAGATATTACCATCCCGATTCCGGATGCGCTGGTGGCTTATGGCGGTAATAATATGGCAGGGGCGGTTGTCAACGGTAATCAGTTAGAGAATCTGAATGAGAACTTCACGACGATAAACGGAGTTCCCTGTATCAGATTTACGGCGTCGCATTTCTCGCCATACACGATCTATGTGGATACGGGTAATCTGACGGAAGGTCTGCTGGATACAACGCCGAAGACAGGAGATCCGATACATCCGAAATGGTTCTTGTCTATAGGGCTGGCATGCTTATCGATCATCTTGTTTATGAAGAGAGATAAGAGAGTCAAAGTGAAAACAGCATAAAGGAAAATTTATGGGCAAAATAATTAGAAATCTGATAGGTGTACTGTTTATCGTGACTGCGATCGCAGTAACACAGATTCCTGTATCAGATGTGGAAGCGGCTCCGACCGCTTCTACATCTGATTTTCAGATGGACGGAACAACTTTAGTGAAGTACAATGGCACGTCTGAGAACGTGTCTGTTTCCAATTATGTGGAAAAGATCGAGGCTGAGGCGTTTGCCGGTAATGATAATGTCAGGAGTGTTACAGTAGGCGATGCGGTGAAGAGTATTGGCGCAAGAGCTTTTTCAGGCTGTAAGAATCTCGAGACTGTGACGATTCCGGACGCTGTTAAGTCGATCGGGACGGCTGCCTTCAGCGGCTGTCAGTCTTTGAAGGAAGTTACGGTGGGAACAGGGGTTACCAGCCTGGGGAACGGTGCATTTGCCGGAAACCACAGTCTGCAGAATGTTAAATTCAGCAGCAGCAATCCCAAATTTACCTGCGATGATGGGACAATCCTGAATAAGGACGGCAGAGATACGATCTATCAGGTTCTGGCCGGAAGGAAAGGCGACAGTTATTCGATGCCGTCTACGGTGAAAGCGATCAAACCTTATGCATTCTGGGGTGATTATAATCTGAAGAAGGTAAATATCAGCAGCAATGTAAAGGAAATACCGGCTTATGCATTTTCCAACTGCCGGAATCTGAAGAATGTGGAAATACCGTATTCCGTTAAAAATATCGATATGAAGGCTTTTGAGGATTGTGTGAGAATACGAAAGATTACGATGCCGTCTTCGGTAAGCACCATTCACAGCACAGCGTTTGACGGCTGTACGAAGCTGGAGATCAAAGCAGATGTAGGTTCGGCAGCTTATACTTTCGCGCAGTCATTGAAGCTGGAAGATATTGAAGTATCGGAGTATGAGGAAGCACCTGTCGCTGGCAGTGTCAGCGGGAATAACCTGCCGGAAGATGGTGACGGTGAAGAGAATACCGGTTCTGAGGAGAAGCCTGCGCTGTCACCAGCTGATTATTATCATGAGGTATCTCATATGAATGCTATGGCGGAGGAAGAGGATTCGTCCGTCAAAGGTAAGACAAGAGTGCTTGGACAACAGGCTTATATTATGATTGATAATTCAACTGCTACCATCAATGTAGGCGGTACAGGGGAAACCATTGGCGGAGATCCTGCGGATGATGGGGAGCAGAATACAGATACCGTACCGGGGCTGGCCGGTTCTGAGGATGCTAAGGGCGGTTCCTTCCCGAAGTATACGATCGTTCGTAACAGTGAAGGTAAGCAGATTGTAGCAGCACAGGCTTATTATGACGATGCGATGACATCTTATACGCTTCCGGAGGATATTGTCAGGATCGGTGAATTTTCCTTTGCCAGGTCGGGATTGCAGTCGATGGTGATTCCGGATGGTGTGGAGGAAATCGGGTATGCCGCTTTCTATCATTGCGACGATCTGGCGGAGGTTGTTATTCCGGACAGTGTACGGAAGATTGAGGCGTCCGCTTTTGAACAGACTGCTTGGCTGTCGGACTGGAGACAGAATGGCAGTGAAGATTATCTGGTAGTGGGTGACGGCATCCTGTTGGCATATAAAGGCAATGGCGGTGAAGTTTCCATACCTTCAGGGGTTAAGAGTATCGGCGCTGAAGTTTTTAAAGACCGCAGTGATATTACAGGCGTTAATCTGCCAGACAGTATAGAGGTAGTCGGCGAAGCGGCATTTGCCGGCTGCGGAAGTCTTACTACATTGGAAGGTGGCAATAATCTCAGGAAGATAAGTGACAGAGCATTTGCCGGCTGTCCGATCGTGGATCTGCATATTCCGGCGTCTGTTGAGGAAATAGGGCTGCGTGCCTTTGACAGTACTGGTTCCTCAACAGAGAGCGGGGGTGTGGTCTTTGAAGGAGAAGTCCTGCCGAAGGTTTCGTATGAGACAATGTCGACGAAATTGTATCGGGATGATTATCGTGATATGGCATTGAGGGGTAGTTCGGTGGCAGTCATTCCGGAAGCAGTCAGCGATTTGACAGGTACAATCCTGGATGACAGCAGGGCAGGTTTTGCAGGTGTTGTCTGTAAGATGACGAAGGAAGCGACAGGCGGTGAAAGCGGTGTGCTGCAGATCGTTGCAAGGCAGGGGGATGGCTCCTTGCCGGCAGTCGGAGAGACCTGCCAGATTGACGGCGCGGATTATGTTCTGGAAGAGGGTGCACAGATAGCTGTCAGTGGCGGGGAGCCTGCTGACGCTGCTGCAGAGACCGGGATTACGGTGCAGATCAGAAGTAATACGCTGTCTGACAATGGAACTGCGGGCGCTGTCTTAGCAGGATCTGAGGACAGTTATCTGATGACGATCGAAGACAGCGATGATGCCAAGCGTCAGATCGGTACTGTCTATAAGAAGATATATGGAAATACATTGCCGGGCAATCTTTGTGCCTATGAGATTAACTTGACGGAGAAGGCTACAGGTGTACCGATCACCGGGCTTGGCAAAATGAGTGTAGATGTGACGGTTCCATTGCCTAATGGAGTCGGGGATGAGAACCTTCATGTAGTATGCCTTGATGCAGATGGACAGCTGGAAGAAGTAGAGAGTAGAGTGGCGGCATCAGACGGTATGGATGCTCTTACTTTTACGGCGAAGCATTTTTCCGCTTACGGTATATATAACTATGGCTCCGGAGGCAGTTCTGTGGCGGATGTAAAAGATGGTCAAGCTGTATTCGCATCGCTTGGCAATAAGGATGATTCCCCGGATACAGGCGACAAGAGCATCCACCCGAAGTGGTTCTTCAGCGCAGGCCTTCTTTTTGCGGCGATGGCATTGTTCCTGTGGCGTGGGAACAGATGGAACAAAAGGGTAAGATAGGTAGAAAATAAACAAAAATACAGTGCAGAACATGGAGAAACTCCCGGCATAGAATAAATCTATAGGCCGGGAGTTTTGGTACGCTGTATGATATTGGAATTTCCGGCAAAGTATTTTAATGTGCGGAGACCAGTGGTGAATCGTGTTAGAAAACAGGTAAAGTGTAAAGATGATATACAAAGAAATATTGCGACAGAGAAGATTGCAGTAGCTATTCTGGACACCGGTATTGGCCGGCATCCGGATTTCGGTAAACGGATATTGACTTTTGTAGATTTTGTAAATGGCCGTCAGGCCAGCTATGATGACAGTGGGCATGGAACACATGTTGCTGGCTGTGTAGGCGGTAATGGGTATGCATCTCATGGACTTTATAAGGGAATTGCTCCGGCCTGCAGATTATGTGTAGGCAAAGTATTGGACCAGAATGGAGAAGGCTGCGTCGAGAGCATGCATCGTGGTCTGGAGTGGGTTTTGAAAAATTATGCGCGCTATCAGATCAGAGTATTGAATGTGTCTCTGGGAATCGGTTCAAACGGTGAGATGGAACATATGGAAGGATTGGTTGAGCTTTTGGATGCGGCATGGGAAGAAGGAATCGTAGTGGTATGTGCAGCAGGGAATAATGGACCGAGGGAAGGGACAATATCGCCGCTTGGATGCAGCCGCAGGGTAATTACGGTCGGATGCCATGAAGGCGGCTACTTTGGCGCCCGCAGAGACCTGTGTGAGAATTATTCCGGCAGAGGCGCCAGAAGTATGCTGTATCGTAAGCCTGATGTCGTAGCGCCGGGAACAGATATTTTATCTTGTAATGTGCGCTGGAAAGGAAATGACAGGATCGGTTATCGCAATGCCTATACCAGAAAAAGCGGTACTTCCATGGCCACGCCGGTGGTTTCCGGAGCGGCAGCTCTCCTGCTTCAGAAGTACCCTTATATGAATAACGATCAGGTGAAGCGGAAAATGATCTACAGTGCATATGACATGGGAGATTCCTGGAACAAGCAGGGATGGGGGATGCTGGATATAGAAAAGATGTGTATGGAATAGCAGGTATCATCGTGTGCGGCTCATATGATTTTTCGAGAGGATGACTCTTTTTGTGGTTGACATGGACGGTATGATTGTATACAATTATACGTGGCATACATGAATATAACAAATGGCAGGTATATTTATTGTTTCTTCTAATCCTTTGCGGGATAGGAATGTATGCCGGAAGCTGTCAGGAATGTATAGAATACAGACAGGAAAGGTGTGATACACTATGTATGATGAGAAGACTTTCACGAACCGTCCGGTGACCATGAATGACCATAATAATCTTCTGGAAATAGAAGAACATATGTATATACTGGACGATGTGAAGAAACCAAATGTTTTCAGGAATATGTTTCCGTATTCCGAGATACCAAAGATTCCGTTCAATGACAGGACAGTACCTCACAATATGCCGAAGGATATCTGGATCACGGATACGACTTTCCGAGATGGACAACAGTCCAGGGCGCCCTATACGACGCAGCAGATTGTGACGATCTATGATTATCTACATAGGCTGGGCGGACCAAACGGTATGATCCGTGCCAGTGAGTTCTTTCTGTACAGTAAGAAAGACAGAGATGCGGTCTATCAATGTATGGAGCGCGGCTATCAATATCCGGAGATTACAAGTTGGATTCGTGCCAGCAAAGAAGATTTTAAGCTTGTCAAAGAGATCGGAATGAAAGAAACGGGCATACTGGTGAGTTGTTCGGATTATCATATTTTCCTGAAGCTGAAGATGACCAGAAGGCAGGCGATGGATCATTATCTGAGTGTGATCCGTGACTGCCTGGAAGAAGGGATCAGTCCCAGATGTCATCTGGAGGATATTACGAGAGCGGATATTTACGGATATGTGGTGCCTTTCTGTATGGAACTGATGAGGCTGATGGAAGAATATCGGATTCCGATCAAAGTGCGGGCCTGCGATACGATGGGGTATGGTGTCAATTACCCGGGCGCGGTAATACCCAGGAGTGTCCAGGGAATCATCTATGCGATCCATACGCATGCCGGAGTTCCCCATGCATTGATCGAGTGGCATGGACATAATGATTTCTATAAAGCAGTTGCGAATTCTACCACGGCATGGCTTTACGGTTGTTCCGGCATCAATACCTCACTTTTTGGTATCGGGGAACGGACAGGCAATACACCGCTTGAGGCGATGGTATTCGAGTATGCGCAGCTCCGCGGCGATCTGAATGGTATGGATACCACTGTGATTACGGAACTGGCAGAGTATTATGAGAAAGAGATCGGCTATGAGATTCCGCCCAGGACACCTTTTGTAGGAAAGAATTTTAATGTGACAAGAGCGGGCATTCATGCAGACGGATTACTTAAGAATGAGGAGATCTATAATATTTTTGATACGGAGAAATTTTTAAACAGGCCGGTTCTCTGTGCGGTATCGAATACTTCCGGGCTGGCAGGGATTGCACATTGGATCAATACGTATTATCATTTAAAGGAACAGGATCAGCTGAACAAGAGCTGTGATCTGGTGCGGGCGTTGAAGGTCTGGGTAGATGAGGAATATGCGGCAGGACGCGTAACGGTACTGACGGATGAGGAGTTGACTGCGCAGATCAGAAAGACCTGTGCGGAGCTTGGCCTTGCAATGCCGGGTGCCGGTTCAAATTGAGTGATGGTGGAGATAAGACAGTAAAATGGCTAATTATGATCTAAAGAATGAAGTGAACGATAAGTATTCCCTGCGCGGCAGAGTGTTTCAGAAGCTGCGGGAAGACATTCTGAGCGGCAAGTACAGGGAACACGAAGAGTTAAAGGAAGTGGCTATCGGCGAGGAACTGGGAGTGAGCCGCACGCCGGTCAGAGAGGCTTTTCGGCAATTGGAGTTGGAAGGCCTGATTCAGATTGTACCCAACAGAGGCGCATATGTGACAGGGATCACGGCGAAGGATGTGAAGGATATCTATATGATACGTTCGCTGCTGGAAGGGTTGTGTGCCAGGCTGGCTACCGAAAAGATTACGAAAGAGCAGCTGGAGGAGATGGAAGAGAACATCTATCTGGCGGATTTCCATGCATCGAAGGGACATATGGATCAGATGGCGGAACTTGACAACAGGTTTCATGATATTCTGTATGAGGCGTGCGATTCCAAGATGCTGGAACATACGCTGCGGGATTATCATCAGTATGTACTGCGGGTCAGGCAGAAAACGCTTTCTACCAATACGAGAGGGCGTGCTTCCAACGATGAGCACCGGCAGATCATGGAGGCGATTAAGGAGAAGGACGCGGACAGGGCAGAGCAGCTGGCTAACGGGCATATCCTTAATGCCTATGAAAATATGGTAAAGAACGGACTGTATGAGGTGTATGGCGAAGAGGCTGCAGGTTCTGAATAGAGCAGCCGCCAATCACACCGGAAGAACGGTTGACAATGAGAAACGGATACTGGTAACTGCCAGGAGAAAGGAAGAAGAGTATGGAAAAGATCACAATGACAACGCCCCTTGTGGAAATGGACGGCGATGAAATGACAAGAATATTGTGGAAAATGATCAAGGACGAGCTGCTTTTGCCCTATATCGATCTGAAAACGGAGTATTACGATCTGGGATTGGAACACCGCAACGAGACCGACGATCAGGTTACCATGGATTCCGCGGAGGCGACAAGGAAATACGGTGTGGCAGTAAAATGTGCGACCATCACCCCGAATGCTGCCAGAATGACGGAGTATAATCTAAAGGAGATGTGGAAGAGTCCCAACGGTACGATCCGTGCGGCACTGGACGGAACGGTTTTTCGGGCGCCTATTGTAGTAAAGGGAATAGAACCTTGTGTCAGAAATTGGGAGAAGCCTATCACACTGGCCCGTCATGCTTATGGTGATGTGTATAAGAATACGGAGATCAAGGTGCCTGGCCCCGGCAGGGCGGAACTTGTTTTTACGGCAGAAGACGGCACACAGATACGGGAAACCATACATAACTTTACGGGAACGGGTATTCTGCAGGGAATTCATAATACGGACGAGTCCAGTGCCAGCTTTGCCAGAGCATGTTTTAACTTTGCGCTGGATACAAAACAGGATCTGTGGTTTGCGACGAAGGATACGATTTCCAAGAAATATGACCATAATTTCAAAGATATTTTCCAGGAAATCTATGATGCCGAATATAAGGACCGATTTGATGCGGCAGGCATTGAATATTTCTATACTTTGATTGACGATGCGGTGGCACGTGTCATGAAGGCAAAGGGTGGTTTTATCTGGGCCTGTAAGAACTACGACGGTGATGTGATGAGCGATATGGTGTCTTCGGCTTTCGGGTCTCTCGCCATGATGACGTCCGTGCTCGTATCCCCAAGCGGTGTTTATGAGTATGAGGCGGCGCATGGGACGGTACAGAGACATTATTATAAGCATTTGAAAGGAGAAGAGACCTCCACGAATTCGGTGGCAACGATCTTCGCATGGACGGGAGCGCTCAGGAAACGTGGAGAGCTGGATGACAATCAGGCGTTGATGGCATTTGCCGATAAACTGGAGCAGGCAACGGTTCAGACGATAGAAGCAGGAAAGATGACCAAAGATCTGGCATTGATCACTTCCTTGCAGGATGTGACCGTATTAAACAGCGAAGAGTTCATCAAAGCAATCCGTGAGACATTTGAGCGGAGCCTGTGAGATGTAAGAATAACGTAACAGAGAAAGGAACAGCTCTTATTCCGAGAGCTGTTCCCATTTTTCGTAGAGTTCATTTAGTGTCGTTTCATTGGTTTCCTTTTCCTTGGTAAGTTCCTGCAGTCTGGCGACATCGGTGCATACTTCAGGAGATGCCATGAGCAGATCGATCTGTGTGTTGCGCTGTTCCAGCTCTTCGATTGCTTCTTCACATTTCTTAAGTGCATTTTCCTTTTTACGCTGGGCAGCCTGCTGTTCCTTCTGCGCTTTCCAGTCCTGTTTCGTATCAGAGGGGGCATATGAGGCGGCCTGTATGGCAGCATTGACCTGACCGCTGCCGGAATCGTGTGCAGTCAGTTCGTCCTTTTTCTCAAGATAGTATTCATAATTGCCGAGATAATTGGTCAGGGCTTTGTTATTTAAGTCAAGGATCCGGGAGGCCGTCTTGTTGATGAAGTATCTGTCATGGGATACATACAGTACGGTGCCGGTATAAGCGTTTAAGGCATCTTCCAGAATCTCCTTGGACAGGATATCCAGATGATTGGTAGGCTCGTCCAGGATTAGGAAATTGGCTTCGGAGAGCATCAGCTTTGCGAGAGATACCCTTCCGCGTTCACCACCGCTTAAGGCTTTGACCTGCTTAAATACATCTTCCCCGGTAAAGAGAAAAGCGGCAAGAGTGTTGCGGATCTCCGTATTGGTGAGTGTAGGATAGTCATCGGAGATTTCTTCAAACAGGGTTTTGTCCATATGTAAGACATGATGTTCCTGATCGTAGTAGCCGATCGCCACATTACTGCCCAGACGAATCTCTCCGGTGTCGGGAGCGACCAGCTCGTTAATGATCTTCAAGATCGTAGTCTTGCCGGTTCCGTTATCGCCGATGACTGCGACATGCTCGCCTTTTTTAAGTTCAAAATTAAGATTCTCAAATAAAGTGAGTGAGCCGAAGGATTTCGACAGGTTTTCCACTTGCAGGACATCATTTCCGCTGGTATATTTGGGTTCCAGCTTCAGATGCATGTCGGCACGTACCTGAGTCGGCTTTTCCAACACTTCGATCTTATCAAGCATTTTTACACGGCTTTCGGCGCGGCGGATGGATTTCTCGCGATTAAAGGATCGCAGCTTCTCAATGACTTCTTCCTGATGTTTGATATCTTGCTGCTGCTTCATGTAAGCGCTGTATTCTGCAGCGCGCAGCGCTTCCTTCTTAGCGGCGTAGGCGGAATAATTGCCTGTAAAAACAGTGGCTTTTGTATTGTCGATCTCGATTACTTTGTTGGCGATGCGATCCAGGAAATAGCGGTCATGGGATACGATGATCACTGCGCCTTTATAGTTTAACAGGTAAGTTTCCAGCCAGGTAATGGAAGACATGTCCAGATGGTTTGTAGGTTCATCCAGAATGATCAGGTCCGGTTTCAGCAGAAGCAGTTTGCCAAGCGCCACGCGGGTTTTCTGACCGCCTGACAGAGTAGAGACCGACCTGCCAAATTCATCTTCCACAAAGCCGAGGCCCTTTAATACACCGGTCAGTTCGCTTCTGCAAGCGTAACCGTTGGCAGACTCAAAAGCGTGTGTCAGGTTTGTGTAGGTGGCCATCAACTGCTGCAGGGTATCACCGGAGGCCGATCTCATCTGAAGCTCGACAGAACGCATTCTCTGTTCCAGCTCGATGATATCTTGTTTGACGGATAACAGTTCGTTATATATGGTGTTCTCACCGGAGACGGCTTCGTGCTGAGAGAGATAGCCGATAGTTTTGTCCCGGGAAACAGTGACGAGACCTTCGTCCGCAGATAACTCACCCATGATTATGCGCAGCAGCGTTGTTTTGCCGGCGCCGTTTATACCCACGATAGCGGCTTTATCATAGTCTTCAATATGAAAAGATACATTCCTTAGCACAGGGATCTCGTTGAATGATTTGTGGATATTGCTTACTGAGAGTATCATGATACATCTTGCCTTTCAAATAATTGATCTATTCCCAAGATTAAGGTCTAAACAACACCCCTAGTTTACAGTCTGACAGCAAAACTGTCAATGGATAGTTTGACAGCTTTTTAACACAGTTGTATACTAATATAATCCACACATGAAAGATGTGGTTAATTAGTGTGTGTTATACTAGTACAATGAATACTAAGTAGCTGAAACTATCATGTCGCAGCGATGTATCAGAGACCTACGATTCACTGTACTGGGAATGACAGTTCATTACAATATTCTCAGGAGGCAGCAAGGTGGAAACAAAAGGAATCTCACAGGCCGTGATCGGCCGTTTACCCAGATATTTCAGGTATTTGGGTGAATTGAAAGATGAAGGGATCGAGAGAGTTTCCTCTCAGGAACTGAGTGATATCATGCAGGTTACTGCGTCTCAGATCAGGCAGGATCTGAATAACTTCGGCGGCTTCGGACAGCAGGGGTATGGATACAATGTGGAATATCTCTATGACGAGATCGGCAGAATACTTGGGTTGGATAAAGAACATAATCTGATCATCGTGGGAGCAGGACATCTGGGACAGGCGCTTGTAAATTACAGGGATTTCGAGCGTCGAGGCTTTATTTTCCGTGGGATTTTTGATATTGATCCGGCGATTCAGGGAAGGGAGATCCATGGGATCACAGTGAGACCGATGCAGGAGATGGAGCAGTTTGTCAGGGAGAAGGAGATAGATATTGCCGTACTCACCGTCCCCAAAAGTGCAGCGGTAGGAGTGGCGGAGCAGCTTGTATCGTATGGTATCAAAGCAATATGGAATTTCGCGCATGTGGATCTGCATGTACCGAAGGGAATTCAGGTGGAAAGTGTACATCTGTCGGACAGTCTGATGAAATTGTCGTACAATCTGTCATCGAGTGACGGATGAGTGTTGGTTGAAGTGTCACTGTTTGTGCAGATTCAGCTGTCATGAGCAGCCAGTAACTGTAAATGGTGGTATCATAATGTAGGATATGGGTGTTTAGGGGAGAGGTTTGACTGTATTATGGAAAGAACAGACGAAGTATTTCAAGCGGCTTTGGCGGATAAGAAGATTCCGATCCTTACGTTGGATCATAAATGGCATCAACTCTTCACGCAGCAGGAATGTCCTTCTGAGATCAGGGACATGGAATGTGAGCTCAATGGCCTGTTAAAGCGGCAGGGCAAAGTCAACAGCAAAAACAGAGAGATCAGGAAACTGAAGAAGAAGCTGATGGATGAGATCGTACTGCTTGCAAATGAGATGGAGAGCGGCGCTACCTTGAGGATGGAGAAGGAGATGGAGACCCATAAGCGACTGGTCAACGAATGCAATGAGAAGCTGGAAGAGTGCGAAGAAGAGATGCTGGAGCTGCCTGGACAGATCGTCCAGCTGAATAACAGGCTGATGCTGGCTACGATGGAAACCTGCTATAAGAGACTGCAGGAGAATACAAAAGAGCTGGATGAGATAGAGGAGTGGATCCGGAATATTCGGCGGGAATTGAAGAAGAAGGTAGTCCGTAAGCAGGAAAAGGAAATGATGAATCATCAACTGTATTCTTATATGCATGATATCTTCGGGGCGGAAGTGATCGAGATCTTTGATATGAAGTATGATCCGCAGGAGGGACGAGGCAGGAAAAAGGAAGCCGCGCCGGAGGAGAAGAAGCAGGAAGAAGCAGACGGAATACAGGAAAAAGATAAGGCAGAGGCGTCGGAATCATAAGATCTGACGCTTCTGTTGTTGGAAAAGGAGCAGATATGAAGCGATATCTTGTCACGGCGGAAGAAATGAAGCGGTATGACGCGAATACGATAGAACAGTTTCATGTGCCGGGAATTTTGCTTATGGAGCGTGCAGCGCTTGTTACGGTGGAAGAAATACAACGGATGCGTGGGAAGGCATCCTGCCGGGTATTGGTGCTTTCCGGCAGGGGTAATAACGGAGGAGACGGTTTGGCGGTGGGAAGGCTTCTCATGCTGCAGGGATATGAGGTGATATTTGTTCTGCAGGGAGAAGACTATTATGAGCGCTGTTCCGAAGAGACACGAAGGCAGATTGATATTCTGCATGGATACGGGGCCGGTATTTTTAGCAGGATACCGGATGCTGAATATGATATAGTAATAGACGCCATTTTTGGTATCGGTCTGTCCAGGAATGTGGAAGGAATCTGGAGAGAGGCCATACAATGGATCAACAAAAGCGGCGCCTTTGTGTGCAGCATAGACATACCGTCCGGGATCGATGCGGATACCGGAAAAGTGATGGGGTGTGCTGTACAGGCAGATCTGACAGTGACATACGGTTTTCGTAAAACAGGCCATGTGCTGTACCCGGGAACGTTCTGCTGCGGGAAACTTGTCTGCAGAGATATGGGAATAGATGAACACAGTTTCCTGCATAAGAAGCCTTACTGGTATACGTATATCGGCAGAGAAGCCGATGTTCTTCCTGAGCGCCGCAGAGATGGCAATAAGGGGACTTTTGGCAAGGCGATGCTTATCGTGGGAAGCAGACAGATGGCAGGCGCTGCAATGCTGGCGGCAAAGAGTGCTTTTCGCACGGGGGTGGGGATGGTCAAGGTCGTCACGGACGAAGAGAATCGAGGGATCGTGCAGCAGTATATACCGGAGGCGATGATCCTGACCTATACGGAGACAGATGAGCCTAGAGAGGATACGGCATTTTTGGAAGCGTTGAAGGACGCGGAAGCATGGGCGGACAGTATCCTGATCGGACCTGGGATCGGTATGGGGAAGACTGCAGGCAGGCTGGTCAGATTTGCGGTGTTAGAAAGTAATCTGCCGCTGGTGATGGATGCGGATGCCCTGAACCTGCTGGCGCGCGACCGCAAACTGCAGAAGACCCTGGCAGGGCAGGGGGCTCAGGGAAGAACGATCATTCTTACGCCGCATCTGGGAGAGTTTGCAAGATTGTATGACTGTTCGGTGGCACAGGCTAAAGAACATTTGACGGATTATCCGAGGCGGCTTAGCGACAGGCTTTGCAGTGTGGTCGTCTGTAAGGATGCCAGGACCATTGTGGTGCAGTGTAAGGGGGAAACGGGGTATATCAATACGACAGGCAATTCCGGGATGGCGACAGCGGGATCCGGGGATGTACTGGCCGGTATGATAACAGGACTTCTTGCGCAGGGTATGCCGGGAATGGATGCCGCGGTCACGGGGGTATATCTGCACGGGTTTGCAGGGGATCTGGCGGCAGAACAGGGAACGGAGACATCCATGTCGGCAACTGACATATTGGATTGTATGAAAGAAGCAGTGGTGCAGATAAGGGGTAGAAAAAGGACGTGGTGAAAGGAACAGGGTTTTTATGATAGAACAATATCAGAGAGTATATGCGGCGGTCAATCTGGACGCCATACGTTATAATATGGAGCAGATGCATCAAAACCTGGCTCCGGGAACGAAGATCATAGGGGTGCTCAAGACGGATGCCTATGGGCATGGTGCGGTACAGATCGGACGGGAACTGGAAGGCATGGATTTCGTGTGGGGATATGCGACGGCCACTGCGGAGGAAGCATTGATACTGCGGCGTGCAGGTTTAAGAAAACCTCTCTTGGTTCTTGGTCATACATTCCCGTACTGTTATGAGGAGCTGATCCGAGATGAGATACGGCCGACGGTATTCCGGGAGGACAGTTTGGAAGAATTGGCGGCCTGTGCATGCAGACTGGGGAAATCTGCCAGGGTGCATGTGAAGGTGGAGACCGGTATGAACAGACTGGGTATCAGACCGGATGAGACCGGGCTTCGGTTTATGGAGAAAGCGCTCCATAGGAAAGGGATCCTGGTGGAAGGAATGTTTACCCATTTCGCCCGGGCAGATGAACAGGATAAAACGTCTGCCAGACAACAGCTTACATGGTTTCGGGATTTTACAGAACAGGTGGAAAGAGCATTTCAGGTTTCTGCTTTGATGAAGCACTGCTCCAACAGCGCGGGGATCGTGGAGCTCCCTGAGGCTAACATGGATGCAGTCCGGGCGGGGATCATGCTGTATGGGTTGTGGCCGTCGTCGGAAGTATCGAGAGATATCGTATTGCTGAAGCCGGTGTTGTCACTAAAGAGCCGCATTGTCTTTATCAAAGAAGTAGAAGCAGGGACACCGGTCAGTTACGGCGGTACGTATGTGACAGCCGGTAGGATGAAGATCGCGACGATACCCGTTGGATACGGGGACGGCTATCCGAGAAGTCTGTCGGGCAAGGGGTATGTACTGATCCGAGGGAAAAAGGCGCCTGTTTTGGGCAGGATCTGTATGGATCAGTTCATGGTCGGACTTGAAAACATTCCGGATGCGGCGGAGGGGGATGAAGTGACGCTGATCGGAGGAGACGGTGAGCTGCAGATCACGATGGAAGAATTGGGAGAACTTTCCGGCAGATTTAATTATGAACTGGCCTGTGACTTGGGAAAGAGAATTCCGCGCGTGTACATAGAGGGGGGCAGAATAACAGCCACAAAGGACTATTATGACGATTATCGCTGATCATGTATCTGCTTTGTGGGCTGTTACCGGTAAAAATCTTCTTACATTGTATATCCTTAAGATAAACGGATAATACTAGTGATACAGAAAATTTATATAGATAGTGTGGGGAACAGGGTATTCTCCGCAATGATTTGAGATTCTGTAAAGCGGAATCATGGAGGTTATGGTGATGAGAAGAGGAGATATTTACTACGCAGATTTAAGACCCGTGATCGGTTCTGAACAGGGCGGTATCAGGCCGGTGTTGATCATACAGAATGATATCGGTAACAAACACAGTCCGACTGTGATCTGTGCGGCGATCACTTCTAAGATGAATAAAGCAAAACTGCCCACCCATATCGAACTCAATGCCAGCAAGTATGACATGGTCAAAGATTCGGTGATCCTGTTAGAGCAGCTTAGAACAATTGATAAGAAGCGTCTGAAAGACAGAATCTGCCATCTCGATCAGGATATCATGAAGATCGTGAATGTAGGATTGATGGTCAGCCTTGAATTAAATACATAGAGAAGGCTGAGATGTAATTTGACACTGCTTCCATTCCTTGCTATATTAGTATAATAGCAAATGGTGCTTCAAAAAATGGTAAAGGAGATGATGGATCCGTATGGACGATGGTGTCGCGAGTAGTAGCAGTTTTGTATGGTTTATTATTTTGTTATTATTGGAGATGCTGTTTTACAGTTTTGACTCTGCATTTCAGTACAGGAAAGAGGCGGAGCATGGTGATGAGGAGAAGGATGAAACAGGAGGGCCAGATAGAAAGCAGGTAAGGCTGGATTATCTGACGAGTCATATGACTCAGTATACCAGTGCGATCCAGCTGGGGATCGTGACGGTCAATATTTTGTTCGGTGCCCTATATTTGTATCAGCTAAACAGCTATTTTTCGTATCTGGTATATCGGGCGGCAGTCAACAGCATCGGGAATCTGTTCGGCTGGCATATCAAGCTGTTTGCGGTCATCACGGCAGTGCTTGTCACGTTTGTTCTGCTTTACATAATCGTAACCTTCGGCGTATCGATTCCAAGAAAGGTTACATCGCGTAATCCGGAGAGATGGTTCAGGCTGTTTATTACGCCTGTCTATTATTATGTTCGGATCACGGCACCGCTCACGGCGCTCATATCTGTGACGGCAGGCGGGATCTTACGTATTTTCGGTATCAAAGGTGCCGGCAGGCGGACAGATGTGACAGAGGAAAAGATTCTATCCATGGTCAATGTCGGACATGAGCAGGGGATACTGGAAGCCAATGAGGCGGAGATGATCAATAATATTTTTGAGTATGGGGATAAAGAGGCGAAAGATATTATGGTCAACCGCAATAATATGGTCTGTATAGAATCTACCATGACATTGCAGGAGGCGGCGGCTTTTATCGTGGATGCCCATAACAGCCGCTTTCCGGTGTATGACGGTACGATCGATCATATTATAGGGATTCTGCATTTGAAAGATGTCATGCGTATGCAGATGAACAGCCGGATGAAGAGCAGACCCATCGGTAAGATCAAGGGACTGCTGCGGGAGCCGAGATTCATCACCGAGAAACGTAAGATTGACGATCTGCTCCGCGTTATGAGATCGGAGAAGATACAGATGGTCATCGTTGTGGATGAATATGGACAGACAGCCGGCTTGGTGGCACTGGAAGATATTCTGGAAGAGATCGTCGGGAATATCGAAGATGAATACGATGAAGAGGCAAGCTATATCGTCAAGAGGGATATTGACAGCTATGTGATCCAGGGCAAAATGCCTTTGGAGGAATTGGAAGATCAGTTGAAGATCAGCTTCGATGAGGAACCCTTTGATACGGTCAACGGATTCGTGATCTCCAGATTGGAACATATACCGGAGGAAGGTGAAGACTTTGAGTTTGAGTATGAAGGATATGTGTTCAGGATCTTGGAGGTAAAGGATCGCATGATCCAAAGTGTGCTCGCGCATCCGCAGGGCAGAGAGTAGCCGTCGAAATACAATACACAGAAAATGAGGAGGAAATATTATGTCAGGACATTCAAAATTTGCAAACATCAAACATAAGAAAGAGAAAAACGATGCGGCTAAGGGGAAGATCTTTACGATCATCGGGCGAGAGATCGCGGTGGCTGTCAAGGAAGGCGGATCGGATCCGGCCAACAATTTCAAGCTTGCGCAGGTGATCGCCAAGGCTAAGGCCAATAATATGCCCAATGATACGATTGACCGGGGAATCAAGAAGGCCGCCGGAGAAGGCGGTAATGTCAACTATAAATATGTCACTTATGAAGGATATGGTCCTAATGGCATCGCTATCATCGTAGACGCGCTGACTGACAATGCGAACAGAACGGCAGCGAATGTGAGGAGCGCATTTACGAAGGGGCAGGGGAATGTAGGCACACCCGGATGCGTTTCCTTTATGTTTGACAAGAAGGGATTGATCATCATCGATAAGGAAGAGTGTGATATGGAGGCAGATGATCTGATGATGACGGCGCTGGATGCGGGAGCGGAGGACTTTTCCGAGGAGGAAGACTGTTATGAGGTCTACACAGATCCGGATCAGTGGAGTGAGGTAGATGCCGCATTGAAAGCGGCCGGGATCACGCCGGTATCTTCGGAAGTGACGATGATCCCTCAGAACTGGGTGGAGCTTACGGATGAGACAGCGATCAAGAATCTGCAGAAGACGTTGGATCTTCTGGAGGATGATGACGATGTGCAAGCCGTGTATCACAACTGGGATGAGTAAGCAGTAGATCAGTGTACGCTACGTGAGAGTATAAAATGGAGGGCCAGGATGGAACCGGAACGGATTGCAGGACTGTTCGATCAGGCGGAGAGCAAGACAGCTGAATTTAAGAAAGAAACCTATGCGGAAGCCTTTCGGGATTATCTGGAAGACAATGCAGCGGTGTGGGATATGCTTGGCGGTGTGGGGACAGGCGGCATGTTGCTGCAGGAACAGGAGCAGGCAGGAATCCTGGCAGCGGAAGCCTTTGTCAGCGGCGCCCGTCAGAAAGTGGATGCAGTCAAAGGCAGGACGAAAAAGGAGAAGCTGCAGTACAACCTGAACTTGTATATGGTCTCCTATGTTTTACCTGCGATCATTGCATGGCACAGGCGCGGTAGTGTCAGAGAAGAGGAGACGAAGCGCCTGACGGATATAATATGCTGCAAATGGCAGGAAGCCTTCGGCGCCCGTATTCAGGCGTCGGATTTTGAGTCCATTCAATCAGGTTTCCGGCAAAAGCTTTGTTTTGTGACGACTGCCGTATGCCGCGGGCTGCAGAAACCGCAGGACTGCAAAGAAATCCTGTTGATGAAACAGTTCCGGGACGGATATTTTGCCGGGAGTGAAGAGGGGAAACAACTGATAGAGGAATATTATGACATAGCACCGACGATCGTCAAAAGGATTGCCAGAGAGGCGGATCCGGAGGAGAAATACCGGTATCTTTGGAATACTTATATCAGGAAATGCGTGGATCATATCGAAGAAGGACAGAATGAACAGTGCAGCCGTCTTTATAAGTCTATGATGGCAGAGTTGAAAGCAGAGTATATGGTGATCGAGAAAGAATAGAAAGATCATGGTGCAGGCTGCATGAGGATGGGAGAGCAATATGGGCAGAAAGTATAAGAAAGAGACAATATGTATTCAGTCAGGGTGGCAGCCGGGTAACGGAGAGGCGCGTGTGCTGCCGATCTATCAGAGTACCACTTTTAAATATGAGTCTTCGGAACAGATGGGAAGACTCTTCGATCTGGAGGAGAGCGGTTATTTCTACAGCAGATTGCAGAATCCCACCAACGACTGTGTGGCGGCCAAGATCTGTGAACTGGAAGGCGGCGTGGCGGCAATGCTGACCTCTTCCGGCCAGGCGGCATGTCACTATGCAGTGTTCAATATCTGTGAGGCAGGGGATCATGTAGTCCTGTCTTCCACAGTATATGGCGGGACTTTTAACCTGCTCACCTGTACGATGAAGAAGATGGGGATCCGCTGTACGGTCGTAGATCCGGATGCTTCGGAAGAAGAGATCGCCAAAGCTTTTGAATCGAATACGAAATGTGTTTTTGCGGAGACAATCGCCAACCCTGCGCTGGTTGTGTTGGATATCGAGAAATTCGCGCATTTGGCACATGCACATCATGTACCGCTGATCGTAGACAATACTTTTGCCACACCGATCAATTGTAACCCTTTTGACTGGGGAGCAGATATTGTTGTACATTCGACAACGAAATACATGGATGGACATGCCATGGCTGTGGGCGGCTGCATCGTGGATTCAGGGAAGTTTGACTGGAGCGCCTGCTCGGATAAATTCCCGGGGCTGTGTACGCCGGACGAGTCCTATCATGGCATTACATATACAGAGAAGTTCGGTAAGGCTGCCTATATAACCAAAGCTACAAGTCAGTTGATGAGAGACTTAGGATCTATACAGTCGCCGCAGAACGCTTTCCTTTTGAATGTCGGCCTGGAGACTTTGCCGCTGCGCATGGAACGGCACTGTTATAATGCGTTGAAGGTGGCAAAATACCTGGAGCAGAATGAGAAAGTAGCCTGGGTAAATTATCCGGGTCTGAAAGGCACCAGGTATTATGAATTGGCCAAGAAGTATATGCCAAACGGCACATGCGGGGTTATTTCCTTCGGATTAAAGGGCGGAAGGGCTGCTGCTGCTCAGATGATGGATCATTTGAAGCTGGCGGCGATCGTAACGCATGTGGCAGATGCAAGAACAAGTGTACTGCATCCGGCGAGCCATACGCACAGGCAGATGAATGATGAACAGCTGAAGGAGGCCGGCGTTGCCCCGGATTTGATCAGATTGTCCGTAGGATTGGAGCACATCGATGATATTATTGCAGATCTGGAACAGGCAATCTCCAAAGTCTCGTAAAGGAATACTTTGATTATGACTTATCACAAAACATGGTTTAGCTATGTATTATGGGTGATCTATACGATGCTGTGCGCCATATTTCTTATTTTTGCAGGGAACTATGTCTGGGTGGGGTATCTTCAGACCGGCGGCCTGAAGATTTCTCTGGCGGATAGGACAGTGCAGACTGTCGGATTCCTGATGATTCCTGCCATGGCAATATTGTACTGGATCATTCGCACTGTGGCACTCAAGATCAGGAAAAAGGTGGTCTGGAGAGAGAAAACACGATGGATCATAGAAGGAATTGCAGTATGGTGTGCGCTTGCGCTCGGTATTTTTCTACGGGTCGAATGCGCGTCAAAATACATAACGGGGTTAAATGCTGCCGAAGGCAGTATACAGAATATCAACGGTATAGAATATTTTAACATGGCCGCAGTGACTGCGGACGGCCTCGTGAAACCGTTCGCATATGGTGCTGCTTGGCTGTATGTATCCTGCCTGTCGTTTGTATTCACTTTTCTTGGAAATAAAGTTGCCACTGCGATCATTTTTCATGTGGTTCTGCAGATCATCGGCATGGTACTTGCGTATGCGGTGGCCAGGAAACTTGCAGGCCGGATTCCAGCCTGTGTGGTGCTTTTCTACTTGGCGTGTTCCCCAGGCTATCTGGAGATGGTAAAGAATTTAGGACCAGAATGTTTGTATTTTGTTCTGTATATGAGCGGCATGCTTACAGCAGCAAGCTATGTGAAAGGGTATTGTGCAAACCGGCTGAGCAGGGGGCCGATGGCTGCCGGTGCAGTGGCTGCCGGTGCTTTGATCGGTGTTCTCGGTTATCTGGATCTGACGGCATTTACGATATTGGCGGTGATGACGGCGATCGTGACCGGAAAGAAGAAGCGGCCGGAAGGCGTACGGGTCAATCATTCCCTGGCAGTTAGCTGCGCGGCGATCATTACGGTTATCATATCATGTGCTGCTGGCTTCCTTGGAACAGTCGGTATTATTTCCGGTAGCAGAGGGACTGCATTTGAGACAGAGATGAGAACCTGGGCTGCATTGCACATAGGGAATACACGGACGTTTGGATTCAGGCCTCTTTACCCTTATTCTATGGATATGCTTCTGTTCGTGGTTCTTGCGGTGTTTGCCGCCTTCCTTGTCCTTGAGTTTTTTCGCAGCGGCAGGGAACAGGATTATATGCTATGGATCTTGCTGTGTATCATTGTAGCGCCAACTCCGTTCGCAGTGATCGGCATACAGCCTTTCGGTCTGCTTTCTATGTATATCTGGGGTGTATTGGCAGGACTTGGCCTTCAGAACTGTCTTTATGGTGGGAGTGCCAGACTGCTGCAGACATTGATCGAAGAGATCAATCAGACTGTGGAAGAGACTGGAATAGTGGAGAGAGAAACGAAAGCTGAAGAGACTGCTGTGACGATGCAGGAGACGGCGGATACGGCAATGGAGACGCAGGAAGCGTTGGATACTGCAGAGGCATCTTTGGAGACGCAGAAGGTATTGGATACTGTAGAGGCGTCTTTGGAGACGCAGGAAGCGTTGAATATTGCAGCGACGTATCCGGTGACAGGAGATAACAAGGATAAATTACCGACAGCAGAAGATGGGACTGCAGCGCCCGAGAACGAAGCGGTAACAGAGACAGGGGAATCAGTGATAGGGGGCGGACAATCTGTAAGCATGGAGAAAAGCGGACGGTATACAGAAGCAGATCCGGCAGAACAGAGTATGCCGAAGCCTCGTTATTTGGAAAACCCGTTGCCTCTTCCTAAAAAGCATGTACACAGACAGATGGATTATCAATACCAGGTAGCGGAACGGGATATGAAGTTCGATGTTGAAATAGAAGAAGACGATGATTTTGATCTTTGAACATTTCCCACAGAATCCTTTCGGGATGTATAAATGCCAGAAGATAACACAAACTATGAGAGAATCACAAAGCAGGTAAAAAGCTTGTGGTTCTCTTATTCTATTTAGTGGAGGTACATGATGGGTAATAAGGAAAATGGTAAGAACAACGGGAAAGATAAGGATGGAAGATCCAATAAGAGTACCAGGGAAGAGAAGCGCGAAGAACAGGAAAAACGGCAGGAGAAAGAGGAGCATAAAGACGAACGGATCGAGGCGACAGGCCAGATAACACTGGATGAGAACGACAGGCATAATAAGATTCATTTGATCACGATCATAGGGGAGATTGAAGGACATGATAATCTGAGCAGTTCTTCCAAAACAACTAAGTATGAACACATTCTGCCGCAACTGGCGGCCATCGAGGACAGCAGAGAGATTGACGGGGTCCTGATCTTGCTTAATACGATGGGAGGGGATGTCGAAGCCGGACTGGCTATTGCGGAAATGATTGCATCTTTAAGCAAGCCGACGGTATCTCTTGTGCTGGGTGGCAGTCATTCTATCGGTGTGCCAATCGCGGTCAGCACGGATTATTCCTACATTGTTCCCACAGGGACTATGGTCATCCATCCGGTGCGTCTTACGGGTATGGTGATCGGTGTACAGCAGACCTTTGATTATTTCAGACAGATCCAGAATCGGATCACGGGATTTGTCTGTGAACACTGTAAGATCTCCAAATCCCGGATCGAAGAGCTGATGATGGAGACCGGTGTGCTGACTAAGGACGTGGGAACCATACTTGTCGGACAGGAGGCAGTGGATGAAGGAATCCTATGTGAGGTTGGCGGGATAAAGGATGCGGTATCCAGACTACACGATATGATCGAAAAGAGAAAAACGGCCAAGAGGTTCATTGTAAAATAAGATGCGACAAGGGAAATATACTCTAAAGCATCTTATTTTTAACAGAAAATAAGAGAGTGCTACAAGAGAATTAAAAAACTCTTGTGGGCACTCTTTTTTTATTTCACCAAAACTAGAAAGGAGATAAAAGGGCATGAGGAAAGGAAATAGACGGCTGAACTTCACGGACCGCCAGACCATTGAGAGGATGCACGCAGCAGGGGTAAAGGTTTCTGCCATTGCGGATGAAGTGGGAGTGCATAGGGCAACTATCTACAATGAATTGAAACGAGGTGGGGAGCCTTACCGGGCAGAGGTAGCACAGAAAGCATTATAGGCCAGGCGGCAGCAGGGCAGGAAGCGAGGAACTTAACATGGACAAGAATATGGATTGGATTTATGCCCCGGCAGTTGGGGACCCGGAAGTGGAAAAGTGCATAGAAAGGATAGAAGATGCATTGGGCTTTAAGCTGTTTACCTGGCAAAAGCATTATCTGATTTACGGGAGGTTTAGGAGATATGGACAGACAACGGCCCAGGTGTTAAGGGATTTGATTGTACCAGGGGAGCCGTTGGACTATACGAAAAGGCCGCCTTGCAATGCAGAACGCATTTACCGGGAGGAATTAAAAGAGATAAAGAAAAAACTGGATGCCGCCGGAATCACCACACGTCCCGTTTTCTTTACCAGGAATGATAAAGAGCGGTACTTAATGAAGAAAGCAAGGCAGCAGGATAAAGAAGATGTATAGCACCACCCAGGGCGGCCAACACCGCCCGGCAATTAAAACGGCCATGCTGACCATGGGCGGCGTGAGGGTCCAAAGCCCCTATAAACTGTTGATGGGTTGCACTGGTGCAAAAAGTACCTACCAGGGAAGCATACACGCCTATTCTTCCCAGGTAGGCCGGGAACTAGAAAACCATGCCACGCCCCGGTGAAGTTATCCGGCGTTTAAAAGGTTGTACGATAACACCCGGTATATTGCAAGTAGTCATCCTATAAAGCTGTAGGGCGTGATGCGGACGGATGGCCGCTTGTGGTATGCGAAACCACAAAAAAGGGAAGCAGATGGACAGAGAACATAATTTTCCAATAAAGAAATGCCCAGGATGCGGCAGCACCATGTTCACGGTAAGGCAGAGGATAAGCGGTTACGGGGAATATTATGTGGACATGGAAACGGGAGAAATCGAAAGCACAGAGTTACACAGTGGATTGCAATATAGAAACACTGGAAAATATGCAGTCTGTATGGATTGCGGAAAAAGGCTTTTCAAGATAGATGACAGCCTTAACGTGATAGGATAGCCGCTTCCCTGGGCAAATAACAGAAAGCGAGGGTTTAAGCATGAAAATCATGTTAAAAAGGGACACCGATTTGAAAGACCTTGAAACAAAGGTAAATGAAAACCTGGCCGCCCTGGAAGCAGACGGGGCGGAGATAATGGGAATTGAGCATGGAACGGAAACCTTGCCCGTCATCCGTGGAAAGGAGATTGCAGACTATAGGACTTCTTACACGGTGATGATTGTCTACGAACCGTCCAGGCCGGGGGCGTTGAAATGAACGCCGGGTTGACATTGGGAAGCCTTTTTGACGGGATAGCCGGGTTTCCCCTGGCAGCAGGGCGGCACGGCATCAAGACCGTATGGACAAGCGAGATAGAGCCGAACTGTATAGACATAGCAGGGCGGCATTTCCCGGATGCCGTGAACCTGGGGGACATTAACGGGATAAAAGGCGGAGAAATCCCCGTGGTGGATATTATCAGTTTCGGAAGCCCTTGCCAGGATTTGAGCGTGGCCGGGAAGCAGACGGGGCTTGACGGTTCCCGTTCCGGCCTATTCATGGAAGCCGTGCGGATTATACGGGAAATGAGGGAAAAGACAGATGGAGAATATCCAAAGTATATCATATGGGAAAACGTGGCCGGGGCTTTTTCAAGCAATAAGGGAGAGGATTTCCGCCGGGTCCTGGAAGAAATCACAGAAGCCAGTATTCCAATGCCTACAAGTGGGAAATGGGCATCCGCCGGATTGGTTGGAATTGAGGGACCAGGGGGGGACTTGCGGACAGTCGCATGGCGGCAGCTTGACGCCCAATTTTGGGGAGTCCCCCAACGTAGAAAAAGAATCTACCTTGTTACAGATTTTAGAAATGGACGTGCCGGACAAATACTTTTTGAGTGCGAAAGCGTGTTGGGGTATTCTGTCACGGGCCGAGAAGAGGGAAAAGGAGGTTCCGACAATCCTAAAGATAGCCCTATTGGAGAGGATAGCGGAGGACTGGCAGAGGAACCAGGCGGACAAATGAAACTGGATTTCGGCAGGACGGCGGATAGGATTTACATAAACGCCACGAAGAGCGTAACCCTTATGGGAAGAGCAGGGGGCGGCGGTGGGAAAACTGGCCTTTATCTGCTTCCGGTCTATACCATAGCCGGAAACGTCATAGGCAGGGATGAAAAGAACGGCGGAAACCAATTAGGGATAAACCAGGACGTTGCCCCGACACTCACAAGCACGGACCGGCACGCCGTAGCCTACACACAAAGCGGTTATGCAGAGTTCAAGGAGGGTGTGGGGACCATAAAAAAGAGCCGTGGGGCAGCAGGGGGAGGAAGTGAAACCCTTGCCGTGATAATTGAGCGGATTGCCGCAGCGGTAAAGTACCGGGTCCGCCGCCTTACGCCGCTTGAATGTGAACGCCTGGACGGGTTCCCGGACTATTGGACAAGGTACGGGGCATCCGGCAGGGAAATGTCAGACAATGCCCGTTACATGGCCCTGGGAAACAGTATTGCGGTTCCGTGTGCAGAGCGTGTATTTATCGGCATAATCAAAGCGGAAAGCGAGGGTGGAAACCATGATGGTACGGGAGTTCCTGGAATTGATATGCAATTCGGATAATCTGCTGATAGTACGGGATGCCAAAAGCGAAGCAGGGCAGGAAACCATATACAAAGGGTATAAGGCATTGCTGGCACATGACCCCGTGGCGGATGCCGTCCTGGATGCCCAGGTGAAGAGGTTTAGGGCATCCCCGGAAATCCGACACAAGGAATGGAAAGACCGGGGACTGATGCCGCCAATGGAGCCGGAGAAAACGCCGGACTTCCGCTTTTCTGATTTGCAGATGACCCTATATTACAAAATCATCATTTAGGAGGAACGGAAGATGGCGGAAATGAAAGTAAAGGTGGAAATAACAGACTGGCCGGAGTTCAAGGAAAAGATTGCCAGGATAAAAAAGGTTATGCGGCGGCGTGCCTGGATAAACGGCCAGAGGGCCAGGAAAGCGAGGAAAAGAGGATGGAGAAATTAAAGGCGGCGGAAGCAAATTATAAAAGCTATACGCCTATCAATGGAGTGGTGGAGCCGGATTTTCTGGAATATCTCAAAGAAACATTCCGAAAGTGGCAGCAGTACCACAAAGAGGGCGTGACGTTGGGCAGCCGTGAGATTGCGAAGCTGTCAAACATGGTGGCCGGGGCAAGGCTTAATTCCCGTTTTGGGTTTGAGAAACTGGCAAAGCGTTTCACGGATGAAGAGGGGGAAGAGTGGTTCTCCCTGCTGATTTATAAGAACCGGGAAGAACTGGAAATTGATGCAGAGCCTTTATATTGTTTTGCATCCAGGATTCACAGATAGAAAGAGAGGATAAGGGCATGGGTTTATTAGACGGATTCACAAGTGACGGCACCGTGGACATGAAGCACACGGAATATTACAAACTTATGAGGGAAGCGGCAAAGGCGGAGTTAATGGAAAATGCGGCCAGGTGCAACGTGCCCCATGAGTACATCCGGGAAATGCTTACCGGGAAGATGGAAGCCCTGGAGATTCTGCCGGAAACAGAAGTACACCCGGACTATGAGATTGAGAGCATGATTACTTCCGCCAGGCGTTTCTTGCGTATGCTGCCGGATGAAGAGCGGTTGGAAAAGGGCGTGGAAACCTTAAAAAATATCGTGGAACTGGCAGAACGGGAACGGCTTAATGAAATCATCCTGGACAATGCGGAGAAGTTAAAGGCCAGGGAAGCCGCCAGGGAAAAGAAAAGGCCGGAAAAATGGAGTTGCGAAACGTGTTTCAATAATAAGAAAAGGAACGGCCTAACAACTTGCGGATTCTGCGAGGACGGAAGCAAATACACGCCAATGGATGCAGGGCAGAAGGACCAGGACCCGGACGGGGAAAAGGAGGATGGAAGCCATGGCAATGAATGAGTTAAGGGCAGAGGTTGAAGCAGCCGCCCAGGCAGAACTAAACCGGGCAAACGAAAGGTTCCCTTTATTCAATAGCCGCCATGAGGGTTACGCCGTGACCCTGGGGAAGATGGAGGAAGCCAAGGAAGCCATGGACAATGCGGAATCTTCCCTTGCCGTGTTATGGGACGGCGTAAGAGGGAAAAAGATAGCTTGTTTTCTGGTGGAAGATGCAAAGCCAATGGCGATATACCGCCAGGCCGTGGATGCCGCTTGTGAAATGGTCCAGGTGGCGGCCATGCTGTTGAAATATGAAATGAGCCAGGCGGATGCAGACGGCCAGGCAGAAAGCGAGGGAAAAGACTATGGCGATTTATGCAGTTGATTTTGACAATACACTGGCCGTTACCAGGTTCCCGGAAATCGTGGGGCCAAAGGCAAAGGTTGTGGCGGCGGTGAAGATGCTGAAAGCCAACGGCCATAAAATCATCCTCTGGACAAGCAGGGCCGGAAAGGATTTGAAAGATGCCGTGGAATGGTGTACAGAGCAGGGCATTATCTTTGATGCGGTGAATGAGCCATTGCCGGAGCAGATGGACAGATGGGGGAATGACACAAGAAAAGTTTATGCGGATTTCTACATAGACGATAAGGCAATGCCTATTGAAGCCCTGGAAAGCATCATGGACCGGGTTGTGGACATAGTGGAAGAATATAAGTTGCAGCAGCAGGGAGGAATGGGACGGGATGATTAAGCGTGTGATTGGTGCATTGTATGGGATTTTCCTGGAAGAACCATTGAGCAGCTTGCATAACTGGCAATGCCGCTTTGAAAAGGAATATCTGAACTATTGCCGGACGGGATGTAGGGATTGCTACAAATGGAACGGCTATTGCCGTAGCCGGAAAGAGGGAACGCCATATAAGAAATTCCGCCGGAAATATCACGATATGGGCAAATAGGAATCAGAAAGCGAGGAACTTAACATGGGAAACGCACTTGCGGTAATATTGGGAGCCGTGGAACGGGAAAAGGCGGTGCCGTTCCTCTTCACTGGAAGCAGGAACCACCGGGGCATCCGCCCGGAACTGGCAGAGGTTAGGGAAGTAAAGGCAATGATGGCGGTCATTGACCGGGAACTGGAAAATTACAAGAGCCTGGAGGAACTGGATTTCCGGGCCGGGTATGTGGCCGGAAGAATCTATGAAAAGGAAGCCGCCGGGTGCATCACGCCGGGGCACAAGCAGGACCTTATAAATATTCTGTATACAAAATATGAAACCATCCGTGGTTTGGAATCCTGGGGTGCCGGATGCGGTTTGTGATTGGCGGAATGAAGTATGACACGGACAAGATGGAACGGGTGGCAGCAGTAAGGAAATGGTATAAAAATGACAGCCCTTTAATGCGTGCGGTATTCCAGGGGCAAGAAGTAGGAAAAACGTATGATTGCGAGTTATGGAAATCTGAAAAAGGGAACTGGCTGTTGACCCATGAGGAAGATTTCCGAAGGACGTATGGTGAAGCGATAGAGGAAGAGGAAGCAAAAGCCCTTTTGATGCGTTACGCAACGGAAACATACGAAAGTATGTTCGGAGAGTTGCCGGAAGCATGAACGGGGAAAGCGAAACCCGGTTGCAAGGTGGGGAACACCAAAAGCAACCGGGTTGGAACTTAACAAGGACAGTATAGCACAAGATATGGAGGAAAGAAAGGGTTTTCTTCAATATATAGAAAGAAAGGCGGAAAACATGGAGGTTTACATAATTATGGCGGCAGTAGCGGCGGCAATGCTGATTATATCCGGCCTGGCCTTGTTCGGTTTTGCACTGATAAAGAAAGCGTTTGACAAATTTCTGGACTGATTTTTTTAAATGGGCGGTGCCCCTTGCCCGTCCTTGTAATGGGTATTAGCATATCGGACACCCTGGGGATTTATAGAAAGATATAAAGGCATAGGTGGGTGATGGTGATAAGAAGAGGGGAGGGAGGGGAGGAAAAGGGAAGTGATGCCCAGGAGCAGGAAAGAGGGTAGGGGCTTGACATATAAAGGTGGGGAACATGAAAAAACTGTATGATGATTACGATTATGAGGAAGCATACCAAAAGCAGTGTGACACCCTGGAAGAATGGGAGTTGGAAAAGCTGTTAAAGGATGGAAAGGTGGCGTGCCTTTATCGGACAACCACCACCAAGGCGGAGAACATCCAGAACGGAACCGTATTACTGGAAAGCCAGGTATACCCGGCCTTTAAGGATAAAAAGGATATGCCAGTAACGGCAAAGAAGAGGGAAACCAGGCCGTCACAGCGGAACCTAAACGATAAGAACGCAAGACGTTATCTGATACGCCTGGCAAATATCAATTTCGGCAAGGGTGATATTTGGGCCACATTTGGATGGAATGATGGTTGTCTGCCTGGTGATGAAGAGAGGGCCAGGAAAGATATAACCAATTTCATAAAGCGGATAAACCGCCGCCGGAAAAAAGACGGGTTGGACAATGCAAAATATATCTATATCCTTGCCTTTGACGGGTACAAACGCCCACACTTCCATATTCTGTTATCCGGGGACGGGATGGACCGGGACGAACTGGAAGAACTATGGGGAAAATGTGACAGACCGAACACCAGGAGGATAAAGCCGGATGACGATTTCCTTATAACCGGGCTTGCCACGTACATATCACAGAACCCACACGGGACAAAAAGATGGTGCCCGTCAAAGAACCTTAAAAAGCCGGACAAGCCGACAAGAAGCTATTCAAAGTTTAAAAAGGGCAATGTGGAGCGGATGGCAAGGAACCATGAAGAACTGAAAAGCCAGATGGAAAAAGCATACCCTGGATTTGAATTTCTGGATGCAGAGGTTAAGTACAATGGAATCAATGCGGCGTTCTACATATACGCCCGTATGGTGAAGATTAAGCGAAAGGAGCCTAACAAGAAATGAAGATTGTTTCAGTCATCAATTTAAAGGGTGGGTGTGCCAAGACCACCACAGCCGTTTCCATGGCAGAACTGTTGGCAGAGGGGGACAAGAAAAGAAAGCGGCCTGGTAGCAGGGTATTGTTGTTTGACAATGACAAGCAGGGGAACGCTTCCCGTATGTTTGAGGTATACAACCGGGACCAGGAGGCGGAAGCGTGCCGGATTATGCGGACCGGCCATATGGGAGAAAACAGTATTCGGAGGGTTTCCGGGATTGCGGCGGATGAAAAACTGGATGTAATACCTTGCAACTATTTCATGGAGTTGGCGGAACTTGCCGTAAAGGCAGACAAGGACCATGCACAGCATGACCGTTATAAAACCGCCCTGGGGGAAGTTGCCGGGGAATATGACTATTGCATCATAGACAATCCGCCGGACCTGGGGATGAACGTCATAAACGCCATGGTGGCAACCCATGAAATCATCATTCCCGTGTGCCTGGATGCCTATTCGTTGGACGGCCTGGAAGAACTGGTGGAGCAGATAAACCAGGTTAAGGCGTTGAACCGAAAGGCCAGGATTGCCGGGGTGCTTATCACGGACTATGAGAAGTCGGACACAAGCGAAGCGGCGGAAAGTTGGTTGAGGGCAAAGAGCGGATGCCCTGTTTTCTCACAGAAAATCAGACATTCCACAAAGGCCAAGGATGCCACGTTCTACCACCAGACACCGACACGCTACAGTGTACGCAGCGGAGCCGCCCAGGATTATAAAGCCTTTGTGGCAGAGTATGTGCAGAAATTTGGGAACCTGGAAGCAGGGGAAAGGGGTTAAGGGATGGGATTTAATATTCTGGATGTCGTGAACGCCGCAACCAGGGCGGAAGCAGGGGAAAACAAGGATTACCGGGAAATCAACCTGGATTACCGGGACATTATTGTGACGGCGCATAATAAATACAGCATGGACGAATTGCAGGAAATAGCCACGGGAATTGAAATGGACGGGTTGCAGCAGCCCCTTGTATTGGGGCGTGTAAATGGGGAATACTGGCTTGTTTCCGGCCACCGCCGCCTGGGAGGTATAAAAATCCTTGTGGCAGAGGGGAAAGAAGAGTTTGAAACCGTCCCTTGCCGCTACAAGGATATGACGGAAATAGAATTTCGGATTGCCCTTTTAATCGGCAACACGTTCAACCGCAAAATGTCGGATTATGACCTTATGACCCAGGCGGCGGACTGGAAAGAGGTATTGACCCAGGCACGGAAAGAGGGCTTGCTTGTCCTGGAAGCAGGGGAGAGGGTCCGGGATTATGTGGCGGCAGTGATGGGGGAGAGCGTGCCGAAGATAAGGACCCTTAATACCATAGACCAGAACGCCACGCCGGAAGTGAAAGAACAGTTCCAGAAAGGCAATATGGGCATCACGGCGGCCATGGAAGCATCCAGGGCGGACCAGGGGACCCAAAAAGAGATTGCAAAGGCTTCCGAGGACAAAGGCGGCATGGGGGCAGAGGAAATAAAGGCCATGGCCGAAGAGAAAAAACACCGCAAGACCAAGGAAGAGGAAACCAGGGAAGCCAATGTGTCAGATACCGACACAACCAAAGAGGAAAAGGAAAACGCCCGGAAACTTCATGCCGTAAAGATGATTGAAAAATATTATACCTGGCTGAATGAAGAGGAAACGGGCATCCTGGAAAGGATGTTGGAGGACCTAAAGCGGCGTAAACGGGAATATGCCATTGAGGAAGAATAGGAGGTTGGGGAAATGAGGATGCAGAACATGAAGAAAGGGGAAACCACGGAGCAGATGGCCCTTTTCGTGTGGGCCGGGAACAATACACACGTCTTGCCGTGCCTTTCCCTTATGTACCACGTCCCAAACGAGGGGAAGAGGACAAACGGGGCGGTATTAAAGGCCATGGGGCTGAAAAGCGGCGTGCCGGATGTGTGTCTGCCCGTGGCAAGCCATAATTTCCACGGCCTTTATCTGGAAATGAAGTATGGCCGGAACAAAGCAACGCCGGAGCAGGAAGCATTTATGGCCGGATTGCGGCAGCAGGGCTATAAGACAGCGGTATGCCATGGGGCGGAGGAAGCAAAGGCGGAAATCCTGGATTATTTGCAGGAACCCGGAAAGATGCCGCTTGCCAAGTGTCTGAACGCCCCGTGGATTGACGGGAAGTGTGACGGCGTTCCAATGGGGCGTATGTTCTGCCGGGAGCATTGCCGCAAGTGTGAAAAGCACACGCCGACACGGGCGGAAAGCACCATAAACGCCAACATGGCAGCAGTAGACGAATATTTCAAGGCGCCGATAATAAAGACCATTGCAGACCTTTCCGCCGGGAAGCCGCTAAAGAACATGACGTTGGAAGATACGTTGGAAACCATAAACAAGAACCTGGCATTTCTGGTGACGGGCACACAGTTGAGCGTGGAGCAGTCGGCGGCGGTGCTTACCGTTGCCATGGATGCCTATAACCAGGCAAAGAAAGGGGAGGATAAGGCATGAGAAAAAAGACAGACGGCGGCCATGCGATACCAGAAGAGGATTTAAGGGAAATGGAGCAGGAAGAGGGCCGGGAAATGCCGGAGGGCGTGGAGAGCCAGACGGGATATTGCCGCTTTTGCGGTCAGGGCGGCGTTGTCCATACAATGATGGGATGGGGCCAGGATGAAGTAAACGAAGCCGTGACGTGTAGGTGCCAGTGTGAGGAAGCCAAAAAGTATGCAGAAAGTAAGGAACGGGTGCAGAAAGCAAAGAACCGTATTGAAGAACTATTCAGCAGCACGGCGGAAAAGCCCATTGACCAGAGCGTTGTAAATATCATGTTCCGGGCCGTGGATGCCATAGAGGAAAAGGCCATGAAAGGCATCACGATTGACGTAGGGCAGGGCATAAAGGCAAGGGTTTCCAAGATGGCAAAGGAAAGCATAAAGGTGGAGCGTTCCGAAGTGCAGAAAAAGACCTATGAGGAATAGGGGGGGGGCAGAGGTTGGAAAGGATGGATGCCGATATTAAGGCAGTAGCCAGAAGTATCATACAAGGCAACGAAAAGCGGAAAAAGAGAATAAAAGCCGGAAAGGCCAGTGCCTTTGACATTATGGCCGCCGCCGTTGTGGAAGATGCCTTGTGTTCTTCTTGCCAGAATATTGAGAGCATCCAGGCCAGGCGGCAGATGCAGAAAAGGATTTATGAGAGCATTGTATATAATACGCCCTATGAATACATAGCGGATGCCTTGTGTGGCCGCCGCCAGTTCTATGAGTATCGGACGGAATTTATAACACGGATTGCCCAGGCAATGGATATGTTGCCGGGTGGGAAAGGAATGGAAGATGGGAATTGATTTAAGCAGATTCAAAGCAATACATGGGGGAATGGTATTAAACGCCATAGCACTAATGGAAGTGCGGATGCCGGATGATATGGATTACAGTAATAGGGACACGATTGTAAAGCCCAGGTTTATTGAAGTCCTGGCAATCAATGAGGATGGGAACATTATATCTATCCGGGATGAAGCATGGACATTTCAGTTTGTCCCGAACATTACAAAGTTTACCCAGGAAATCACAAAGTAGCCAGGCGGCAGCAGGGCATACAGTAAACGGGTCAGAATATGGGGATGATTTATATTAACATGGGCTTATGGATGGGAATATCTGTAGGCCCTTAATCATGTACAGAGAAAGGATGGTGGCAGCAGTTGAAAGAATATGCAAAGAGTTTCTATCAGTCGGATGCCTGGAAGAAAGCAAGGCAGACAGCAATCAAGCGTGCAAACGGATTGTGCGAGCGGTGCAGAGCCGCCGGGCGTTTCGTTCCCGGTGTGATTGTCCACCACAAGAAGTATATAACGCCTGGCAATATCCATGATGCCAGGGTAACGCTTGCCCTGGACAATCTGGAATTGGTTTGTGAGGATTGCCACAACAAGGAGCATAAGGCGAAGCACGCCGCACGTTACCGATTTGACGGAAACGGGAACCTGCTGCCGCCGCCAGGAGAAAAGGAGAGGGTACGCCCCCCCGGTGGGCAGAATTTTGGAGGGGCCGGAAGAACCGAGGGAGATACCTCAAAAAAACTCCGCAGGGTCGCACGCATATGAGGGGGGATAAACATGGAGGAAAAGAAAAAATCTTCTTTAAGTAAGTCGAAGAAAACCGACACGCCAAAAAAGGCGGAAAAACTGGATGAAAATAAAGAGAAATCCGACACGAAACCTAAGAGAAGAGTAAACAAAATCACACCGGCCCGGATAAAAAAAGAGATAGATTTTTTAAAGCCAATGTTTGACGGGATAGATGATGAGGACAAGAAAAACCTGGTAAATTCGCTAATAGAGGAAGCGGCATTTCTGAAAGTGGCGTGCTTCCAGGCCAAGGAAGAACTGAAAAAAGAGGGGCTTACAACGGAAACCGTGAACGCTTCCCAGAAGTTTGTAAAGGCCCACCCGTCTGCCACAATTTATGAAAAATATTCACGCCAGTATACGGCCATAATCCACACGCTTATTGAATATCTGCCGCCAAAGGAGAAAAAGAACATAAGCAGATTGGCGGCGTTGAGGAATGGAAAATAATTATATCTTTCAGTATTGGGATGCCATACAAAACGGCACCGTAACCGTAGGCGAGTGGATAAGGACCATTTACAAAATACTTGTGGATGGCCTTAAAAGTGGCAAGTGGGATTTTGACGGAGAAAAGGCAGGAAAAGCAATAGGTTTCATAGAAGAGTTTTGCCACCATTCCGAGGGCCGGAACGATTTACTGAAATTAGAATTGTGGCAGAAAGCCATTGTAAGCGCCATATTCGGCATCATGGATAAAAAGACCGGGTATAGGCAGTTTAGGGAGGTTTTCGTTGTTGTTGCCCGTAAGAACGGGAAAACATTATTCGCCGCCGCTATAGCGGCATACATGGCGTATATAGATGGGGAGTATGGGGCAAAGGTTTATTTCCTTGCCCCTAAATTGGACCAGGCGGACCTTGTGTATGATGCGTTTTACCAGATTGTCCAGGCGAATGACGAACTGGAAAGCATCACGAAGAAACGCCGGAGTGACATTTACATCAAGGAATTTAACACAAGCATCAAAAAGATTGCCTTTAATTCCAAAAAATCAGACGGTTTCAATCCGCAGATGGTTGTCAATGATGAAATGGAAGCCTGGCCAGGGGACCAGGGATTGAAGCAGTACGAAGTAATGACTTCCGCCCTGGGGGCAAGGAAGCAGCCGCTTATATTGTCCATATCAACGGCAGGGTACATAAATGACGGGGTATATGACGAACTGATGCGGCGTGCAACGTCATTCCTAAAGGGCAATTCCAAGGAAAGCCGGATTCTGCCTTTCCTCTACATGATTGACAATATAGAGAAATGGGACAGCCTGGAAGAACTGAAAAAGAGCAATCCCAACCTGGGCGTTTCCGTGACAGAGGAATTTTACATTGAGCAGATAGAAATTGCAAGGACATCCCTTTCAAAGAAAGTGGAGTTCCTTACAAAATACTGTAATATCAAGCAAAATTCCAGTGTGGCATGGCTTGACTATTGGGACGTGATGAAAGCCGTAAACGAGGACATACACCTTACTTTGGAGCAGTTCCGGGGTTGTTATTGCGTGGGTGGCATAGACCTTTCACGCACAACGGACCTTACGGCGGCATCAATCGTTATCTGGAAGAACGGGAAATGGAACGTCATAACAAAATTCTATATGCCCAAGAAACGGTATGAAGTGGCCGTGAATGAAGATAACGTGCCCTATAATCTGCACCGGGAACGGGGGTTCCTGGAAATATCCGGGGAAAACCAGGTGGATTACAAGGACGTTTACAAATGGTTCATAGAACTGGTAAAGGTTTATAAAATACGTCCTCTGAAAATAGGCTATGACCGATACATGGCAGGGTATTTGATAGACGAACTTAAAATGGCCGGGTTCCAGACGGATGACGTTTACCAGGGCACCAACCTAACGCCTATCCTACACCAATTCGAGGGGGATTTAAAAGACGGAAAGTATAACCTGGGGGACAATACCCTTTTGGCATCCCACCTTTTGAACGTGGCCGTGGAAATCAATATGAATGACAGCCGCATGAAGCCCGTAAAGATTGAAAAGCGGTTAAGGATAGACGGGGCGGTTTCTGTATTTGATGCAATGACAATGGTTTCAAAATACCATAGCGAGATTGGAAAGAAGCTGCTGAACGAAGCGGCATAAGGCGGCATCCGGCAGCAGGATTTTAAAGTGGGTCAGAATTTCAACACGAATATATTTACAATGGGTCCATGGGCGTGTTCCATGGGCCTATTTTTGAGGAAAGGGGGTAATAGTACGGGAATCATTGCAAACGTGTTTGGAGCCTTTAGGGCGAAGTACAGACCGCTTTTATTGAGCCGTGGGGAATATGTGCCAACGGGGACGTTACGGGATAATGACATTGTGGGAGCCATAGCGGATGCCATAGCAAAGAACGTGGGAAAGCTACAGCCCCAGGTAATCCGAAAGGATGAAAAAGGGCTGACGGTGAAAAATGACTATCTGGCAAGGATTTTGACCTTGCGGCCATGCCCGGAAATGTCAACCTATGATTTCCTTTACCGCATAGCATCCGATTTGGTTTATACTTCCAATTCCTTTTCCGTGATTTTTTACAATGAGGATTTTACAAGGGTAACGAGCATACAACCGATTACAACGAAAAGTTACCGCATTTTTGAGGATGACCGCCACAACGTCCTATTCCGTTTCCGTTGGGATTATGACGGGGAAACGTACACGGTGCCTTACCAGAACGTCATCCACATAAAGGCAAGGTACAACAAAAAGCGGTTCCTGGGAACGTCCCCGGATATTGAGTTAAAACGGAGCCTGGACCTTGTGGAAACATCCGGGGAAATGATTAAGAACATTGTAAACCATTCCAATAGCCTTTCCGGGTATCTGAAATATAGCAACCTTGCAGATGATAAGGAACTAAAGGAAAAGGCCAAGGAGTTCCAGGAATCATATATGAACGCTTCCAACGCCGGGGGAGTTGCGGCACTGGATAGCACATATGAGTTCCACGAAATCAGCACAAAGACCACGCCGTTGCCTACGGCACAGATTACTTTCTTACGTGACAACGTATACCGCTATTACGGCGTGAATGAAAAGGTGCTGACTTCCACCCTTTCAGACCAGGAATGGATTTCATTTTATGAAAATGTGATTGAGCCAATAGCAATCCAGTTGGGTTATGAGTTCACATTTAAACTTCTTACGCCACGGGAAATAGGGTATGGAAACAAGATAGAGTTTACCGCCAACCTTTTGCAGTATGCGACATTGCAGACCAGGGACACAATAGGCGGAAACATGTTTGACCGTGGAGCCATGACAATAAACGAATACCGGGCACTTATGTATTATCCGCCAACGGAGGACGGGGACGTGCGTATGGTTTCGCTGAACTATGTAAAAGCCGGGGACCAGAGCCTTTACCAAGTGGGAAAGGACGGGCAGCAGGGCGGAAATGGGGAACCGCCGCCAGGGCAGCAGGACAGACAACGCCGGGCAATGGAAGCGGCGGCCAATGCTTATTTTACGGCCATGAAAGGGGGTTAGGAGGATGCCGAGGACAAAGAAAAGATTTACGGCGTGCCGGGATGGGGCAAACGCAACCGTGGAACGATTTTATGAGTTTAAAAACTGGGCGGAAACCACCGTGGACCTATATTTCTATGGGGACATTGTTTCAGACTGGTGTGGAGCCTGGCAGGAAGAGGACCAGTACCCGGATGCAATCAAGAATTTCCTTGCGGAAGCCGGGGGAAAGGATTTAAACATATACATCAATTCCGGCGGCGGTTCCGTATTCGCCGGGATTGCCATTTACAATATGCTGAAAAGATACCAGGGAAAGAAAACCGTCCATGTGGATGCCCTGGCCGGGTCCATTGCTTCCGTCATTGCCTTTGCGGACAGCGATATGCCAACCATACCGTCAAACGCTTATCTGATGATTCACAAGCCATGGGCAGGGTGCGAGGGGAACGCCACGGAACTTAGAAAGATGGCGGAAAAACTGGATGCCGTGGAAAGCGGCATTATGAACATTTATGCAGAACATCTGGCGGAGGGTGTGGACATAGAAACGGTGAAAGGGATGGTGGAAGCAGAAACATGGCTGAACGGAACCCAGGCGGCGGAGTATTTCCGGGTAAAGGTGGGGGAGGAAAACACCATTGCCGCAGCGGTGCAGGATTACACGAAACTGTATTGCCATAATACGCCAGGGGAGATTTTAAAGCCGGAGAGTGCAGCAGGGCAGCAGGACACCGGGGAGCAGGACAGACGGAAAGAGATTGTTTCACTTGCCATGGAGTACATGACCAGGTGAGGGAGTAAGAAAGGAGAACATAGCAATGACAAGAGAAGAGTTGATGAAACTTTCCAAAAAGGAACTTAAAAACCGGGCGGCGGACCTGGGGAAGAAAGCCCAGGCGTTTTCCGGCCAGGAATTGACGGATGCCATGGACGAAATGCGTCTGATTGGTGAAATCCTGGATGAAATCAAGACAAGGGAAGAATTGATGGCAGCAGCCGCCGCAGCAGGGACAGCGGAGCCGGAAGAGGGGGCAGAGGAACCGGGAGCCGGAGAGGGGAGCCAGGAGCCGAAGAACCAGGCCAGGGCAAAGAGCGGCAGGGCCTTAAAGGACGGGAAGAAAGTCACTTTTAAGGCAAAGGCGTTGGCAAGTCCCAGGAACGCACTTTCCACCGCCAACGGGATTGTGATGCCGCAGCATGACAGCCCGGACATTTCCCCCACGTTCAACAATGTTTCTTCCCTCATTGACCGGGTGCATACCGTTCCGCTTCCGGGCGGCGAAAGCTACAGACGGCCCTATGTGGTTTCCTATGGGGACGGGGCAGGAAGCACCGCAGAGGGAGCGGACTACAACGCTTCCGAGCCGGAATTTAACTATGCGGAGATTGTACGGGAGAAAATCACGGCCTATGCCGAAGAGCCGGAAGAAATGATTAAATTGCCGGATGCGGATTATGATGCCGTGGTGGAGGACAGCGTGACCCGTGCAATCAAGCGTTACGCTTCCAGACAGATTTTAGTGGGGCCGGGCGGCACTGGAAAGTTCCGTGGCATCTTTTTCAATCCCACAGAAGAAAAGGAGCAGGTCATTGACCCGTCCACGGACATCACCACGATTACGGCCATTGATGACGGGACTCTGGATGAAATCATTTATTCCTATGGCGGTGATGAAGATGTGGAGGACGTTGCCGTGCTTATCCTCAACAAAAAGGACCTTAAAAAGTTCGCAAAGTTGCGTGACAAGCAGGACCGCAAGGTGTACACAATCAAGAACCATGGCAACACGGGAACCATTGATGAAGTGCCTTTTATCATAAATTCCGCTTGCGGAGAGGTTGGAGGAACCGCCGGGGCATATGCCATGGCATACGGCCCGTTAAGCAATTATGAAGTGGCAATTTTCAGTGATATTGATGCAAGGAAATCCGAGCATTACAAATTTAAGCAGGGCCAGGTTGCCTACCGTGCGGATGTGTTCATGGGCGGAAACGTGGTTGCCAAGAATGGATTCATCCGTGTAAAGAATCCGGCAGCGGCGAAGTAGGAAGCAGGAAAGGCGGCAGGGCATGACAAAGGAAGAACTGATTTCCAGGGCAAAATTGCGGATTCGCAAAATGTCAACTGACACCCTGGACATAGACGTGGGGCAACTGGTAGAGGTTGCCCTTGCAGACCTAAAGCGGATAGGGGTGCATCCGTCATACTTAGGGCCGGAGGACATAAAGGACCCGTTGATTGTGGAAGCCGCTTTACTCTATGCGGATGCAAACTTTGGACACCCGGACAACCACAAAGAGTTGATGGAATCATACAACATGATTTGCACGAAAATAAAGGGCGGTGGCTACAATCGAAGCAATAGTGAAACTGTTGGTTAAAAAGAACCCAAAGGAATACCTGGAAAAAGAAGCCTATGGGACAATCCACCCGGTAGGCCGTGATGAATTTACGGCAGCAGGGCAGAAAAGTTTCAAGGCATCCATGATGGTTGAGGTTTGGGGATTTGAATATGAGGGGCAGACGGAAATAGTGGTGGACGGCAGGACATTGGCTGTCTATCGGACATACGGCCCCAAAAGCAACGGGAAGATTGAACTTTACGCCGGGGAAAGGGCTGGTAAGAATTGAGGACATCCATTGACGGCCTGGGGGATGCCATAATGTCACAGTTGGAGGAATGGACAAACGGGGAGTTGAAACAAGCCGTAAATGAGGGCTTGAAAGAAACCGCCGCCGCAGCGGAAAAAGCGTTGAAGCAGGGCGGACCGTACACGGAGAGAACCGGGAAATATACCAAGGACTGGACGCATGACGTAAGGGGCAGCAGGGCATCCGCCATTACTGGATTGAACGGATATTCCGTGTATAACAAGAAAAATTACCAACTGACCCATTTACTGGAAAAAGGGCACCAGGCAAGGAACGGCGGCAGGGTAAGGGCGTTTGAACATATCGGCCCCGTAAATGATACCCTGGGGGAATTGGCCGTACAGAAGATAACGCAGAAAGTGAGGGGATAGCGTGGGGGTTGAAGAACTCGTGCAGAGGGCAAAGGTATTTTCTGTAAAACACGGAATACCGCTTGCGAAGAACCAATTTGAGGGAACCGTTGATGACCCGGTGCCGCCGCTTCCCTATATGGTTTATATGCTTCCGCATGATACGGGCAGGGGAGCGGACAACCTAAACAATTTAAAGGCCAGGGATTTTGACCTGGAATTATATACCGTGGCGGATGATGAAGAACGGGAGGACCTGGCCGGAAAGATGGAAGCGGAGATTTTCCCGGATGTGGAATATGAAATGTACCTGGCCCCTATCCCGGATGAAGAATGTTTCCAGACGGCCTATGAGGTAAAGGGGCTGCTTACCAAAACGAAAGGAGCGAAAAGAGCATGAACAAAGAAAGCATTGTCTTAGGTTCCGGCGATTTGTATTGTACGGAGTTTGAGGGCACGGACAAGGAATTGCCAACCAATGAAGCATTGGAAACGGAAGAAAACCGCCTGGGCTATATCAAAGGCGGTGCTGAAATCGAATATGCACCGTCTTTCTACGAAGCCAAAGACGATATGGGAAAGGTTTCCAAGGTCATCATAACGGAAGAGGAAGCAACCTTTAAATCCGGGATTATGACCTGGTGCGGAACCACGTTACAGAAATTATGCCAGACCGCAAGGGTCACGGAGGACAAGGCAAAGAAGAAACGCATTGTGAAGATTGGAGGAATCGGCAATGCGGATGGAAAGCGGTATGTTATCCATTTTGTACATAAAGACCCGGTGGACGGGGACGTAAGGGTAACAATCGTTGGAAACAACCAGGCCGGATTTACCATTGCATTTGCCAAGGACAGCGAAACCGTCATTGATGCAGAGTTTAAGGCACAGCCCATGGACAAGGAGGGTACGCTTATTCTGTATGAAGAGGATATGGACGCTACAGAGGAAGCAGCAGGACCCGAAAGCGGAGGGGGACAAGGCGGAGAAGAGGAACCCGGCGGCGAAGTATAAGACCGTAAGAGCGGCCAGGGAGAAGCCCCCAGGCCGCTTATTCCATGAAAGGAGAATGAGGGCATGGCAGTAAAGGAATTTAATTGCAACAAGCTGAAAAGGACGTTCTGGCCGTTCACGCTGAAAGACAAGGTGGACGGGGACGGGAACGTGGTGGAAAAGGGCAGGAAAATCATTGTGAGGATGCCGCAGAAACAGGTTTTTGAAGCCATTAAGGAAATCCAGGACGTGGAAGAGGAAAACGCCACGGTGGAGGACACGGAAGCCATTTACAGACTGTTGGCGGCAGTCCTTAACAACAATATGAACCGTGTAAGGGTGACGGAAAAGGACCTGGAGGATTACGACATAGAAGAGTGTACGGCAATCCTGGAAGCCTATATGTCGTTTGTGGACGAACTGAAAACAAACCCAAACTAGCCATGCCCTTTTATCCACGCCAGGATAAAGGGGAAGAGATACCGTACACATTGCTTACACGCCCGGAAAAACTGGTGATGGATTATTGCCATATAGACATTTACGAAGTGCAGGAAATGGAGATTGACGTTTATCTGTTTTTCATGCGTGAAGCAATGATTTATGAAAATTCACAGACCGAAGAGGGCCGGGAATATCTGAAAAACTGTTGGCGGATGGAGCAGACGAAGCCGGACCGTGAGGGGCTACGAAGAAATTTCAAGAAGAAAGGGGGCTGATACCGTGGCAAACAAGGGGATAAAGGGAATCACTATTGAGATTGGTGGAGATACCACCAAACTTGAAAAGGCACTTTCCGGCGTGAATGGGAAAGTGAGGAATACCCAGGCAGAACTAAGGGAAGTAAACAAACTTCTTAAAATGGACCCCAAGAACACGGAAGCCCTGGCACAGAAACAAACGCTTTTAAGTGATGCCATTGAGGAAACCAAGGAAAAACTGGATATTCTGAAAACGGCGGAAAGGCAAGTGCAAGAACAGTTCCAAAGGGGAGAGGTTTCGGAAGAGCAATACCGGGCATTGAAAAGGGAAATTGAAAAGACAAGCCTGGAATTGGAGGATTTGGAGGAAGCGGCAAGGCAGACGGACAAGGCCGTGGAAGAATTGGGGAAGTCATCCGCTCTTTCCGGCGAAGAATTGAAAAAGGCAGAGGAAAAGGCCGGGACTTTCAAGGAAAAGTTAGGGAAGCTAGGAGAAGCGGCGGAGGGTGCGGCAAAAGCATTGGGGGCCGGATTCGTTGCCGCCGCTACATATGCCACAAAGTTTGAAACGGATTGTGACAAGGCATTAAACACAGTCATTACACAGACGGGGGCAGCAGACAGTGAAGTGGAGGGGTTGGAAGAAACCCTTTTAAGCATATACAAGGATAATTTTGGCGAGGACATAAACGACATAGCAACGGCAATGGCGGCAGTCAAGCAGCAGACGGGCCTTGCAGATGAAGAACTGAAAAACACCACGGAAACCGCCATTCTGATGCGTGATACCTTTGATATAGACGTAAACGAGGGCATCCGGGGCGTTAATGCCATGATGAAGCAGTTTGGTATTTCTTCCGAGGAAGCATACAACCTTTTGGCCCAGGGGGCACAAAAGGGGCTGAACCAGAACGGGGACCTTGCGGACCAGTTGGCAGAATATTCCGTGTATTACAATGACCTGGGGATTTCCGCAGAGGAAGCATTTAACATGATGGCGAATGGTGCCAAGAACGGCACGTTCCAGATTGATTATCTGAATGATGCCGTGAAAGAGTTTGGCATAAGGGTAAAGGACGGAACGGCGGATGATGCCTTTAAGGAATTGGGGCTTAATGCGGAGGATTTGAAAAAGAAGTTCGCAGAGGGCGGCGAAGGTGCAAGGGAAGCCTTTGATATAGTGAATAATGCCCTTTTTTCTTGTGATGATAAGGTGCAGCGCAATATTTTGGGCGTTACCCTTTACGGGACCAAATGGGAGGATTTGGGAGAAGATGCAGTGCGTTCCCTGGTGAATACCCAGGGTGAGATTTCCAACGCCAATGATGCCCTGGAAAAGATAAATGAGAATAAATACAATGACCTGGGGAACCAGTTTGAAGAGTTGGGGCGGAACATCAAAGTTGATTTGATAAAGCCCATAGGCGAAGAACTACAGCCAGTAATCAGTGATGTAATAAAAGAAGTCAAAAGCAAAATACCGCAAGTAAAAACCATTGTGCTTGCGGTTATCGACAAGGTAAAGGAATTTATCTCTTTTGTGTCAAAGCATGGGTCACAGATTATTTCAATCATTGCCGGGATTGCCGCCGGGATGCTTGCATGGAACGTGGTAACAATGATTCAAGGGCTGATTTCTGCCTTTAAGGTATGGAAAACAACCACCGAGGGCGTGACGATTGCACAGAAACTTTTAAACACGGCAATGAACGCCAACCCTATCGGCATTGTGGTAACGATAATAGGAACGCTTGTGGCGGCACTTGTTACCTTGTTCGCAACGAATGAGGATTTCCGAAACAAAGTGATTGCCATATGGAACAAAGTAAAGGAAGTGGCGGCGGACGTTTTCGGTTCCATTGCGGACTTTTTCACAGTCACGATACCAAACGCCTTTAAGGCCGTGGTGAATTTCATAAAATCGAACTGGCAGGGGCTTTTACTGCTGATAGTCAATCCATTTGCCGGAGCCTTTAAACTTCTTTACGATAATTGCGGGGCGTTCCGGGAATTTATAGACAATCTGGTGGCGAACATCAAACAATTTTTTCAAAATTTGTGGGATGGCCTGGTTTCCATTTTCCAGGGTGTAGGCCAGTGGTTCACGGACCGGTTCACGGAAGCATACAAAGGCGTGACCCGTGTATTTGCGGCAATCGGTTCCTGGTTTGGGGCACGGTGGAACGAT
>ERZ779637.101-NODE-101-length-61812-cov-12.085513_pt1 | contig 61812 bp, 58 predicted proteins | sample MGYA00514196_ERZ779637 | MGnify/ENA primary metagenome ERZ779637 (study PRJEB29562, sample SAMEA4376700) | mouse gut metagenome | isolation source: Cecum | study: EMG produced TPA metagenomics assembly of the A DSS colitis mouse model was used to assess the...
CAGGGCGGAAAATACGCCGCCAAGACATGCGCGGGGGAGATTTTAAACAGGCTCTAAAACTCAGCCGCCTCTCCGGCAGCCTCCTCCTTTTTCTTCTGCCGGTCATTGATAAAGTTGGTCACCCGGTCCATGACCTCCGGCACCATCTCCACCACCCGGTCCACTGTATTCATGGCCGGCACCGCCACGGGCATTACCCGGGTAATACCGTCCTTGACGATCAGAAAGGCCACCGGGTCCATCCGCACCCCTGCGCCGATCCCCGCACCCAGATTGGCGGGGTCCTCGGCCTCCTTCTTCTTGCTCCCGAAGGCCGCGCCGCCGCCGCCGAAGCCGAAGCTCACCCGGGATATGGGGATGAGGGTCACGCCGTCCGGGGTCTGGATGGGCTGGCCAACAATGGTGTTGGTGTCCGCCATCTCCCGCACCTTTGCCATGCTCTCCTGCATCATTTCGCTGAGAGGATTGTTTTTCTCCATGTCCATATGCTCCTTTCCATGGCCACTCAGGCGGCCTCACTGTCTGCTGCCTGCCCCTTTGGGGCTGTCTGCTCCTTGGCCGGAGGCGGCGAGGCCAGCCTCCGGAATCCCAGAAACCATTTCAGCGCGCTCCCCCCGGCCCGCAGGCCCGCCCATGCCAGAACCCCGGGCCGCAGGGAGACGCCTACGTCGGCAATGCAGTCCATCCTGTCCCCCAGAAAGTCCGGAAACAGCCGGATATCCTGGTCCTTGATCCGCACCGCCCTTTGCAGGAGGGGCAGACCGGCGGAGAGCGCGGCCTGGATCCGTCCGTACAGTATAGCCGTGTCCGCCGGATCGGCGCAGGCGATCAGCAGGTGGATCTTCAGGGGCTCCACCCGGACGCCCCGTCCCGTCCGCCCCAGCAGGCGGACCAGAACAGGCGGCAGCGTCTCCAGGCTGTAGAGGATCTGGTCCAGATTGATCCCCGGTCTGGGCTTGGGAGGTTTTGGGGACTTTTTTTTCTTTTTCTCCTTAAGGCGCTCCGATGGAGACGAATCCGATTGGGGCGGTTCCTGCGCCGCCGGCTCCTCTTTTGTCCGCCGCTTCTTTCTGGGCGGCTTCTCCTTCGGCGGGAACAGCTGGAGCCTCACCGGCCCGTACCGGACCCACAGCGCCAGCGCCCCCTGGTCATAGGAGAACCGGGCCCGGGCCGGAATGGTCAGCGCTATGACCAGCGCCGCCAGAAGAACCAGCAGGATGCACGCTATCACTCTGCCAACCAATTCCCTCGCCCCCTCCCGTTTATGTGGCGGCTCCGCCGGTCTCCCCGTCCGCCTCCTCGCCGGTCATCCGCAGCTGTCCCTCCTCGTCCATCCCCGGCAGGGGCGGCAGCTCCTCCAGGGACCGCAGGTGGAAGGAGCGGAGAAAGGTCTGGGTGGTGCGGTAGAGCCGGGGCCTCCCGGGCACCTGCAGGCGCCCGCACTCCTCGATCAGCTTCCGCTCCAGCAGCAGCCCCACGGTGTAAGCGCTGTCCACGCCCCGGATCTGGTCCACATAGGCCCGGGTGGTGGGCTGGTAGTAGGCGATGATAGCCAGCACCTCCAGCGCGGGCTGGCTGAGCCTGGCGGGCCGCCGGATCTCAAAGGCCCGGCGGATGATGTCCGCATACTCCGGCGCGGAGCACAGCTGCCAGCTGTCCTCCATACATACCAGCCGCATCCCCCGGCGCTCGAAGGCGTAGTAGTCCATCAGACGCTGGAGCGCCTCCTCCGCCCGGGGCCGGTCCGTGCCCAGGGCCAGGCAGATCCGGTCAATATGTACAGGTTCCCCCGCGGCAAAGAGCACCCCCTCCGCCGCGGACTCCAATTCCTTGATTTCCAATCCAGTTACCGCCTTTTTGATATGTCATTCCCTCAGAGCCTGTTTAATATCTCCCCCGCGCATGTCTTGGCGGCGTATTTTCCGCCCTGACTGCGTTATAGATTCTGCAACGGCCCCATCGAGGGGCCGTGCAGAATTGAATTGTGCATGACCGCTCGATGCGGTCATTGCACAATCGTTCCTTGCCATCCGTCAGGATGCCTGCGGATTTTTGCCTTGCAGGGCAAAAAATCCACTCGCCAATCCATACACGTCGAGATATTAAACAGGCTCTCACAGAGGCAGCGCGTCCGCCGTCTCCCCGGTGGGGGTGACGGTACACTCGCTCTCGCCGCCGGCCAGATGGATCATGCGGGCCCTGCACAGCTCCAGCACCGCCAGGAAGGTGGCTACCACCTCGCTGCGGCTGCGGCTGCCCCGGAAGAGGAGGCGGAAGCTGGTGATGCCCCGGCGCAGCCGGTCCATGATCTCCGCCGCCTTGCCCGCCACAGGGTAGGGCTCCTGGCGGACGATCTCGTCAAAGTTACTCAGAGGGGGCGGGAGCCGCCGCTCCTCCCGGCTCGCAATCTCCCCCAGGGCCTCCAGGAGATCCGACGGTCTGTGGCTGTACTCGTAGAGCCTCCCCTGCTCCATGGGCTCCGGCCCGCGGCACAGGATGTCCCGGCCAAACTCCCCCATGGGGCCCAGGATGGCGGAGACGTGCTTGATCCTGGCATAGTTCTCGGTGCTGCGCCGCTCCTCCAGGGACCGGATCAGCTCCTCCATCTCGCTCTGGGCCTCCTCGTCCTCCAGGGACAGGAGCATCCTGGTCTTGATGAACATCAGCTGGGCGGCCATGGTGATAAACTCGCTGGCCACCTCCAGATCCATCTGCTGGCGCAGCTCCAGGTAGGCCAGATACTGCTCCAGAATGAGGGCGATGGGGATATCCTGTATCTCAATCCTGTTCTTGCCCAGCAGGTAGAGGATCAGATCCAGAGGACCCTCGAAGTCCTCCATGCCCTCCCTGCTGTGCACCACGTGCTCCAATTTATAGACAGGCGCGTCCATCCGGTCACCTCAATGCGCAAAAAATAGTCCCACCATCCACTGAAAGACCGCAGCAATGGCGTTGGAGAGAAAGCTCCCCCCCAGATCCAGCCAGATCAGCGCCATCAGCAGCAGCATCCCGTACCGCTCATAGCGCATGAGGACATAGTAGGCCCGGTCCGGCAGCAGGGCGAAGAGCACCTTGGACCCGTCCAGGGGCGGAATGGGGATCAGGTTGAACAGCCCCAGGCCCACGCTCAGCATTGCCGTGGACAGCAGGAAGTAGAACAGCCACGCCAGCACCGGCCCCACGGCGGCCATGCGGAAGATCAGCGACGCCAGAAACAGCGCCCCCAGGGCCAGCAGGAAATTGGACGCCGGCCCGGCCAGGGCGGTGACAGCCATGCCGGCCCTGGGATGCTTGAAATAGCGCATATCCACGGGCACCGGCTTGGCCCAGCCGAAGCCGCACAGAAGCATGGAGGCCAGCCCCAGCCAGTCGATGTGGTGGAGGGGGTTGAGACTCAGCCGGCGCATCCGCTTGGCCGTGGGGTCCCCCAGGGCATAGGCCGCCAGGCCGTGGCTGGTCTCATGGACGGTCAGGCACAGCAGCACCCCCAGCACCCGCTGGAGAGCGGAGAGCAAACCCTGCCAGTCAAACTGCTCCCATATGGTCTGTAGATATCCCTGCATGAACGTCTCCTCGCGGCCAGCTTTGCGCATTTTTTGTTAGTATAGCAGATTTTCCCACCGATTACAAGCGTCTCCGCCCTTCTTCCCGAAAATCTATTTGCCCAAAGATCCCGTCCGGTCCAGCAGCGGGGCCTCTCCCTGCGCCCTGCGCCCCGCAGGCGAGAAGGGGCACCGCTTCCCGATGCACTGATTGTTCTGCCCGCAGCGGGTGCACACCGGCTCCCGCCGGACCATCTCCACGCCCCAGGTCTCCCGGGCAAAGTCGACGGCCTCCAGGATGGAGAGATAGGAGTCCCGCTTGCAGCACCGGGGCCCGCCGATCCCGCCGATCCGCTCCAGGGACCGGGCGGTCATCCGGTGGGAGACGCCCCAGGCCTCCCCGGCCAGGGGCGTGGACCCGGACACAATGGACGCGAACATGCCCGCGCTGAGCCCCGCACCGCAGGCGCCCCAGAATCCACAGGCCCCGCCGGGCACGCCCCTGCCCCGGCTGAGCATCTCCCTCAGCGCGTTCTCCAGCTCCACCGCGCCCCCGGCATTGCGGAAGGCGGTAAGCAGGGCCGCGCCCACCATGACGTGGTGCTCCGGACCGTGCATGTGGCAGAAGGGCTGGCTCATCAGCTTCTCCATGATCTCCAGAGGGTCTGCGCTCCTCTCCGCCAGACAGATGGACACGATCTGGTCCATGCCCTGGGTGTGGCACTCGCTGCACACATAGCAGCCCGCCTCGCACCGGGTCCGGCTGTTCTCCGTGCGGCCGCACAGCCGGCATGTCATGGGCTCCTCCCGCTCCAGATAGGTCAGGCGTGCTCCGCAGATCAGGCACTCCTCGCTCATTTTCTGTCTCCCCCTCTTTTCTCATTTTTCTGTTGGTTTTTCCGCCGTCCCGCCAGACCTCCCAGCAGCCGGCGGAGGCCCTCGGGCCGGGCCGCCTGGGGCTCCGGACGGTGGATGGAGGTTTTCATAAAGACCTCCTGGCTGTCGCAGGGGGCCAGGGTGTTCACCTTGCGGCAGTAGGACCCGTCCGGCAGCAGGGAGCTGGCCTTCACGTTGTCCTCCAGCTGGGTGTGGAGGATCCACAGCAGCTGCTCCCGCACCTGCTGGTCATAGACGGGACAGGCGATCTCCACCCGGTGGTTCAGGTTGCGGGTCATGAGGTCCGCCGAGGCGATGTACACCACCGCGTTCTTCCCCCGGCCAAAGCAGTAGATCCGCCCGTGCTCCAGAAACCGGCCCACAATGCTGGTGACGTGGATGTTCTCCGTGCGGGCGGGTATGCCCGGCCGGAGACAGCAGATGCCCCGGAGGATCAGCTGCACCTGCACCCCCGCCTGGGATGCCTCCGCCAGCTTGTCCATCACCTCCCGCTCGGTCATGGAGTTGGCCTTGATGCGGATGCGCCCCTCCGGCCCCTTGGCGATCTCCTGGTCAATGAGCTCCAGGAGCCGGGGCTTGATGCCCGCAGGGGCCACCAGCAGGTGGCGGTAGGTCCCCTCCAGGTTCCCCACCAGCATGTTCTGGAAAAACGCTGTGCCGTCCAGGCCGATCTGCTCGTCAGCGGTCATGAGGCTCAGGTCCGTGTACTGCTCGTTGGTGTGCTCGTTGTAGTTGCCTGTGCCGATCTGGGTGACGTAGCTGAGTTTGTCCCCCCTGCGCAGGGTGATGAGGCAGATCTTGCTGTGGCACTTGTACTCCTCCACGCCGTAGATCACCTTGCACCCCGACTCCTCCAGCAGACGGGACCAGGAGATGTTGTTAGCCTCGTCAAACCGGGCCCGCAGCTCCATGAGCACCGTCACCTCCTTGCCGTTCTCCGCCGCCTTGCAGAGGATGTGGGCCACCCGGGAGGAGGAGGCCAGACGGTAGATGGTGATGCGGATAGCCAGCACGTCCGGCCGCTCGGCGGCCTCGTCCAGCATCCGCAGGAAGGGGTCCACCCCGTCAAAGGGAAAGAACAGCAGCCGGTCCCGGCGGCGGACCTGGTCAATGATGCTGGCCTTGGGGTCCAGATCCGCGGGCCAGCGGGGGCGGTAGGGCGGGAAGCTGAGGGCCGCCGCACGCTCCGCCGGCAGGGTGCGGATGAGCTCAAAGACGTACTTCATCCGCAGGGGGCTCCGGTCCACGTAGATCTGGCGGCTCTCCACCCGAATGCGGCTTTTGAGCAGCTTCATGAACTCCCCGCTCATCTTCCCGGACAGCTCCAGCCGCACCACCGACTGGCTGGCCCGCTTTTTGAGCAGCTTGCTCATGCGGCTGCGGATGTCCTCGCCCTCCAGCAGCTCCGCGTCCAGGCTCAGATCCGCGCTGCGGGTGACGCACAGGACGCAGGCGCTCTCCACCTTGAACTCCCCGAACAGGGTGGGCGCGTAGTGGTGGAGCACCGTCTCCATGCGGATGGACCGCCCCGGGTCCCCGGGCATGGTGAGAAAGGTGGGCAGGCGGTCCGGCACCGGCAGAAAGCCCAGAGACGCGGCCCCCTTCTTCCCCCGCAGCAGGGCCGCCACGTACAGGCCCTTGCTGACCAGATGGGGGAACGGGTGGTGGGCGTCCACGATCTGGGGCGAGAGCACGGGGAGGATCTTGGCCTTGTAGCAGGTGGAGACGAACTTCCGCTCCTCCCCCGTCAGCTCGTCCATGGTGAGATCGCAGATTCCCTCCCGCCGCAGCAGGGCCGCCGCGTCGTCGTACAGGCGGTTCTTGATCTCAATGAGGCCCGGGATCACGCTGTAGATCTGCTCCAGCTGTCCCGACGGGGTCAGGCCGGTCTTGTTGTCGATCTCCCCCGGCGACACCAGGGACAGGTCAAACAGGTTCCCCACCCGGACCATAAAAAATTCGTCCAGGTTGCTGGTAAAGATGGCGATGAACTTCAGCCGCTCCAGCAGGGGCACCGTCTCGTCCCCCGCCTCCTCCAGCACCCGGCGGTTGAACCGCAGCCAGCTCAGCTCGCGGTTCTGGGTATAGCTGTACCGGTCCGTTCCCGGCTCCTGACTTGTCATCATCCTGCGCTCCCCCCACGGCCCGGCTCCCCCGCAGGGGCCGGGCCTTCCTTATATTATATATAGTATATCGGATGGTCCCCGGCCGGGCTCTACTCCTCCGCCCAGCGGAAGGACCGCTCCACAGCCCTGCGCCAGCCCCTGAGCTTCTCCGCCCGCTCCCCAGGCGCGATGGCGGGGGTGAAGGTCCGGTCCACAGCCCAGTTGCGCTCCACGTCCTCCAGCCCGGACCAGAAGCCCACGGCCAGCCCCGCCAGATAGGCGGCCCCCAGGGCCGTGGTCTCCACGCACACCGGGCGGTTGACAGCGGTTTGCAGGATGTCCGCCTGGATCTGCATGAGCACGTTGTTGGCGCTGGCTCCGCCGTCCACCTTCAGGGAGGCGAGGGCGATGCCGGAGTCCGCCCGCATGGCGTCCAGCACGTCGCTGACCTGATAGGCGATGGACTCCAGGGTGGCCCGGATGATGTGGTCCTTGTTCACCCCCCGGGTCAGGCCCACAATGGCCCCCCGGGCGTACTGGTCCCAATGGGGCGCGCCCAGGCCGGTGAAGGCGGGGACCACGTAGCAGCCGGCGGTGTCCTTGACCTTGCCGGCGTGGTACTCGCTGTCCGCGGCGGAGTCGATGAGCCGCATCTCGTCCCGCAGCCACTGGATGGCCGCCCCGGCCACGAAGATGGACCCCTCCAGGGCGTATTGGACCGCCCCGTCCAGGCCCCAGGCTATGGTGGTCACCAGGCCGTTGCGGGAGAACACCGGCTTCTCCCCGGTGTTCATCAGCAGGAAGCAGCCTGTGCCGTAGGTATTTTTTGCCTGCCCCGGCCGGAAGCAGGTCTGGCCGAAGAGAGCGGCCTGCTGGTCCCCCGCCGCCCCGGCAATGGGGATGGGCGCGCCGAAGAAGGAGGGGTCCGTCTCGCCGTAGACGCAGCTGGAGGGCTTTGTCTGGGGCAGCATGGACCGCGGGATTTCCATGCGGTCCAGAATCTCCTGGTCCCAGTCCAGGGTATTGATGTTGAAGAGCATGGTCCGGGAGGCGTTGGAGTAGTCCGTCACGTGGACCCGCCCCCCGGTGAGCTTCCAGATCAGCCACGTCTCCACGGTGCCGAAGAGGAGCTCCCCCGCCCGCTGCCGGGCCCCGGGCACGTTGTCCAGGATCCACTTGATCTTGGGCCCGGAGAAATAGGCGTCCGCCACCAGTCCGGTCCGCTGGCGCAGGTCCTCGGCGCTCTCCTTGAGCGTGTCGCAGTAGGCGCTGGTGCGCCGGCACTGCCACACAATGGCGTTGCACACCGGCTCCCCGGTGGCCCTGTCCCAGACGATGGTGGTCTCCCGCTGGTTGGTGATGCCGATGGCGGCCACGTCGGCGGCCGTGGCCCCGATCTTGCCCATGGCCTCCGCCGCCACCCCCAGCTGGGTGGCCCAGATCTCCCGGGCGTCGTGCTCCACCCAGCCCGGCCGGGGGAAAATCTGGGTGAACTCCTTCTGGGCCGAGGAGCAGATATTGCCCTGCCGGTCAAAGAGGATGCAGCGGTTGCTGGTGGTGCCTGCGTCAAAGGCCATGATGTACTTTGCCATAGTCCCGTTCCTCCCATCTTATTTCTTGAAGCGATTGCCGGTATTACAGTAGATCACCACGAAAATCACAGAAATGAGCACATAGAGGGCGTACCCGATACAGATCCAGTTAAGCTTGAGGATTCCCCCGATGGCGATGGCCGGCGTCAGCAGGGCCACGCTCAGCAGATATCTGCCCATGAATTGACACAGGGCCTCCGCGTCGTACTTCTCCTGCTCCTTTTTGTCCATGGTGTTGAACCCGGCGATGAGCCACGCCCCCCTGCCCCGCAGCAGGGGGATGGACATGAACAGCATCAGCAGGGTGATGATCCCCACGATCACGCACGCCGCGATATCGTTTCCCGTCAGATGCACGCCGCGCCTCCCTACTGCTCCAGGTACAGGGGCAGGAACCGCGCCAGCCCCTCCGTCACATAGGCGATATTGTCCTCGTCCAGCGCCGTGTCCCGCCGGGTGCGCAGGTGGGGGATGTAGTACCCCAGCCCCGCCAGATGGCGGCAGGCGCACACCACCACGTGGAACTTGAATTTCCGGTTGTCGGAGGGGTAGTAGTGGAGACCCTTTGTCCGCAGGTGGGGATCCATGGTCCCCCCCTTGGGGAAGGCCTCCTCCAGGGCCTCCAGCAGCCGGCTGTCCCAGCGGCTGTGCTTGGAGGGCAGCAGCAGCAGGTGCTCCCCGTCCCCCACGCAGTCTATGTCAATGAACAGATTCCCCGATGCCTTGTCAATGTGCCGCTTCTTGAAGGCCGAGGCCCCCAGCAGGTTCCGCTCATTGTTGTCCAGGAACACCAGACACACTCGCTTGTCGTATCCCATCGCCCGGGCGGCGGCCAGCAGGGCCACCACCCCGGAGGACCCGCCGTTGGCGTTGGCCTGGTTGGCGGGCCCGTAGGCGGCCAGCCACAGCCCCGCCACAGCCAGGATCAGAAACAGGGGCAGCATCAGCTCCGGCTTGTTCAGCGGGAAGCTCACCGCCAGAGCCAGGGCGAAGGCCGCAGCCGCCAGCAGCAGGGCCGCCGTAAAATGGTAGGCCACGTGGGCCGCCACATTGGTGGGTGAGACGAAGTCCGGCAGCAGCATCCGGGAGGCGGTGTCGTAGTGAGTGCAGAGGAAGACGTTGGCCCGGTCCGGATCCCCGGCCACGATGTTGACGCTGCCGTTGAGCTTGCCGTAGGTCTCCTCCCGGGGCCGCCAGCCGGACCGCTTCAGCTCCCGCAGGATCCACTGGCGGCACTCCGCCTTCTGTCCGCTGGTCCTGCGCACCGGGTAGACCGTCAGCAGGTATTTCTTGATGTCCTGAATATCCTTCATACTTTCATTCCTTATTTTTCTCTGTACCTTTTTCTTGAAAGAAAAAGGTACCCCAAAAAAGAACCTTCAGACGCCCTGCGGGCACGCTCTGCCGCGCAATTCTGCGTTTCAGCAAGGCGCGTCCTACAATCCCCGCTTGTACTCCTCCGCGCCGGAGATCAGCTCCTCCGCCCCGGCCAGCATGGCGGGGGTGATCTTCTCCCCGCCGGTGAGCCGGGCCAGCTCCATTTTCCGCTGCTCCCGGTCCAGGCGGGCCACCCGGGTGTAGGTCCTGCCGTCCCGCTCCCCCTTCTCCACGGAGAAGTGGGTGTCCGCCATGGCCGCCAGCTGAGGCAGGTGGGTGACGCACAGCACCTGCTTGCGCCGGCTCACCTGGGCCAGCTTGGCCGCCACCTTCTGGGCCGCCCGGCCGCTGACCCCGGTGTCCACCTCGTCAAAGACCAGGGTGCCGATGAGCTCGTTCTCCGCCAGCACGTTTTTCAGCGCCAGCATGATCCGGGCCAGCTCGCCGCCGGAGGCCACCTTGTTGATGGGACGCAGCTCCTCCCCCACGTTGGCGGACATGAGAAAACGCACCACATCCATACCCGTGGGATCCGGCTCCTTCTCCGCAAAGCAGATGGCGAAGCGCACCTTGGGCATGTCCAGCTGCCGCAGCTCGTCCTGAATCCGCTCCTCCAGCTCCCGGGCCGCCGCCTTCCGGGCCTGTGAGAGCTGTCCGGCGGCCTTCACCGCCTGGGCCCGCTCCTTGGCCAGCTCCTTCTCCAGCCGGGCGGCGGTGTCAGCGGCAAAGGCGATCTGGTCCAGCTCCTGCCGGCACTTTTCCAGATAGTCCAGCATGTCCTCCACTGTGGGGCCGTACTTTTTTTTCAGCCGGTAGATCAGATCCGCCCGGCCCTCCAGCTCGTCCAGCTCCTGGGGGCTGAAGTCAAAGCCGGACTCCAGATCCCGCAGTGTCTCCGCCACGTCGTAGCACTCTGAGTACAGCGCCTCCAGCCGCTGGTGGAGCTGGGCGAACTGCTCGTCCAGGCCCTTGGCCCCCGCCAGGGCGTTCCCCGCGTCCCGCAGCAGGGCCGCCGCGCCGCCCCCCTCGTCCCCGCCGCTGAGGCTCCACATGGCCCCCTGGACTGCGGACATGAATTTTTCGCTGTTGCGCAGGAGATTGCGCCGCTGGAGAAGGGCCTCCTCCTCCCCGGGCTTCAGATCCGCCCGCTCCAGCTCCCCAATCTGAAAGCGGAGGCTGTCCATCCGCCGCTCCTTCTCCGCCTCGTCCATCTGGAGGGCCTTCAGCTTCCGGCGGGTGGCCTCCATGGCCTCGTAGCGGGCAAGGTAGGCCGCCAGCTGGTCCCCCACCCGGCCGTAGCTGTCCAGATACGCGCCGTGCTGCTCCTCGTCCAGCAGCTGCTGGCCGTCGTGCTGGCCGTGGATGTTCAGCAGCGCGCCGCCGATGCGCCGCAGCTGGGCCACGGTCACCGGCCGGCCGCACACCCGGCAGGCGTTCTTGCCGTCGGCGTAGATCTCCCGCTGGAGCAGCACCTCCCCCTCCCCGTCGGAGAGGCCGCATTCCTCCAGCGCCTCCAGGGGCGGCAGACCGGTGAAGATGGCGCTGACAAATGCCTTGACGGCCCCGGTCCGGATCAGATCCCGGCTGGTCCGCTGGCCCAGCACCGCGCCCATGGCGTCAATGACGATGCTCTTGCCCGCGCCCGTCTCGCCGGTGAGGGCGTTGAACCCGCTGTCAAAGGCGATGTCCGCCTCCTCGATGACGGCGATATTCTCAATGTGCAGAAGCTGCAGCATAGTCTGTCCCTCCTATCTCAGCATCTCGTGGATCTCCTCGCAGAAGGTCCTGGCGGACTCGGTGTCCCGCATCAGCAGGAACGCCGTGTCGTCCCCGGCCAGCGTCCCCACCATGTAGGGAACGTTCATCCCGTCCAGGGCGGCGGCCGCCGCGTTGGCCAGCCCGGCCATGGTCTTCACCACCACGATGTTCTGGGCGAAATCCACGCTGATGATGCTCTCCCGAAAGATGGTGCGCAGCTTGTCCGCCACATTCAGCCGGTTGCGCTGGCTGGAGACCGTGTAGCGGTACCGCCCCTGGCCCACAGGCTCCTTGATGAGGTGGAGCTGCTTGATGTCCCGGGAAATGGTGGCCTGGGTGCAGCGCACCCCCTGCTCCTGGAGGCGCTGCTGGAGCTGCTCCTGGGTGTCCACGTCCTCTTTTTCAATGATCTCCAGGATCATGCTCTGCCGGTCAGTTTTCATGCCCGATTCCTCCTGTCATTTTTGTTCGTAATATCTCATAAATGCTCTTGTCCGTCAGCCGCAGCAGCGCCGTCTCGTACCGGGACCGGCAGATGCGCACCTTGTCCCCCTGCCGCAGGGCGAAGGCCTTGCCCCCGTCCACAGAGAGATAGACCTGCTTGCGGTTGAGCTCCGCCGGAGCCACGTTCACCGTCCCCGCCGCCGAGAGCACAAAGGACTTTGAAAACACCGTGTGGGCACAGATGGGGCTGATGACGAAATTCTGGGCCGTGGGCTCCACAATGGGTCCCCCGGCGGACAGGGAGTAGCCCGTGCTGCCGGTAGGCGTGGCCACCACCACGCCGTCCCCGGAAAAGACCCCCAGCCGGTCCTCCCCGGCCGTGACCTGAAGGCGCACCACGCGAGCCATGGCCCCCTTGGTGATGACCGCGTCGTTGAGTGCGCCGCCGGCGTACACCGTCCGGCCCTCCCGCAGCACCGCCACGTCCAGCATCATCCGCTTCTCCGTCCGGTACCGGCCTGTGGCAAGATTTTTCAGCAGCTCCAGCTCCCCCACCTCCAGATCGGACATGAACCCCAGGCTCCCCAGATTCACCCCCAGCACAGGGATGCCCCGCATGGAGGCCGTCCGGGCCAGATGCAGGATGGTGCCGTCCCCGCCAAAGGCCACGATGAGATCGCTCAGCCGCAGCTCCTGGTGCAGCGGACGGCAGGGGACGCCGTACTGTCCCTCCCCGCCCTCCGGCTTGAAGGGCAGGCAGAAAACCGTGCTCAGCCCAGCCCCCTCCAGGATCTCCGCGGCCCGCTTGGCCACAGTCAGGCCCTTGTCCCGGTACGGATTGGGGCACAATATCACCCGTTTCATGCCATTTCCTCCCTTACAGGATACCTTTAGTATACATTCTTTTTCTCTGTGAACAAGCATCGCATTCGGCGAGCCTGGGCCGAAAGCGGCCTGCGGAAAAAGAATCAAAAAGAAAAACTTTTGGGCGCAAAACTGCGCTTTGCTTCACGCCAGCTCCCCGTGGGACGCCTCCACCAGCCCGGCCAGATCGAAGGGCTTCTCCTCCCAGGCCCCCTTCTCCAGCCAGCCCAGGTACTCAATGTTCCCCTCCGGGCCCCGGATGGGCGAAAAGCTCAGCTCCAGAACCTTGAAGCCGCTCAGGTGCGCGTGGTCCAGGAAATGCTCCAGCACCTCCCGGTGGACCGCCGGGTCCCGGACCACCCCCTTCTTGCCCACCTTCTCCCGTCCGGCCTCAAACTGGGGCTTGACCAGGCACACCGCCTGTCCCCCCTCCCGCAGCAGGCCGGCCACGGCGGGCAGGATCAGCCGCAGGGAGATGAAGCTCACGTCCACGCTGGCGAACGCCGGCTCCTCCGGCACCTGCTCGTGGGTGAGATACCGGGCGTTGGTCCGCTCCAGGCTCACCACCCGCTCATCGCTGCGCAGGCTCCAGGCCAGCTGGCCGTAGCCCACGTCCACCGCGTAGACCTTCGCGGCCCCGTTTTGCAGCATACAGTCCGTGAACCCGCCGGTGGAGGCCCCGATGTCCATGCAGACCTTCCCCTCCAGGGTGATGGGCCACAGGCCCATGGCCTTCTCCAGCTTCAATCCCCCCCGGCTGACGTAGCGCAGGGCGCTGCCCCGGACCTCCACGGCCGCCCCCTCCGCCACCGGCGCGCCGGGCTTGTCCACCCGCCGGCCGTCCACGTACACCTGTCCGCTCATCACCACGGCCTGGGCCTTTTGGCGGCTGTCCAGGTAGCCGCGTTCCACCAGATAGACGTCCAGCCGCGTCTTCATAGCGCCGCCGCCTCCGCCACAAACTGGTCCAGAGCCTCGTAGAACGCGGCGATATGGGACCCGTCCACCAGGGCGTGGTTGCACAGCACGGACACCGGCAGCAGGATCTTCCCCTCCTGGACAAAGTACTTGCCCCAGGTGAGCCGGGGGTTGCTGTCCGCCGGGTGGGGCACCGGCTGGATCAGGGACGTGTAGGAGAACCAGGGGAGGGTGGAGATGAAAAATTTGTCCAGGGCCTCCGCCGGGTCCTCCTCGATGCTCCTCCGCTCCTTCGCCTGGGCCTGGGCCTGCTCCGCTACGGTCAGATACACCCGCAGGGGCAGATCGTGCTCCAGGGTGCAGTAGCAGAAGGTTCCGTCCTCCAGGGCCACGGTGTGGGAGGTCCGGCACCGGTCAAACTCCACGATGCCGTCGTCCACGATCCGCTGCCGGAACTCCGGTACGCTGTTGGCCGCCCGGGCCACGCAGTGGCAGACCGTCAGGAAGAAGGGCAGGGACGTTCTCTTGATCCGGCCCACCAGGGCCGTGATGTCCACGTTAACCGTGGTCCCCACGTAGGGGTAGGCCAGGGACCGGAAGTAGTCAAAGTGGGCCCTTCTGGGATAGGCCGGCATGTCAATGGTCTTATAGTTCATACGGTTTCTCTCCTCCTCAATTTACGCAATCTCCGCCGCCAGCTCCAGGGCCAGCTGGGCAATCTTATCCTTCTCCGTCAGGTCAAATTCGCTGCCCAGGCCCCGCCGGTCCCAGCGCTCTCCGTCCAGATTGTCCGCGCCGTGGAAGAACTGGAACACCTCTTTCCCCCGGAATTGGGCCAGGGCCGCCACGGCGGAGCACTCCATGTCCACGCACACGCACCCCGCCGCCCGGCGGCGGGACGCCTTCTCCGCCGTCTCCCGGTAGAAGGCGTCCGTGGTCCACACCTTCCCCTCCGCCCAGGCGCAGCCGTGGCGGTCCAGAACTGCGGCAAATTTGTCACGGTACCTGGGGTTCACCTCGATCTCATCCCCCGCCGGGGCGTAGTGATAGCTGGTCCCCTCGTCCCGGAGGGCGGCGGTGGGGACGATGATCCCGCAGTTGGCCAGGGAGCTGTCCAGCACCCCGCAGGACCCGAACAGCACCAGCTTTTCCACCCCCAGGGCAAACAGGTCCTCCAGCATTCCCACACATCCCGCCGCGCCAACACAGGACATGTACAGGGCGATCTCCCGCCCCTGGTACTCCGCCCGATAGACCGGAATATCCATGTTTGCCATGCTGGTCATGGCGAAGGGCTCCGCCCCCAGCCGCTCCGCCATCCGGGCGAAGGTGTGCCGCTCAAAGCAGGATACTGCCACCCTGGGACAGTCGGTGACCCGGCTGTGGTTATCTGAGGGGTTGATGACCGCCCTGGGATTGGGGTCAAACTCGTGAAGCAGCATCGTTTCTTCCTCCATCATTTTAGCACACATTCTTTTCTCTTAAAAGGAAAAAGACGGTCAGGATCTGGGTTCGGCGCCGGAAAAGGCATGAACAACCGCCTCCGCGTCGATTCCCATGAGCCGCCGCAGCTGGGCCACCGTGCCCTGGGGGGCGAAGGACTGCTTCAGGTTCAAAAGCGACACCTGCTCCGCCTTGACCCCGGCCTGGGCCAGGGCCGCCGCCAGCTGCTGTCCGATGGAGCCGTTCTCGTTGCAGTCCTCCAGCACCAGCAGCCGCCCCGTGCGCCGCACCGAATCCAGCACCGGCTCCGGGTCCAGGGGGGCGATGCGGTGGAGCTTGATGACCTCCGCCTCAAAGCCCCCCTCCGCCAGGGTTTTGGCGGCGGAGAGCAGCTCGTCGGTCATCACGCCGTAGGACACCAGGGTGGCGTCCCTCCCCTGCCGGAGAACGGAGGCGCTCTCCCCGCGCCAGTCCGGATACTGCCGGCCCTCGGTCCCCCGGGGATACCGGACCGCCACCGGCCCGTCCATGGCCAGGGCCGCGCGCAGCATCTCCCGCAGCTCCCCGTAGCAGGCCGGACACAGCACGGTCATGCCCGGGATCTGGGTCAGATAGCCCACGTCCTGACAGCCGTGGTGGGTGGGGCCGTCGGCCCCCACCAGCCCCGCCCGGTCCACCGCCAGCACCACGTGGAGCCCCTGGAGGGCCACGTCGTGGAGGAGCATGTCAAAGCCCCGCTGCAAAAAGGTGGAGTACACCGCAAACACCGGGGTCATCCCCTGCTTGGCCATACCGGCGGCCATGGTCACCGCGTGGCCCTCCGCGATGCCCACGTCAAAAAAACGCTTGGGCCACGCGGCGGAGAACTCCTGGAGGCCCGTGCCCTCCCCCATGGCGGCGGTAACGGCGCAGATGCGCCTGTCCCGCCCCGCCAGCTCCACCAGCTCGTGGCCGAAGATATAGGAGAAGTCCACCTTCTGGGCGCTGACGAACCCCTTTTTCGGGTCAAAGGGTCCCACGCCGTGGCTCCGCTCCGGCTGGCGCTCCGCCGGGGCGTAGCCCTTGCCCTTCTTGGTCTGCACATGGAGCAGCACCGGGCATCCCAGCTCCCGGGCCCAGGCCAGGGTGGTACACAGCTGCTCCACGTTGTGGCCGTCGATGGGTCCCAGGTAGGTGAAGCCCATGTCCTCAAACATGGAGCAGGGGTAGATGGACCGCTTGATGCTGCTCTTGACCCGGTGGTTGAACTGGTAGAGGGTCCGCCCGCCGGGCAGGCGATTCATGACCGCGTGGTACCCCTTTTTAAACTGGTAGTACCCCGGCCGCAGGCGCAGCCGGCTGAGGTGGTCCGCCACGCCCCCCACGTTGGGGTCAATGGACATGCCGTTGTCGTTGAGGATCACCACCATGGGCTCCCCCGACGCTCCCGCGTCGCTGAGGCCCTCGTAGGCCAGTCCGCCGGTGAGGGCCCCGTCCCCGATGAGGGCGGCCACGCTGTAGTCCTGCCCGGAGAGAGTCCGGGCCCGGGCCATGCCCAGGGCCACGGATACGGAGTTGGACGCGTGGCCGGCCACGAAGGCGTCGTGGACGCTCTCCTCCGGCTTGGGAAAGCCGGAAAGCCCTCCCAGCTGCCGCAGGGCGTCAAACATGCCCCGGCGGCCGGTCAGGGCCTTGTGGACATAGCACTGGTGCCCCACATCGAATACCAGCCGGTCCCGGCTGGTGTCATAGGTCCGGTGGAGGGCCACGGTCAGCTCCACGGCCCCCAGATTGGAGGCCAGATGGCCGCCGGTGCGGGCCACGCTCTCCACCAAAAACCGCCGCAGATCCCCGCACAGCTCCTTGAGCTGGGGGACTGTCAGCTCCTTTACGTCCGCTGGGGACGCGATATGCTCCAAAATCAAGGGAGTTTCACCTCTTTTTATGGCTGGAAAACACGTGCAGAATCCGGCCCACCATCTGGAGGACCGCCGTGCTTTTGTTGATGGCGAACATCTTGCCCAGGGCCTTCCCGCCGATGGTCAGCCCGGAGACCAGGGCCGTCACGGCCAGGGAGACGGCCACGGACCGGATGGACAGGGCCTGCTGCAAGCGGGTGACGATGATGGCCGCGGTGGAACCGGAGATAATGCCGCAGATGTCCCCCACCACGTCGTTGCAGAAGCTGGAGACCTTGTTGGCCTTCCGGATGAGGCCCAGGGCCTCCCGGGCTCCGGGGGTGCGGTGGGCGGCCATGGAGTGGAAGGGCCGCTCGTCCGCCGCCGTCACCGCCACGCCGATGATGTCAAATACAATGCCCAGCAGGATAAAGCAGGCCAGCACCACAAAGGCCAGCGCCATGCCCGCTCCGTCCAGGGCCTCCTCCGAGGCGAGGCTCAGCACCGCCGAGAGGACCACAGACAGAAAAAACACCTGTATGGCCCAGCGGAACCGCCCCTCCCCTTTTCCTTTTTTCTCCTGCTTCTTTTTACTGTCGCCTGTGTCCAAGCTCTCTTCTCCTGCCTTTCTTTTATGTTCTCATAGTGTATGCGGATGAACTCCGCCTACTGCTGTTCTCCTACGTAGATGGCCGCCCGGCTCTGGATCAGGGCCGCCGCCTCGTCCAGGCTCTTGTCCCCGGCGAAGTACGCCTCCGCCGGCTCCCGGATAATCTGGTAGAGGTCCCACGTGCTGTCAGTATATACATGGTCAATGGCGTTGTAGAGCTTCCAGAAGTTCTCCATCTGGGGCTCCGTAGGGGCCAGCGCAATGACCACCATGGCGGCCCTGATCTGATCTATATATCCATCCAAGGGATCGCGTACAATCTGTCCCTCCATAGGCAGGGAAAACACGTCCTTGGGCTCCTGGATCCGCTGGCCGTCTTGGTCCAGAACGTACTCCCCGCTCTTGTTCACCAGCCACTGGGGGGCCATGTCCCGCTCAAAGTCCGCCCGGTTCACTGGGAAGCCCGGCGAGTAGGAGTGGTCTGTCACGCCGGCGCCATCTCTGCGCAGGGAGCCTCCGGGCAGAAGGGACTGGCGGATATAGGCCCAGGCCCCCTCCTTATGCCGGCAGGCTGCGGACATGGACAGCGTGTCACAGAGGGTAAAGGAGCTGCCCGCGCCTCCTTGGGTAGGAAAGCCCACATAGGCGGCGTAACCGCCCCCCTCCAGGGTCCCTGTGGGCGCGCCGGCCCAATTCTGAGACATATCCCTGCTGCTTCTAAAATACTCCAGCCACGACAGCGCATCACAGGTGACTGCATCCTTCTCCCGCCAGTTCCCGTTCTCGTCAATCAGGGTGCCATAGACATGGTTCTCGCTGAGATACGCCTCGTAGTCCGTCAGCGCCTCCGGCCCCGCGCACCTGGCCTCACAGGAGAGGAAGCTGTTCATATCAGCCATTGTGGTATCCCACAGCAGCATCCGCCGCTCCCGGAGGGACGCGCCGTCGCTGGTGGCAAAATCCGCCTCCCGGGGCAGACGGGCGCACAGCTCCAGCAGAGCCTTGAACTCCTCCGTATCAAAGGCGCAGGTTCCGGCCTCCCAGTCCACATACCGGTCCAGGTCCTCGGCTATAAGCTTCTGGAGCAGGTCCCCGGAGGCCACGTAGCCGTTGAACAGGCTGGCCCCCGGCTCCAGGGTCTCATAGGCCGCCAGCAGATCCTCCAGGGTCCAGCTGTTCCGGTCCCCCACCACGCTGGAGAGACCGTAGGCCGTATTGATGACAAAGGAGCCGCAGACTGTGTACAGCGCGCCGTCTGTGGAGGCGCAGTCCAGCACGTGCTCCATCACCGCCTCCCGGCCCAGGTCCGGGTCCCTCTCAATCCAGGGCCACAGGTCCTCAAAGGCCCCCTCCCGGGCGTACTGGTCCAGGGGCAGGCTCTGGTCCCAGATATCCGGACCGTTCCCTGCGGCCACGTCCGCATAGAGCCGCTTTCTGGCGGCGGCCTCCTGCTCCTCGCTCAGCTGCCAGGGCAAAACGCCCTCGCCGTAGTCCCGGATCTCAATGTGGTACTCCTCGCTCTTCTGGTTGAACTGATTGATCCGGAACACCACCCCATCTCCGAGGCCCATTGTGCCGTAGACCAGCTGGATCTTGTCCGGCAGCTTGTCCGTGGGGGACAGGAGCCGCAGCCGGAGGCGGCCCTCGTCGATATACGCTGTGCTGCTGTCCTCATAGGACATGGTCAAAGCGGCCAGCCGCCCCTCCTCCAGGGGGGCAAAGCACATGATGCCGCTGTCCAGCCTGCCGGCGGACAGCTCCAGCAGCTCCCGGCCCTCCAGCCCCTCCGGCTCCCAGGCCCACAGCGTATCACGGTCCTTGTAGTAGAACAGGAACCCTCCGCTGCCGGGGTAGATCTGCGTTACCCTGCCGGGCATCTCCCAGCGCTCCTTGCCCCAGCCCTTGGCGGCGGGGTCCAGGGTCCGCACCTCACGCTTTCCGCCGGACTGGACGGTGAGAGCCGCCACGGTTCCGTCCGGCAGAAGGGCCAGGGACGTCCCGGCGGAGCCCATGACGCCGGCATAGGGCAGGGTGGCCTCCTGGGTGAAGAGGACCTGTCCCCTGCTGTCCAGGACGGAAACGCCGCTGTTGTCGGACAGATAGATCCGTCCCTTCCCGTCCACCGCAAAGGCGGCGGACACATAGGGCTGCTTCTTCTCCAGCTCCTGGACAGCGGCGGAAAAGTCCACCACAGCCAGCTCCCTGCCGGTGGCGCTGTCCAGCTGCCGGACCTGGTAGAAAAGGTCCTGGCCTGTAAAGTATTTTCCCTTTATCTCCTGCTCCTCATCAAAGTCCTCCGGCAGATCATAGTGGGACACGCTCCACGCCTCCCACAGCCACAGCGTCCCGTCCGGGCCCAGCACCGGGCCCAGGAAGGTGTATCCGGAGCCCTCCGGCATGGACGGGGACTGGTACTGCTCCAGGGGCTCCGCCGTCCCCTCCGACAGGGAGGCGCGGCACAGCTGGAAGTCCCGCGCCCCCTCCGCCCGCGTCTCGGTCAGGTAGTAGATGCGCTCCCCGTCGGTGCAGGAGCCGTTAAGGGCGCAGGTCTCCACAGGCAGGGCCACGTCCTCAGACAGGTAGGCCGGGGCCGTCTGCCAGTCGATCTTGTGGACGGTTTTCTTTTCCCCGCAGGCCGCCAGACAGAGGCAGGCCAGCAGAGTGAGAAGCGTCAGCCCCCATGTTTTCATCCCAATACCTTCCTTTCTGCCGATGCTTGTTGACGCGACGTATATATAGGGCGCAGAGCCCGCGCTCCCTCCTTCTACCTCTGCTCGTTGACGTATATCTCCCCGCGGCGCTGGATCAGCGCCGCCGCCTCGTCCATGCTCTTGTCCCCAGCGAAGTAGGCCCCCGCCGCCGAGATCACAATCCCATTGAGGTCACGATTTTCCCGGTAGGCCAGATCAATGGCGTTGTAAAGGGCCATGATCTGATCGTACTCCGCCTGGGTGACTGCATAGCGCTTATAGCCCAGCTCCACGCCGTCCACCACACCGAAGCTCTCGCCGCGGGTGGAGACCTCCTTGCCGCTGCTGTCCACCCGCTCCGGCGTCATGGCCGCCTCCGCCACCCGCTGGAAGTCCGCCCTGTTGGTGGGAAAATAGGGGGTGGACACGGCCCCATCCCCCCGGGGCAGCAGCAGCTCCCGCAGGAAGGCCCAGGCCCCGTCCTTGTGGGCGCAGCCGCTGGACATGGCCAGACTGTTTGTCAAAAACAGGGCGCTGCCCACCTCCCCCCAGGGGTTGGGGCAGCCCACGAAGGTCACCGGCCCGCCCAGAAGGTAGGACTTCTCCTGCACGTCGTAGAAATCGGTGATCTGCCACTCGCAGAGCATCTGACGGCCGCTGACCAGGGCCGCCGCGTCGCCGCCCTCCGGGCTCTGGTCCGGCAGGCCGGCGCAGAAGGCCAGCAGGTCCTTGAATTCCTGGCTCTCAAAGGCGCAGGTCCCGGCCTCCCAGTCCACAAAGCGCTCCCCGTACAGGCTGAGGAGCAGCCTGAGCATATTTTCCTTGGAGCCGTAGATGGACAGGGGCACGCAGCCCTCGGGCATGGCCTCCAGGGCGGCCCACAGCTCCTCCCCGGTCCAGGTCATCTCTCCCCCCACCACCTCCGCGGCCCCGGTGAAGGTCATGATGCGGAACTCGCTGCCGATCTGATAGAGCTTTCCGTCCCGCTCATAGGCCTGAAACACCCGCTCCATCAGATCCCCCCGGCCGATCTCCGGGTCCGCGTCAATATAGGGCCACAGGTCCTCCAGCAGCCCGGCGGTCTCCCAGTAGTCCGCCCCCAGCTGGCCTATGTTGACAATGTCCGGCCCCTTGCCCGCCAGTACCTCCGTCACCAGCCGGGTCCGGCCGGCAGCCCGGTCCTGGCCCTGGGCGTAGTCCGTTGCCTCTATATAGTAGTCCGGATTGGTCCGGTTAAACGCCAGAATGGCCGTGCGCTCGGAGCTCACCATGTCCATGGTTCCGTAGGTCAGCCTCTGCCGCTCCGGCAGGGCCCCGGCCTCCACGGGGGTCAGCAGAAAGAAGCCGGCCCCGGTCCCGCTGTGGACGCTCATGACCGCCGCCACGCGCCCGTCCGGCAGAACGGCGAGACTGCGCACCTGGGTGCCGTCCACGCTGGCGGCCATCCAGTCCAGGACCTGCTCCTCCTCCCCCTGCCGCCAGGCGTACAGGCTCTCGCCCTTCAGGTAGTAAAACAGCGCCTCCCCGCTCCCGTCGTACACGAAATCACGGTACGTGCGCGCAGGCAGGGGATAGGTCTCCCCCCAGTCCTGGGCCGCCTTGTCCACCACCCGCAGGCAGGGCCGGGCGCCGCCGGACACGTCCCGGGTCTGGCCCAGGGCCCCCACCCGGCCGTCGCCCAGGCGGATGAGCTTGGTGTTGAACACATCCGTGTCCAGGGGCAGGGTGAAGCGGATCTCCCCCTCCCGGTCCAGCAGGGCAAAGCTCCTGTCGGTGACAGCGCAGATATCCCCGTCATCGTCCTGAAGCATGTCGTAGACAGAGGAGGCCTCCAGCTTCCTGGCCAGCCCCGGGGCGGAGAAACGGAACAGCTCCGCCCCCTCCCCGTCCAGCCGGCGGAGCACATACGTGTCGATCACTTCGGGCCCGGTCACATACTCCACCACCCAGAGAGCGCCGTCCTCGCCGGCCCGGAGGCTGCTCAGGAAGGTGGCGGCGGGCTGTTCGCCAGCCTCGGCGGGCGCGTAGGCGGGCAGGGCCTGGGCCTCGCCCCCCTCCAGGGGGAAGCGCAGGATGCTCCTGCTGTCCGCCACATAGACCCCGCCGCCGGACACGCAGGAGTAGAAAAAGCTGTCCGTCTGTCCCGGAAAAGGGGTCCACGCCGCGGTGTAGGCCGCCGCGCCCAGGGGCGCCCCGGAGGGGGGCTCGCTCTCCTTTGGCGCGTTTCCGCAGGCCGCCGGACAGAGGCAGGCCAGCAGGACCAGAAGCGTTAGCATTCCCCGTTTTTTCATTACCAAGCCCTCCTCGAAATCCCCTAAACATGCAAAATATCCGTCCCAATATTTCAGGGACGGATATTGGTCCGCTGCCGAAAAAGCTAAACGCCGGCAGCAGGCAGGGTAAATCTTACGGCTTAGGTACGGGTTGGATTTCCCCGGAACATACCTCTCGTTGCCGATCAGGCGGTTTCCCTTTCAATGCTCCGGCACGGCGTTGCCCACCGCGCTACCCGACTGCCACTTAGTCCGCACTGCAATCCCCCGTCTGCCCAATGACGACAGCCTAGGTGTTTTCCACCGCAGTCAAACCGCTTCTTAGCCTCTTTTGCAGGCAGGGTTTCAAGGAGCAATAGCAGCCCCTCCCTGGCCGGGGAGCAGGCTGGGTGTTCTCCTATCCGCCATGCCCACGCAAGGCAGGCTACATCTGCACACAGCGTTCACGGCTCCAGGCCGGGTAGCACCGCAATACAGGTTTCTACCCTGAGTCGTACACAGGTCGAGGTACCACAAAGGGAGTACGCCCATGCACAAAAACAGGTCTCCACGCCCGCAGGGTCGGCTTCCCCATGCCATTGGGGAACGCCCTACGGCCGCAAGCGCAGGGGAGTCCCGCGCTTTCCACCCAGCACCCACCCCAAACTGGGCGTAAGAAGCAGGCACCAGGGGTTTCACAGCTATGCCCTTTAAAGGATTTTTAGGCCCTTCTTCGGAAGCGGCAGATCTGACTAGGATACTGCGCCGTCGTTTAGCGACTACAGTATACCATATCCCGCCTGGATATTCAAGGGAGTATGCAAATTTTTTTGTATATTGTCCCTGTGGGCGGATTTTTACTCAGAAACCGCCCCGGCGCCTAGAAGTGCATCTCGTACCAGTACCAGCGCTCCGCCAGCCGCTGGGTATAGGCCCAGTTGTCCCCTCCAGGCTCCTCCCAGCGCCAGCCGCTGCCGGAGGGCGCGTAGTGCATCTCCGCCGCCCCCATCAGGGGCAGGGGCACGTCCTCCGGGGAGTAATAAAATCCCCAGTAGCTGGTGGAGGACCCCAGGCCGGAGGCCCCTGTCTCGAACTCCGCCATGCCCAGCTCCGGCCAATAGCTGACGGTCCAGCCGTTGTAGGTCCCGTCCGCCGTCAGCTCCGCCGCAAAGGCCTCCAGCGCCGCCCGGTTCTGCTGAACGTACCGGGCCGTACGCTCCCTCCTGTCCCCCCGCGCCAGCAGCCCGGCGCACACAAGCAGCGCGCACAGGAGCGCCGCCGCCCAGACCAGCTTTTTTCTTCTCATCGCTCCGCTCCTCCCGCATACTCTGAAACCACCTCCAGGGCCGTACCGCCCCGGACCAGGGGACCGCGGTAGGGGTAATAGGCCATGCAGTAGTCCATCCACCCCTCATCCACCGCCACCACCTGCTGTCCGTCCCGGACCGCCACCTGCTCCGGCCCGGCTGTAAGGGCTGTCACCCACCGGCCCAGAACCAGGGCCCCCAGCAGGGCCGCGCAGCAAGCGCCGCAGGCGATTCCCCGCCAGCGCCGCCGGTCTTCCTCCGGCCACGGCAGCTCCGGCAGGGCCCGGACCGCGGAGAGCATGGCCCCCGCGCCGCCCAGGAAGAGGAGGCCGTACAGGGCCCGGAGCGTCCGGGACCGCCACGCCAGATCCAGCGCCGCCAGCACGCCGCTCCCCAGGGTGAGCAGGGCCAGGGCCGCCAGGAACAGGGCGGTCCAGGCTCTGAGGGCCCGCCGTCTTCTGCATTGGATCAGGCCCGCCGCCCACAGCCAGACCATGACCGGCGCGGCCGCCGTCCCCAAAGCCAGGGCGGCCAGGGAGAGGATGGTCCCTGTCATCGCTCCCCCTCCTCCACATACTCCAGGATGTCGCCGGGCTGGCAGTCCAGGGCCCTGCAAATGGCCTCCAGCGTGGAAAACCGCACCGCCCGGGCCTTGTTTGTCTTCAGCACCGACAGGTTGGCAATGGTCACGTCAACCCGCTCGGAGAGCTGGCTGAGGCTCATCTTCCTCCTGGCCAGCATCATGTCCAGATTCACCACAATGGGCATTGCGCGTCACCGCCCTTTCTTCTTTTCTCTTGCGAGCATAAGAGAGACACATCCAACGGCTGCGAATACAGTCTTTAAATCGTCAGATCGTTCTCCGCCTTCATGTCCGCCGCCTTCAGCACCAGGTGGCTCAGCAGGAACGAGGCCATGGCAATGGCCACCCCCACCACGCACACCGCCATCCCCAGCACCCACAGGGAGGACCCCGCCAGCAGCTCGATGGTCACCGTGCCAATGGCGCAGTACCCCGTGTCCACCATGGCGCAGAAGCCGATGCCCCCAAGCCATCTGGCGTTTTTGTGGCAGAAGGAGTTGTCCCGACCGATCTCCGTGCAGATCCGCCAGAACAACACCAGGGCGATCACAATCGGCACGGCGCTGAGGCTCACCGCCGCAATGCCCGGCGCCACCATCCATTCCATGCCGTACATCCTCCCCGCCATTGTGATTCTGTCAGGGAAGATCTCCAGGTAGCACACCGCCGTCATGACCGCCATAAATACAAGAGCCCCCTTCAGGGCCCGCACCAGTCCAAGCCGCTTCATCTCCAGCGCCTCCTCTCGGTTTCTGAAGGTATCTTATCAGAGATGATCTTGTTTGTCAATATATTTTTATTGTTTTTCGATAAAATTATGAAAAAAACAGGTGGTCCGCCTGGCCTGCCGCCGGACGGACCGCCCTACTTTTACAGCGGATACCGCTGCCCCAGCTTTTCGCTGTACTCCTCCCGGAACGCTCCATAGGCCCCCTGGTCCAGTGCCTCCCGAATTCGCTCCATGAGCGTATTGTAGAACCAGAGGTTGTGCATCACCGCCAGGCGCATTGCCAGCATCTCCTCCGCCTTGAACAGATGGCGGAGGTAGGCCCGGGAGAAGCTGCGGCACACGGGACAGCCGCACCCGCTGTCAATGGGCCGGCCGTCCAGCTTGTAGCGCTCGTTTTTGATGTTCATGGTCCCCTGCCACGTAAACAGCTTGCCGTGACGGGCGTTTCTGGCGGGCATGACGCAGTCGAAGAAGTCCACCCCGCGCCACACCGCCTCAATGATGTTGGAGGGCGTGCCCACCCCCATGAGGTATCGGGGCTTGTCCTCCGGCGCGTGGGGCAGCACCACGTCCAGAATGCGGTACATCACCGCCGTCTCCTCCCCCACCGCCAGTCCGCCGATGCCGTAGCCGTCGCAGTCCACCTTGGCGCTCTCCTCCATGCTCCACACCCGCAGGTCCTCGTAGGTGCCGCCCTGGTTGATGCCGAAGAGCATCTGGCCCGGGTTGAGGCAGTCCGGCTGGGCGCACAGGCGGTCATGCTCCGCCTTGCACCGCTTCAGCCAGCGCAGGGTGCGCTCACAGGACTGCTTGACGTAGTCGTAGGGGGCCGGGTTCTCCACGCACTCGTCAAAGGCCATGGCGATATCACTGCCCAGGTTGGACTGGATCCGCATGGACTCCTCGGGACCCATGAAGATACGCCTGCCGTCGATGTGGGAGGCGAAGGTCACCCCCTCCTCGGTGATTTTCCGCAGCCCCGCCAGGGAGAACACCTGGAAGCCGCCGGAGTCGGTGAGGATGGGGCCCTGCCAGTCCATCATCCTGTGCAGTCCGCCCAGGGCCCGCACCACGCCGTCCCCAGGCCGGAGATGGAGGTGGTAGGTGTTGGACAGCTCGATCTGACATTTGAGCTCCTTTAAGTCGTGGGCGCTGACGGCCCCCTTGATGGCTCCCTGGGTGCCCACGTTCATAAAAACCGGGGTCTGTACCTGGCCGCCGTGGGCACAGGAAAAGAGGCCGCGCCGGGCGCGGCCCTCCTGCTTGATTACCTGAAACATAGATGTACTCCTCAGCTCTGTATTAGAACCTGTATTCACAGCCGCTGCATGGGTCTTGGCCGCTCTTTTGCCGCCTCTACGTTATAGATTCTGCAACGGGCGCGTCGAGCGCCCGTGCGGAATAATCGTGCATGACCCCTCGATGGGGTCATTGCACGATACAGACGCCTGCAAAAATTTGCCTTGATTGACGGCAAAACCCTCCGCCAATCCCTCATCCCCCGGCTATGAATACAGGTTCTTAAAGGGCGCGAAACCACGCCCTCAGTTCCGCCTTGCGGGCCTCGGACAGCTGCGGCTTGCGCACCCCCTCCACCGCGCCGGCCAGGGCCTCCAGCTCGTGGAGGCAGGCGGAGGCGTCCGCCTGGGCGCGGATGCGCAGAAAGGCCCCCTCCGCCCCGATTTCCCGCAGCTCCTCGGGGGTGGATATGCCGGCCGTCTCCAGATCTCCGGCCACCTTGGGTCCGATGTTGGGCAGGTCAGTCAGCTTTGTCATGGCTCTCCTCTCCGGCGCCGGACTGCCGGGGGTCCTCCTCCAGCATACCGTCAAAGTATCCCTTGTTTTTGTCCTCCCGCCGGTCCAGCCAACGGGCCAGCCGGGGCGTTACCCACAGCGCCCCGCCCACGATGACCAGGAACATCACCAGAAAAATCATCGGCGCGGCAGCATCGCTGACGCGGCCCTCCAGCATTGAGAGCATAGACAGGCCTCCTTTGTATATGGGGATTGCTGTATTATAGCCTGAGAGGGACATAATTGCAAGCGCTGCGGGAAATTTTGCAGAAAAATCAGGCATAGATGGGCAGTCCCCCGGAGCGGATCAAACCGCTCCAGGGGATATTTATTCACCATCTCTCGCGGTTCCGCCTATCCCGCCCGCTATAAACATCGCATCCCCGAAGGAGAAGAACCGGTACCGCTCCCGCACCGCCTCCTCATAGGCCGCCAGCACTCTCTCCCTTCCGGCCAGGGCGGACACCAACATAATCAGCGTGCTCTCCGGCAGATGGAAGTTTGTGATCAGCGCGTCCATCACCTTAAACCGGTAGCCGGGATAGATGAAGATCTTTGTCCACCCCGCCCGGGCCTCCATGTGCCCGTCCTCCCCCGCCCAGCTCTCCACCGTGCGGCAGGAGGTGGTGCCCACGCAGATCACCCGGCCGCCCCGGACCCTGGTGCGGTTGATGAGCTCCGCCGTCTCCTGGGGGATGACGCAGTACTCGCTGTGCATGTCGTGGTCCGTGATCTCCTCCTCCTTCACCGGCCGGAAGGTGCCCAGGCCCACGTGGAGGGTCACATAGCCGATCTCCACCCCCATGGCCTCCACCCGGTCCATCAGCTCCCGGGTGAAGTGGAGCCCCGCCGTGGGGGCGGCGGCGGAGCCGGTGACCCGGGAGTACACGGTCTGATACCGCTCCCGGTCCCGCAGCTCCTCCCGGATATACGGCGGCAGGGGCATCCGGCCCAGCCGCTCCAGCACCTCCAGAAAGATGCCCTGGTAGTGGAAGCGGACCAACCGGTTGCCGCCCTCCACCTCGCCTGTCACCTCCGCCGTCAGCTCCCCCGCCTCCCCGAAGGAGACCCGGGCTCCGGTGCGCAGCTTCCTCCCCGGCCGTACCAGGCACTCCCAGACGTTGTCACCCCGGTCAATGAGCAGCAGCACCTCGCAGGCGCCGCCCAGGGTCCCGTCCTGCCGCACCCTGCTGCCCAGCAGACGGGCGGGCAGCACCCGGGAATCGTTCATAATCAGGCAGTCCCCCGCCCGAAGAAGCCCGGGCAGCTCAAAAAACCGCCGGTGCTCCCACCTGCCGGTGTCCTTATCCAGCGCCAGCAGCCGGGACTGGTCCCGCCGGGCGATGGGGGTCTGAGCGATGAGCTCCTGGGGGAGCTCAAAATAAAAGTCGTGTGTTTTCAACGTTCTGCCCCTTCCAATGTAATCCCTGTAAAATAAAACGAGAGAATCTCCCGGTACGTCTTCCCCAGCTGTGCCATGGCCTTGGCCCCGTACTGGCTCATACCCACGCCGTGGCCGTAGCCGGTGCCGGTGATGGTGACGCCCGTACCGGAGGAGGCCGCCGGCCGCTGGAACAGCTCAATGCCGGCCGGGGTGATGACATACGCCTCTCCCCCCTGGAACGCCTCCGCAGCCCCGCCGCCGGAGATGGTCCACAGGCCCTCCAGGCCGGCGCTCCCCCCTCCCCCGGAGATGGTAAAGCGCATACTGCGGGCGGAGAGCAGCCACCGGCAGTCCTCCTTTGTGACTGTCACTGTCTTCCCGGCGCTGTCCCGGAAGGTGAGCTCCGCCACGTTCCCCGTGGGCGTGGTCTTGGAGACATAGGCGCTGGTCACCGTGCCGATGGAGTGCCCCTTCTTCTTCAAAAGGTCCGTGAGCTCTTTATAGGTATAGTGGATGGTGTAGCTGTAGTCCGGGATGTCGATGGTCCCCTCGTAGGGGTCCTCCTTCCCCACCAGATAGGGCTGGGGGTAGGACCACACGTTCTCCGAGCTCTCCGACGCGCCGCCGTTGCTGGAGTAGTAGCAGGTCTCCGCCAGCTGCCCGCTGTAGCTGGCCAGCACCCCCGCCGTCTCCTCCACCGCCCGGTCCGTCAGGCTGTTGGCCTGGTTGGCCCCCCGGTAGACCTGGCAGTCCGTGGTGGCGCACACGTCGAAGCGGTAGCCGGCGTAGTGCTTGCTCTGGAGCAGGGCGTAGGTCCGGGCGCACACCGCCTGGGCCTTCAGCGCCTCCAGGGGCCAGGAGGGGCTCATCTCATAGGGCAGCACCCCCTTCACGTAGTCCTCCAGCGCCACCACGTTGATGACGTTCAGATCCCCGCCGGTGCTGCGGCGGTACTCAAACCCGCCGTACCACTTGTATCCCTTGAACCAGGTCAGCGCCTTGCCCGCCCCGCCGTCGGGCAGCACCCCCAGGCTCTTGGCCCCGGAGCAGTCGAACTGAAAGAGCACATCGCTGGAAGCGGTGGCCGTCACCGTCACGCCGGTGGCGCTGGGGGAGACCACGCTGCCGGAAAACCGCTGGCTTCCCCCGCCGGGACGGCTCCAGGAATAGGTCTCGCAGGTGGCCGCGGCGGCGGACGCCTCCGCCTGGCTCTCATAGCAGCCCAGGCGGACCCGGTGCCGGTTGTTGATGAAGGCCGGGAACGCCCCCTGGAACTGGGCGGCCACATAGGCGGCCTCGTCGAAGGTGGCGAACTCCTCGTCCAGCTGCACGTGGTAGCCCCCCACCGCAGCGTCCACCCGGCTGGGCCGGGTTTTGGAGTAGGCTCCGCCGGAGACGTAGAAGGTGCCGCCGGCGGTCATGGAGATCTTCTCCTGGGTCAGCGCGCCGATCTGAACAAAGTCCCGGGTGTTCTCATCAAACCACCCCAGGCGGTAGCCCGAGCCCTGGAAATTCTGGAGGTTGGCGGAGAAGAGGGCGTCGTCGCCGTAGTACAGCCCCGCCTTGAGTGTGTCCTCCGCGGCGCGGGCATAAACAGTCATTGTGACCGCAGTAAGCATACAAAGGAAAAAAGTGCGCAAAAACTTCTTCATACTTCCTCCTGAAGGGGATAAAACGGTTGACAGCGTACCAAAATTGTGGTATGAAATTACGGTGCGCCGTGCCTGACGGCACTTCGTTATCATACAGTATACATGGGAGCGGATCAGATTTCAAGCCAGGATCCGACAGATTTCCCCATCTCAAGCCATACAATTTTTGCAGGAGGTACCAATATGAGGAAAGAATACCGCGTGGGAATCATCGGCGCCACCGGGATGGTGGGCCAGCGCTTTGTTACATTGATGGAGGGACACCCCTGGTTCCGGCTCACCGCCGTCGCCGCCAGCGGACGCAGCGCCGGCAGAACCTACGAGGAGGCGGTAAAGGACCGCTGGGCCATGTCCTCCCCCATCCCCCGGGAGGCCCGGGATCTGGTGGTCCTGGACGCCCAGGCGGACGCGGAGAGGCTGGCGGGCATGGTGGACTTTGTCTTCTGCGCCGTGGATATGCCCAAGGACGAGATCCGGGCCCTGGAGGAGCGGTACGCCCGCCTGGAGTGCCCGGTGGTGTCCAACAACAGCGCCCACCGCTGGACCGAGGACGTGCCCATGGTGGTGCCCGAGATCAACGCCGGACACATCCGGCTCATCGACGCCCAGCGCGTCCGCCTGGGCACGAAGCGGGGCTTTATCGCCGTGAAGTCCAACTGCTCCCTCCAGTCCTACGTCCCCGCCCTCCATCCCCTGCGCAAGTACGGCCTGGACCGGGCTTTGGTGTGTACCTATCAGGCCATCTCCGGCGCGGGCAAGACCTTTGAGCGCTGGCCGGAGATGGTGGACAACTGCATCCCCTACATCGGCGGCGAGGAGGAGAAGAGCGAGCGGGAGCCCATGAAGCTGTGGGGGACGGTGGAGAACGGCCGGCTGGAGCTGGCCCAGGGTCCCGCCATCACCGCTCAGTGCTTCCGGGTGGCCTGCCTGGACGGCCATATGGCGGCCTGCTTCATGAAGTTCCAGGACGGCCGCAAGCCCTCCATGGAGCAGATCAAGGCGGACTGGGCCGGCTTCTCCGGCCGGGCCCAGGAGCTGAACCTCCCCTCCGCCCCCAAGCAGTTCCTCCACTATTTCGAGGAGGCGGACCGGCCCCAGACCCGGCTGGACCGGATGCTGGAGAACGGCATGGCCGTGTCCATCGGCCGCCTGCGGCCGGACAGCCAGTACGACTACAAGTTCGTCTGCCTCAGCCACAACACCCTGCGGGGCGCGGCGGGCGGCGCGGTGCTGCTGGCGGAGCTCCTGTGCGCGGAGGACTATATCTGATCGAAATCTTTTTGAATACAGGTTCTGAGAGAGGGGGGAGGGCTGGGGCCCTCCCCCCGTCCCCTGCCCAAAAATTTCGTTATACTTCAACACCCGCAACCCTACAGAAAAGGACAGATTCCGTGCAAAAGCCCAGTTTACAAATGTGGAAAAAGTTGTTATACTTTTAACAGTTGAAAAAGTTTTTTGATCCCTTTTTCAAGGAACAGACCGACACCTAAATTTGGAGGTAAGACTATGAATGTTTTGAAAGGCGCATGTATCATCGGTCAGTCCGGCGGTCCCACTTCCGTCATCAACGCCAGCGCTTACGGCGTAATCCGCACCGCTCTGGACAGCGAGGCCATCACCAAGGTCTACGGCGCGGAGCACGGCATCAGGGGCGTACTCAACGACCGCCTGTTTGACATGTCCGCCGAGGACGCCGGCGAGCTGGAGAACCTGCTCTACACCCCCTCCTCCGCCCTGGGCTCCTGCCGCTACAAGATCGCGGACCCGGACGTGGACGACACCGATTTCAAGCGCATTCTGGAGATTTTCAAGAAGTACGACGTGCGCTACTTCTTCTATAACGGCGGCAACGACTCCATGGACACCTGCAACAAGATCAGCAAGTATATGCAGCGGGTGGGCTACGAGTGCCGGGTCATGGGCGTGCCCAAGACCATTGACAACGACCTCTTCGGCACCGACCACTGCCCCGGCTACGCCTCCGCCGCCAAGTATATCGCCACCAGCTGCATGGAGGTCTACCAGGACGCCTGGGTGTACGACACGGGCATGATCTGCGTGGTGGAGATCATGGGCCGCCACGCCGGCTGGCTCACCGCCGCCGCCAGCCTGGCCACCACGATGGGCGCGGGCCCCGATCTCATCTACCTGCCTGAGACGGACTTTGATATGGACAAGTTCATCTCCGAGGTCCGGAAGGTCTACACCGAGACCGGCGGCTGCATGGTGGCGGTCAGCGAGGGCATCCACTATGCCGACGGCTCCTTTGTCTCCGAGGCCCAGGCCAGCGCCACCGACGGCTTCGGCCACGCCCAGCTGGGCGGTCTGGCCGGTATGCTGGCCGAGGTCATCAAAAAGGAGATCGGCGCAAAGGTCCGGGGCATCGAGCTGAGCCTGCTTCAGCGGTGCGGGGCCCATCTGGCCAGCCAGACCGACATCGACGAGTCCTTCATGGCCGGCAAGGCCGCCGTGGAGAACGCCGTGGCCGGCCTCACGGACAAGATGGTGGGCTTTGAGCGCGCCTATGAGGGCGGCGCATACGTGTGCAGGACCAAGCTCTTCGATCTGGTGGACGTGGCGAACACGGAGAAGAAGGTGCCCATTGAGTGGATCAACGCCCAGCACAACGGCGTGGAGCAGGCCTTCATCGACTACGCCCTCCCCCTCATCCAGGGCGAGACCAAGATGAAGAAGGAGAACGGCCTGCCCCGGTTTGCCAAGCTGAAGAAGGTTCTGGCGAAGTAAACTCCCCTTCGCTTTCAGAAACCATATGTTTCTCTGTGGGCAAAGAGCCGCAACCAAAGAAAAACCGCCGTCCGGTCCCCTGCCGGGAACCGGACGGCGATTCTTTCATTGCTCATAATTGAACAAAACTTTACCTTTGTTCAATTACTTCTGAAAAAGGCCCATCAGCCACTGGTACAGCGCCTCGTCCTCCAGATATTCGGAGAACTCATAGGGAACGTCCCGGAGGTATGTCCCCTCAACCGTGGGGTTGACCTCGTATTGCAGCGCCGTGTATGTGCCGGAGATGGTCACCCGGACAAGGTTCTCCTGCTCCCCTGTCTCCAGCAGCAGCGTCTGCTCCCCCGGGTCCCCCTCCCTGGTGTAGACCGCTTCCAGCCTGCGGCCGGTCTCCTGGAAGCCGCTCCTGCCGCCCTTCCTTCCCTGGGCCGCGCTGTTGAGGACCTGGGCCAGCTCCTGGGCCCCAGCGCCGTCATGGCCGGTGCTGACGATGTCCTCCGCTGTGATCTCCCTCATGACGGTTTTGACGCTGGGCATCGCCTCCATGAACAGGCAGAGGTTGCGGTAGATCTGGAGCCTTTCCAGAATAGATATCTCCTCAGAGAAGCCTACCCGGGTGCTGCCGGAGACGCCCATCCAGCTCAGGCTGTCGTACAGCCGCCCCTCTCGCTGGAAGGTCCGGGCGAGCTCCTTATCCGCATTCAGCAGGCAGGTGCTCTTCTCCAAAAGCCCGTTCACCTCGTCCATGAAGGCGGCAATGGCCCTGGGGTCAAAGCTGTGCTGGTCCGTGCCGTTCCGGTCAAAGTTGAGATCAAATTGTATGGCGTTTTCCTGCACCAGCTCGATCACGTCATTCTGCATGTAGAAAAGCTGGTAGCGGTACGCATGGCGCTTGTCCGTCGGATAGCCGGCGCCCCTGCGGGTGTACCGCAGCACGCAGTCCTCCCCGTCCATCCGGACCAGGTAGATGCTGGTTCCGCTCCCGAAGAGGGCGGTCTCCTCCCAGGTCTCCCGGCCATTTTCCGTCTCCATGAGGAACTGGAGGCACTGGTCCGTGCCGTTGGACCGGAGGCGGATCTGGTCCGGCCTGCCGTCGCGGTTCAGATCCGGGGTTTCGGGCAGGGTCTTTTTGTAGTAGGGCTTCCCTATCCGCCCGGTCAGCTCGTGGAGCGCCGCGGACCTGTAGATGGCGTATTGCAGGCCCTTGTCCGTCCTCCAGCCGATCATCACGTCCGTCTGGTTCCGGTAGCTGGCGGCCATGTGCAGCTTTCCGCCCGCCCTCAGGGGCAGCACCCCCTCCGTCTCGCACCAGATCCAGGCTCCCGTCTGGGAAAAATCGCCCTCGCCGGTGTAGAGCCGGCTCTCCCGGTGGGGCGAGGTCTCCCGCAGAATCCGCGCGATCTCCTCGCGGTCCGCGCTGATGTCCTCCCCGATGTCCTCCGCCGTGAGCTCCGAGAGCAGAACATCCAGCCCGGCGTTGTCCCAGTGGGTCCAGGTGTCTCCATAGTCATCAGAGGTCATGGTCCAGACGGAGGAGCCGTCTCCGAAGAGCTGCATTTGGATGCTGCTGCCGGAGACATAGATCGCGTCCACCTCCGCGTCCGTCCAGGGCAGGTTGATGAGCTCCCAGCTGGCTCCCCCGTCCCTGGTCTGGTACACCGGCGCGCCGTTGGCGTATCGCTGGGCCACGATCAGCCGGTCAGGCCCCACGAACCCCACGTCCGCGATGGCGCGGTCCAGGTCCGGAGCGGAGGCCTGGGTCCAGTTCATGCCGCCGTCCTCGGTTCTGTAGATGTAGACGTCCGCCTCCTGGTCATCGCTGGCCACCAGCCAGCCCTCCGTGGGCGACACCAGCTCTGCCCGGATTTCCTGGGAAAAGGCCGGCGTCTCCCGCCCCTGGTCCGCCCACTCCCGGGGCGGAGGGATGGGATTCCCCGTCAGGTCCTTCACGCCGTCAGGAAGGGTATACCGGATATGGGGAACGCCCTCCCTGTCCAGGGTGATCCGGGCGGACTGCCACTCCTCATCCCCGGCCATCGGGGCCGGTGCGCTCCGCTCCACCCTGCCAAAGGCGAGGAAGCCCGCCAGAGCAATCAGGAGAACCGCTGCCACAATGGCGCTGACAAGCTGTTTTGGTTGACAGGCAATGCGGGTAATCCGCTCCCGGAGGCTCCTCTTGCCGCCGGACATGGTGGTGGCGAAGCTGAGGAGATCCCGGGGGGCCGCCCTGGCCGTCACCAGGGACAGCAGGGTTTCGCCGTAGGCGGTCCGCTCCCCCTCCCCCAGCGCGCGCAGCGCCCCCTCGTCACAGGCCAGCTCCCCGTCCCGGCGGCTGAGGCTCACCGCCAGCCACACCAGGGGGTTCCACCAGTGGACAGCCAGGGCCGCGCCCCGCAGGACGCTCCACAGGTGGTCCCGGTGCCTGTAGTGGGTCCGCTCGTGGGCCAGCACATGGCGGAGCATGGCCGGGTCCCGGGCCACCTCCTCTGTCACGTACACCGCAGGCCGGAAGAGGCCAAAGAGGCAGGGCGAGGGCAGTCCCGCCACATATACCGGAATGGGCATATCCGGGGCCTCCAGCCGCCGTCTGGACCGCTTCAGGCGGCGGGCGAAGCGGAGGTTGGCCCCCAGCAGCGCCCCGCCCAGGACCGCTCCCCCGGCGATCCAGGCCCATTTTGCCAGAGTCAGGGGGCTGACCCGGTCCGCGTACCGCCGGACAGTCCCGCCCTCGTCCTCCAGCCGGACATAGCCAAAGGAGTTGGGGGCCAGAAGTGGTTCCTCAAGGTCCCCCCACACCTCAGCCGGGGTGGACTGGATGGGGAGCAGGTAGATGCTCTCCTCTCTGATGCTCTCCAGCGCCGTCCGGTCCGGCGGCTCCGGCAGGGTCACCGTCACCCCCGGGCTGAACCAGGCCGATGGCAGCAGCAGCCGCAGGAGTACCACGCCCCACAGGGCGTAGCGCATGGCAGCGCTGATGCGGCGGCCCAGCAGGGCCCGCAGGGCCAGCACCACCAGAATCAGCCCGCTGGCCGACAGGATCCAATGCAGCAACGTCATTTTTCGCTCCCCTCCTCCGCTTTCTCCAGAATCTCCCGCAGCTGGGCGATCTCCTCCCGGCTCAGCTCCTGCCGCCGGGCCATGGCGCTCATCATCAGACCCACGCTGCCCTGGTACACCCGGTCCAGAAAGCTCCGCGTCTCAGAAATCACCGCCTGCTCCTGTTCCACAGCGGGTGTATAGGACTTTCCCTTGCCAACAATCTCGCAGTGGACCAGCCCCTTCTCCTCCATGCGGCGCAGGGTGGTGATGGTGGTGCTCTTGGCCCACCCCACCCGCTCCCCCAGCCTGGACACCAGCTGCATCACCGTCTGGGGGCTCTCCGCCCACAGGCAGTCCAGTACGCTCCACTCCCCGCCGGTCAGCTTGATCTGTTCCATCTGCATATCCTCCTTTGGTTTACTTTGTAGACCTATCATATCACAGTTGGTCTACATTGTCAACCATTTTATATAAGAAAAAGGGGTGCGCCGACGGCGCACCCCTCTGCCGGGTCAGCTTGTCACACAGACTCAGTCCCCGCAATAGTACTCCCGGATTGCCTCCAGCAGGGCTGCCGCCCGCTGGTCCTGGATCCGGTAGATGACGTTCATCCCCTGCTTCTCCGAGTCCAGAATCCCGGCTGTCCGCAGCTGGTTCAGGTGCTGGGACAGGGCGGAGGCGGAGATATGGGGGGTAAACTGGCGGAGCTCCCCCACCGTCAGCGGCCCCTTTCTCAGGGCGCACAAAATCAGCAGACGGTGCTCATTGGCGAGAAGCCGCAGCAGCTCCGCAATTTTTTTGGCTTTCTCCTCCACAGCCGCCGTCCTCCTTCTTTTGTTTAAGCATGCAGATGCCCTGGGTCATGGTCCCCATGGGGCAGTAGACGCACCAGGACCGGGGCCGGAACAGCACCATTGTCACAAGTCCCAGCACCGTAGAGGTCAGCATAACCCCGTAAAAGCCGAAGGCAAACTGGGCGATCCAGGGGGCCACCATATCCACCCGGGCCCACTGCCAGGGCAGCTTGAAGACCCACAGCAGGGTTACGGTCTGCTGCAGGGGCGCTCCGGTGAAAACCATGTAAGTACCGCGCAGCATCAGGCCGAACATGACCAGGAAGAAGGCCAGGAAGCCATAGCGGAACCACCGGCTGCGCAGAAATCTGGGCGGCGGCGCGTTCCGGGACAGCTTCTCCCCCAGAAGGCCCAGCAGCTGGCCCCGGCCGCAGAAGCGGTTGCAGTAGGCCTTGCTCCCGCCGATCAGCGCCACCAGCATGGGGATGGTGAAAAACAGCATCCCCAGCCAGGCGAACAGGATGTTGCACAGCCCCAGGACCCAGTACAGGAGCTCCCCGATCCAGAGGTAGTCGTACCACTTCTTCTTGTTTTTCACGCGCCAGCCCCCCTCTCCACCATGTCAATCACGTCCGCCGGACAGACCTTGGCGCACCTCCCGCAGCCCACGCACAGCGCCCCGTCCACCCGGGCGGTCACGCCCGACGCCACCCGGATGGCCGTCCGGGGACAGACCTTCACGCAGGTCCCGCAGGCCACGCACTCCCGGCCCACCTGGGCCAATCTCTTTGACAGTGCCATCATATCCTCCTTAGCAAGTAATTAAGATATTGCTAATATACTTTATTCTTGAGGACTTGTCAAGGTGCAGCGCGAAAAAAAGGGCTGTCTGCCCGGCGGCTTCAACCTGGCACTTTACAATTCAGAATTTCCGTTCTATAATAAGCGGTAAGATATGAGGGAGGCGAGAGACGCGATGGGGGCAAGACCGGTTACCTGTTGTTTTACCGGCCACCGGCCGGAGAAGCTGCCCTGGGGGGACGACGAGGCGGACCCCCGCTGCCGGGCGCTGAAGCGGAAGCTGGCGGACGCGGTAGAGGCCGCCTACGAGGAGGGAATGCGCCACTTTATCTGCGGCATGGCCCGGGGGTGCGATCTCTTCTTTGCCGAGGCGGTGCTGGCCCTGCGGGAGCGGCGGGGGGACGTGACCCTGGAGGCGGCGGTGCCCCACTGCGCCCAGGCTGCCAGCTGGCCGCCGGAGGACCGGCTCCGGCGGCAGCGCATTCTGGCGGTGTGCGATCTGGAGACGCTGATCCAGGAGCGCTACTCCCCGGGGTGCATGCTCCGGCGCAACCGGTACATGGTGGACCACAGCGCCCTGGTGATTGCGGTCTACGACGGGGCCGGCGGCGGAACCCGGCAGACCCTGGAGTACGCCATGCGGCAAAAGGTCCCCTTCCTGGATATCAGCCCCCTATAGACGCCCAATTTTTACGCAGGAGGCATTGCCATGATACTGGAGAACCCGCGATTCCAGCTGATCCCCGCCGCGCCGGAGCTGGCGGAGGCGGTGTGCGGCTACTACGTCCGCAACCGGGAATTTTTAACGCCCTATGACCCCAGACGGGAGCCCGTCTTTTTCACCCCGGACTACCAGCGCCTGTTGCTGGCCCAGGATCAGGCCATGTCCCAGGCCGGGTCCGGCCACCGCTTCTATATCCGCCTCGCGGAGGAGCCGGAGCTGGTGGCGGGGACCGTCTCCCTGACCAGCATTGTCATGGGGGCCTTCCGGTCCTGCTTTCTGGGGTACAAGCTGGACAAGGACTACCTCAACCGGGGCCTGATGACCGCCGCCGTGGGACTGGTGACGGACTACGCCTTCTCCCAGCTCCAGCTCCACCGGATCGAGGCCAACGTCATGCCCTGGAATCAGGCCTCCCTGCGGGTGGTGGAGAAGAACGGCTACCAGCCGGAGGGGCTGGCCCGGGAGTACCTGTACATCAACGGCAGGTGGGAGGACCACCTGCACATGGTCAAGCGCAATCAGGCGCTGCGGCTGTAGGGCCGCGTCAAGGAAAGGAGAACCCACTATGGAACGGCTGACCAAGGCCAGCCCCTCCGCTCAGGTGACGGAGCGGGAGCGGAAAAATCTGGAGACGGCCTACCAGGCCGCCTGCGAGGGGATGGTGCTGCTGAAAAATGACGGCGCGCTGCCCCTGGACGTGACAAAAACAGCCCTCTACGGCCCGGGAGCGTCCCGGACCGTCAAGGGCGGCACCGGCTCCGGCGAGGTCAACGAGCGCCGCGCCGTCACCATCCTGGAGGGACTGGAGGAGCGGGGCTTTGAGATCACCACCCGGCAGTGGCTGGCGGACTTTGAGCAGGACTACGCCGCCGCCAGAAGGGCATGGCTGGCGGAGAAGAGGAGGGCCCCGCAGCTGCTCCGCCCAGGCTTCATCCTGGACCTGCTGGACACCAGCTTCCCCTCCCCCTGCGGCCGGCCCATTACGGAGGAGGACGTGGAGCGCAGCGCCACGGACCAGTGTATCTACGTCCTCAGCCGCCAGTCCGGCGAGGGGAAGGACCGCCGGCCGGAGAAGGGGGATCTGCTGCTCACGGACGGAGAGGAGGCGGCCATCCGCCTCTGCGCCGCCCGCTACCGCCGCTTTGTGCTGGTCATCAACGCCGGCGGGCCCATCGACATGTCCTTTACCGACAGGATCCCGGGCATCAACGCCATTCTCTACCTCTGCCAGCTGGGCAGCGAGGGCGGGCGGGCCTTTGCCGACGTGGTCAGCGGCCGTGTGTCCCCCTCCGGCAGGCTGGCGGACACCTGGGCCCGGCGGTATGACGATCTGCCCTTTGCCCGGGACTACGGCGGCCTCAACGGGGATCTGAAAAATGAGTTCTACAAGGAGGGCATCTACGTCGGCTATCGGTTCTTCGACAGCTTCGGCGTGGAGCCGGCCTTCCCCTTCGGCTTCGGCCTGAGCTATGCGGACTTCTCCATCCGCTGCCGGGGAATCTCTCTCTCGGAGGATGGGCGGCGGGCCTCTGTCCGCGCCGAGGCCGCCAACACCGGCCCGGTCTATTCCGGCAAGGAGGTGGTCCAGCTGTACGTCTCCGCCCCCGGCGGGGAGCTGGACAAGGAGTACCAGTCCCTGGCCGCCTTCGCCAAGACCGAAACCCTGGCCCCCGGGGAGAGCCAGGAGGTGGAGCTCTCCTTTGATCTGGCGGGCCTGGCCAGCTTCCGGGAGCGGGACGGGGCCTTTGTGCTGGAGCCGGGGGAATATGTCCTGCGGCTGGGCAGCTCCTCCCGGACCACCTTCCCCGCCGGGGCGCTGCGGCTGGAGGAGGAGATCATCGTCTCCCGCCACACCCACATCTGCCCTCTCCAGCTGCCCCTGGAGGAGCTCCACGCACCGGCCCGGGCACAGTCCACCCTGCCGGCAGACCTGCCCCGGCTGACCATCCATCCGGAGGCCTTCGAGACCGTGACCTACACCTACGGCAACCTCCCTGTGTGCGGCGAGGAGCGGGTCCGGCGGGCCCTGCGCCGGCTGGGGCCGGAGGACATGGCGGAGATCGTGGTGGGCGCGGGGCGGTTTGGCGGCGGCAGCCGGTTCGATCTGCCCGGGGCCGTGGGCAGCACCACCTCCCGCTTCTGGGACCGGGGGCTGGTTAACGCGGCCCTGTGCGACGGGCCCGCGGGCCTGCGGGTCCAGCGGCGGTCCGCTCTGACCAAGCGCGGGGCCATCAAGCCCATTGATCTCTCCCGGTCCGTCTTTGAGCTGCTCCCCGGGCCGGTAAAAAAGGTGATGACTGGCGACGAGGACAAGGACACGGTCCTCTACCAGTACGCCACCGCCTTTCCCGTGACCTCGGCCCTGGCCCAGAGCTGGAACGCGGAGCTGCTCTATCAGGTGGGGCGGGCCGTGTACCAGGAGATGGCGGCCTACGGCTGCACCTTTTGGCTGGCTCCGGCGGTGAACATCCACCGCAATCCCCTGTGCGGCCGGAACTACGAGTATTTCTCCGAGGACCCCCGCCTCACCGGCGTGCTGGCGGCGGCCCTGACCAGGGGCGTGCAGCAGGAGAAGGGCTTCTATGCCACGGTAAAGCACCTCGCCTGCAACAACCAGGAGGACAGCCGGATGGAGGTGTCCAGCGTGGTGGGAGAGCGGGCCCTGCGGGAGATCTACCTGCGCGGGTTTGAGGCGGTGGTCCGGGAGGGCGGCGTGAAAGCGGTCATGACCTCCTATAACCGGGTCAACGGCGTATACGCGCCCAACAGCCACGATCTCTGCACCAAGGTGCTGCGCTGCGAGTGGGGCTTTGACGGCGTGGTGATGACCGACTGGGACGCCACAGGCATGGGCCGGGGCAGCAGCGCGGCGGCCATGGCAGCGGGCAACGATCTTATCATGCCCGGCAGCGGGGCCTGCAAGCGGGACATCCTCCGGGGCGTCAGGGCCGGGGTCATTGCAGAGCAGGACCTGCGCCGCTGCTGCGGCAACGTTATCCGCGCCATTCTGGACAGCGCCATCCAGCGGGAGTACGCTCCCTCCTCCCTTTAAAAACGCAGAAACCGGGCGACGCCTCTCGGCATCGCCCGGTTTTGTGCTGATATATTGTTGTCTTCGCTTATTTCTTGATGCCTACGCCGTGGGTGCTCTTGAGAACCATGCTGGTCAGCGCGAACAGGGCCAGGGCGTTGGGGATGACCATCAGGTTGTTGAACATGTCGGACAGCTCCCACACCAGATCGTTGCTCATCAGGGTGCCCATGAACACGAACACCAGACCGATAACGGAGTAAACCGCCGCAGACTTCTTGCCAAAGAGATAGATCATGTTGATCTTGCCGAACATGTTCCAGCTCAGGATGGTGGAGAAGGCAAAGAAGAACAGGCAGATCGCAACGAACATGTTGCCCGGGCCCTCGCCAAAGGCCACGCCAAAGGCGGTCTGGGCAAGGTTGGTCTTGTTGATGGTGGTGCTGGCCGCAGCAGCGCCCATCTCAGCCAGGGGGCCGCCGGCGGTGTACAGGGTGGAGATGACCACCAGGGCGTTCAGGGTGAGGACCACGAAGGTGTCGATAAACACGCCAACCATGGCAACAACGCCCTGCTCATGGGGCTCCTTCACGTTGGCCAGCGCGTGGGCGTGAGGCGTGGAGCCCATACCGGCCTCGTTGGAGAACAGGCCCCGCTTGGCGCCCTGGCTGATGGCAATCTTGATGGCGTAGCCGAAGCCGCCGCCGATGATGGCCTGGGGCTGGAAGGCGTACCGGAAGATCATGCCGATGGTGGCGGGCAGGTACTTGATGCGGATAATCAGCACAATGAGGCCGCCGGCCAGGAAGATGGCCGCCATGATAGGCACCACCTTCTCGGTGACGGAGGCGAGGCGCTGCACGCCGCCCAGGAAGATAAACCCGCAGATGACCACCAGAACCACGCCCACGATCCAGCCGGGAATGCCGAAGGCGGTGGAGAAGGTGGAGCCGATGGAGTTGGACTGGACCATGCAGCCCATGAAGCCCAGGGCCAGAATGATGGCCACCGCGAAGAAGCCGGCCAGGAACTTGCCGAAGCCGCCCTTGAAGGCGGTGGTGATATAGTACACCGGGCCGCCGTGGATGCTGCCGTCCTTGTCCACCTTGCGGGTCTGGAGAGCCAGGGTGGCCTCCGCGTAGATGGTTGCCATGCCGAAGAAGGCGATAACCCACATCCAGAAGATCGCGCCGGGGCCGCCGGTGAGGATGGCGCCGGAGGCGCCCACGATGTTGCCGGTGCCCACCTGGGCGGCAATGGCGGTGGCCAGGGCCTGGAAGGAGCTCATGCCGGACTCCTGCTTGCCGCCCTTGAGGCTCAGATTGCCGAAGACGCTCTTCATGCCCTCGCCGAAGCAGCGGATCTGCACGAACTTCGTCTTGAAGGAGTACCACAGTCCCACGCCCATGAGCATGAAGACCAGGATGTAGTTGGAGAGGTACGTGTTGATGTTCACCACAATGGGCATCAGCGCGCTCTCCAGGGATTGTACGATGTCTGCCATAATTTCCTCCTCTTTTCCCACAAAAAAATTTCGGAGCGGCTTCGTACCTGCCGTTCCGGAGAAATGTGCGCACAGCGCACACATAGCAGGCGCTCTCACGCCTGTTTTCTCTGTCCTTCCGCCTGAGAACCCACCGGGGGCTTCACGCCGTCCCGGCTTGTCCCCCGGCGTTTCCTTGGGAAGCTCTCCCATTTTACAAACCGACGGATTTTTTCCTGCACATTTTGTTTATCTTTGTTCAAATTTTATGATATTTGTACCATGGATATTTGTTTTTGTCAACTTCCGCCGGGTATTTATAGAAAAACACTATACCTGTCGCCCATCCGAAGACGGCAAACGGACCCGCCATCCGGCCGTTTCCGGATGGCGGGCCCTCTCCCCTGCCGGCTATGCCGTTTCATGTGCGGCGGACAGTCCGGCCCTCACAGCGCCCTAAACCGCGCCGCGCCCCGGCCGCCCAGCCACCGGAGCAGGACGGCGCATCCAGCCAGCAGCGCCAGGGCGCACAGGGCAAGGCAGGCAGCCTCGCTCCACACCCGCCGCCCCAGCCACACCAGGGCTCCGCAGCCCACCGCCGCCGCGGCCGCGCCCAGCAGGGAGACCAGGGCGGCGGCGGACATCTTGACCACCACCACATCGTTGACCGCGTCCAGCTTGGGAAGCCGCAGGTTCACCGCCAGCCCCAGCAGGGCGGCGAAGCAGGCGAAGGCCCCGCCCGCGCACAGCAGCGCCGCCCCCTCCGGGGCGCTCAGGCCCAGCCCCCAGGCCAGTCCCGCCGTGCCAACGCCCAGGCAGGGCAGCGTCAGCGCCAGCTGGAACCCCACCTTTGCGGAGAAGATCATCCCGGGGGACAGCGGAGCCTCCCGGAGGATCCACAGATTCTGTCCCTCCAGGCTGATCGAGGAGGCGGTGATGTTCACTGTGGCGAGGGAAAAGCCCACCACCGCCGCAGCCAGGGACAGCAGAGGCGCGTCCCCGGGCAGCATGGCCCGGACGCGGCCGCCCATCACTGCCGCCGCCACCCCGCCGGCGGCCAGGAGAATGAGTCCCAGGCTGGTATTAAACAAATAGATAGGGGTGCCGAAGTACCGGGCCGCCTCCTTTTTCACCAGAGCCCGCCAGGGGCCGGACCCCTTCAGGCGGGTGAGCCGGTAGGCCGGACGGCGGCCATGGGAGCGCAGGCCGGTGAGGACCTGCCGGTAGAACCGGGACAGCAGAGCCGCCTCGGCCAGCACCGGAACCAGGGACAGCAGGCCGAATAGGAACAGTGTCTCCCAATCCCCGCACACGCCCCGCTGAAAGAGCCGGAAGGGTACGCCCCACAGGCCGCCGTCCAGGGCCCCGGTCCCGGCGGCCAGACCGGAGACGCCCCTGCTCACCTGGACGGAGAGTCCCAGGACCGCCGCCAGCAGCAGGGCGTACAGCAGCAGGTTCACTAGCTTCCGGTTGGCGAAGCGGCCCCCCAGCCAGCTCAGCAGAAAGCCGGCCAGCAGCGCCAGCGCCGTGGGCAGCAGGGCCAGGAACACCGCACCGGCGGCCAGACGCAGGAGCGTCAGGACCCCGCCGCTGCCGCCGTACCAGAGCCAGGCCGCGCCGGCGGGCAGGAGCAGCAGGGCGCTGATGACCAGATTCTCCACATACAGCGCCGCCAGCTTGCTCAGCAGCACCGTGACGGCGGGCACCGGCATGGACAGCAGCAGATCCCCGTCCCTGCCCCCGAACACCACCCCCTGAGCCGCAAAGGCGGTGAGCATCGTGCCCCCTACGACGGCCATGCCCGGTATCAGCGCCAGCAGCAGCTCCAGCGCCCCGACTTGCGCCAGCTGGGCCCCCAGGCCGAAGCTGTAGACGCCGGAGATATACAGGCACAGGAGGCCGACAAGGGCTATGGACAGCCAGACGGAGACAGGACGCCGCCGGTTCGTCCGGCCCACGTGGAGGGCGGCCAGAAGGGCCCGCAGCTGGACCCGGGTGAGCACAAGCAGCTTTCTCACTGGTCCCGCCCCCTCTCCGAGAGCTCCAGGAACACGTCCTCCAGGCTGGAGTCCCCCACCACCTCCTGGGTGGGGCCGTACCGGACCAGGCGGCCCTCCCGGATGATGGCGATGGTGTGGCACAGTTTCTCCGCCACCTCCAGCACATGGGTGGAGAAGAACACCGCCCCGCCCTCCCGGCACAGCTGGGCCAGATAGCCCTTGAGCAGATGGGCCGCCGCCGGATCCAGGCCCACGAAGGGCTCGTCCAGCACCAGCAGCCTGGGCCTGCGCATCAGGGCGGAGATGAGGGCCAGCTTCTGCTTCATGCCGTGGGAGTAGCCGGCAATGGCGGAGCCCAGCTCCGCCGTCATGGCGAAGCTGTCCCCATAGAGGCGGATGCGCTCCGTCCGCTCCCGGGAGGAGATGCCGTACAGGTCCGCCAGCAGGTTCAGGTAGTCGATACCGCTCATAAATTCATAGAGGTCCGGATTGTCCGGCAGAAAGGCGGTGATGGATTTGGCGGCCACCGGGTCCGTGCGGACGTCATGGCCGCCAACGCGGATGGACCCCTGGCTGAAGTCCATGACCCCCGCCACCGCCCGCAGGGTGGTGGTCTTGCCTGCGCCGTTGTGGCCGATGAAGCCGCAGATCTCGCCGGGGGATACGTGGAGGGTCAGATCGTCCACGGCGGTCCGGCCGCCGGGATAGGTCTTGGTGTAGTGGGTGATGGTCAGCATGGTGAAGCCTCCTTTTTCTCGTGTGCTCTGATGATACCCTTTCCCGCCGGTGGAAGGTCAAGGATTTTTTCAAAAAAAATAAGCTTCCACCAGGGGGAAGGCCCCTTTTCCGCCCTCCGGCGGACCAAAACAGCGCCAAAGGCGGCGGAATCGGCCCCCTCTTTTTCCTCCGGCCTGGCCGGGACGGTTGACCTGGAGACGGATTTATATTAGAATGGGGGCTGCGGTTTACATACTTCATGAAAGAGAGACAGGCACTATGACACAGGATTGGAGCAATCGCTATATCGCCGCCCGCCGGGCGGTCATCACCCAGCGGTACCAGCACATGAACCCCGCCCAGCAGGAGGCCGTGCTGACCACGGAGGGGCCCCTTCTGCTGCTGGCCGGCGCGGGCAGCGGCAAGACCACCGTGCTGATTAACCGGGTGGACAACCTGCTGACCTTCGGCCGGGGCAGCGACACCCGGGAGGTGCCGGAGTGGGCCACGGACGAGGATCTGGCCTTCCTGGAGGGCTTCCCCCAGAATCCGGCCCCGGAGGACTGGCAGCGGGCCCAGCGGCTGTGCGCCGTGGACCGGGCCGCCCCCTGGTCCGTCATCGCCATCACCTTTACCAACAAGGCCGCCGGGGAGCTGAAGGAGCGGCTGGAGCGGATGTGCGGCGCCAGCGCCCGGGACATCTGGGCTGCCACCTTCCACTCCGCCTGCCTGCGGATCCTGCGCCGGGACGTGGAGGCCCTGGGCCTGGGCTTCACCGGCAGCTTCACGGTCTACGATACCGACGACAGCAAGCGGGTCATCAAGGACATCCTGAAGGCCATGAGCCTGGATGAGAAGGAGTACCAGCCCCGGTCCGTTCTCTCCATCATCTCAGGGGCCAAGGACAAGGACTGGTCCCCGGACCGGTTCGCCCAGGAGGCCCGCTCCTCCCACGACTGGCGGATGCCCAAGATCGCGGAGATCTACGCCGGCTACCAGCGCCGCCTGCTGGAGGCCAACGCCATGGACTTTGACGACATCATCTTCCACACCGTCCACCTGCTCAAAAAGTGCGAGGAGGTCCGGGAGCGCTACCAGAAGAAGTTCCGCTACGTGCTGGTGGACGAGTACCAGGACACCAACCACCTCCAGTACATGCTGGCCCGGCTGCTGGCCGGGGGGTACGAAAACATCTGCGTGGTGGGCGACGATGACCAGTCCATCTACCGCTTCCGGGGGGCCAACATTGAGAACATCCTCAGCTTTGAGAAGCAGTACGAGGCCTGCCGCACCATCCGCCTGGAGCAGAACTACCGCTCCACCCAGAATATCCTGGACGCGGCCAACGAGGTCATCCGCAATAACGCCGGCCGCAAGGGCAAGACCCTGTGGACCCAGGCAGGGCCCGGGGACAAGGTGCTGGTGAAAACCGTGTTCAGCGAGAGCGACGAGGCCAACTACATAGCCGGCCAGATCCTGGACGCCTACGGCCGGGGGGGCAGCTGGCGGGACAACGCTGTTCTCTACCGGATGAACGCCCAGTCCAACGCCCTGGAAATGGCCCTCAAGCGCAACGGCATCCCCTACCGGGTCTACGGAGGCATGAAGTTCTTTGACCGGGCGGAGGTCAAGGACATGCTGGCCTACCTGTGCCTCATCCACAACCCCTCCGACGACCTCCGCCTGCGCCGGATCGTCAACACCCCCGCCCGGGGCATCGGCGGGACCACCATGGACAAGGCCGCCGCCCTGGCGGAGGCGGAGGGGACGAGCCTCTGGGAGATCCTGGAGCGGGCGGGGACTTATCCCGCCCTCAAGGCCGCCGCCGGCAAGCTGGAGAAATTCGTGGGCATCATCCGGGATCTGCGCACTCTGGAGGGCCAGGTGGATCTGCCGGAGCTGTACGACGCGGTCTGCGACAGGACCCAGTACGTCAAGGCCCTGGAGGAGAAGGGGGACATGGAGAGCCGGGGCCGGATTGAGAACGTCCAGGAGCTCCGCTCCAGCATCATCGGCTTTCTGGAGAACGATCCGGACAGCCCCACCCTGGCTGGCTTTCTGGACAGCGTGGCCCTGTATACGGACCTGGACGAGTCCGCGGACAGCGACAACTGCGTGTCCCTGATGACCATGCACTCCGCCAAGGGCCTGGAGTTCCCCAACGTGTACGTGGTGGGCATGGAGGAGGGGGTTTTCCCCGGGGCCCGCGCCGTGGGCGAGGAGGAGGAGATGGAGGAGGAGCGGCGGCTGTGCTACGTGGCCATGACCCGGGCCCGGCAGCGGCTGGTCATGACCAGCGCCCGGCAGCGGATGCTCTACGGCCGCACCAGCAGCAACCTCCCCTCCCGCTTCCTGGACGAGCTGCCCCAGAGCGCCATCGAGTGGCAGGGCAAGAGCGACAGCAGCCGCGCCGGCGGCTGGAGCGGCGGCTCCTCCTTCAGCTCCTCAGCATCTATGGACGCTTCCAGGGGCGGCGGAACCTCCCCCGCCCGTCCCTCCCGGGATACGGGCTTCACCGCCCCCAGCCGGACCGCCGCCCCCTCGGGTCTCCTCCAGCTGGAGAAGGGGGACGCTATCCAGCACCGGACCTTTGGCAAGGGCATGGTGCTCAGCGTGCGGCCCTTGGGCAACGACGCGCTGGTGGAGGTGGCCTTCGACGGCGTGGGCACCAAGAAGCTGATGTTGAAGGTGGCGGGCGCACACATCACAAAACTGTAGGGCATGTTTGAACATTGTCAGCATGCCCTAATCCGGGGGCTGCAGAAAAAAGTTAGAAAATCTCTTTTTAGGGGAACAATCTTCTCAAGCCCTGCGTCTATAATGACGCCGCCCACCTGAGGGCGGAGAAAACACAAACTTTTGGAGGTATTCCCCATATGAAAAAACTGATTGCCCTTCTTCTGACCCTGACCGCCGTTCTGTCCCTGGCCGCCTGCGGCGGCTCCGGCGGCGCCCTGGACCAGAAGGCCCCGGACCTGAACCAGTACTACGAGGACTTCATGTCCACCCTGGGGGCGGACAACACCCCGGCCATGATGGATCTGGAGGGGGAGTTCCTGGAGACCTTCTACCCCGGCCTGAGCGGCTTCAAGACCAGGCAGCTGGTGGTAAAGGCCGCCGCCATCTCCTCCGTGCCCTTTGAGTTTGCCCTGGTGGAGCTGGAGAACGCCGCCGACGTGCAGAAGGCGGAGGAGATCTTCCAGGCCCGCATTGACGCCCAGGTTCAGGGCGGAGCCTTCTATCCGGAGACCATCGAGGGCTGGAAGAAGGCCCAGGTGATCACCAAGGGCAGCGTGGTGGCCCTCATCTCCGCCGGGGACAGCCAGTCCAGCGCGGTGGAGGCCTTTGAGAAGCTGTTCGCGTAACCGTTCATAAGCTGCAAAAACCGGACAGCCGTGGGGTCTCCCCCATGGCTGTCCCTTGACAGGAGAGAGAATCCATGGTCTTTTCCAGCCTGCCCTTTCTGTTCTTCTACCTGCCGGCGGTGCTGGCGGTCTACCGGCTCACGCCCCTGAAGCTCCGCAACCTCTGTCTGCTGGCGGTGAGCCTGCTGTTCTACGGCTGGGGAGAGCCGGTGTATATTTCGATCATGCTGCTGTCCATTGCCGTGGACTACACCCACGGCATCCTGGTGGAGCGCTGGCGGGACAATGACCGCCGGGCCAGAATGGCGGTGGCCTCGTCGGTCTTCTTTAATCTGGCCATTCTGGTGTTCTTTAAGTACTGGGATTTCCTGGCCAAAAGCGTCAACAGCCTGACGGGCCTGGACCTCCCGGTGCTGGGTCTCCCCCTGCCCATCGGCATCAGCTTCTATACCTTTCAGACCATGAGCTACACCATCGACGTCTACCGCCAGGCAGCCCCGGTCCAGCGGGATCCGGTGGCCTTCGGCGCGTATGTCACCCTCTTCCCCCAGCTCATCGCCGGGCCCATCGTCCAGTACCGCACCGTGGCGGACCAGCTGAAGGGCCGGACGGAGAGCATGGAGAAATTCGTCTCCGGCGTCCAGCGGTTCTCCGTGGGGCTGGCCAAGAAGGTGCTGCTGGCCAACGCCATCGGCCAGCTGTGGGACGACTCCCTGGCCGCAGAGCACCTCACGATGGCGGGGGCCTGGCTGGGCCTGGCGGCCTACGCCTTCCAGATTTACTTCGACTTCTCCGGGTACAGCGATATGGCCATCGGCCTGGGGCGGATGTTCGGCTTTGCGTTCCTGGAGAACTTCAATTACCCCTATATCTCCCGCTCGGTAGTGGAGTTCTGGCGGCGGTGGCACATCTCCCTGACCACCTGGTTCCGGGAGTACGTCTACTTCCCCCTGGGGGGCAGCCGGGTATCCCGGGCCAAGTGGGTGCGCAACATCCTGACGGTCTGGATTCTCACCGGCGTCTGGCACGGCGCGGGGTGGAACTTCCTGCTGTGGGGCCTCTACTACGGTGCGTGGATGCTGGCGGAGCGGCTGCTGCTGGGCCGTTGGCTGGAGCGTCTGCCCGCGGCCCTGGGGCGGGTCTACACCCTGCTGATCGTGCTGGTGGGCTGGGCCCTCTTCGCCGTGGAGGACATGGGCCGGCTGGGGGCCTACTTCCGCTCCCTGGCCGGGGGCGGCGGCCTCTTCTCCCCCCTGGACGGCTACCATCTGCGCTCCTATCTGCCCATGCTGGCAATCCTGGCGGTGGGCTCCACGCCCCTGGCCAGACGGCTTTGGGAGCGGCTGGGGGAGCGGGGACGGTCCCTGCTGGGTCCGGTCCTGGTGGCCGCGTCCCTGGTGCTGTGTACCGCCTCCCTGGTGGACGCCAGCTACAATCCCTTTTTGTATTTTCGTTTCTAAGCGCCTGTATCCATCAGCGGCTTTGAACGCAGGCGCTAAAGGAGGATGCCATGACAAAGATTGCACAGCGCGTCACCGCGGCGGTGTTCTGCCTGTTTCTGGCGGGCTTCGGGCTGGCCCACGTGCTGCTGCCGGACCGGGACTTCTCCCCGGTGGAGAACCGGAGCCTGGAGGGGCTGCCCGCCTTCTCCTGGTCCGCCCTGGCGGACGGCGGCTACACCGCCGGCCTGGAGCGGTATCTGGCGGACCAGTTCCCCCTGCGGGACGGCTGGATGGGTCTGAAAAACCGGATGGAGTACCTGCTGGGCCGGCGGGAGTTTCACGGCGTATACCTGTGCGGAGACACCCTCATCAACAGGGTGGAGGAGGCCGGACGGGCGGACCAGAACCTGGACTGCCTCCGCCGTCTGGCGGAGATGACGGACCTGCCGGTCTATACGGCCCTCATCCCCACGGCGGCGGAGATCTGGCGAAGCAAGCTGCCCCGCGGGGCGGAGAGCTTTGACCAGCGGGCCTATCTGGAAAGGGCGAGGGCCCTGCCGGGCCTCCACTGGGTGGACGTGGGCGGCGCGCTGGCGGACCACGCCGGGGACCCCCTCTTCTACCGCACAGACCACCACTGGACAAGCCTGGGGGCCTACTGGGGCTATACCGCCGTCATGGAGGCCATGGGAGAGGTCCCCGCGCCCCTGGGGACGGCGGAGACCGTGTCCGAAAGCTTCCGGGGCACCCTCTACTCCACCTCCGGCGTCCATTGGCTGGAGCCGGATACCATAGAGCGGTATGTGTCCGGCCAGGGCGTGACGGTGGAGGCCGGCGGAGAAACCCGGGGCCTCTATGTGGACAGCTTCCTGGACGAGAAGGACCAGTACGCCTCCTTCCTGGGAGGCAACGGGCCGCTGTATATTGTCCGCAATCCGGCGGCCGCCTCCGGCGAGACGCTGCTGGTGGTGCGGGACAGCTACAGCGACTCTCTGGCCCCCTTCCTGAGCCAGCAGTTCGCGGAGATCCACCTGCTGGACCTGCGCTACTACCGCACCGGCGTGGCCCAGTACGCCCAGGATGTGGGCGCGGACCGGATTCTGGTCTGCTACAGCGTGGAGAACTTCATCAAGGACCTGGACGCGGTGTTCCTGGCCCAGTGAGGGCCCCAACCATATATAAGGAGAGCTACCGATGAAAAAGATATTGGCGGTCATTTTGACCCTGACCCTGATCCTGACCCTGACGGCCTGCGGCGGGAAAAACAACGACGGGGCGGGAGCGCCTGACGACAGCATCCAGACCCCGGCGGAGCCGAGCCCCGCGCCGGAGCCCCTTCCCGAGACAGACCCGGAGCCCCCCGCCGGCCAGGGGGAGGAGCCGGAGGTCCCTGACCAGAGCGGTGAGCCGGCCCAGCCCGCCGAGCCCCAGCAGCCGGAGGAGGAGCCGATTCTGAGGGTCAGCCACGAGGACGTGACCCTCCGCTCCGCCGGGGAGAGCTTCCGGCTGTCCGTGTGGGATTCCAGCGGCAATGACCCCGACGCCTGCACCTACACCTCCGCCGATCCGGCGGTGGCCGCTGTGGATGAGAGCGGCGGGGAGATCACCGCCGTGGCCCCGGGGACCACCACCGTCACCGCCCACGTGAGGTTCGGGGACAGGGAGCAGGATTTTTCGTGCATCGTCCGATGCGTCTGGAAGGAGAGCGGTGCGGATCTGCCCGCCTCCGGCGGAGCGGAGGACGCCGTCCAGCCCCCTGCTGACGGGGCGGATCTGCCCAGCCTCGCGGACTTCTTCGCCACCCTCCAGAGCTCCTACGAGGGGCTGGACGCCATGATGGTCATCGAGGGTGAGGTGCTGGACACCTACTACCCGGGCCTGGGCAGTATCGCCGCTGTGGAGGAGGTCCTCATCCAGGAGACGATGATGTCCATGTCCAATGTGGCGGTGGGTCTGGTGAAGCTCTCCGACGAGGCCACCCTGGACGACATTCTGGCGGTGCAGGCCGTCTTCCAGGGGCGCATCACCACCCAGGCCGAGGGCGGAGCGTGGTATCCCGCCTCCTGCGAGACCTGGGAGCAGGGTGTCACCTCCTCCGTTTCCAACCACGTAGGGATGTTTGTCTACCCGGAAGGGGCCCAGGCCATGGCAGACCTGTTCACCCAGACCTTCAGCAACTGAGGATTTCATCAAAGGAGCGGATTTGCTGCTTTTCTTTGCTCGCAGAGGAAAGCAGCAAATCCTATTGCCGAGGAGGCAAACTATGGGCAAGCTGCACGCCCGGGACCGGGGAAAGCTTCCGCAAGCCGGCGGCGCTGTTTCCCCGGGGAACGGGCTGGAAAATTTCATTTGACTGCTCCGGCGTTTGTGGTATAATAGCTGTGAAAGGCCGTTACATTCGGCTCACGCCGTGCTGCTCTCCGGTCTGACCGCCGTGCAGGTCCCGCAGGAGGAGCGCTCGGAGATCTCCCAATGACCACCAGGAGGGCGCGCTATGCTCATTGCCGTATTAAACGGAACCCTGTCCGAGGCGGAACAGGATACCTACATCCGCCGCATCACCAGCAGGTTCCCCGCAGGCACTGTGGAGAGGATCACGCTGGACGTGCAGGGGGACTTTGTGGACGTCACCTACACGCTCCACCGCTTCCGGAATCTGCGGAAGATGGGCGGGTACTGCATCGGAGAGCCGGCGGACTGGAACCTCGCCAAGCAGGCGGAGCTCCGGGACACCGTCACCCATCCTGTTGACGCGGATTAGGGCTTGTCTCTGTTCATGGCCGGAGAGCGGCGGAAAGTACCGTCCGGACAGCGCCTTCATCATCTGCGGCCGCTTGGACACAGGGGCTGCGGAGCATCTTGACAGCGCCCCCGGAATGGCGTATAGTCAGGTTGGTTTTGGTGGTGCGCCGGTCCGGGACGGCCCGGGGTAAGAGCCTGTTCCGCACCTCCTCCCCCACACGCTGAAATACTGAACAGGCTCAAGAATATCATTCAAATCGGAGGAAGCAGTATGGATCAAAAAGTAAAGCGTATTGGCGTTCTGACCAGCGGCGGCGACGCGCCGGGCATGAACGCGGCCATCCGCGCCGTAGTGCGCTCCGCTCTGGCCAGGGGCATCGGCTGCGTGGGCATCCGCAGGGGCTGGAACGGGCTGATCAGCAGCGATTTTGTCCGCATGGACACCTCCAGCGTCAGCCACATCATCGAAAAGGGCGGCACCCTCCTCTACACCGCCCGCAGCGATGAGTTCCGCACCGTGGAGGGCCAGGACAAGGCCCTGGCCACCTGCAAGCTGCTGGGCCTGGACGCCATTGTGGCCATCGGCGGCGACGGCACCTTCCGGGGCGCGCTGGATCTCTCCCGCCGGGCTGCGGAGACCCACTATAATCTCCAGGTGGCCGGCATCCCCGCCACCATTGACAACGACATCGGCTGCTCCCACTATACCATCGGCTTTGACACTGCCTGCAACACCGCCATTGAGTGCATCGACAAGCTGCGCGACACCATGCAGTCCCACGAGCGCTGCTCCGTGGTGGAGGTTATGGGCCGCCACGCCGGTTATCTGGCGCTGTCCGTGGGCATATCCGTAGGCGCAACCGCCGTGCTGATCCCCGAGCGCGAGCTGAATTTCGAACAGGATATTGTGGAGAAAATCCGCCGGGCCCGCCTGGCCGGGACCACCCACTACATGGTAGTGGTTGCCGAGGGCGCGGGCAGCACCATGGAGATCAGCCAGCGGATCCACGAGGAGGTGGGCATTGATCCCAGAGTGACCGTGCTGGGCCACATCCAGCGGGGCGGCTCCCCCTCCGCCAAGGACCGCGAGACCGCCAGCTGCATGGGGTACAACGCGGTGCAGGCCATTGCCGAAAACCGCGGCAACTGCGTGGTGGCCACCCAGGACGGACGCCTGACCATCCTTGAGATGGAGGAGGCACTGAAGATGAAGAAGACCTTCCACATGGAGCGCTACCAGATTCTGGAGTCCCTGACCAACAACTGCGGCCCCATCTGATACATACGCAGACCGCTTTTCTTCCGCACCCGGGCGGAGACCCCTCTCTGGGAAGCCAGCTGTCTGACACAAGCAATATGCTCCCCACAGCGCAGATGAACAGAGTGCAGGCTCTGAAAGCTGCGCTGCGGGGAGCGTTTGCCTATGCGGGGATCAGTCGTCAAAAAAATCAATTTCGTCAGATTTGCGGCAGCAGCCTCCCCGGGACCTCTTGCATCCGCGGGAAAAGTATAGTATATTTGAGAAAACCCACAGGATCAGAGGAGGTTTTTCCGTGAAAAGAAGTTTCTTTCTGGCAGCGCTGGCGGTATGTCTGGCGCTGACGGCCTGCGGCAGGGCCAGACCGCCCGCGCCCCAGCCGGACGTCCCCCCTGCCTCCGCGCCGGCAGACCGTCCGGCAGACGGCGAGCCGATGTCCCTGGGGATCCTGACGGTGGAGCTGGTGGTGGTGTGGGAGGAGGCGGACCGCCTGCTGGAGAGCCTGGACCAGCTCTCCGGCCTGCTGAGCAAGGCGCTGGAGGAGCAGGGCTGCGCGCCGGAGGAGGTGCGGGTCACCCTCAGCACTGCCGGGGGCGTGACGGCGGACGCTCTGGCAGAGGGCGGCGTGGACGCGGCGTGGCTGCCGGCGGAGGACTTCGCCTCCTGCGGAGACCGGGCCATCGCCGCGCTGTCCCAGGACACGGGCGGCGGCGTGGCAGCGGTCACAGCGGCCCGGGAGGAGCTGGACGGCAGCTTCCGGGAGCTGCTGGCCCGGGCGGTGCTGGACACGGAGCCGGGCCGGGAGTTTACCCAGCTGTGCTACCCCGGCGCGGCCTACATCCCCGCCCCGGAGGCCCAGAGCCAGGAGGCGGACCATGGGGAATAAAAAGCTGCGCCTGCTGTACGTGGCCCAGCTGCTCTGGGAGCGGACCGACGAGGAGCACACGGTCACGGTCAACGACATCATCGCCTACTTAAGCGGCCTGGACCTCTCCGTGGAGCGAAAAACGGTGTACGACGATCTGGATCTGCTGCGGTTGTTCGGCATGGACATCGTCCGCACCAGGACCAAGACCCACAACTACTACCTGGGCCAGCGGGCCTTCCAGCTGCCGGAGCTGAAAATGCTCATCGACGTGGTGCAGGCCTCCCCCTTCCTGACCGTGAAAAAGAGCATGGAGCTGATCGGAAAGCTGGAGCGGCTGGCCAGCACGGCCCAGGCGGGGAGCCTGCAGCGGCAGGTGTATGTGCTCAACCGGGTGAAGACCCGGAATGAGCAGCTCTACTACAACATCGACGGCATCAATCAGGCCATCAACCAGGACCGGTGCATCCGATTCCGGTACTTTGACTGGTCCACCCGTGGAGAGCGGATCTACCGCCACGGGGGGAAGGTGTACCAGGAGTGCCCGGCGGCGCTGTGCGTGGACCGGCACTACTACCTGGTGACCTACCGGCCGGAGGAGGACAAGTTCATCCACTTCCGGGTGGATCGGATCGGCGATCTGCGGATGACGGACACGCCCCGGCCCCCGCTGCCGGCGGACTTCGATCCGGCCGTCTATGTCCGCGCCATCTTTGACATGCACAGCGGCGACACCCAGTTTGTCACCCTGGAGCTGGACAGCCGCCTGCTCAACGTGGCTATGGACCGTTTTGGCCGGGAGGCCCACTACCGGACCGGGCCGGAGGGGACGGTGCTTGTCTCCGCCCAGGTGGAGGTCAGCCCCACCTTTCTCAGCTGGGTGCTGTGCTTCGGCGGTCAGGCGCGGATCCTGGAGCCGCCCTCCGCCAGGGAGGCCCTGCAGCATCTGGCAAGGGAGGCGCTGGCCCGCTACGAGCAGGAATCCCTCAGAGTGGAGCCCAGCGGCGAGCAGTGATTTTTATGAGGCGGGCGGAATGCCCCGCTGTGGAGGTGCGATGGATGGAGGACTTTACCCATTTTGACGACAGGGGTCAGGCGCGGATGGTGGATGTGGGGGAAAAGGCCCCCACCCGCCGCAGGGCCCTGGCGGGAGCCCGGGTATATGTGAGCCGGGACACCCTGGCCCTGATCCGGGTCGGCGGGATGAAGAAGGGGGACGTGCTGGCCGTGGCCCAGGTGGCTGGGATCATGGGCGCCAAGCGGACGGCGGAGCTGATCCCCATGTGCCATCCGGTGCAGGTGGAGGGCATTGACCTGACCCTCACCCTGGACGAGGCCCGCTGCTGCGTGGACATCCGGGCGGCGGTGCGCTGCGATGGCCGCACCGGTGTGGAGATGGAGGCCCTGACGGCAGTTTCCGCGGCTGCCCTCACGGTCTACGATATGTGCAAGGCCGTGCAGCGGGACATGGTGATTTCGGACGTGCGGCTGCTGGAGAAGACAGGCGGCGTCCACGGCGACTTCACAAGGGAGGAGAATTGATATGGCGTATACGGCGGCGGTGCTGACCATCAGCGACAAGGGGTTTCGGGGGGAGCGGACGGACACCAGCGGTCCGGCCCTGCGGGCGCTGCTGGAGGAGGCGGGCTGGGAGGTGGTCCACAGCGCTGTCCTCCCCGACGAGCAGGAACAGATCCAGGCGGCGCTGATCGACTGCGCCGACAGGCTGCGGGTGAATCTGGTGCTGACCACCGGCGGCACGGGCTTCTCCCCCCGGGACGTGACCCCGGAGGCCACCCTGGCGGTGGTGGAGCGGGAGGCCCGGGGCATCCCGGAGGCCATGCGGGCGGAGAGCCTGCGCATCACCCCCCGGGGCTGCCTGTCCCGCTCCGCCGCGGGCATCCGGGGCAGAACGCTGATCGTGAACCTCCCCGGCAGCGAGAAGGCCGCCCGGGAGAACCTCCTGGCGGTGCGAGACGCCGTCGGCCACGGGATCGACATGCTGCTCTCCGCCGGCTCGGCGGACTGCGCCGCCCCGGCCGCTGGGAAGACCCCGCCCTCCATGGACCAGTGGCTGCGGGAGGCCAAGGCCGGTCCGGACGCGGGAAAAATCGGGATGTATCTCACCCACAACGGCGTGGTCCGGGAGACCGCCCGGGCCTTTGTCCGGGACGGGGCGGAGGCCGCCCCGGTGCGGGGGATGCGCTTCTCCTATGACCGGGAGCGGATGGAGGCCGCCCTGACCGAGACCCGGGCGATGGAGGGGATCCACTGTGTCCGGGCGTGGCTCAACGAGGGGGAGCTGGCGCCTGGGGACGACATCATGTACGTCCTTGTCGGCGGCGACATCCGCCCCCGGGTGGTGGAGGCCCTGCAATTTCTGGTGGAAAAGCTCAAGAGCGAGTGCGTCAGCGAGGAGGAACTCTTTACGTGACGTGACATAGCCGGACAAAAAGAGGCCGTCAAGGGGCGTTTATCCCCTTGACGGCCTTTCTCCGCCGTAAAATTCCAGAAATTTTCCCGTCTCCGGCCTCTCCGGCGCGAAGAGGACCCGCTCCGCAGGACCGGATTCCCAGAGCTGTCCGCCGCAGAAGAACAGCGCCTCATCCGCCATCCGGCGGGCCTGCTGGAGATCGTGGGTGATGAGCAGCACCGCGCAGCCCGTCTCCTCCCGGTACGCCGCCACCAGCCGCTCCGCCAGGATGGCGGCCTCCATGTCCATGGAGGCGGTGGGCTCGTCCAGGATCAGCAGCCCGCAGGGCCGCATCAGCACCCTGGCCAGGGCCATCCGGGCGGTCTCGCCGCCGGAGAGGCCGTCCGCCCGCCGGCCGGCCAGGGGCGTGAGCCCCAGGGCCTCCATCAGCGCCTCCGCCCGCTCCGGCTTTGGGCCGGAGAGACGGATATTCCGCCGGACGGTGAGTCGGAAGGCGAAGCTCTTTTGGGGCATGTATCCCACCCGGACCGGCGATTCCAGGACCTGGACGTTCCCGTCGGGCCGGACCGCGCCGGAGACCAGCCGGGCAAAGGTGGACTTGCCGCTGCCGTTGGCCCCCACTACCGCGCAGATGCTCCCTGGCTCCAGGGACAGACCGGGGAAGCGCAGCACTGTCCGGCCGCCGTAGGTCTTGGTACAGGCGTTGATCCTCACCGGCTCAGCCTCCTTTGCAGCAGGGATACCGCGATGTTCACCAGCAGGGACACCGCCATGAGGATGATCCCCAGGGCGATGCCCAGGGAGAAGTTCCCCTGGTTGGTGTACTGCATGATGGCGGTGGTCATTACGTTGGTCTTCCAGGCAATGGCTCCGCCCACCATGGACACCGCCCCCACCTCCGCGATGGCCCGGGCGAAGGCCAGGAGGTAGGTGGAGAAGATGGGATAGACGCACTCGTTGGCCAGCAGCAGGAGGGTCTGTCCGGTCCCCAGGCCCAGCCCCAGGGCGGTCTCCCGGACCGCCGGAGCCACGCCGGAGACATAGGTCTCCAGATTTCCCACCACCAGGGGCGTGATGAGCAGCACCTGGGCCAGGATCATGATGGGCACCGTAAACAGCAGCTTCATTTTCCCGAAGGGCCCCGCCCCGGAGAACAGCAGGTACAGGAGCAGTCCGCACACCACCGGGGGCGTGCCCATGAGGGTCCGGTTGAGGACCACCAGGATCTGCCGTCCCCGGAACCGGCAGGCCCCCAGCCAGACGCCCAGGGGGACCCCCAGCAGCAGGGCGATGAGGGAACTGGACAGGCTGGTCCTGGCGGTCACCAGCAGAATATTCCCGAGCTCACGGTCCCCGCTGAGGAGCAGAGCCGCGGCCTTTGCCAGAGCCGTCTGCACAGAGCGTTCCCCCTCTCATAAAAAGCCGGGGCGAAGCGCCGGCTCCGCCCCCCTGTTTCGCTCCTGTCCTCACAGCCGATGGACGCGTCCCGGCGGCAGGGTCCTCCGCCAGTCCCCTATCCCCGGCCAGGAAAACAGGTGTTTAGTTCATGATACCACCATTGGCCTGGAAGGTCAAGAAGGTAGCCTTATCTGTAAGGATGTAGCCCTGCATCTCCTCGGCCATCATCAGGCACACGCCCATGCCGGCGTTGGCGGAGGTGTACCAGCCGGTGTAATTGACAAAGCTCTCCGCCCCGGCGGTGATGCCCAGAGCCTCCGGCCACAGGGACAGCTCCTTGGTGTGGGTACCGGAGCCGTCGCCCCGGGAGATGAAGGGGTGCCCGCCGTCCGCAATGGCGGCGAAGGCGTCCAGGACGCTGGCGCAGTCCTTCACCCCGGCGGGATCGCCGGAGGGACCGCACAGCACAAAGTAGTTGTACAGGAAGGACAGGCGCTCGCTCTCAAAGCCGGGCAGCACATAGGAGAAGCCCTCCTCCACAAACGCCTCCTCCTGACTCTTGGCGTGGACCAGGATGAGGTCAGCGTTGCCGTACTTGGCGGCAGCGATCGCCTTGCCGGTGCCGACGGACTGGATCTCCACGGTGTAGCCGTACTTCTCCTCAAACACCGGCAGAAGGTTCCCCAGCAGGCCGGAGTCGTTGACGGAGGTGGTGGTGGACAGGCGGATGGTCCCGGTCTCCCCGGCGGCGGGGGTGATCTCGCCGGTATAGGCGGGCGCGCCGTCCAGCAGGTAGAAGAGGCTGTCCCCAAAGTCCGCCTGGCCGTACTGAGCGGCCATGGCCCTCCCCTCCTCGGAGAGGAACCATTGGATGAGCGCCTGTGCCCCGGCGGTGTTGATGTCCACGCCGGTTACGGCGCTGCCATCGGCGTTGGTGAAGGGCGCGTCGGGGTTCACCGCCAGCAGGGTGTAGATGTTTATCATCTCGTCGTCCGCCTCCTTGAGGATCACGGTGTCCACGGCGGGGGCGGGGTCCTGGATGACGGCATGGATGACAGACTCATGGCCGCTGCCGCCGCAGGCAGACAGCAGCAGCGCCAGAAGGCAGGCAAAAAGTTTTTTCATGTGTTGTTCCTCCACGTTCCAAAAATAAAAACAGCGCCAGCCTGGATCTCTCCCGGCCGGTCAATGCTTGGAAAGAGGCTCGTCCACCGCTTTCAAAAACATCTATTTATGTTCTGTGGGGTACCTTCCCTATCATATCACAGGGGCGGCGGCTTTGCAAGGGCGGGTTGCCCCGGAAGCCCATTTTGCGGGGCAGGGCTGAGCGCTCCCCGCACCGGACGATATCCCCCCAAAGGAACTGCTGTCCCCCGCGGCCCCGGACCTGCCCGGGACCGCGGGGCGACGCTTCATTCGCCGTAGGTGCGGGAAAAGACCTCCGCCATGCGCTCCTGGCGGCAGCTCCGACAGAGGGCGTCCGGCTGGCAGCCGGACTGCCGGGCCGCCCAGTCCAGCTCCTCCCGTGTGCCAACAGCCTGTCCGCAGCGGGCGCAGCGCACCAGCTGGAAGGTCTTGCCCCAGATGGTCCGCGTATCCGCCGCCTCAACCACCTCGATAGCCCCGGTGGGGCAGACGCTGGCGCAGCTGCCGCAGCCCACGCAGACGCTGCTGGGCTCGTGGTAGGGGGTGGCAATCTCCTTGCCCACGCCCCGTCCGGCGGTGGAGATGGCCCCCACGCCCAGCTCCCCGCAGGCCTTGGCGCACAGCCCGCAGAGTACGCACCGCTCGCCGTCCGCCCTGACAAAGCGCTCAATCTCCGGCGCGGCGTACTTCTCGCACAGGGCCTTGATCTCCGGGCTCTCCGGGGCCCGCTTCTCCAGCAGGCGGAGGATCATCCCCCGCTCCCGGCGGACCTTCTCGCTCTCGGTGAACACCTGGCACTCCCGCTCCACCGGGAACACGCAGGAGACCACAATCCGGCCTCTCCCCTGCTCCACCACCTCCGCGATGCACAGCCGGCAGCAGCCCTGTCCGGCAATGGCCTCATGGTGGCAGAGGGTGGGGATCTCGATCCCATTGCGCCGGGCGATCTGGAGCAGGAACTCCCCCTTCTCACAGGAACAGGGGATCCCGTTGATGGTGACCGTCATTGCTCATCCCTCCCCTTGGTCAGAACCGCGCCGAACCGGCAGGCCTCCCGGCAGCTGCCGCAGCTGATGCACCGGGCACGATCAATGGCGTGGGGCTTCTTCAGCTCCCCGGACACGGCCCCGGCGGGACAGGCCCGGACGCAGGCCGAGCAGCCCCGGCAGGCGGCCGGATCAATGACAAAGCTGGTCAGATGCTTGCACACCCCGGCGGGGCACCGGCGCTCCCGGATGTGGGTCTCGTACTCCTCCCGGAAGTATTGCAGGGTGGTCAGCACCGGGTTGGGCGCGGACTTGCCCAGAGCGCACAGGGAGCAGTCCTGCATGGTCTCCCCCAGCCGCTCCAGCAGGTCCAGGTCCTCCATGGTTCCCCGGCCCTCGCAGATGTCCGTGAGGATCGCCAGCATCTGCTTGAGCCCCTCCCGGCAGGGGGTACACTTGCCGCAGCTCTCGCCGCACAGGAAGTTGACATAGTACCGGGCCACCTCCACCATGCAGCTGCGGTCATCCATGACGATCATGCCGCCGGATCCCATCATGGCCCCATACTGCTTGAGGGTGTCGAAATCCACCGGCAGATCCAGCATGCGCTCCGGGATGCAGCCGCCGGAGGGGCCGCCAGTCTGGACGGCCTTGAAGGGCCGGCCGCCCTGGACGCCGCCGCCGATATCGTAGATGAGGTGGCGCAGGGTGGCCCCCATGGGGACCTCCACCAGCCCCGTGCGTTTGACCTTGCCCACCAGGGCGAAGACCTTGGTGCCCTTGCTGCCCTCGGTGCCCACTGAGGCGTAGTGCGCGCCGCCGTGGGCGATGATGTAGGGCACGTTGGCCAGGGTCTCCACGTTGTTGAGCACCGTGGGGCGGTCCCAGAGACCCCGCTGGACAGAGCGGATGTACTTGGCCCTGGGCTCGCCCACCCGGCCCTCAATGGAGGCCATCAGGGCCGTGGACTCGCCGCAGACAAAGGGGGGGGGGGGGCGCGGGGGCGGGGGGGGGGGGGGCGGG